>Ga0181561_10000626_pt1 | contig 30082 bp, 23 predicted proteins | sample 011ome_19_FD_133760 | JGI IMG/M metagenome (GOLD analysis project Ga0181561, IMG submission 133760) | Coastal salt marsh microbial communities from the Groves Creek Marsh, Skidaway Island, Georgia - 011510BT metaG (megahit assembly) | ecosystem: Environmental > Aquatic > Marine > Intertidal... | reverse complement strand
GGGGGACGAAATATGAAATCCAGTATCCGATATTTGATCACCTTTGGCCTAGCGATCTTGGTTTCGGACGGGCTGCTCGCTCAGGAGGAGTCCGAGGAGGAGACGTTCCAATTCACGACTCGAGCGTTCGGCAATGACTATTTCGAGGGGATTTACTTTAAGGATGCGGAAGGCGAATTGGCGCTGCTGGAATTCAGTCCCTACGAGAGAACGGGAATTTACCAATTGCCGGAGGGCACAACGGAAGTGGCGTTTGTCCGCTTGGTAGCCGACAGCCGCGGTCGAGATCGTGAAGAGACGGTCGGAGTGGCCAATCTCGAGGGAATTGAGTCGAGAGCGTTTATCGTTTTCGTGGCAAAGCAAGACCCGCAGCGTAATTTGCCTTACACAATTTATGTAGCGGATGAAAGTCCGGGTAAGTTCGAGGCCGGCAAATTGCGTTTTCTCAATCTGGCAGGGCCGCCATTGCTCGCCCGGGTGGGGGATGAAACTTACGCTTTGGAATACGGTTTCGGGGGGGACATCCAATTTGATCCCACGGCGATTGAGGAATTGCGCTTCCAGTTTGCAGTAAGAGTCTCCGATTCCTGGAAAATAGTCTACTCGTCCGGTTTCCGCGCCCACCCGGAAATTGGGACATTAGCTATCCTTAAACCACCCGTAGCGGTTGATTCCCTGCAGATTCAAGTAGAGCGAACCCAGCGACGCTATTACTTTGATCCGATTGAAGCAGAAGCGGAGCCAATCGAAGAGTGAGGAATTTAATCCGGCATTTCTCCAAATTTGATATTGATTCGAGGATAAAGCGCGTCAGGTTTCCCGACGGCCAGGTCCTATGCGATGATGGGCGGGCGAATTCCGCCAGGACCGGAAGGTAGCAACGGTAGTCACGCTTCACATGCGCCGTAGGGTGCCTGGCCACCTTTTTTTCCTTGGGGTGCCCTTAGAAGGGAATGCTCCAAGCGGCTACTTAGGGATAAGTAGCCCTACCTTTGTGGTTAGTGATTTCTGGAGGCCTGCTTCGCGCTTCTCATTCCTTTTAGCGGGGGGTATCCTCGAAAGCGTTATTGATCTAATGATTGAAGGCTGGGTCGCTGACCTGGCGCGCTCGGTCCAATGGCGGATCAACGACCCGCCCTACAGATTAAAGACAGAAGTTCTCGAACGACTTCCTAATTCTCTGAAGAAAATCTTTGCGTTCTTCGCGAGCTTTGCGGTTAATCCCCGTTTTTATGTCATCCACTGGATATCAGGTCATTGCCCGCAAGTGGCGTCCGCAGAAATTCGATGATCTCGTCGGACAGGATCATGTCGTCCGGACACTTCGCAATGCGATCGATCAGAACCGGATCGCCCATGCCTATCTATTCGTAGGTCCAAGGGGTACTGGAAAAACGACTACGGCCAGATTGTTCGCGAAGTGCCTCAATTGCGAGAATGGCCCCCTAGCGGATCCTCCGGAGGATTCGGAGATCTGCCAATCCATCATGAACGGCTCCTGCATGGACGTGTTGGAGATTGATGGGGCGTCGAACAACGGCGTGGAGCAAGTGCGAGACCTGCGCGAAGATGCCCAGTACTCGCCCAGTCAAGGGAAGTACAAGATTTACATAATCGATGAGGTTCACATGCTATCGACGCAGGCGTTCAATGCCTTGCTAAAGATTCTGGAAGAGCCACCGGAGCATGTGAAATTTGTGTTTGCGACGACGGAGGCTCACAAAGTCTTGCCGACGATCGTATCCCGCTGCCAGCGCTTCGACCTAAAGCCAATCCCGGAGGACCTGATTAAAGATCGCTTGGCCTACATTTGTGAGCAGGAGGGAATATCCGCTGAGGATAACGCATTGAAGGCGATTGCTCGCATGGCAGATGGCGGGATGCGCGATTCCCAGTCCATCCTGGACCAGATGATTGCGTTTTGCGGGGAGTCTATCGCGGAGGAAGATGTCCTGCAGGTCTATGGTTTGGTGGGCGCAGAGCAGACGGCAGACTTGGCAACGGCGATCGCGACGGGCGATCACATGAAGATTTTGGAACTGGTGGATTCGTTCGATTCCTCGGGGCGGGACTTCTTTCGAGCCCTGGTCGATTTGCAAGCTCGCGTGCGAGAAGCTCTCCTGGAGGCCGTCAAGGCCGGTGGCACCGGGTCGTCGCTTGGAACACCCATGACAACGGAGTCGCTAACCCGATTGCTCGACAGCCTACGTCAGAGTGAAAGCGCTTTGAAGTTTGGGCTAAACGAAAAGGTGAATTTCGAGGTAGCGCTGCTGAAGGCCTCCGAACAATGCCGCGCCCGAGCCATTGATGGTCTCATTCGCGAGCTTTCGGGCATTGCAGCTGGGCTGCCTGAGGAAAAAAAAAAGCCGTAACACCTAGCTCGACCGAGTCCAAGGCCGCCGTTTCTGAGTTTCCGCTGAAAGCAGCGCCTGAAGAAAGGGCCGTCCGCGAGCCGGTCGTCGAGTCGAGCCCTGCTGAAGACCAGGATATCGAAGATGATGATCTAGCCGAAGAGGAACCGGCACCTTCCGCAGAAGAAATGGCTGCGTATTTGGGAGCGACTGGTACTGCTGCCTTAACTCGCAATGACTCGAAGAAGGACGACGATTCTCTGCCGTCGTTAGAAGAGGCAATAGCGCAAGTACCCGCTAAAACCCGAGCCTTGATGGATGAGCTATTTCGAGCGAGACTGGAGAAGGTGAAGCGGGTCGATCCCAAGGATATTCGCTAGCGCCATTAAGCAATTTCTAGATTTTTCAGCCAATCAGTGAGAGCAACCAGATCTTCATCGGATTTGGCGGTATCGAGATAGGCAGGGTCCAGAGATATAGATTTAACGAGGCGATCCTTCGCCGTTTCGAGGTCGCCGGAAATACAGGCGTAGCAGCCGAGATTATAATGTATGATGGACACATTGGGAAAGTGTTCGATCGCGTTTAGCAAAATCGCGTTTGCTTCCTCGATCGATTTAGCCCGTCGGGTAGCAAAGGCGAGATTCACGAAGTGACCCGGATCATTTGGCTCTCTGAGGGTGATTTCCTTGGCAACACACTCCGCGGCCGGCCAGTCTTTTGCATCGAAGTAGACCGCAAGTCTCATCTGTAGCGCCTTAATTCGATTAGCCAGATCTTCGGGGAGATTGGAAAGCTCCTCCAGGGACTCCTTGAACATCCCGAGCTCGCGGTATCCGTTAGCGTAGGAAAGGACTTTGTTTAATAGAAGTTCTGTCTTGTCACTCGGGTTCATTCGCGTTGCTCGCAGGTGGGATTGGATCGACGGCAATGCGATGGCAAGACGGAATTAGTATTCAATTGGATTTAAAGGAATACCTGCCAAGGAAAACGGGCCCAGCCGAAGCTGAACCCGTTCGTGGTGTGTGATGTGTCTGTGTGTGAAAATATCGGTCGGTAAAGTGGAAAACTCCCGCTTATTCAACGCTATCGTCTGCCGGAGCTCGTCCGCCTTTTCGCCCTGGACCACGTGGGCCCCCTTTGCCGGGACCTCTCGAGTGTAGGGCGTGAACCGCTCCCATAAGCTCCTCTGTATCCAAGACCTCATCACCATCTTCATCGAAATCGCTGATGAGGCGAGAAGCGACTGTCGATGGATCGGGAGCACCTCTTTCTTTTCTAGCCCCTCTGCCACTTGGACGTTCTCCATCCAGACCACGCGCTTCGGCGAACTCCTTCATTCGAGCCACGCGCTTTTCATGCATCCCAATGATGGCGGACTCCAACTCGGCCGCATCCATGGCGTTGTCTGAGTTGGTATCGTATTCCGCGACGATTTCCACGACAACATCTTCAGGATTGGGCCGTTCACCCATATGGGGGCGATCAGGGCGAGTAAATGCTAAGGCACTGGCGGTGATTATTGCGATGGTTCCTATGGTGACAATTTTCGATTTCATGATATTATTGGTTTTCGGTTTTTCTAAATCTACGGTGCAAACAGGATGTTTTGGCGCCGCGAGTTTCTATTGGTGTATGTTCCAGTAAACCACATGAAGATGACATGAAGATGGCTTGAAGATTACACTTTTGTAATGAACGAGTCCTTGTGGTTAAGAGTCGCTTGGTGTAAGCGATATCCTGTAATTATTTGGCTCCCACCATGAAGGTATTGATTGTAGAAGACGAAAAGAAGATCTCTGACTTTGTCACGAAGGGCTTGAAGGAGCATGGGTTCACCGTTGATTTGGTAGAGAACGGGGACGATGGATACTACTTGGCCACCACGCAAGGCTACGATGCGATTGTTCTGGATATCATGCTTCCGGGTCGAGACGGCTTGAGCATCCTCAAAGCGTTGCGGGCTAAGGGAAACAATGTTCCCGTCATTGCAGCGACGGCTCGAGGCGAGTTGGATGAGAGACTGGAGGGCCTCAATCTAGGGGCGGATGACTATTTAACGAAACCGTTCTACATAGATGAACTGGTAGCCCGACTTCAGGCCTTGCATCGGCGGACGACAGGAAGCCAGCTAAACGTAAAGCAAGTTGAGGACCTCGTGCTAAACATGGCGACCCGTGAAGTGAAGCGTGGAGATCGTGAGATTGAGCTTACTTCGCGTGAATTCAATTTGCTAGAGTATCTCATGCGTTCCCCGGGCCGCGTTTATACCCGTACTCAAATTCTGGAACATGTCTGGGGGTATGACTTCGATCCCAATACCAATATAGTGGACGTCTGTCTGCAACGACTTCGAAAAAAGGTCGACCAGACTGAGGAGGTGAAGCTTCTGGAAACGGTGCGCGGAGTGGGTTACCGCATGAAGAAGGCATGAAGCGACTCAGGCAGTCCTTTCGTTTTCGCATACTTGCGTTGACGATTATCGTTTGCGGAACGGTCCTAGTGGCGTTCGGATTTGGGAGTCGATACGCTTTGTATCTCATTAAGATTTCGACGGTTGACCAAGGATTGCGGACCCTTCCTTTTCAAGGCTTCCCCCATCCAGATCACCAGCAGTCATGGATACGCTTTTCGGATGCAACCGATCGGGTCGGTGGCCGGATTCTCGGTGGAGATGTTCACATCGTCGCATACGGCCCCGATGCGGAAGTTTACTTTCAATCCGAGTTTTGGCCTGGCAAGCGCTTGGCCTCAATGCTTCCCCCACCAGAGGGGGAACTGCAAGCTCCGCCCGGCCCCGAACTAGAACGCGATCCCAGTCCATGGATTCGCGATCCTCGTCGCGGTGGAGGACTCCCTCTAGGATTTGACTCAGGGGAAAATGGGCAGGTTACAGAAGGTCGCCCACCGCTAATAGGAGATGGTGGGCGTCGTGGGGCCCTTAGAGGTGTGCGGCCGATGGGCCCACCTACACTACTAACTCTGGGTAGCCCCGCAGGGCCCATTCGTTTTGGCGTGTTTCAATTCTCTGGATACAATGTGGCAATGGGAGTTGAGCTGAGTCAGGTAGCTCAGGAAATGGCTCACGTAAGAAATGCGTTTTTGTTCAGCGCGCCGCTCGCTTTGCTCGTGATCGCGTTTGGCTCCTGGATCATTGCGTCAAGAGCGATTAGCCCGATACGCAAACTGACGAGCGCCACACGTGGACTATCAGCGAAAAATCTAAACGACCGAATTGAAGAAGGAGCAGAGGATCGCGAGTTTTCCGAACTCATTCAGGTGTTCAACGACATGCTCGAGCGTCTGGAGCGAAGTTTCAATCAAGCGACTCGATTCAGTGCGGATGCCGCTCATGAACTTAAAACGCCACTGACGATATTGCAGGGGCACCTGGAAAGCGCTTTGCAGGAAGCGCCGGATGACAGTGAGCAGCAAAGACGGCTCGGAATGCTTCTGGAAGAAACGCAGCGACTGCACGGGATCACGCGAAGGCTACTGCTGCTTGCCCAGGCGGATGCCGGACAGATCAAGGTTAAGGGTGAGTCGATCCGAATAAGAGACCTGCTTGCGGAAATGGTTGAGGATTTTGAAATGCAGGCCCCGCAGACTCGTTATACGCTATCGAAGGGAGAGGAAGTGACGGTTTCCCTGGATCGGTCTTTGGTCACACAGATCTTGCAAAACCTTCTCAGCAACGCGGTGAAGTACAATGACGAGACCGATCCCTGGGTGAAAATAGACTACGAAATTGTTGGATCTGAATTGAAGATCGACATTAGCAACGGGGGGGATGGCATTCCAGAGTCCGCCCAGGCTCGCCTGTTTGAGCGTTTCTCACGAGTGGATTCGGCCCGAAATCGTGGAGTGGATGGCTTTGGATTGGGCCTAAATCTTTCCCGCGAATTCGCCCGAGCCCAAGGAGGTGAGCTTAGTCTTGCGGAATCATCACCCGGGATGACTCGGTTTCGTCTGACCTTGCCGATCGATTCTTGAGCGATTCCGAATACGAAGGCGGCTCCTTCCTACGATTCCTATGATTTAGAGGAAACGTTGTCGCTCTAATCTTGTCGGACTTATTTCCCGCTTGGAATTGATCGATAGTTGGCTGATAAGCGTAGAGTGAGATTTGTGGAAATGAACTTGAAAAGGAAACTGATTTCGCGGTGTGGATTGGGGCTATTCATTGTCTTTTTGTCAGGCTGCGTTACGGAGCCGAGCGCTTTAACTGGCGAGAAAAAAAGCTACGGCTACACCTGGCAGCAAGAGCTTGAAATTGGAAAGTCGAGCGACCGCGAATTGGTTCGCGAAATGGGGCTGTATCCTGATGACGCGCTTTCGAAATACGTCACAGAAGTAGGGGAGCGTGTCCTAGCCCAGAGCAACCTAAGGCAGCCCGATACGCCGGAGATCTACCGGGATTTGGAATTTACTTTCCGGGTGATTGATAGTCCGGTGGTGAACGCGTTCGCTCTACCAGGTGGCTATGTTTACGTAACGAGAGGACTGCTCGCGCACTTGAACAATGAGGCGCAGTTGGCGGTTGTGCTCGGGCATGAGATCACTCATGTCGCGGCTCGTCATGCCTCCCAGCAAGCCCTCAAGCAACAATGGGGACAGATCGGATTGGTTGCGGGCGCGGTAATCGGGCAAGGGATTACGGGAAATGAGTATTTCGCCGACCAGTTTTTGGGGTTGGGTGGAAGTGTGTTTCAGATGCTGACTCTCAAGTATGGGAGAGACGCGGAGCGAGAGTCTGACATTTACGGTGTCGAATATTCGGCAAAGGCCGGTTACGAGGTGGGTGAGTCGGCTGCCTTTTTCAATTCGCTTGGCCGTATCTCGGGAAAGTCCGGCCAGCGTCTTCCGACCTGGCAGTCGAGCCATCCAGATCCGGGGGAGCGGGAAAGTCGGATTAATCAGCTCGCGCTAGAGATGAGGCAGAAATACGGCGACTTAAAAGTCGGAGAAGCAGATTACTTGAGGCGGATTGATGGTCTCGTTGTCGGTGAAAATCCACGACAGGGCGTTGCCTTGAGGGGTAAGTTCTATCATCCGGATCTGGATTTCCAGTTCGATGTTCCTGAAGGCTGGCGGGTCAAAAATGAAGCAGGCAGGGTCACTCTGGTCGACGGTCAGGGAAAAGGCGTCGTCATCTTTAGCGGTGGCCAGGGCGATACACCCGAGGAGGCTGCGCGAAGCTTTGTCGCATCGTCGAAGGTTCAGCCGATCCGGTCCGAGCCCTCACGACTAGGAGGCAGTCCCGGGTATGTAGTCGAAAGTGTGGTTTCCGCTTCGAACGGGGCCGTTTTAATGAGAAACGAATTCTTTTCTCACAGTCGAAGCGTATTCAGTTTTTTGAGCTATGCGTTGATTGGGGAGATTGAATTCTATCGTCCCGCTTTCGATCAAATCAGCGGAAGTTTTAGCCCGATCCAGGATGCGGCTATTCGGAATCTGCAACCTGCCCGCCTGAATATGGTATCCGCTGACAGAGAAGCGGAATTCGGCTCGTATCTTTCAGCAGATTTGCCTTACGGGCTCGATAACATGGATCTCGCAATTATCAACCAGATGGACCTGAAGGACAAGGTTCGCAAGGGGCAGAAATTAAAGCTGGTTTCACAATAGTTTTCCCGCCATTTTTTCAATTCCGATCAGCAGTGACGTATTGGGGCGAGGAACCGGATCCGGCAACGTAATCTCTGAAGGGCTGGTCCCTTGAAATAGTACACTCCCAGGCCTTCCGGCCTGGGAGCGATTCCCACAAATAACGTCTGCCTGAAGTACGGACAGGAGACGCTTACGATTGACACTATGAATAAAGAATTAACGCGTTTCTAATGAGATCGTCGAGACTCTCTAATTGGGCTCGTTTGATAACGTTTTACGAGGCATTTTGGAAACTTGGACAAAAGGATTCATATTTATTTCGAATCGACGATTCTGTCCAGAAAAGGGTTGATCCCCGTAATCATTTTTAACAGGTTATACTGTTTTGATTCACCGTGACAGACACTGAAAAATTCGATCCGCGAAGCCGCTTTATTCAGCTTTTCACCTCTCATGAAAAGCAGATATACCGGTACATATTGTCTTTGATGCCCCATTCGCAGGATGCTCAAGATGTCCTGCAGGAGACTGCAATCGCTTTGTACAACAAGATTGAAGACTACGATCCAACCCGCCCCTTTGCGCCTTGGGCCTTTCGGTTCGCCTATCACATGACGTTGAAACACCGGGAGAAGTCAGGCCGATGGCATCGTTTCCTGGATGAGGAACTAATGAAGGAAATCGCTTCTCGCCAGTCCATGCTGGTTCCAGAGTTGGACCAGAGGCGCGGGTATCTTAAGGAGTGTTTAGCAGAGGTGCCCAAGGATAAGCGAGAAATGCTGACTGACTATTATTTCGAAGATGAGACCATTGATGAGATTGCCCATTCACAAGGCAAATCAGTGGAAGCGACTTACAAAGCTCTACAAAGAGTTCGTAGGACTTTGATGCACTGTATTGAAGGAAAAATGCAAGCGGGAGGATTAAACGCCTGATGAACAAACAACAGATAGGACAAGACGAATGGGAAGGGCTTTTCGATAAAGCCATCTCAGGTCGCTTGACGGAGTCCGAGGCGAAAGAGCTCAATGCGCTTCTCAAGTCAGACCAGAATCGAATCGACGATTATATCCGCTACGTTGATATGCACGGATCGCTTTATCAGGAGCCGTTGCTGGCCGTCGCGGGTGGGGTGGACACGATGATCGACTTTGAAACCATTAAGTCTGTCGAAGCGAGAAAGGAAACCCTCCAATTTTGGAAACGTTTTGCGACGGCGGCATCGATCGCTGCCTTGGTGGCCTTTTCCCTAAATCTTTGGCAGATTTTTCCGGGAATCAATCCAGGGGGGTTTGAAAGAACTGAGTATATAGGTATCGTGACCAGCCTTCAGGCGGGTAGCAGCAATGAGGCCCACTTCGTGGGTCAAGGACTGCAGCGCGGTCCGTTCAAACTCGAAAGCGGCAAGGCGCAGGTGCGATTAGATAATGGGGTCGAGCTGTCTATGCGCGGACCAGTGGAATTTGATGTCTTTGGGCTCGACCATATTGCCATGGTTACAGGTCGAGTGACGGCAAACGTCCCTCCTCAGGCAATAGGATTTCGTATCGACACTCCGGATATGGAAGTCGTGGATCTCGGAACCGAGTTCGCCTTGAAGGTCGATAGCTCTGGCAAATCGCGATTGGTTGTTTTGGAAGGCGAAGTTGAGGCCCGTTTGAAAAAGGGGATGAACAATGAGAACTATCCCCTGATTATCGCGAAAGACAGGCTTGAGGAGCTCGACCGAAGTCCTTCATACTTGGAGAAGGTCTATGATCCTGAATCCTTTGCGCCGTCACCGGTACGGGACGAATTAATTCGGGCAACGGGCGGTATGATTCACAGTTTGCAGGATGCGCCACGAGATTTGCGATATGGGCGTTTTAAGCATGACTATATCATGCTTTTCCCAGAGCGATTGGATTTTGTGCTTACAGAGTCTCTTCCGGTTAACCTTACGGAGCCGGGCACCTATCGTTTATTAAGCGGTGGGGCGGTTGACGAGTATTTAGAGACCGCTACGGACAAGCAAAGGGAACGTGAAAAGCTGGTGGAATCTTCGTTGGTACAGGGAGAGATCCCGGCGAGCACCAAGGTAAATAGTTACCTAGTTCATTTTGATGCTTCGGAAAAAAGGGGTAAGATCCACAAAGCTAAAGGACGGGTCCGCTTCAACAAACGCATCCTCGGTGTCATTCTTCATGGTCCTAACTTGAACGAAAGTGACGCATTAGTGGGCAATCCAAACACGGTTTACGAAAACAACACTGGGCGCCGCACGGAGAACGACCTAGTCCGGATTTCCTCGGATCGTCATCAAGTGTTCTTGGACTTCGAGGTCAATGGGTTCATTGACCAGGCCCGCATTATTGTGGAGGCCGACCTCGACCCGTCTGAACTCGCCTTGAACGACTAGCTTTCTATTTGGCTGGCCCAGGAGGATTCCAGGTGCCGAGCGGGTCGAAACGGGCGGGCTCAAGCTGAGATGTCCAAGCGTCCAGTATCTCCTGCAGCTGATGGAGCTTTTCGGGCTGCCCCTCTGCCAGATTGTTGGACTCTGCCTTGTCTCGAGAAAGGTCATACAGTTCAATTTTGTCCTGCTTGTTTAGATCGATGAACTTGTCGTTGCCCATACGGACCACGGCATGGTCTTTGTCGAACATTTGCCAAAAGAGAGCGGTATGTGGCGACCCCTTGTCTTTGCCGGTAAGATAGGGGACCAGGTTCACGCCGTCGAGAGGCCGATCTGCCGCTATATCCACGCCGGTCAAACCGGCAATGGTACCCAGTATATCCATAGAACTAACCGGCTCGTGATAGTCGCCTCCGGGTGGAATGGTTCCGGTCCATCGAAAAGCAAAAGGCACGCGTTGGCCCCCTTCGTAGATGGTGCCTTTGCTATCTCGAAGTGGATGGTTGATCGAACCGTTGTTACTCGCTCCACCATTGTCCGAAAGGAAAAACACGAGAGTATTCTCTTCCAGATCGGCTTCCGCCAATGTGTTGAGAACGCGGCCCACGCCGTCGTCGACCGCGCTCACCATAGCCGCATAGGTGCGTCGCAGCTTGTCTTTGATGTGCGGGAAACGATCTAGATACTTTTGGCTGGCCTGCATGGGAGTATGGGGCGCGTTGTAGCTCAGAAAGAGGAGGAAGGGCTTTTCTCGGTTCTTGGCGATAAAGTCTACCGCCTCGTGCGAAAATTCATCGGTTAGGTACTCATCTGTTTCAATACGACGATCGTTGCGAAGAAGCTTGGTGTTGTACCATGCCCCTTTTCTATCCACGTCCTCTATTCTCTGATACGTGAGATCCTCGGGAAAGTATCGATGTCCACCCGATTCAAAGCCGTAAAACTCGTCAAACCCCCGCGCATTTGGTCTGAACTTAGGATGTGTCCCTAGGTGCCATTTGCCAACGTACCCCGTGTGGTAGTTGATCTTCTTTAAAATCTCGGCCATGTTCTCTTCCTCAAGGGGTAGACCGGCGTTTTCATCAAAGGGATTGAGGGTCGGATTTCGCCGATAGCCAAATCGACCCTGGTACCGTCCTGTGATTAGACCTGCCCGACTGGGGGAGCAAACGGAATAGGTGACGTAACCATTGGTGAATCGTACGCCTTCATGGGCGATTCGATCGATGTTCGGAGTCGGAATGTCCTCGCAACCATTGAAGCCCACATCCGCGTAGCCATGATCGTCAGTCATTATGATGACGAAGTTCGGACGATGATGATCAGCGAAGGCGATAGTGTTTAGGGCAATAGCGGCACCGAAGGCCAGTAGGGAAATTTTCATAGGGAGATAGAGTGGGGTGAGTGTGTCGGGCCCCGACGCAGGGCATATTTTGGTTGGTTCGGTTGAAGCGAAAGCACGGGAGGTGCTTGCTTTTACTTTTGATCGGTCAAGCGCGTGTTATTGTGAATTAGGGATTCTACTCTCGTCCCAACTGAGATTCTTAAAGTAGGCGGTCATTTGTCGGTAGAGTCGGTCTGCGAGTTCGGGTTCTTTGGAAGAAAGGTCCTCGTTTTCGCCGATGTCCTTATCGAGGTCGTAGAGGAAGGTCTGGCCGGAGTCTACGTCCTTGAGGAGTTTCATTGAGCCTTGGACGATAGTCAAATCGTGGCGATTGTTCGGCTTGGTGTATTTGAATACGAGAAACGGGTGACTGCGTTGGACCGGCACAAGGCCTCCGCTCATCAGGTGAGCCCTAAGGGAGCCCCCTTCTACTCTCGGTGAAATCTGGCCCGTGTGGCCTAGAATTTGAAAAATCGTGGGATAGAGATCCGTTCCTATCACCGGTTCAGATGAATGCGTATTTGCGGGGATGCCGGGTCCGCGCACGATGAAGGGCACACGGATGCCGCCCTCGCTAACATGATACTTGTGACTACGTTGCGGATAGGCTTTGTAGTAGCCGCGTTGGTCGATCGGCTTATGAAAATCATGCTTATCCTCAAACCCATTGTCGGCGGTGTAAAAGACGTAAGTGTGGTCGCGAATGCCGAGCGCGTCGATCTTGTCCAATACTATTCCGATCCCTGTATCGAGGTTTTCATTCATGGCCGCCCACAGTGGATCTTTCTGGTAGGGGGTTGCCTTGCCAGAGTGTTCGGTTTGGTAGGCTTCGACGCTTTCTGGCAGCGCTTGGTATTTCAGGTGATCGGCGTAATGGGAGATCTGCAGAAAGAAGGGCCTTCCCTCACTGATCTGCGTTTCCATGAAGGCGTTAGCCTTGCGGGTTAGGCTAAAGATGAACTTAGGATCGTCAGGATTGGGGGAACTAGGATTATTGCGATCCTGAGGCCTAGCCGCGTTAATGTCGTGGCCATCGCCCACAGCGGATACATCGTAACCCAACTCCTCAGGCGTCCAGGCGATATGCCACTTGCCCATGTGGGCAGTGACGTAGTCAGGGTCGGCCTGCTTGAGGCGGTGGGCGAAGGCCTCTTCTGGTCGAGCGTCAATTTCTTTTCCAATATTATCCGCTCCCCAGATTTGCAGACTGGAAGGGCTGCGGCCAAATTGGAGGGCGTAGCGGGTGGGCGAGCAGGTCGGGGCTGGAGCGTAAGCTTGAGAAAAGCGCATTCCATCGCGGGCCAACTCGGCCAATCGCGGCGTCTGGTAGTATTGGCTACCCGAGCCAGGGATATCGGGATGGGCCCGAATGGAGAGCGCGTTCCAGCCTTGGTCATCAGCCAGAATGAAAACGAAGTTCGGTTTCGACGGGCTCACCGCGAGCGGTTTCGACGGGCTCACCACAGGTGCCTTTGGGGAGCTAAGGGTCGATGGAAGGATAAAAAGAAAAATCGAAAAGACCAAGATTATTGGAGAATTCATGGAATGGGAAAATGTGAGTACGAAGAAGAAGTATGATTAGATTGATACCTATGGTCGCCCTTCCTTGGTTTGGAGTCATTTTAAGTAAGAGACCAAAGTCACGTCGTCGAACTCCATGTTGCCTTTCGCGACGTTGAACCGGTACATGTCTTTGCGTGGATGAGAGATCCCGGGAGATCTGAATTCAATTATTTTCCGGTCGTCGATATAAAGGTCCAATTGTTCTCCGTCGATGTTGACTTTAACCGCATACCAGCGGTCTAAGACAAACGAAAAAGGCAATTCTGCCCGGCATCGCTCGAAAAGGTTTTCGAGTTCTGGAGTGATCTTCTTGTCTTTGTATTTCTCGTAGTGAGACAGGTTATAGATACCTGTCACAACGTCATTAACTATAACGCGGTCCTTCCTGATGCTAATTCCGATAAGATGGCCCCCGTGGCTGACGTCTTTGGCGGTGAGGTCGTCAAAACCGAAGCCAAATCCTTGAGCCGTTTTAAGTCGAAAACGAAACTCCAGTGTGGCGTTTGCGAAAGGCTCCACGGATACTTTCAACTTCCCGCTTGGACCCCCGTCTGAATGGGATTTCAGGACACCACTTTCGATGCGAGTTTTCGGGTTTGAGCATCCCCAGATACGATGGAGGGTGTCAGTCGAGAAATCATCTCGATGCAAAATGCGCCGATTTCCCTCGATTGCGGCTATTGCCGATTCCGATGGGAAATTTGAATACTTTAGGGGTGAAGTGTTTTGAGGAGTATCCGCTAGCGCAGCGATCGACGCTAATGTTACCAGAGAGATGAGTGTCGATAGTTTCATGATCAATAGTGCTGACGTCCTTGACCCCCTAAGTTATCTCACTCGGGTCCCTGTCTCTTCTGCCCAGTCGTGCCAAGCTTTAACCAGGCGCTGGGTAGTTTCGGGTTGCGACTGGGCAAGATTGAAACTTTCGGTTCGATCGGTGGACAGGTTGTAGAGTTCCCACTCTTTGACCAGTTTGTCCCAAACTACCTTCATGTCGCCCTCGCGGTAGGCTCGATTGCCTGACCACTCCCAGGCCATATACCTGTGGCCGCGGCGTTTTTTTCCTGCAAATATCGGTAGAAGCGATTTTCCTTCCAATGGCAGAATCGACTCACCGTTACGCTTTTTGGGGTATTTGGTCTCTGCCATTTCAACAAAGGTCGCCATAAAATCTATAATATGTCCGGGCTCCTCCGTAATGGAGTTGGCTTCAACTTTCCCGGGCCACCAGGCAATCATAGGAGTGTTGGAACCGCCTTCCTGCAGCCAGCTTTTGTGGCGCCGGAACGGAGCGTTTTGAGCCCATCCCCATGACGGGCCGACTGCGACATAGTCGTCGCCCGGACCCGCGTTACGTTCCTCAGGATTACGACCGCCGGGCTCTTCGGCACAGCCGCCGTTGTCAGACAGAAAACAGATAAGCGTATTGTCGTCGACCTGGAGTTCTTTAAGGGCTTGAAGGAGTCGACCGATGTTCTGGTCAACGCTATCGACCATGGCTGCGTATACTGCCATTCGATGGTCCTCAAATTCCTGATCTGCGCTCTCCCAGTCGTAGGCATCCGAGTCGGTGGGTGTAAGCTGGTAGCGTTCTCCATCTATCAGTCCCATCGCTAGCTGACGTTCATACCGTTGTTCGCGCATCTTTTCCCAACCCATCATGAACTTTCCCTTGTACTTAGCAATGTCCTCAGGCTTGGCGTGAAGGGGGTAATGCGGGGCGGTATAGGTAATGTGCTGGAAGAAAGGCCGATTGGGATTGGACTGCACGTTCTTCTTGATTGTCTCTATGGCATGATCGGTGAATGCGTCGGTCATGTAGTAGTTTTTTGGAAACAACTTCACTGGTTGATCGTTATGCCCAAATTTACGGATGCGTCCGCCCTTGTATTCTGGATCGGGTTGAAGGGGATTGAAGAAATTGCAGCAGCCATCGAGCAGTCCATAATACTCCTGGAAGCCGCGATGAAAAGGGTGAGTGGTTTCGCTGTTTCCCAAGTGCCATTTCCCAGAGAGCGCGGTCGCGTATCCGGCGTCGCCGAGAACTTCTCCGAGGGTGACCATGTTCGTTTTTAGAAGATCACCTTCAGGCCTGGGCCAAAGACCGGTGACGATGGAGGCTCTCGTAGTTGTGCACTTGGCGTTGTTGTAGAACTGGGTGAAGCGCATGCCTTCTGCCGCGAGCTGGTCGAGATTGGGCGTTTGCACTTCGCCTCCGTAGCAACCGATGTCGCTCCATCCCATATCATCCACCATGATGAGGATGATATTTGGGCGGCCGTCCGCGTGGGCGAGCAAGGGGGAGGCGAAGAAGAGAAGAAGCGATGAGAGTTTTCGGAGTGTCATAAGAGAATTATAGTGTAATGATTAGATAGTGATAATGTATTACACGGAACGCACGAAAAATAGACGCGCCACTCTTGGGCACCGCATTCTCAAGCGCTAGCGAACGGTCCGTTTTTCGTTGGCATAATGGCATCTCAACTCGATTCTCTTAGCGAAGCGCTTGAAATCTATGAAACCCGATACTCCGTTCCTCCTCCTTTTATTATTCTTTTCCATTCCGATTTTCGCCGAGCGGCCGCCTGCGGCGAGCCTGTCGAGACCAAATATTCTCTTCATTATCGCGGACGATGCATCACGGAACAGCATGAGCGTTTATGGCAGCCCCTACGTCAGGACTCCGAATTTCGATCGAATCGCCAATGAAGGGCTCCTCTTTACCAATGCGTACAATTGCAATCCGAAGTGCGCTCCCGCTCGGGCCTGTTTGGTGACGGGAAGGTATTCATGGCAGCTAGAGGAGGCGACTAATCATAATCCATTCTTATCGGATAAATGGGTCTTCTATCCGTACTTGCTCGAAGAGGACGGATACTTCGTCGGCTTTACCGGCAAAGGCTGGGGACCGGGCGTTTACAAAGGAGTGCACCGAGGTCGCGACAAGTTCTTGACGCCCGAAAATCCAGCGGGACATCCCTACAATGAAAAGACGCTCAAGGCGCCGTATCGCGGTATTGGAAATGGCGATTACGCTGGAAACTTTGAGCTCTTTCTCGACAAGAAACCGGACGATCAGCCCTTTTGTTTTTGGCTGGGCACTAAAGAGCCGCATCGAGGCTACGAAAAAGATTCGTGGAAAAAAGACGGCCGTAATTTGGATGATGTGGTCGTGCAGGACTTTTATCCGGACAATGAAACGATTCGTGGCGACTTGGCCGACTACGCCATCGAGGTGGAATGGTTTGATACTCACATTGGCCGGGCACTCGCCGCTCTCGAAGAACGTGGCATGCTGGAGAACACTCTGGTCATCGCGACGTCGGACCACGGGATGCCATTTCCCCGAATAAAAGGTCAGATCTATGACGAGGGGTTCCGAGTCCCACTCGCAGCGCGCTGGGGGGCGAAAATCAAGCCGGGTCGCGTTGTGACGGATTTCGTCACGTTTCCTGATGTGGCCCCAACCATCATGGATGCTGTGGGGCTGGACCCGCACGATCAAATGACGGGATCTAGCTTCCTCTATGCTCTGTTGAGCGAGGCGGAGGGGCGCATCGACAGCAGTCGTGATCATACGTTGCTTGGCAAAGAACGACACGATACAGGCCGGGTTGACGGCGATGTCTTTTCGGTCGGCTACCCGGCAAGGGCATTGCGTGACGACCAGTTTCTGTATGTCCGCAATTTTAAGCCACATCGCTGGCCTGCCGGAAATCCGGAATATGGATACACGAATACGGACGGATCTCCAACAAAGAGCTATTTGACGAATCTGGATGAAGGGCATCCAGACTACCGCTACTTCGAATTGTCGTTTGGCAAACGCCCGGCGGAAGAGCTCTACGATATCGTGGAGGACCCTCACTGCGTTACGAATTTGGCTTCTTCGCCGGAATACCGGGATGTCAAGGAGGCAATGTGGACTCGACTAGAGAAAGGACTCATTGCCCAAAATGACCCGCGGATATTGGGTGAGGGCGAGATATTCGATCGCTACCCAAACAGCCGGATTGATCCTCAACGAAAGACCTACAACAACCCCGACTATGATCCAGTGAAAGACTTCGAAGAATGGAAAAAGACCCAAAACTAAGAGCCCTACTGGCTCTACTGGTATGGGCTGTCGTTGGTTTCGAAGCCATCGCTGAAGAAGTCGATGCAAACGGAATTCGCTCTCATCGAGTAGAGTCGGTGTTTCAAGGGAGCGAGGCAATGGTTCGCGTAATGCTGCCGGACGACTACAACGCGAATGATCGCTACCGGGTGCTCTATGTGCTGCCGGTTGTCGCCAAAGACGACCGGCGCTTCGGTGACGGATTGCTAGAGGTGAAAAAGTACAATCTCCACAATACCCATCGCCTGATTTGCGTAGCGCCGGAGTTCACAGAAATGTCCTGGTTCGCCGATCATGCAAGCAATCCAGCCCTGCGTGACGAAAGCCATTTCTTGAACGTTGTGCTTCCTCTTGTGGACGGGTCATATGCCACCATAGCGAGGCAGGAGGGCCGCTTGCTGGTCGGATTCAGCAAATCGGGATGGGGAGCGTTTTCCCTGCTGTTGCGCAACCCGGATTTGTTTCATCGAGCAACGGGATGGGATACGGGAATTCGAGTGGACACCGGACCGATTGAGGAGTCGGATCGGCAGGATCGAATTGACCGCATCTGGGGCACTCGCGCGAATTTCGAGCGATATCGGCTATCTTCTCTAATAAAGACCCGTGGAAAGGTGTTGGGCGAGAAGGCACGTATTTTTTACTTCAATACCGGCGGCAGGCGAGAGGAAGGGGGTGCCATCTTTCATCAATTGATGGTGGAACAGGAAATCCCGCATCGCTATGTTTTCGAGCCGAAAATTCCACATCGATGGGACAGCGGATGGATTCCGCAGGCGATTGAGTTTCTCGTGGGCGAGTAGGATTACATATTGAAAATCAATCTGCGAATCAAGCCAACAGCTATACTTCTACACCTTGAGGCGTTCCAAGTATTGGATTTGTCTATTTATGGACACAATCGTCGATCGTTTGGGGGACAACGACAAGCTTCGGGGTATTTATCCGAAACGAATAAAGAAAGTGATGATTTCTGGTACAAATACGATTTAAGGCTCACGCTGAAGCGAGTGAGCTACTGATTCTACCGCTAATTCTCGGAATGGTAGGCCGGGTCGCTGACCTGGCAATCTAAGGCTAGGGGCAGGTCAGCGACCACTCCCTACAAGGTTTCGATTTATTCCCATTGGGTCTAATACCCCGGAGCTTGTCGTTGACCCCGACGTGTCGGTGGCTCCGGCTTTTTCTGTAGACGCGACCGTCTTGTCACGGCGTAGCAATGTATCCAGCGGGCTGGTTTCAGCGGGACTAAACTGATGTAGGAGCGGTTTTACACCGCGATAAACCTACGCATAATCGCGGCGTAAAGCCGCTCCTACATTCGATGCATTCTAGTTTCAGAAGAGCACCGCGAAGACGGTTGCTCCGGGGATCTTTACTTGATGGCCTTAAAAGTCATATCCTTTCGCCCTATCGATGTACTTTATCCGTATTTATTGGATACGTATTTTTCGTACCTCGACCGGAGCCAGGCGTGAGCCCAGTAGCAGAAGGCAATGCACAGTAATAATGACAGCCCGAAAAAGACTCCAAATGAAGGCGACACGATTCCTTCTGCATAGGCGAAACCTATTTTAGAGAACGTGACGAAGGTTAGGGTGGCGCAAGAGAGTAGCATAGCGCTGACAAGCATGCTGTAGCGCCATGGGAGCATCTCGACTTTGGGCGCATGGATGTATTCATACGCTTCGCTATGGGGTTTGATCTTGGACCAAAGAACTATTATACCCACTTCAAGAAGGAACAAGATAGTGAATACATGCATGAAATGAATGGTGATCTCGAGACCAAACGCTCCCAGCCCCCAGACAAGGACATAATAGGTGGCAATATGAAAAAGGATGACGAATTGAGCGGCTCTAGGTGGGATTCTCAGTTTTCTGGCAAATAGGCCAAGGACAACCAACACGGCGATGGGTATGGCAATGAATCCGGCGAATTTGCTTACGAAAAGAAAGACGCCATCAGGAGCATGGACAAGATTGGGGGCGAGAAAAAGCGTTACGATAGCGATAATTACCGCAAAGACCTTGGAAACAAATATGAGGCGATGGTCGTCTGCACCTTCGTTGAAAATCGGCTTGTACAAGTCGATGGCGAACATCGTTGCGGATGAATTGAGCAGCGAATTGTAAGTGGAAAAAACGGCTCCGAGCAAGACCGCGATGAAGAGTCCTAGCAAGGGTTTTGGGAGCGTGGCTTCAACCAGTGAGGGGTAGGCGGCGTCCACTGGAGAGAGATCGGGACCAAAGAGATGGAAGGCGATGAGCCCTGGAAACATAGCCATGAAGGGAATGAGCATTTTAAAGAAGCCCGAAAGAAGCAGTCCTTTTTGCCCTTCCTTCAAACTGGCCGCTCCGAGGGCTCTTTGGATAATGAACTGATTGGTGCCCCAGTAGAAGATCGCCATCACCATGAGGCCCGTGAAAACGGCGGAAATGGGGATGGCGTCTAGCTCGTTGCCGGTTCCAATGGCGTTTAGCTTTTCGGTATGTGTCGTGGCGATTTTGGCGAGGGCGGATCCGATTCCACCTCCGAGTGTTTCGCCTAGGGCTATTAAACCGAATATCGGTAGCAAACATCCAATTACGAGAAGGCCGACCCCGTTCAGCGTGTCGGATATAGCGACCGCCCGGAGACCTCCACTAATGGCGTAGACGGAACCGATGATCCCAATTGTCCATGTAACATGCCAGAGAGACTGCGTTTCAGAAAACCCGGTCATCTGTTCGAGGTTGAGAGCTTTCATCAAGGCCAATGAACCGCTGTAGAGTATGCTGGGCGACCAGATGAAAACGTATCCAAACATCAAAAGTCCGCTGACGAGGCGGCCGGTGCCCTCGCCATAGCGGGATTTCAAAAACGTCGGCATAGTGGCGAAGGCGCCGCCGAGGTACATGGGCAGAAACAATACGGCGAGAAGGATGATACCTCGCACGGCCCACACTTCCCAAGCGAGCGCGGTCATATTTCCTGCATAGGTGAGACCGTTTTGCCCTATGAGCTGTTCAGTCGAAATATTGGTTAGAAGTAAGGATCCACCGATGAACAGTCCGGTCAGTCCATTGCCAGCGAGAAAATAGCCGTTGGCGGATGAAACTTGTCCACAAGTCTTCCGCCAGGAATAGAAGGCGACGAATCCCATGAAAGCGAGGCAGGAAAGAATGGTAAGCATGGGATTGGCTTAAGGTGAAAGGATATGGGAAATTTGGAGATGGGTTTGATTGTCTCCCGAAAGGAATTGTCGGCTCTATTCGAGATTCGCGGCGCTGTCGTTTGAGTCGTCTTTTTCGCTAAGCGGAGGAAGAGAGAATCCTTTGCGCCAGGATCCGTCGACCTGAGTTCCTATGGAAACATCGAGGGGTCCTCGCTGGTTGCGTTGAAGGAGACTGTTGAGTACATCCACCGCGGTGGCTCCCATTGTGCGCCGGTGTTGATAGATGCCACTGACGCCGGGTTGGTCATCAGAAACATTTAGACTGACGTATCCCACATCATCGGGCACTTTAATCCCTTCTGCCTCGGCGGCTTCGAAGAATCCGTCGCATCGGCTAATGACGGCTTGCGGCTGATAGCGGAGTAGCCAGGAGCGAATGGTTTCCGTCTGATCGGTTTCGTCCAGGTTGAGGATGGGAATGGTGTCGAGTTTGCCTTCCATCTGCGATTGGGCGTATTGGTGGGCTGCTTCCCATTGATGGGACCATCGGTCGGCGAGATCGGACCTAACGACCAATCCGACCCGCGTGTATCCACGAATCCGTAACTTCTCCCAGCATAGCAAGTAATCCGCATACTGGTTTGGCAGGATATGATGGAAGAAGGGATATCGCTCTGGCTTCTCAATCGTAACTACTGAAAACGCGTCCCAGTCCAGGTCTAGCTCGTCATTGTAGTTTTCGAAAGGAGCTAGAATAATTCCTCGTATTCCTCTCGTTTTCAAAATCTCACTAAAGCGCCTAGGAGTAGCGCCCCCCGCCTTTGACCAGAATGGCTGCAACGTGTATCCGAGCTCAAGGGCTCTGTTTTTGGCTCCTTCGATCACTTCGCGTCCACTGGCAAGCCCATTCCAATCATCTGGATTTTCCCAGTTTGAGACGAATCCGATGACAGAGAAATTGTTGTGGACGCGGAGACGATTCCGATGCGCTGCGAGCGCGGACAGCGCAGGGTCCGGGGTGTATTTGATTTCGTCGGCGATCTTCTTGACCCGTTCGATTGTGCTCTGAGGAAGTGACGGGTGGTTTTTTAGCGCCATGGATACTGCCGCGATACTGAGGTTCACGCGGGCGGCGATATCCTTGAGAGTCGGGCGCTTATATTCCTTCGGCACAGCTTGGAAATATGGAACGAGCTAGGCTGATCTCAATCATTTATTTAAACGTTTCAGCAAATTGAAAAGAAATCGATTGAACTCAGTTGTTTGTCTGAAAAAGGTCATCCGTCTTCTTTTTCATATTCAGTGAGAAGCCCGAGCCAGTGAATTTTAATCGGATACGCCCGAGTCAGTAGGGGCGACCGTATGGCTCGAGGGCGAAGCTCGGTTATTCAACTCGATTTTCGGAGATTTTGAGCATGGTCGAAGGAATAGGCCGACAATTACCAGAAATCTGTAGGTCGCCTCGTTGAGGCGACAAAACTAACCCCCGCCTCATAGCAGGTCAGTGACCTGCCCTACATTTGAAAGCGAATCTCCAGCCCCCAAAGGGCGGCCATTTTATCCTCCCATTTGGAGAACAGCATTCCTTTTTCCTGGATTCATCGTGTTGAACGAAGGCCATCAGTCGCTCTGCTAAAAAGCGAGGGGCGAGAAAATCAGGAGCAACATTCCGATGAAGCAACTAAGACCGACTAGAAACTTTTTGTATTTCCTGGTTTCCTCAGGAGTCATAGAGAGGTCTTCTCCTTCGACCGCAACGATGTTGGACCGAATCTCATCTCCTGCGTCACGATAGCCGTATTTGCTCATCAAGTACATGTTAATCGCGCAAGCGATGGTGACCCATGGAGATAAATTCAGATTGTTTTGGAAAAACAAAGGAAGTTGGCTTTTGAGCGCGCTCAGGAAGGGCAGGTTTAGGAGCGAAAATGATAATAGCCCCAGTATGACGCCGATCGAGAGGGTCCAGAAGGCAGCCTTCTCGGTTGACCGTTTGTAGAACAGCCCAAAGAGCACGGTAACGAAGACACCCGGAGCGAGGAAGGCCCACACGGCCAGCAGGTAGTTAAACAACCCTTGGAAATTGCGTATGAATGGGGCGATGAGCATGCAGAAAACAAGGAGGATGACCATAATAATGCGGCCGTCTTTTAGGAGTTCCTTGTCAGTCGCTCCCTTCTTGATTTTGGCGAAAAAATCGTAGGTCAACAGGGACCCACAGGCGCAAAGTCCGGAATCGACACTAGACATGATGGCGGCAAGCAGTCCTGCGAGGCAAAGACCCAGGAGCCCGGCAGGCATGACCTCCGTGAGTAGGCTGACATAGGCATTATCGCGGGCGATGATTTCCTGACCTTGAAATAGTTGTGCAGCGACTACACCGGGGGCTGCTATAAATAGGAGGGCCATCGTTTTGAGAACTCCCGCAAACAGCGCTCCCATCTTAGCATGGTAGAGACTGCCGGCGGACAGGGCTCTTTGAATATAGTCTTGGTCGGTGCAGTGGCCATGCACACCTAGAATCAGTCCGCCGGTGAGCATGGGGAGCCAGCCGAAGGCGTGGTCCCAGGGACGGAGCAACGACCACATGGAACGGCCCGCTTCATCGACATTGCCCACGAAAACCGCTTCGATTCCTCCCAGCTCCCTAATCCCAAAATAGAGAAGCAAGGCGCCGCCAAGCATGAGGACTAGCATTTGGACAAAGTCGCAGTAAATAACGGCTTTGAGTCCACCCATGAGGGTGTAGGTGCCGGCAGCGATCCCGATAAGAAAGATCGCGAGCCAGTAGAGGAAATCGGCATTGGGCAATTGGTCCCATCCGAGTAAATGGGTAAGCACCAGAGCGCCCGCGTATAAAGCGGCGGCGATGTTTCCCAAGATAATCATCATCAGGTTGATGAAGGAAACCACCACCCGACAGCGACCGCTGTAGCGCTTCTCGAAGAACTCGGGAGAGGTGGCTAGCCGGAGTCCCATGTAGGTCCGGATAAAAAAGGCGGAGAGCAAAATGAAGCAAAAGGCGCCTACCAGTTGAAAGCCACCCGCGATGATGCCGACGGCAAAGGCGAGACCCGCTTGGCCGACGAACTGTTGGCTGGAAATGTTGGTCGCAAATAGAGAGGCTCCAATAAATGGCCATTTCATAGTGCCCCCCGCAAGGAAGAACTCGCGACCGCCCTTGGCTTGGCGCCTTGATATCCAGAGGCCCAGCCCGATGATGCCAATGAAATAGAGGAGAATGATGAGGGAGTCGAGTACGCTAATTTTCACGATGAACGGGTGGGGTAATTAAGTATGAGTAATGATTGTAGGAGCGGCTTTACGCCGCGATCGTTTTGATTGATCGAGGCGTAAAGCCGCTCCTACGTAATGAAAATATAATGATATGAATGAGTATATCGATGGGTTTCAATAAATTGGTCTGGAATTATTTTATGGGATCCAAGGACTCTGGCTTCAAGAACATCAAAGGGTCTTTTTTGAATGAAACTGGCAACGAGAGAAATTTGATGCCTGCCGGGCTTGTCGAAAACGATGGTTCCAATTTCAAATGGTTTCCGCGTTGGTCAGGGGATCAATCGTCCAAGCCGGTGATTCCCGTTTCGTCTGGCTTTAGCTTAAGGAGCGGCTCAAAACGCACATCAACCGGATAGGCTTCGCTGTTCCATTCGATTCCTGAATTACGATTTTTCACTCCCATGGTTCGCTTTAGGAGCTCGGTCGTTAGGTCAGCGCGAATTTCTGAACAATTCGGGTCCTCGTATCGATTAACCAGTTCTTTGGGGTCCTCTGAAAGATTGTATAGTTCGCATCGGTCATCGACATACATGCTGAGCTTCCAGTTTCCTTTGCGGATCATCGTACCTGGGCCCAGGCTCGTGGGTAGGTGGGGAGCCTTGAGACGGAGTCCCGGCGTGGGGGTTTTGGCGGTAGGCGCGCCCCCACCGGCTTCTGAAATTACGGTATCTTTTCCTTTGTAGTCCTGTTGCTCGAGTGCCTGTATCCAAGATTTTCCGACCATGGTTGGCGGCGATTCGATGCCGAGCGAATCCAGGAGGGTGGGAACGAGGTCGATTTCTTCTGTCAGACCGGTGAAAACGGCTCCGGCCCATTTTCTATCTGGATGGCGAATGATGGCAGGGATTTTTGTTAGACAATCGTAGAAGGCTGGCAATTTGTGGGACATTTTAAAGTCACCAAGTAGTTCGCCATGATCTGAGAAGAAAAGGACCAGTGTGCTTTCCGCGAGACCACTTTCATCCAACATCGCGAGCATACGTCCCACCGAGTCGTCGACGTACCTCACTTGGCCCATATAGGTCGCGATTGCGTTCCGCAGCTCCCCTTCAGTGCAGGTATCCATCTCTGAATGCTTCCTCCAGACCTCGTTTCGATAGGGTTGCTTGTCCGGATCGTATTGGTAGTAGGATTCCGGGATCGAAATTTCCTTGGGATCAAAAAGACTTTTGTAGGGTTCTGGGCAAGTGTAGGCGGGATGCGGGTCCTGGTAATTGACCCACGCGAGAAAAGGACCTTCAGAGTCCCGCATAAAGGCGATGGTGTCATCAGTCAGTTCGCCCGTCTTGTTGTAGACATGGTCCTTTTCCATTTCGAAAGAACTGAATGACTTGGTGTATTTTGGATGATCGTCGTAATTGCCGAGTGTGACTTCATGGATTTCATCCCAAACCGAATCGAGCTGATCGTACGTAAACAGGTGATTTTTCCCGAACATTCCCGTTCGGTACCCCTTGGATTTCAGCGTTGTCGCAAGATTAGGAACTTCAGGACTAATCGTCGACCAGTAGTTCCGACATCCATGTTCACCGACATAGGTGCTGGTAGCGAAGCTTACACGACTGGGGGCGCAGAGTGGAGATTGGCAGTAGCAGTTGTCAAAACGCACCCCTTCCTTAGCCAATCGGTCGATATTTCGGGTTCCGATCGTTGGGTGTCCGTAGCAACTGAGATAGTCGGCTCGCAGCTGATCGGGAGTAATGATGAGTAGATTAAGCGGGTTCACGGCGGTCTGTGGTGTGTAGCCGCAGATAGTGATCTCGTGCATCCAGTGTCAATAGACATGGTTGCTGAAACAGTTAAGTGGAAATTTTGATGATGGTTTTCGTACAAATCCAACTTAACTTAACTGTTTCAGTGAAATGACTGTGAGAGTCAGTTGACAACAGGAGATTCTTCGATTCCTTATGAGCAAGATCCGAGGTTCTCGGTTTTAAATCGTACTAACCACCAACCTGCTTCAACGGCTAACCACCTGCGATATAACCTCACTTTTCTGTTATGCCCCAAACGCCGACAGGCACAGGCATACAATGAAAAAACAAACTATATATTAACACCATGAAACTACCAAAACTTACCAAAGACTTATCGATAGCTCTCGGGCTGACTGCGGCGATTTTTTCGCCTGCCATAGCGCAAGAGGAAGAGAGCTACACCCTCTCTCCGTTTTCGGTTTCTGCAACTGAAGGATACACAGCGACAAATACGATTTCTGGCACGGGTTTGAACACTCCGTTGATCAATGTGCCTATGTCGATCAACGTAATCACATCAGACTTTCTTGATGACAGTCTTGTGGGTGATTTCGTCGAAGCGCTTGACTACAATACCTCCATTACGCAGACCACGCGTAACAACCTAGGGGCAACGCGTCCTTCCTCCTTTGCGATTCGCGGATTCCGCAATCGAAATCTTCTAGTGGATGGCGTTTTGGGTGGTCTTTATCTTCCCGTCCAGATGGTAGACCGTATCGAAGTCGTCAAAGGTCCTAACACATTGTATGGACAGTCGGACCCGGGTGGACTGGTCAACGTCATCACCAAAACCCCACGAGCAGAAGAAGGGGGTAACGTGACGGCCAAGGCAGGTACTAACGAATGGTATCAATTGCGATTGGATTACACAGTCCGCGCGATGGACGATAAACTCGGCTTGCGCGTCTTGACGGACAACAAAGAAACCAACGGATGGAGATGGGTCGATGGCCAGAAGACTGCTTTCATGGGTGTTTCTGGAAATTATAAATTGACCGAAAATACCGATTTCGACTTCTTGACTGCGAAAAACGAAATCAGCGGGTTCCCTACTCAACGGGCAACTTGGTCTTTCGAGCGTATTCCGACAGACCTCAATGGCGACGGTGATTTTCTAGACAACGTTGATGGTGTTGGAGAAGGTAATACCCGCTACAACAACACTTTCATTCCGAAAGAGTACGTTACTTCAACACCAGGTAACATTTTCGAGTCCGACAATGATTTCCTGTCTATGGGTATCCGTCACAGCTTTAGCGAACGACACACCTTGCAGTACAAGTACAACTTTAACGATACGCACCAGAGGGTTTCGTTCAGAGAATTCAATACGTTCGACCAGTTTGGAGAATCCAATTCAAATCAATCGTTAAATGACAGTCGTTCCCGTGACGAAGTGCACACGCTTAACGATATTATCAGTTTTGACACCGGCGAAGTTAGGCACCAATTGCTCCTCGGTGCTCGTAAGTCCGAAGATACCAGAGGAGGAGATGGCACCTATCGTTTACGTGCGGTCAACGGCACGGAAGCGGGAATTCTCAGAGATATCGAGATGCGGACTGGGAAACTATTTCGCGACTACCTGTATAAAGATGATATCCTTAACGGAGTGCAAATCTGGGAAGATGATGTTGTAAGCCCAGAAGAGTTGAGAGCTTTCGGAGTTCGTACGAATCAAAACGATCGTAGCTTTCAAAAGATCACTACTTTCTATGCAACCGACAATATCTTCTTCAATGATGGTAAGTTCAACCTTCTATTGGGCGTTCGCAGTACGGATGTTGACCAACGTTCGGTTGCTCTTGGTGGAGCGGAAACCTCTACACTCTCAGGGAGCGATACGAACTTTCAAGTTGGCGCCGTCTATCGCATTAATCCAAATCTAAGCGTATTCGGAAACATAGCAGACGCGTTTGAACCGCAAAATGCGACCGATCCGGACACGGGAGAATTCATTGGTCCGCAAACCAGCGATGCGCTCGAGGTCGGATTGAAGTTCGCCGGTCTTTATGACGGTAAGCTAAGTGGATCCGTAGCTGCATTTGAGATTAAGAAGAATAACGTCTCTCGTAGCGACTACAATCCAGTTACCTTTATGTCTGACCGAGCGATTACGAATGACAAAAGCACGGGATTCGAATTCGAGCTTTTCTACAACCCGACTGATAACTGGAACATCGTAGCGGCTTATAGCTACATTGATGCGAAGGTGGTTGGCGAAGTGGCTACCGGTCTTCCGCTAGAGGGAGCGACGCCACATCGTTTCACACTATTCAACAGCTATACGGTCCAGGAAGGCGCCTTGGCAGGAGCTCGTTTTGGCGGTGGTCTTGTTTGGGCTGATGGACCCATCCCGCAATTTGGAAATATCGCTAACAGGTACGTAACTGAAGACGGCTACTTGACCTTCGATTTGTTCGCTCGTTTCCCAATGACCCTGGGCGAGCGTGACTGGGATTTTGGCATCAATATCGACAACGCGACGGACGAGTTTTTCGTTCGCTCACGTGCGGCGACCAATGAAGCGCGTCAGATCCTGTTCTCACTTTCCACAGATTTGTAGTTATAGGTTTGTTTGAGTTATAGTTCAACAAGGGCCTCCTCCATTGGGTTAATGGAGGGGGCTTTTTTGTTTCTGGGGAGGAGATCGATTGTAGGACAGGTCGTCAAGGACCCCGACCATTCGGTGGCTGACCTGCCATTTTGAGAGGTTTGTCGCCTCGACGAGACGACCTACAAGATGAACTCATGCTGGCTAAATATCCATTTAAAGTTTTCGCATCAAAAACGCGGGCGTGGGTTTATCCCGCGATTGGCTCACACCTGTAGACGCGATCGCTGATCGCGTAGGCGATCAACGATCGCCCCTACAGTTTTTGTCTTCCCTACCTAGCGCTCCTTGAATACGAGTCTTGATCTATTGGCGATGAACGGAAAGGATGTCCCTATGAAAATCTGGCTACCTCTTCTGCTATTGGCCCTTGTGTTGAATTCGTGTAGCCGCCAAACCGATACGCGGCCCAATATCCTCTTCATCCTGGTCGATGATCTGGGAAAAGAGTGGGTGAGCGCCTATGGCGCAGAGGATATTGAAACCCCCAATGTCGATCGACTCGCGGCTACGGGGATGAAATTCGACAATGCGTACGTGATGCCTCAGTGCACGCCTACGAGGCTGAGTTTCATGACGGGGCAGTACCCTTATCGTCACGGTTGGGTGAACCACTGGGATGTACCTCGCTGGGGTGGAGGCTGCAGCTATGACTGGAATCGAAACCCGAGCTTGGCGCGAGTTATGAAGGATGCGGGTTACGCGACGGCCGTAGCGGGAAAGTGGCAGGTGAATGATTTTCGGGTACAACCGGAAGCCATGGTAGATATCGGTTTTGATGAATACTGCATGTGGACGGGAGGCGAAGGAGGCAACCCTCCCAGTGACATTCGATACTGGGATCCATATATTCACACTAAAGAAGGAAGTCGCACCTACGAAGGCGCGTACGGACCGGATGTATTTACGGACTTTCTCCTCGAGTTTATCGAGACAAACAAAGACGGGCCTTTCTTTGCCTATTTTCCCATGGTGCTCACGCACACCCCTTTCGTGACGACGCCGGATGAGCTTAATGCTTCTACGGATTTGGAGAAACACAAGGCGATGGTCCGCTACACGGACAAGATTCTCGGAAAGTTTATGTCCAAACTCGAAGAGCTCAGTATTCGGGATAACACCATTATAGTCTGGGTTGCAGATAATGGTACGGTGAATACAATTACGGGAACACAAGATGGACGAAAGGTTCGTGGGGAAAAGTCCAACACCGTCGAGCCTGGGCTTTGTGTTCCCTATATCGTCAGCGCTCCTGGATTGGTGCCTCAAGGCATTACAACCGATGCACTGACCGACGTAACGGACATGCTCCCGACCTTCGCCGATTTGGCGGGAGGAACCTTGCAGCCGGGGTATGAGTACGACGGCGTATCTATGGCGGACTATCTATTGGGAAAGGCGGATGACTCGCCTCGGAAGTGGATACTGGGAATGGGAGGGAAAAATGAAGCGAAACTGACGGATCAAGGTGTCGAAAATCGCTTTGTTTTCCGTGACCGTGTCATTCGTGAGAAACGATTCAAACTTTACGTATCCACGGAGCGAAAGGCTGTAAAACTAGTCGATGTCCTTGCGGACCCCGAAGAGAATACCGATTTGATCAATAGCTCGGACCCAGAAGCCAAAGCGGCCCTTGCTCGCTTGATTCCCTTGATCGAGACTTTCCCTGAAAGGGACAATGATCCGATTTATGACCCTTTGCCAGCACGGCCTTGGGATGTGCCCGTCACGGCAAAGAGCCAGGTTTGGAAAGAATGATGGTTTAAGCCTGATGGTAAAAGAGAGTGTCGAGCTTTCTCTGATTGCCGACTGTTTCCTGACATGGTATAATCTG
>Ga0181561_10000619_pt1 | contig 30260 bp, 34 predicted proteins | sample 011ome_19_FD_133760 | JGI IMG/M metagenome (GOLD analysis project Ga0181561, IMG submission 133760) | Coastal salt marsh microbial communities from the Groves Creek Marsh, Skidaway Island, Georgia - 011510BT metaG (megahit assembly) | ecosystem: Environmental > Aquatic > Marine > Intertidal... | reverse complement strand
TGCCATTTTATCTAGTTGAAGTGTAGTAACACCAGGTTTTACTTCTTTGGCTAGAATCCCTAAAGTTTTAGAAACAATCAATGCGCTTTCTCGCATGATTTCGATTTCTTCTAACGTTTTTATTTGAATCATTACTCTTAAATTAATGGGCAAAGATACTTTAAAAAATCAACTAATAAAAAATGGAATTCCCTTTAAAAAATGACTTTTGACAGCTTTTTAATACGATTTTGTTAATAGCTTTGTGGCACAAATCAGAAACCAAAGGAAGATGTATAAATCAGTATCAGCAGAAGAAGCCGTTAAAGTAATAAAATCAAACGACAGAGTCTATGTTCAAGCAGCTGCAGCAACACCACTAAAGTTAACTAATGCGATGTCTGCAAGGCATGAGGAGTTGAAAAATGTTGAGGTTTGCCATTTGCATACTGAAGGAAAAGCGTTGTATGCTAACCCAGAATATAAAGAGAGTTTTCATGTAAACTCTTTCTTTATTGGAAAAAATGTTCGTCATACCTTAAAAGCAGGAAATGGTTCGTATACCCCTGTTTTTTTAAGCGAATTGCCGTTGTTGTTTAAACGGAATATTGTTGATTTAGATGTTGCTTTAATACATGTTTCAGTTCCAGACAAACATGGTTATTGTTCTTTAGGTGTTTCTGTAGAAGCAACTTTAGCTGCAATAGAAAACGCAACCTATGTTATTGCACAGATAAATAAACAAATGCCTAGAACTTTTGGTGCTGGTATCATTCATATTTCAGAAATAAATACTTTTGTAGAATGTGATGAACCACTTCCTGGTTTTGAAGCTTCAGTTCCAACAGAAACAGAGCAAAAAATTGGAGATTATGTAGCCGAATTGATTGAAGATAGAAGCACATTACAACTTGGTATTGGAAACATACCAAATGCTGTTTTGTCTAGATTAGGAAATCATAAAGATTTAGGACTGCACACAGAAATGTTTTCTGACGGAGTAATAGATTTAATTTTAAAAGACGTTATCAACGGTAACTTTAAAAAGGTAAATAGAGGTAGGGCTTTGGCAACATTTTTAATTGGATCACAACGCCTGTATGATTATGTTGATGATAATCCGTTTGTAGAAATGAGAGCATCAAATTACACGAACGATTTAGGAATAATAAGTCAAAACCCTAAAATGGTAGCCATTAATTCTGCAATTGAAGTAGATCTTACTGGTCAAGTTTGTGCAGATTCTATAGGTAAAAACATGTATTCTGGAGTTGGAGGGCAAATGGATTTTATTAGAGGAGCTTCTTTAAGTGAAGGAGGAAAAGCAATAATAGCATTGCCATCAATAACCAATAAAGGAATTAGTAGAATTGTGCCATTTTTAAAACAAGGAGCAGGAGTTGTTACCACAAGAGCGCACGCACACTATATTGTAACTGAATATGGTGTTGCTAATTTATATGGAAAAACAATTAAGCAACGAGTAAAAGAATTGGTAAATATTGCGCATCCAAACTTTAAAGAAAGTATAGAAAAAGAATATTTTGAATCTAATTAAAAAAGGTTGTTATTTTTTTAAAAATAAAGAAGCAAGCCAGTTTTTTTCTTCAGGAACTTCTAGTTCTGCGTTTAAGATTTTTTTATGAACCTTTGTCCAACCAATAAAGCCTCTAATATTTCTATCATCAATAAAAAAATCTGCGTTTATTTTTCTGCTTATATTTTCATTATAGACTTCTCCTGGATAGCTTCTGTTTACGGCATAAAACTCAATACCGTTCTCTTTACAAAAATCAACAGCATCGTCTAATGGTCTTCCAGTTCTATACTTACATAATATAAGTCGATGACCTTCTGACTGCATTTTTTTTAACGTGTCAAAGGCAAAAATAAGAGGTTTTCCAATTCTTGGAAACGCATCTTCAACAATTGTTCCGTCAAAATCAACCGCAATAATCAAAGGGTTTTTAGGTATCATTATTTAGTTTTATTTTGTTTGTATTTTTTACCACTTGCAATGGTTAAAAAATCTTTTTCTAAATTTTTTTCAGTATATTCTACATACCTGCCAATCTCTTCTCCATTTTTATAAAAAATAAATGTAGGAACACTTTTGATATTAAAATCTTTTTGCAAATTATCTGGTGTTGTCTTTCCTCTGTTAAGAGTAATAAACTCTATGTTATTAAAATCAAAACCAGCTTGCTCTAATATTTTGTAAGTATGTGGGATGTCTTTTTTACTTAAATGACACCAAGTAGCAACAAAAGCTTTTATTTTAACATTTTTAAGTTTTCTTTTAAGTTTAGAAACACTTTTTGTATCTGGTTTATAAGATTCGTAATTTTTAACAAACCACTTAGCGTATGGCTGTTGATTGAAATCTTCTTTGTGAACAATACCAACTAAATCTCCAGAAGCATTTTTTATTGCTTTTGTTTTTTGTTTTGCGTAAGTATTAACTATTAAAGTTAATGTAAGTAGAAGTGTTATTTTTTTCATTTTAAAAAACTAAAATAAAGGTTTTTGAGTCATTTCTTTGGGTTGTTGTACACCCATTAATTTTAAAATGGTTGGTGAAATGTCGCCCAATATACCATTTTTTATTGATTTTATCTCTTTGTCAATTAAGATGAAGGGTACAGGATTTGTTGTATGTGAAGTATGTGGACTTCCATCTGGATTCATCATTGTTTCACAGTTTCCATGATCTGCAATTAAGAGTGTTGTGTAATTATTCTCTAATGCCGTAGTAATGACCTCTTTTGTACAAATATCTATAGTTTCACAGGCTTTTATTGCTGCTTCAAAAACACCTGTATGCCCAACCATATCACCGTTTGCAAAATTTAAACACACAAAATCTACATCGCCTCTTTTTAATTCAGGGATAATTGCGTCTCTAATTTCGTATGCACTCATTTCTGGTTTTAAATCATAAGTTGCCACTTTTGGTGAAGGACATAATAATCTTTTTTCACCAATAAACTCATTCTCTCTTCCGCCAGAAAAGAAAAAGGTTACATGTGGATATTTCTCCGTTTCAGCAATTCTAATCTGTTTTTTATTAGCTGCTTCTAGGACTTCTCCTAAAGTGTTTTTCAAATTGCTATTATGGTAAACAATGTGTACATTTTTAAAGGTGTCATCATAACTTGTCATTGTAACAAAATACAATGGGAGTTTTTTCATGCCAAATTCAACAAAATCTTTTTGTGTTAATGCATTTGTTAATTGTCTACCTCTGTCTGTTCTATAGTTAAAGAAGATAACCACGTCATCTTTTTTAATTGTAGCTGTTGGATTGTTATTTTCATCAACCATAATAATTGGTTTGATAAACTCATCCGTTATACCTCTGTCATAATTTTCTTGAATACTTTCTGTTGCATTGCTAGATTTTTCCCCATTTCCGTTTACCAATCCATCGTAAGCAATTTTAACTCTTTCCCAACGATTGTCTCTATCCATTGCATAATATCTTCCAGTAATTGAAGCCAATTTACCAGTGGTTTCTTGCATGGTTTTTTGAATATCATTGATGAAAAATTTTCCAGATTTAGGATCACAATCTCTTCCGTCAGTAAAAGCATGTAAAAAAACATTCTGTAAATGATTTTCTTTAGCTGCTATTAACAATCCTTTTAAATGATTGATATGTGAATGAATTCCTCCATTAGAAACCAATCCTAAAAAATGAACATTTTTATTGTTCTCTTTAGCATATAGAAATGCTTCTACCAATGTTTTTTCTTGCGATAACGAATCTTCTTTTACGGCTTTATTAATTCGTGCTAAATTTTGATACACAATTCTACCAGCTCCTAAATTCATATGTCCAACTTCAGAATTTCCCATCTGACCTTCTGGCAAACCAACATGCTCCCCATCGGTGCGTAAACTTGCATGAGGAAAATCGTTGTATAGCGAGTTGATATAAGGTGTTTTTGCATTGTAAATTGCAGAAACTTTTGGGTCTTGTGTAATACCCCAGCCATCTAAAATAAGTAAGATTACTTTTTTATTCATAAGAAATGTAAAGTTTAAAAGTACAAAACAAATAGAATTTGGTTTATTTTTTCGAGTTCAATTTTTTGAGTTTTACAAATACAGCTTGTTGCTCTTTTGTCAATCCGTCAGCAGTAAAAATTGAAATGCCCTTTGCACCATTTTCTTTTGCTTGTCTGATAGCTTCCTCTAAGTCATTCGGATTTTTTAAAGCGGGAGCATACAATCCAGAAACAATTGGAAAATCTACATCAGCAACTCCTTGTTTGGTAGCAAAACCAATCCAATTGATGTTCTCTCTATAAAAATTCTGATACAACATCGGATAGGCAGTATCTAAGTTCCAATCATTCCATGCTTGCCTAACCATTTGTCTTGACATTTCTGGGAATGGAAAAACAGCTGCGGTTACTTTTTTGTCTTTAGAATGTGCAATATCAATAATTTCATTAACCAAGCTTGTGATGGCATTTAATCTGTATTGGCGCCATTCTGTTGATAATTCTGGATGTTTAAAATCTATAGGATCTTTGTCAAATATTTTTTTAAACCCTGCTCTTGCAATAGGATGATAATCATAATCATATTCTGGCATTTCTGTTTCTTGCACCAAATTATATTTTGGCTGTAAATCTGCACCTAAAATAACATCAGGATATCGAACATAATCTAAATGAACAGAAGCCAATCCTTTTACTTGCATCATTTTTTTAGCATTGTTAATAATATGTTTTCTGGCTTCTGGATGAAACGGACTTAACCATTGATAGTAATTTACATAGGCTTTATATTCTAATGAGTTTTGCCCATTTCTATTCACAGCATACCATTCTGGATGCTTTTGAGCGATGGTGTCTCCAGGTCTATTTAAAGTCCACATCCAACCATGAACTTTAATGTTTTTTTTAGAGGCAAGCGGAATGATTTTTTCTAAAACTTCTGGAGAACCCCCAATTAATAGCTCACTAATTCCCAAAGAATCATAATAATTCAGTCTTTTATTCCAGACATCTTCTTTAAATTCTTTTCCAGCATTTGTCCAAGAACTAAAGGTAAAATTTGCTTCTGATTCTTGATTTTTTTCTTTTTTTGAACAACAAATATGGAGTAATAAAACGGTTAATAATATGAGTTTTTTCAAAAGATTATTTTTTAGTTGTGTTGATTTTTTTTCGATGAATCAATCCGTTTTCGCTGATTGAATATACAATGTTCTTTTTCGAATTTTGAGTTTGTAAAGTAAAACCAGTATGTGTTTTTAAAAAGGAAGCATTGATTACTTCTTGGTCTACTTTTATAGCTTCAAACTCTATTTGAAACCCAGCTTTTTCTTGTTTTAAATACTTCAATTTTTTAAACGAAATATTTCTATATAAAGCATAGGTTATTTGCTCTGTAATTACATCTGTTTGATGTTTAAATTCGATATGCTCGGTTGGGTTGTTGTCTGAAAATTGAATATAACCCCAGTTTTCAGGTAAATGCATGTTGATAGCTCCTTGATTAGACCAAACCCAATTATACTCTGGTAAAATTTTATTGTTTTCTTTTTTTCTTGAATATGTTCCGTTAATTAAATCATAATCCCATTGCACTCTAGAAAAATTTACACGCCATTGTTCACCATTTTTAGGGAGAGTTTTTGGTTTATTTTTTAACTCAGCAAAAGCCTTTAACGGAATTGCCATTTCAACAGACCAATATTCATCGGTGTCAATCGGGTCATTTAAAGTTCCCTTTACAAAAATAGCAGTTTTTAAATCATTTAAATTCCAATTGTTTTTTGGTTTGCCTCCAACATTATAAGGTTTGTTTAAGAGTAAATCCCAAACGGTTCCTAGAGCGTTGATTTCAATTTCTCCATAATTGTGAGTATCGTTAGACGGACTTATAAAAACTTCAAAATCGTTGTTGTAAAAAATGACTTGATTTCTTTCTGTAATATTTCCCCAAATATGTTTTTCATATAATTTTGCATAGACATATAAATAAGTATCATCCCAAAGCATTTTTACATTTGTTTGTTGTGTTGGAATTTTTACACCTTCTATATCTATAAAATCAGAAGTGTACTTTGCTTGCACCCAATCTTGTTCATCTGCTTTTCCGTCTATGATTATAGTATTCGCTACTTTGTAAACAACATATGTTTTTGGGTTTACAATATCTGTATCTATAGAGACTGAAATGGTCTTGGGTTTATTGCAACTAGCTATTGAAAATATGAATATACTGGTGCAAATAAATTTAGAAAAATAATTTTTCAAGATGGTTTTTATTTTGATAGCAGCTAAGATACTAAATAGACGCTTTTAATTAATAATTTTATAAAATCAATCACAAAATATGTAACTTTACATCAATAAAAATCTAGAAAAGAGTTCTCATTTACCCAATCAAATAGCTACAATGGAAAATCATTTTGAATTGAATGAAGTCACCAAAAAATTACCAAAACATTTAAATAAGTTTATTGTAAAGCAGCCGTATGGAGAATATACAGCTCAAAATCAAGCAGTTTGGCGTTATGTAATGCGATTAAATGTAGATTATTTAAAGCGTGTTGCTCATGAGTCTTATATAGAGGGACTTGATAAAACAGGAATATCTGTTGAATCTATTCCGCATATGGAAGGAATGAACCGAATTTTAAAAGAGATTGGTTGGGCTGCAGTTTCTGTAGACGGATTTATACCGCCCAATGCTTTTATGGAGTTTCAGGCTTATAATGTGTTGGTGATTGCTTCAGACATGAGAACAATAAACCACATAGAGTATACGCCTGCTCCAGATATCATTCATGAAGCTGCTGGGCACGCACCGATAATTGCAAATCCAGAATATGCAGAATATTTAAGACGATTTGGAGAAATTGGAAGCAAAGCAATTTCATCATCAAAAGATTATGAAATGTATGAAGCAATTCGGTTGTTGTCAATTTTAAAAGAAGATCCAAGCAGTACAGAACAAGAAATAGAAGTGGCTCAAAATGCAGTTGAAGAATTACAGAATGATATGGGTGAGCTGTCTGAAATGGCTCAAATTAGAAACCTGCATTGGTGGACCGTTGAATATGGTTTGATTGGAACCCTAGAAAACCCGAAAATTTATGGAGCAGGTTTGTTATCTTCTATCGGAGAAAGTTCTTGGTGTTTAACCGATGAAGTAAAAAAAATGCCTTATTCTTTAGAGGCAGCAAGTGTAAGTTTTGACATATCAAAACCACAGCCGCAATTATTTGTTACTCCAGATTTTGCTGAACTAAGTTTAGTGCTAGAGCAGTTTGCAAACTCAATGGCTTTGAGAAAAGGAGGATTAAACGGAGTAAAAAAATTAATAGATTCAAAAATTATTGGGACGGTTGAATTAAGTACTGGATTACAAATTTCTGGTAATTTTACTAATGTTATTGAGTTTGAGAGTAAACCAATTTATATTCAAACTACCGGACAAACAGCTTTAGCCAATAGAGACAAAGAGTTAATTGGCCACGGAGTAGAGTATCATGCTGAAGGTTTTGGTAGTCCAATAGGTAAATTAAAAGGAATTAATATTCCGATAGAAAACATGAGTCCGAGAGATTTAGAAGCATACGGAATTTATGAGGGAAAACAAACAACTTTAGAGTTTGAAGGCGGAATAAAAGTAGTAGGAAAAGTAATTACAGGAACTAGAGATTTACGTGGGAAAATACAATTAATTTCTTTTAAAGATTGTACAGTAACTTATCAAGATAAAATTCTGTTTGACCCATCTTGGGGTATATACGATATGGCTGTTGGAAAAGAAATTGTTTCTGCATATTCAGGTCCAGCATCTGTACTTTCTTTCGGGGAAATAAATAAGGTTTCAGAAACTAAAACACATAAAATTAACTATTCAAATTTAGATAAGGAGCTATATGCTTTATATCAAAAGGTTAGAGATTATAGAGAAAACAATCATGTTACTGAAAATAACATTGAAACTGTTTTTGAAGAATTAAATGTAAAGTTTCCAAATGATTGGTTGTTATTACTTGAGTTATATGAATTATCGATTAAAAATGATTTCTCAATTCAAGAAAAACTTTTAAAAAATTTAGAGGAATTGAAATGTAACAAAAGCTACAAAACACTTATAGAAAAAGGTATAGTTTTGTGCAGAAATTAAAAATAACTTAAAAATATAGTAACATGAGTTTTTTTGACATGTTTAAAAGAAAAGATATGGGATTAGAAATTAAAGAATATTTAGAAAAAGGAGCTATTGTATTAGATGTAAGAACAAAAATGGAATGGGATCAAGGACATACAAGCGGTGCAAAACATATTGCTCTTAATTTAATTCCCTTACAAATAGATGAAATTAAATCTTGGAATAAACCTGTAATTACAGTTTGTTTAAGTGGTGGAAGAAGTGGTCAGGCAGCTCAATTTTTAAGAAATAATGGAGTAGAAGTAATCAATGGAGGTCCATGGCAAAATGTAGATCAATACCTTTAGTATTCATCGCTATTAAAACCAGATTGACGACGCCTTTTTAGACGTTCCATAACTTTTAGTGCTGTTTCTATTTTTCTAACTACAGAAAAAACAGCCCCTAATAATGCGCCTCTAAATGCACCCATAGTTAAAGGATCAAAATTATGACCTGTAATTATGTATTTTAGAAAAAATACAGCCATCCCAATAAGGATAGAAACTAAAAAAGTATCTCTTTAGCGGTAAAATAGTTATATCTTTTCTCTCGTAAAAAACCAAGCACAAACCAACTCATATGGTTAAAAAAGATAACTGGAAGTGCGTATTTTATTCCTTCAAAAGAAAGTAAATTGGTGTAATTTTCAATCAAATTAAAAGGCTCTCCAACTTTTACAGAACCTTCAATTTCAAATAATGTAAAACCAAAAACAGATTGAACAGCAATAAAAAAACCGTAATGAAAAATAAAAAATAGGATTAAACCATATCGCAACATAAATTTGTTGTTTTTCTCTTTTTCGCCAAATTTTAGAATGATAAACATTTTAACAACATTAAACATCCCAATTATGATCGTTTCTATAAAGTAAACAAACAAAATTGTGAGTCCAGAAACTTTACCATTGTATAACAAAAACAATAAATAAATAGAAGTTATCCAAATAATACTATTTTTTCTAGACGGGAAAAGTATAGTTTTAATCATATTTAAAATTAGTAAATCTTTTATAAATCTATAAAAGGATATTTTTCTTGTAGCTTTTTTATTCTATTTTTCAAGACATTTAAAAATTGCTGATGCTCATTAGAATCAGGATTAAATGCTCTGTGATTGATTCCGTTTTGGATTGAAGAAACTTCTTTCATGATTACTTTAGATTCATCTGAAAACCAAGAATTTTCAAATTTTTTCCAAATATAATTGATGGCTGTTTGATTAGGGTGAATCATGTCTTCTGCATAAAAGCGATAGTCGCGTAATTCGTCCATCATAATTTCATAACTCGGAAAATAATGCGTGTTATTTCTTGGTTCAACAACTTGATGGATTGCAGAGATTAAATGTGATTTACTTTGTTGGTTTTGTGTAAATCCATCTTTTAAATGACGTACTGGAGATATATTAAACAATACACTTGCTTTTGGATTTGCCAATTTAATAAGTACAAGGATTGCTTCTAAACTGGCTACAATTTCATCAACAGTAAGAATTTCTTTTAAAAACTTTTTTTGCGGAACTTTATGACAATTGGCAACTATGGTATCTGTCTCAATAAAACGATACACCCATGATGTTCCTAGTGTAATAACAATATGATTTGCTTCTTGTAACTTTTTTTTTGTCGTTTTTAGTTGCGCATTTAAATGTGATAATAAGTCATTCTTATTTGAAGAGCTCAAGCTAGAATGGGCATCAAAACAATGCCAACGTTCGTTTAAAAAAAAGACATCATCTTCAGTATATGATTTCTCATTGATGGCATTTGTGATTAAGTTTTCAATTGCTTTAGGGTGGAATAATATTCCAAAAGGATTTTGAGATGATTGAAACTTATAATAAGACAATTTAAGACCCATATTTTCTGAAAAACACGAACCCATTAATAAGATTTTAGAATGGTAAGAAATCGGGTTAATGGTTTCTTTAGAAATTGAAATCTGAGTTTGTAAATTCATAATTAAGTTTCAAAGGTTTAAAGATAAAAAAAATAAAGCTCAACATTAAATAGAATATTGAGCCTTATTTTTTATGATTCTAAAGGTATAATTAAGAAATATAGTCTTTTGCTTTTTCGATGGCTTCTTTAATTCCACCAGGGTTTTTACCACCCGCAGTGGCAAAGAAAGGTTGACCACCACCACCACCTTGAATATACTTTCCTAATTCTCTAACAATTGTACCTGCGTTTAAGTTTTTACTTTCAACAATTTCTTTAGAAACATAACAAGTTAAAATTGCTTTATCATTATTTCTTGCTCCAAAAACTAAAAACAAGTTTTGATGTTTTTTTCCTAAATCAAACGCTAAATTTTTAATACCGTTGGCATCTATATCAACTTCTGTTGCTAAAAACTGAACGTTGTTTATTTCTTGTAATTGGTTTTCTAAATCGACAATTAAATTTTTCGCTTTTTCTTTTAATAAAATTTCAATTTCTTTCTTTAAAGCAGAGTTTTCTTCTTGTAAATTACGTAACGCTTTTACAGGTTCTTTGCTGTTGTTTAATAAGTGCTTCATTTCAAAATAAGCCTTATTATTTTCAGAATAAAAATCTTTAACCGCATCATTTGTAATTGCTTCTATTCTTCTAATTCCAGAAGCAACTGCACTTTCAGATTTGATTTTAAAATGCCAAATATCAGAAGTGTTTTTTACATGTGTTCCACCACAAAGTTCAATAGATTTTCCAAAACGTATCGCTCTTACTTCATCACCATATTTTTCTCCAAATAATGCCATTGCACCTTGATCAATCGCTTCTTGCATTGGAATATTTCTTTTCTCTTCTAGAGGTAATTTCCCTTTAATTCTTCTGTTGACAAAATTTTCAACATCTTGTAATTGTTCTGAAGTAACTTTAGAAAAGTGAGAAAAATCAAAACGTAGATATTTAGAATGTACTGCAGATCCTTTTTGTTCTACATGAGTCCCTAAAATTTCTCTTAATGCTTGATGCAATAAATGCGTAGCTGTATGGTTACACTCTGTTCTAGAACGTTGTTTTTTATCTACGACAGCTTTAAAAGTTCTATCAATGTATTTTGGGATATGTTTCGTGAAATGAATAATTACATTGTTTTCTTTTTTAGTGTCTACAATATAAATAACATCTCCACTTGGAGTTTCTAAATACCCTTTATCACCAACTTGTCCACCACCTTCAGGATAAAAAGGAGTTTTATCAAAAACCAACTGATAAATTTCGCCATCTTTTTTAGAAACAACTTTTCTGTATCTTGTTAATTTTACAGAAGCTTCTAGTGTGTCATACCCTACAAATTCTTCATCAGCATTTTCAATTATAACCGTCCAATCATCTGTGTTCATTTCACTGGCAGCACGAGAACGATTTTTTTGTTTTTGTAATTCTTTGTTAAATTCTTCTTCATCTAATGACAATCCTTTCTCATGAAGAATCAAAGCCGTTAAATCTATCGGAAAACCATAGGTGTCATATAATTCAAATGCTTTTTCACCAGAGATTGTAGTCGTTTTGCTATCTGTAATTATATTGTCTAATAAAACCAGTCCTTGATCTAAAGTTCTTAAAAAAGAAGCTTCTTCTTCTTTAATTACGTTTTCAATCAACTGTTTTTGAGATTTTAATTCTGGAAACGCGGCTCCCATTCTTTTGCTTAAAACATCAACCAATCTATAAATAAAAGGTTCTTTTTTGCCTAAAAAAGTAAATCCATAACGAACAGCTCGTCTTAAAATTCTTCTTATCACATAACCAGCTCCGGTATTACTAGGTAATTGTCCGTCTGCAATAGAAAAAGCAACAGCTCTAACATGGTCTATAATAACACGAATAGCAATGTCCGATTTTTCATCATCGCCATAATCTGCATCTGTAATTGCTTCCACTTCTCTAATCAAAGGAGTAAAAACATCGGTATCGTAATTAGATTTTACACCTTGTAAAACCATGCATAAACGCTCAAAGCCCATTCCGGTATCAATATGTTTTGAAGGTAATTCCTCTAAACTTCCGTTTGCTTTACGGTTGTATTGCATAAAAACCAAGTTCCAAATTTCTACAACTTGTGGATGATCCATATTTACTAGAGATTTTCCGTCTACTTTGGCTTTTTCTTCTGGAGTTCTAATGTCTACATGAATCTCAGAACACGGACCACAGGGACCTTGTTCTCCCATTTCCCAAAAGTTGTCTTTTTTGTTTCCCATTAAAATACGGTCTTCAGGAATGATTTCTTTCCAGTAATCGAATGCTTCTTGGTCTAAGTCTAACTTGTCTTCATCATCACTTCCTTCAAAAACAGTTACATATAAAATATTTTTATCAATTCCGTAAACTTCGGTTAGTAATTCCCAAGCCCAAGTAATGGCTTCTTTCTTAAAATAATCACCAAAACTCCAGTTTCCTAACATTTCAAACATGGTATGGTGGTAAGTATCGTAACCTACCTCTTCCAAGTCATTATGTTTTCCAGAAACACGTAAACACTTTTGAGTATCTGCAATTCTGCTATTTTTTGGCACACTATTTCCTAAGAAATATTCTTTAAATGGTGCCATCCCAGAATTGGTAAACATCAATGTTGGGTCGTTTTTTAAAACCATTGGTGCAGAAGAAACAATAGTGTGTTTTTTATCTTTAAAAAAATTTAAAAAAGTATCTCTAACGTCTTGCGATTTCATCTATAATAATTTCAATCAATAATAAATATGTAACATTTTGTGCGCCCTAGCTACTAATAGATAGTTGATGCATAATGTTTTGCTCTTAAAAGTTAAATTACCTTTAAATAATAGTATAAAAAAGGCAGTTGTAAAACATTTTGTAAATTTGCATGTTTTCTATTTATAAAATTTACAATAAAGAGAACACAAAAATAGTACATTTAAGATTATGGCAAAGGTAAAATATTATTATGATGCAGATACTTTATCGTACAGAAAGATTGAGCGAAATAAAAAAAGTATCTATAAAAAGGTAAGTTTTATTATGCTAGCAGTTATTCTGATAGCATTCTTTGGGTTTATCGGGTTTAGTCAATTTTTAATGTCGCCAAATGAAAGAGCTCAAAAAAGAGAGTTTGAAAACTTAAAACTCCATTATGAGCTATTAAGTAAACGGATAGAAGAAAGTAGTAAAGTTTTAGCTGAACTACAAGAAAGAGATAATACTATTTACAGAGTCTATTTTGAGGCAAATCCCATTCCAGATGAGCAACGAAAAGCAGGATTTGGTGGTGTAAATAGATATAAATATCTAGAAGGTTTCGATAATTCTTCAATGATTCAAAAAGCTACAAAGGATTTAGATATATTATCTAAACAATTGGTCGTGCAATCTAAATCTTTGGATGAAATTGTAGATCTAGCAAAAAAGAAAGAAAAAATGCTAGCTTCAATACCAGCAATACAGCCTGTTAGTAATGAGCATCTAACAAGAATGGCTTCTGGATATGGTTGGAGAAATGACCCTTTTACAAAAGCACGAAAATTTCATAAAGGAATGGATTTTACAGCTCCACAAGGTACGCCTATTTATGCTGCGGGAGATGGAGTTGTTTTAAGAGCTGATGGTAGAGCGACTGGATATGGTAGTCATGTAAGAATTGACCATGGATTTGGATATGTTACCTTGTATGGACACATGACACAATTTGTGGTTAAAAGAAAACAGAAAGTAAAAAGAGGTGATTTAATTGGTTATGTAGGTAGTACTGGAAGGTCAGAAGCACCACATTTGCATTATGAAGTTCGAAAAAATGGACGTCCAATCAATCCGATTAACTTTTATTATGGTAGTTTAACTGCTGAAGAATTTGCAGCGATGTTAAAAGCAGCTAAGCTAGAAGGGCAATCTTATGATTAATTATCGATTTTAATCCCAATAGATAAAAATGCACATTGATTTACCTGAAAAAAGATATTATAAGATAGGTGAAGTTGCCAAAGCTTTTGATGTAAATACTTCATTAATTCGTTTTTGGGAGAAAGAGTTTGATGTGATCAAACCTAAAAAAAATGCAAAGGGAAATCGTTTATTTACGCAAGAAGATATTGCTAATTTTAAATTGATTTTCAACTTAGTTAAAGAACGAGGTTTTACGTTAGACGGAGCCAAACAAAAATTGAAAAAAAATCCAGAAGGGACTTTTAATAAACACAAAATTATTAGCAGATTAGAATCTGTAAAAGCTGAATTAAACAATATAAAAAATCAATTATAAAAATTAAAAAATAGAATTATGAAAAAATGGATAATATTAATCGTTATTGGAATTATAGTTTTTGGACTAGTAAATTGGGTAATTGGAGTTAACAATACAATGGTTGATATGAAAGGGCAAGCAGAAAAGTCTTGGGCCAATGTAGAAAGCTCATATCAACGTAGAAATGATTTAATAGGAAATCTAGTAAAAACCGTTCAAGGTGCTGCAGATTTTGAAAAGAACACATTAACAGAAGTAATCAATGCAAGAGCAAAAGCAACATCAACAACTATTGATGCTGGTAATTTAACAGCTCAAAACATGGCTGCTTTTCAACAAGCTCAAGCAGGTTTAACGAGTGCATTATCTAAATTAATGGTTGTTGTAGAGCGTTATCCAGATTTAAAAGCAAATCAAAATTTCTTGCAATTACAAAATCAGTTAGAAGGAACTGAAAATAGAATTAATGTAGAGAGAAATAGATTTAATACATCTGCTGGAGATTATAATATTTACATTCAAAAAATACCAAATAATTTTATAGCAGGATTTAGTGGTTTTGATAAAATGAGTTTATATGCTTCAGATAAAGGATCTGATAAAGCACCAGATGTAAATTTTGATTTTAACAAAAAAGAATAATGCCAAAAGCACACTTATTTTTATCTGAATCTGACGAAAAAGAAGTTATTAAAGCCATTCAAAAAGCTGAGCTAAATACTTCTGGTGAGATTAGAATCCACATAGAAGGAAAAGCTACAAAAGATGCTTACAAGAGAGCTTTAGATGTTTTTAATGAATTAAATATGCATCAAACAGAACAACGGAATGGTGTGTTGATTTATGTGGCAACAGAAGATAAAAAGTTTGCAATTTGTGGTGATAAAGGCATTAATGATGTAGTTGCTGATGATTTTTGGGACTCTACAAGAGATACGATTGCAGAGCACTTTAAAAAAGGAAATTTTAAAGATGGAATTGTAGCTGGAATTTTAAATGCAGGTGTGCAATTAAAACAATTTTTCCCTTGGCAAACGGATGATGAAAACGAATTATCTAACGAAATATCTAAAGGATGATTCAAAAATCAATCAACAAAAAACAATTAACAATAACAAAATTTTTATTTTTTGTTGGGTTTTTATGGATTCAATCTGTAGTCGGGCAATATAAAATTCCGGATGTACCCAAAGTACAAACCAGTGTCTACGATTATATCGGACTTCTTTCTAAAGGTCAAAAAAGCAATCTAGAGCAAAAGTTAATTCGCTATTCAGATTCAACTTCAACACAAATAGTAATTGCTATTATTTCAAGAACAGAAGGAGAAGATGTTGGGTTTTTAGCTGCCAATTGGGCACAAAAATGGGGTATTGGGCAAAAAGGAAAAGACAACGGAGTTTTTATTTTAGTAGCCAAAGACGATAGAAGATTAAGTTTGCAAACAGGGTATGGTGTAGAACATTTATTAACCGATTACATTTCCACAGATATTAGAGTTAACATCATCACACCAGAGTTTAAAAAAGGCGATTATTATGCTGGGTTAGACAAAGGTTCTGATGCTATTTTTAAAGCACTAAAAGGTGAATTTAAAGAAAATAGAAAACGTAAAAAGAATACGGATTCGAGTTTTTTTAGAATGATACCTATTATCTTTTTCATCATATTATTCATTATTCTTTCCAACAAAAATAACAGAGGTGGACGAGGTGGTGGAAAACGAAGAAGCGGTTTTTCTATTTTAGACGCTATCATTTTAAGCAATGCCGGAAGAGGTTTTGGAGGTGGCGGAAGCTTTGGCGGAGGATCATCAGGAGGAAGTTTTGGTGGTGGTTTTGGCGGCGGATTCGGCGGTGGCGGATTTGGTGGTGGAGGTTCTTCTGGTGGATGGTAATCTAGAAATTCATTTTATTTTTTAACTGAATCACAGATCGGTTAAGATTTCACTTCAAATTTTTTATCTTAGTATAAATAATTCTTTTATGAAGAAGTTTCTACTGAATACAGAAAGCTACGTATTGAATTTATTAACTGAAAAGTTGAATAAAGATTACTTGTTTCATAATGTATCAAAAACCCAGCAAGTTGTAAATTCTGTCAAAGAACTAATACAGGGCGAAAAAATTACTGAAGTAGATGCTAATATTTTGTTGTTTGCTGCATGGTTTCATAATATTGGATTTGTAAACAGAAAAGAAAACCACATAGAAGCTAGCGTAAATTTTGCAATTACATTTTTAGAGGAATACAATATTGATGATGCAATTATTGAGGATGTAGTTCGGTTGATTAGAGCTACAAAAATCGAAATAGCACCTCAAGATCATTTAGAAAAAATTATAAAAGATGCTGTTTCATTTTACTATACAGAAACAGGTTTTATTGATAAAAATGAGTTGTTGAAACAAGAATTAAAGTTGCTTTTTAATACAGGTTATTCTGAATTAGAATGGATTCAAAAGAGCATCAACATCTTTGTAAAAGAACATCGTTTTTACACCAATTATGCGCAAGAAAATTGGCAAAATAGAAAAGATAAAAACTTAGCAAAACTGGTAAAAATTGAAAAGAAACTTTTAAACGAAAAAACCACTGAAAACAATTTTAAAGCATCTTATAACACATTAACAATAAAAGCAACAATAATTTTAACAGTAAATGGACTAATTCTGTTTGTATCGTTAGTTGGTTATTATGTAATGAATACAACAACTAAAAACCAAGAAGTATTAACTCCAATATTTGTTTTACTCTTTTTTAATGTGATTTCTGCTGTTTTAGCTCTAGTTGTTGCACTTCCTTTGAAAGTAAAAAAAGAGTTGAATCAAGACGTATTGAATAAGCAAATTAATTCTAAAAGTAGAATATTAAAATATACGTATATAGTTTTTATGATTGGGATAGTAACTACAACTCTTATATTTATCTTGGGTTTTTAGTAAGTAATATTTTTTTATTATATTAAAACATAAAAAATGGACTTTTTATTGTTTCACCTTTTTTACCAAGGCTATTAAATTTCCAGCTAAAACTCAACATAAAATATTGTTGGAAAACAATACTTTGTCTATCTTCAATGTAGTTTGATGTAGCAATTCTTCTAGCGTTTGTGTTTTGGTTTAATAAATCATATACTTTTAAAGTAATGGTTCCTTTGTCTTTTAGTACAGAGTACGCTAAAGATGAATTCCAAAGCCATGCACTTTTGTTAAATCCGTCAGCCACATTAGGATTGAAATTGTATCTAATATTATTTTGCCAATCTAACTTTTTAGATCCAAGTGTTTTTGTATTGATACTTAAATTATGACTTACATAATTTTGATCTACTAAATTATTTGCGTCGAAAGAAGTTTTTGTAAAGGAAGCATTGTATCTTGGATAGATTTGTATGATGTTTTTAAAATCTATTGTAAATCCAAGTGATGGTGATATACTTTTAGTTAAGGAACTGCTTTTTATCCCGTTAAAAAAATACACATTGTTGGTTTCAGAAAAATAATTCCCTAGTCTTACAGTTAAAGTATTTATCGAATCAAGTTTAATCTTCTTGCTATAATTTGCGCTTATACTATATCTGTAATCTCCATTAACGTTTTCATAGTTAGTGTTTCTTACCAAGTTAATTGGATCTACCACACTCTTTGTAACTATTTTATTTTCTGATTTATTTATATTAGCACTTAGAAAAAAGCCTGTGCCTGTTTGAAAATTAAATTTATTGTAATTTATTGAGGCTCTATGATTGTTTGTTGGTTTTAAGTTTGGATTACCAGTTACAATGTTTAAAGGATTGCTCTCATCTACAAAAGGTTGAATTTGTGATACTGAGGGCACACTGTTAGTAACAGAATAATTTGTATATAATCCTGCTCTAGATTTAAACCTGTAGTTAAACGATGTGTTTACTTCTACATTGTTAAAACTTCTATCTAGATTTAAGTTAGGACGTAATTTATCTTCACTTTCTATGTTTCTATTCACAGCTCCAGCTTTTATATTAAGTGACCATTTTTTTTCTCTAAAAGAGAGTTGTAAAGATGGAGAACTCTTTGTGGTTTTATATGTGAAATCTGTACTTAATAGTGTGTTAAAGCTTGTATAATCTTGTGTATTGTTATCAAAATCATAAGTGCTTTTCACATTTTCTCTCTTGTTTGTTTCATATTGATATGCAAAATCTAAAAATAACTTATTGGCAATTAAAGGTTTTCTATAGGTTAATCTTGAATCAATATTAGAGTATTCTGAGTTGTTATCACGAAACTGATTTCTTTTTTGTGTTGTAGAATTTATAATTTCAATTTCAGAATTGTTATAATTTTCTCCCTCAGTTTTGTCAACCTGACTATTAATTGTCAAGCCAATAAATGCTTCTTTTTTTCCAAATTTTTTAGAAAAACTGATTTTATTGTTAAATTGATTCACTGTAGATTTAGAGGAATTGCTACTGTTAGATTTGTTTGTTAATTGTTTGTTTCCGTTTAACGTTTCTTCATTATTTGTATTAAAACTATTTGAAGTATAATCATTATTACTTTTGCTATTAGAATTAGAAAAATAACTACTGTTTGATAAAATGTTTTCTCGATTGCTTTTAGTTTCATTACTCGAATTGCTGCCTGAGTAAAAATAATCGGTATTTATATCTATTTTTTTTCCGAATTGATCTGCGTAGGTGAAACCAGAATTTTAGACTTTACAATATCTTCTCCACCGCCAAAGGATCTTCCTCCAATACTAAAATTCATTGCTCCATTAGAATTAATAGAGATGCTCGTGCTTCCTCCATTTCCAAACATTTTTTGAATTTCACCAAAGCTAAACCCTGGAGAATTGATGTTGTTTCCCCCTAAAAGAACACTGAATCGCCTGTTGTTATCAAATCGATTAACAATTGCTGCATATTCATAAAGATCGTTAGAGCCTTTTCCTGCTGCCATTCTCCCAAACCAACCTTTATTGTTTTCTTCTTTTATGGTCAAATTAATAGTTTTGTTATCTTGGTCTCCTTTTTGACCGGTAAAAGCTTCTGATTTTGTTTTTGTGTCAGTAATTTAAACTTTTTCAATAATTTCTTTTGTTAAATTTCTTGTTGCTATTGTTGGATCGTTTCCAAAGAAAGGTTTTCCGTTTACAGTAATTTTACCTTGTTCATCAACTTCTACTCCTGTTAGTTTCTTTAATAAGTCTTCTACCGAAGCATCCTTTTTTGTTTTAAAAGATTTTACGTTAAATTCTAAGGTATCTTTTTTAATTGTAATTGGAGATCTTGATTAATAACAACTTCATCCAAGACATTATCTTTAGGCTTCATAAAGATTTTGCCTAAGTTTAAATCCTTATTATTAATCTTAATTTTCTTTGAATATGTTTTTAATCCTATAAATGAAATGTATAAATTAAGTTCTTTTTGAAATGATTTTCCTTCTAAAGAGAAATAGCCTTTGTCATTAGAAATTTTATAAGTTACCACTGTGCTGTCGCTTACTTTCTCTAAATGGATTGTTGCAGATTCTATTGGAGACTTGTCTCCCTCCATTTGTAATGTTCCTGTGATTTTAAAGGAAGCAGATTGAGAATAAATACTTGTTGAGCAAATGAGCGCAAGAATAAGCGAGAGATTTTTCATAGTTAATTTTTTGAGTTCATAAAATTGCTCATCAAAATGGCATTGCGAATGTAAACGACTCTTTAAGCACAAAAAAAGAAATGTTGTCAATCAACATTTTTTTGTAATGAGTTGTTAAGTTCTTGTTATCATACAGACGCAACAAAAGCAGTTTTGTCTCAAAAAAACATGCCTTTATTTTAAGTATAAACTTAAAATCTAAAAAAATAATTACTAAAAAATGATTGAAGCTTACTTTTGTCTAAAGTAAATGATAATTGGAACACCAGAGAAATCATAAATCTCTCGCATTTTATTTTCTAAATATCTTCTGTATGGGTCTTTTACATACTGCGGAAGATTTGCAAAAAAAGCAAATTGCGGAGTTGGTGTTGGCAATTGCATGCAATATTTAATTTTTACAAATTTTCCTTTTATTGCTGGAGGCGGATTATTTTTAATAATCTCTAGCATGGTTTCATTTAATTTGCTCGTAGCAATTCTGTTTTTTCTGCTCTGAAAAACGGTTACAGCAGTTTCAATTGCTTTAAAAATACGTTGTTTGGTAAGTACAGAAACAAAAATAATTGGCACATCTGTAAACGGAGCAATTTCTTTTCTAATGGCAGCTTCATAATCTCTAACGGTATTGGTTTCTTTATCAACTAAATCCCATTTATTCACTAAGATTACAATTCCTTTTTTGTTTTTTTCAGCCAGCCAAAAGATGTTTTGATCTTGACCTTCAAAACCACGAGTAGCATCAATCATTAAAATAATAACGTCAGAATATTCAATGGTTCTAACCGCACGCATTACCGAATAAAACTCTAAATCTTCTTTTACTTTAGATTTTTTTCTAATTCCGGCTGTATCAACCAAATTAAAATCAAATCCAAAACGATTGTATTTGGTATCAATAGAATCTCTAGTAGTTCCAGCAATATCGGTTACAATATTTCTGTCTTCACCAATTAATGCATTTATAAAAGATGATTTTCCAGCATTTGGTCTTCCAACAACAGCAAATCTTGGCAATTCTTCTTTTTCTAAATCTACTTCTTCGGGTTCTGGCATTATTTCGGCAATCGCGTCTAATAATTCTCCCGTTCCGCTTCCGTTGATAGATGAAATGGTATGGTATTCTCCTAAACCTAAATTATAAAATTCAACCGCATCTGCATCACGCATAGCGTTGTCTACTTTATTAACAGCAATAAATAGCGGTTTTTTTACTTTTCTTAGAATTTTTGCAACTTCAGAATCCATTGGAGTAATTCCTTGTTCTACATCAACAACAAAAACAATAATATCTGCTTCGTCTAATGCAAGTTGAACTTGCTTACGGATTTCATCTTCAAAAATATCGTCAGAGCCCACCACATATCCACCGGTATCAATTACAGAAAATTCTTTTCCGTTCCAGTCTGATTTTCCATAGTGTCTATCTCTAGTTACTCCACTAACAGAATCTACAATTGCTTCTCTACGTTGAACCAATCGATTAAATAAAGTCGATTTTCCTACATTTGGTCTTCCTACAATGGCAACAATACTATTATTCATCTAAAAAAAATATTTTTGCAAAGATACTAATTAGGGAATGATATTTGTTTAAATTTAGAGAGTTATAAATTTTACTATTATGAAAAACAATTTTACAGCCATCATTTTTTCAATTGCTATTGTAATTGCGGCATTTTTATTAGGAAATTCTATTATAAATAGAAACAATACTGACGGAATTATTTCCGTTACTGGATTAGGAAATGCAGATTTTACTTCAGATTTAATAGTCTGGGAAGGGTCTTTTTCTAGTGAAAGTACAAACCTTAAATTGGCATATAACAATTTAGAAAGTGCAAAGAAAATAATTTCAGAGTATTTATTTTCTAAAGGAGTGAAACCAAATGAATTGGTTTTTAAAGCCGTTACCAGCAGAAAAAACACCAAAGCAAATTATAATAAAGAAGGAAAATATATAGGCGAACAATTTCTAGGTTATATTTTAACACAATCTTTACAAGTAGATTCTAATGATGTTGAAAAAGTAGAGAAAATATCTAGAGAAATTACAGAATTGCTAAACAAAGGAATTGAGTTTTACTCACAGCCACCAAGATATTATTATACAAAATTAGCCGATTTAAAATTAGAAATGATTTCTAAAGCCACTTCTGATGCTAAATTAAGAGCAGATAATATAGCTACAAACTCTGGGGGGAAATTAGGGAATTTAATTTCAGCAAAAATGGGAATATTTCAAATTACAGGTCAAAACTCAAAAGAAGATTATTCTTGGGGTGGTACTTTTAACACCACATCAAAATTAAAAACGGCTTCTATTACAATGAAGTTAATATATAAAGCAGACTAGCAAAAACTAAATTCATGGAAGAGAAAAAAAGCAGCGAAGTTTTTTTAAGACCTAGATTTACCATTGATTTAGATGAAAATTACGAAACAGTAATTGAAAAATTTAAAAAGGTTTTAAAAGCCAAAGACTGCGCTTATCCGAGTAGGTTTTCTGACGGACATATTATTGTTGATGTTCCAAAAAAAGAAGAACATTTTTGGTCTCCGCAATTAAATATGGAAATTTTTGAAGCAGATTAAAACAAAAGCACCTTAAAAGGTCTTTTTGGCCCAAAACCACAAGTTTGGACCTTGTTTATGTTTATCCATTTTATTGTAGGAATATCCTTTTTAATTTTTGCGGTTATGCTCTACGTAAATTGGAGTTTAGAAAGAGATTTTATCATGCCTTTAATGTTGGTGATTTTTTTACCTATATTTTGGGCGGTTTTATATTTTTTAGGGAGAATTGGTAAGAGTACAGGGCACAATCAAATGGATGATTTACATGATTTAATGACCTCAATTTTAGAAAGGAAAGACTAATCTTTATATCCGAAACGCTTTAATTGATTTTTATCATTTCGCCAATTTTTATTGACTTTAACATACAATTCTAAAAACACTTTTTTCTCAAAAAACAGTTCTAAATCTATTCTTGCTTCTGTTCCAATACGTTTTATTGCGGCTCCTTTATGTCCAATGATAATTCCTTTTTGAGTGTCTCTTTCAACCATAATAACAGAACGGATTCGTATGATTTTCTCTTCTTCAAAAAACTCTTCGGTTTCTACTTCTACAGAATACGGAATTTCTTTTTTGTAGTGCATTAGAATTTTTTCTCTAATTTTTTCATTTACAAAAAAGCGCTCAGGTTTATCGGTCAATTGATCTTTTGGATAAAAGGGAGGCGATTCTGGCAGCATTTCAATAATCTTGTAAAAAACATTCTCTACATTAAATTTTTCTAGAGCAGAAATGATAAACACAGATGCATTGGGTACTTTTTCTTTCCAGTACGAAAGTTTTTCTTCTACGTCATCTTGATTGGATTTATCCACCTTATTGATTAAAAGGATCACAGGGATTTTACTATTGATGATTTTTTTGAAGAAAGCCTCACTCTTTAATTCTTTCTCACTAATTTCTACCATGTAAATTAACACGTCAGCATCTTCAAAAGCAGATTTTACAAAATCCATCATAGATTCTTGTAATTGATATGCAGGCTCAATAATTCCTGGGGTATCAGAAAAAATAATTTGATAGTCATCGTCATTTACAATTCCTAAAATTCGATGTCTTGTTGTTTGCGCTTTAGAAGTAATGATTGATAATTTTTCACCAACCAAAGCATTCATTAACGTTGATTTACCAACATTGGGATTTCCAATAATATTTACAAAACCAGCTTTATGTGTCATGGGGCAAAGATAGTTGGTTTTTTGATTTTTGCACCTTTAAAAGAGAGGATATTGTCCATGAGTATTTTAAGATTTTTTTAAATAAAAGTTGATTTTTTTTGAAAGAAATAGAAAATGGTTGTATCTTTGCAGTACAAATCGCGGGATAGAGCAGTAGGTAGCTCGTCGGGCTCATAACCCGAAGGTCACAGGTTCGAGTCCTGTTCCCGCTACTACAAGAGTAATCAGAAATGGTTACTCTTTTTTTTGCTATAAACTCAAGTAAAAAAAGTGTTTAGTAGTGTATTAGTAGAGTGTTAAATAGTAGGTGTTAACCACACTTTGGTTGCTAATTGCCATAGGTTTAAAACCAAACATACTCAAAACTGACAGTAAAAACAGCTGAAAATGACAGTAATATTGTCAGTAAAAGTCAAAAAAATCACACCAAATAATCCATACTAAACATTTTTAAAATAAAAATTGTATATTGGCGGTATAAACTAAAATAAATAATATTATGAAGATCAAACAAATTTTAATGGCAATTGTTTTTACAGCAGTTTTAGTAAGTTGTGGAAGTACAGATCCTAAAGAAGCTGGTGAAAAAGCAGGAAAAGAAGTATGTGAAAAATTGAAATCTGGCAAATTTAGTCAGTCAGATGTACAAAAATTTATGAAAGATGCACAGGCGAGCATAGACAATCCAGAAGATGCTGCAATATGGTATAGAGCATATATGGCAAAAGCTACGGATTGTATGAAATAAAATTTAGTTATCAATTAAGTTTTTTTTAAATAAAATATGTAAATCATACCTACAAAAAAACAAACAGAAGTAGGTTAATCAAAAACAAACAATTATGAACAATAACAAAAAAATTAGGTTAGGTATTGCTGTAGCAATGATTATTTCACTTTTTATGCCATTTGTTAAATTAGGGCCATTAAGTATGTCACTTATAGACGTTATATCACAAAAAGCTACTCTAGAATTAGTTTTAATAACACTTTTGGTAATCCTATTTGGAGTGCTGACTTTTATGGATAAATATTTAGTTGCTAGAATATGTTCTGGAATAGTCTTATTGGCATGCCTATATGCAGCATTTAGTATTGCAGACAAACAATCCGGTTCCAATATCAATTTTTTTAGTTTCCTTGGAATTGGGTCTTATTTACTACTTTTAAGTTCAATTGCAGGAGTGATTTTTTCAAAACCTGAAAAGTAAATGATTTAAATTTTAAAAAGTTAAGATTATAGATCTAACTGGCCGAAAAATTTTAACAACTTCTGATAAAATCATAGATTTAAATCATCTCAAAACAGGCATTTATTTACCTAGACTTTATGATGATTCTAATAAGGTTTTACGAATATCAAAAGTTATAAAGAAATAATTTATTTATGTAAAATTAAGTTTCTTGGCTTAGAAAAATCTAAATCATATTAGTTTAACTTTTCATAATAAGAGTCATTATATGATGAGTATCTATCAAGTCCCTCGGACTCAAACTAATGTTCGATATTTCAATAGAGAACTCTACTACAAGAGTAATCAGAAATGGTTACTCTTTTTTTCTTTTCTTTTGGATGTACAACTGATGACAATGAGGTTAATTCAAATAACCAAAATATTCAATATTCCTTTGAGATAGAATTTGGCGGGGAGATTCATAAAATAGCAGGAGGTTTTTCAGATTTTTTTGATTTCTCTCAATCAACAATTCAAAATCATTCATTAGCTAATTTAAGTCAAGGAGTATTAGGTTTAGGTTTTCAACTTAATGATATTGCTGCAACAGATTATATTTCTGGTCAGCCATTATATTTTAATCTAAGAATAGAAAATCCACAAATTGGTAGTAATAATATTGGACAGCTACAGATTAATTCAAGACCTTACACTGATGATTATGCCATTGCTAATGGAATATTAGTTACTAACTTTTTCAGTTCGGAATATGTTGAAAATAGTTCAATGAATTATACTGACGCTTATAATGATAACTTAATTGGCAAGTTAACTAATATTAGTTTGAGTAATCTAGGGTCAAGTCCATCAATAGGAACTGCTGACGGTGAAAACGTACAAGGCTCATATCAAGGTGTATTATATTATAGACAACAAGGACAAGTCACTACAGAACCATTATTTAATACACCTGTGCCAATAAAAATAACATTTAGTGCTGTAAGAATGTACTAAAACTCTTAAACCATAGGCATATCCTCTTCTTTCAGTTCGGCTATTTCAAGACCTCTTAAGTAGGTTAAGTTTATAATTCTTATATTTAAAGTATAAACCAATTTAATTAAAATGAAAAAACTACTCTTACTCTCCGCTTTATTAATCTTCGCTTGTAGTAGTGATGATAGTTCTGAAGACAGTCCATTACCAACATACACTATAGAAGGTAAATGGCTTATAGAAGGGACTGTTCCTGCGGGGAACACAATGTATCTCTATGAAGATGGGGTGCGTTATACTTACTATTGTGTAGAAGGTGATTGTAATGCATTATATAACTCCTATGAAGCTAATGATGGAAATCATATACCAACAACCAATCCTTACACATTTGAAAATAATGTTCTGACTGTTGATTTACATTTTGGTCATGAATTAGTAACTCCTGTTGCTTTTGAATGTGATGGAGGTGAAGCATATTTTGAAACGCCTGAATATAGTTTATTCAGATTAAATTCTGACTGTAACTAAACCATAGGCATATCCTCCTCCTTTAATTCAGCTATTTCTAAACCTCTTAAGTAGGTTAGACTTACATTTATAGATGAATGCCCCATAGCTTTCTGTAGTTTGGTTATAGAGCCTGTACGCTTAAATATTTCTATAGCCCTAGAGTGCCTAAAAGAGTATGATTTTTTTAAATGGGCAGGTTTTGGGCTATAATAAAAATATATATCATTATATTAGTAAAAAATAAATTTAAAAAATAATGAAAAAAATTATTTACTTTTTAACTATTTCCTTACTGATTGTCAGTTGTGGTGATAGTAAACCGAAAGGAGTTTCAATACCAAGTGAACTCTCTAAAAACGAGCAGGTAGTTGTTTATTTTGAAACATTTAATGAGGTTATTGATGAGTATGTTGGAATGATTGAAGATTTAGCAGAGGCTTCCAAAAAAAATGAAGGTCCAGCTGATTTTGCAAGCGCCATGAATGCATTATCAACGGTTACTAATTCAACAATGAAAATGGCTCCATTATTAGAAAAAATTGGGAAACTTGAAGCTGAAGGTCAGATTATGAAAGAAACCCTTTCAGAACAAGAAATTCTAGCTTTTGCAGACACTTATGCGAAGATGTTGATAAGAATCCAAGAAGCTAGTTTAAAAATGAATTATTAACCTTAAATTTATATTTTATGTTTTATTTGTATGCACTATTATTGATTATTTCAGGTCTTGCTATAGCTTGGTTTGGTCAAAAAAAATATGGCCTTAGTTTTGCTTTAACTTATCTTGTAACCTCTTTTGTGAGTTATTTTATGTTATTTTCTGAGGCGGGTGAATACCCTTTCTTTTCCATATTTTTGGGAATTACATTAGCAATTACATTAGGAATCTGGTTATTTTCTAAAGCGTTTACCTATTTAATAGCTTGGGAACTTATTTGTCTGATTATATTGTTACCCATAATCAAAATATCTGATGGTGGACCAAATCCTTTACTTGGCTTTATAGTAATTATATTATCTATTGCAATAGTTTATTATTTTAGAAAAGTAATTACTAAAATCACTCTGGGTTTTTTTAGTGGGTTTAATGTAGCCTTTGGATTATTATCTATAATTTTATTAGAAAAATTTAAATCTGGAGCAATATTTACTGAACAACCTACTTATGTATTGATAATACTTCTTTTATGTCTAGCTGGTGGCGTATATTTTCAATTCTCACCATATGCAAATAATAAGCCTATCAAAAAAGATTCTTAAAAGATTTAAGTTAGTTTGATTATTAAACACCCCTTAGCGTTATAGGGGTGTTTTTACATATAATAAACTCAATAATCTAATGGCTTATCCAAAAAACTTAAACCAAGTATTTTAGACAATTAAACCATAGGCATATCTTCTTCCTTTAATTCAGCTATTTCTAAACCTCTTAAGTAGGTTAGACTTACATTTATTATCGTAAAAATTATTTCTTAAATAAAAATAATATTTTGCATTATATTATTATTTTTTATTACATTTAAAAAATTATTAACATTTAAATTATATTACAATGAAAAAATTATTACTATTTCCAGTTATTCTATTAATGTGTTTAACAATCAATGCACAAGATTCTGGAGATTACAAATGGACTGTTCAGGGAGATTCTAATTTTGCCTTCGTTTCAGGCGACGGATATTCTGGTGGATCAGTTAATGCTACGGCATTATACAGTTTTACAGATGCTCTCCAGGCTGGTGCTCGTTTAGGATTAGGATTTGGGGATCTTAAATCTGATGCTGCGATATCTGCAGTTGCTCGTTATTTTTTAACGGATTCTTGGTTCGCGTATGGACAATATGCTTTAACGGATAATGCTGGTAAAGGAGCTACGTTAGGTGCAGGTTACAGAGTTAAAATAGGAGATCGTGTTGAATTCAATCCAACAGCTGCTTATACGTTAGAATCTAAAGATTTAGGAATCCTCATGGGATTTGCAATACGCTTTTAAACATAGTTATACTTACACTAAAGAACCCTAACTTAAGGTTAGGGTTTTTTATTTAATAATCTCAATCTGAAACTCTGTTGGCATTTGATCAAAGTCTATACTCTCATTTTTAGGCAGTATAAATGGCATAATAGCTTTCAAGTAGGCTATTTTGTCTCTATCATTTAAAGAAGTAATTTCAATAGCTTTAATCAAGTCCTCTGCTACATTTGTTAACTGATTGAATGTTTTCTGTATTGTAAACTCTCTTAACTGAGTTGTTAATTATCTTTGAATCGGAATAACCTTTTCCAATTATATATTCTTTGTCAACATTTTTAAAATCAATTGATAAAATTAAATCCATGTAAGATTAGATTTTGATGATGAAGGTTTGGGGTTGGTTTTAGACCAGATAATAGTGTTTCTCAATATCCATCCTTGTTCTTGAAGTTTAAGAACAACTCTATGAGGTACATTTTGAAGATTTCCATTATAAAAAGTATCTCCTAAGTTTAAAAAGAAACTCCCTCTATCATTTAATACTCTTTTACAATCTCTGACTTGACTCTCTCTAAGAACCACAACCTTTTTTTTGAATTCATTGAACATGTTTACTTATAAATAGTCCTTTAAATGATAAAGTTGTATTGCATCTTAAATATTAAAGGTTACTCATTTTAATATCTAAGGCCTACCAATAGCATTTATGGAATACAAATCACCTCTTGTTCATTTCTCTCATTAAAATATGCCAATATTTCAACCTTCGTCACTTCGAGTTGATGAACTACTTTCGGTTTATTTTCGGTTGAAAAATTTCTTCCATATTTAAAAGCAAAAAACTCAGCACGTTCTCTTGACAATGTCCACGAAATACCAAAGTCACCACTTTTCAATTCTTCAGTTGTCATACCTCGGTAGATTGTTATGTTTTCAGGTAAAGAATTATAGATTTTCAATTCCTGTTTTGTCATTAAGTATTCCCTTTGAGAACGATCTTCAAGAAATGATTCCTTAACCTCCTCTTTGAGATGATATAGGTTATCACTTCCCGTTTAGGCATCCGCCAAAATTCGCCAATAGTCTTTGTCGTTTAATTGATCCTTGATCTTCAAAAAAGTTTGGAATCGATCAAAGGAAGAACACATGATTAATAGGTTACTAGCTTCTTAGTAATTCATGAGTTGATCATTTGATTATATAAGACAGGTTAGAGAACACAGGGAGTTTACAATTTAATTTAAAATCTTAAAAGAGACCATGAAAAATCATGGTTTTCTCCTCGGTAGAAGTTGATTAATCGACCCTATTTTATTTATTCTCTGAGAGTATTACAACATCTTTATTTGGTTTCATTGGACTTGATTAATTACAATTAGTCCATTGAAAGGCGAAGTTCTGCAACTTTGAGTAATAGGGGGAGGGGAAACTATAAATTATTTTATTCATTCAAAATTAGACTCATTATGTGATGAGTATCAATTAAGTCTTTTGGAGTTAGTCTTATGTTCGATATTTCCATTAAGTTATCTACTAAAACAATAAAACGGTTATACTATTATAAAGTGTAACCGTTTTTTTATTTTTACAGCATGTTAAAAAATATTATTTACATCTTTTCCTTACTTCTGTTTTCCTCGTGTACCAAATCGACTAACACTTCTTCTATCAAGGTTGTTGGTGAAATGAGAGATGTGATGTGGAAAGGAGATTTAAAAGGTAAGATTGCAACAGATTCATTAAATAGCAAAGAAACCTATGGATTAGGACCTATTGAGTTTTTAAAAGGAGAAATAGTAGTATTTGATGGACAAACATTTGTCTCGAAGGTTATTGATAGTATTTCTCATC
>Ga0181561_10000615_pt1 | contig 30383 bp, 22 predicted proteins | sample 011ome_19_FD_133760 | JGI IMG/M metagenome (GOLD analysis project Ga0181561, IMG submission 133760) | Coastal salt marsh microbial communities from the Groves Creek Marsh, Skidaway Island, Georgia - 011510BT metaG (megahit assembly) | ecosystem: Environmental > Aquatic > Marine > Intertidal... | reverse complement strand
TCGGCGACTTTTTCAATCTCTGGATTGGCGATGATGATCCGGATGCCTTCGCAGGCACTGTCAGCGAACAGTTGCTTGCATTAACAAACGCAGGCACCGACGTCTTTATCATGCATGGCAATCGCGACTTCCTGCTGGGCCAGGTCTTTGCCGACCGCTGCGGGGCCTCCCTGATCAATGATCCCTTCAGGTTGAGCGTGGAAAACCAGAACTACCTGCTGAGCCATGGTGATGCCCTGTGTACCCGCGATACCGATTACATGGCCTTTCGCCAGATGGTCCGCGACCCCGCCTGGCAACAGGGGTTCCTGGCAAAACCGCTGGCAGAAAGACAGGCTTTTGCCGATGAAGCCCGTGCCCGCAGCAAGGCCATGAGCAGTAACAAGGCAGACGATATTATGGATGTGACCCCGGATGAGGTCATCGGCTTATTGACTGAAACGGGCCAGACCTTGCTGGTTCATGGCCACACCCACAGACCGGCCATCCATGACATTGATGTGGCGGGCAAGCCCGGCAAACGTATTGTGCTGGGCGACTGGGACAAGAAAGGCTGGTACCTGGAGCTCACACCATCAGGCTACCAACTGATTGATTTTGATATCTAAGCTGCGTGCCTTTTATCCTTTTATCGTTTTATCGTTTTATCGAAAAGGCTTATCGAAGTCGTCGGATGGCGGCACCAGGTGCCTTATCCGACCTACCTCGTTTAACTTTCACCTTTCAACTTTTATTCTACTCCGCCCCGTCAGGCACCTGCGTTCCCCGGAAAAACAGCGGCGTACCATCAGTAAACGAAATATCCCGACCCACCGCTTTCAGGCTGCGGTCCCTGGCCTGGTAGCCGGAGACTTCCAGTTCCGCCCCGATGGGAATGGTGTCGCGGGTGATGCCCTGGCGAAACAGGGAGTTGGGACTGCCGCCTTCAATCATCCAGGTCTCTTCTTCCCCGGCGTCATTGACGACAGTGATATGAATCCAGGAATGCGGGTTAATCAGTTCCACCTTGCTCACAGTGCCAACCAGTTCAACGGGCAGCTCGACGCTGAACTCCTGGGAAAAGGCATGATGGCCGTTGGCCGGTATGCCATGGGCAGCAATAGCCAACAGTAGCACACTAAAAATTCGTTTCATGATTACTCTCCTTCCCCGTCAATACTGCCAGTGGCTTCATAGTTATCCAGCTCTTCACGCCTGACTCCGCTGAGAATATTGACGATACCGTAATTACCCTCATGGCAGGCATATTCAAACTGTGGTCCGTCGATTGTGCGGAAAGGAAAGTTGCCTGACCAGGGCGCCGTCCAGACCGTGGGATCGGTGACCGTGAACGTGTAATCAATGGTGGTTTCATTCACGCGGGTGAAGCGCTCCAGGACATGGGCATTGGTACTCATGGGGGCGCCACGCAAGTTAGGCGTATTAGTCCTGCCGGTAAACCCGGTGGTTTCGACCACCAGGGTGTCACCTTCCCAGTGACCACGGGAATTGCCCAGCCACTGCGGCAGAGCGTTTTCGGCAGGGTCACCACCATCCAGTGGAATAATGCGGGGCTCATTCATCATTTCATGCACCAGGATCACGTAGTCTTCGGTTTGCATGAACTGGTAGTTGCTGTTGTAGCCCAGGGGCAATATCGGCGGGCCCTGCTGGTCCCAGATCAGGCAGCGCTCTGACAACGACCGGGTCTTGGCGCTGTCCCACTGATGGTCCCTGCGCCATGCGTTGTACTCGGCCATATTGGCCTTGGCTGCCTCGGTCAGTTCCGGGTACCGGCCATTGGGCGGATCAAATATGATGGAGGTACGCTCACTGAAAGTGACACTCTCTTCTGTCCGGTTCATCGCATAGTCATCGAACTGGTAATGCACATCTTCCGGCGTGCCGGCCTCGGTTTCCGCGTACTCGGTGTTCATGCGTCTACGCGTGTTTTCAGCCACTTCCTCGGGTGTAAAAAATTCCTTGTTACCCAACTCTACGGGGCGTTGCAAGGGAATGAAGGTTGAACTGGTCCAGTAGCCCTGCAGGACCGGGTCCCCCCAGGATGTCCTGGGCATGTCCCCGCTTTCACTCTGTGACAGAGCTGATACGGACAACAGAATGCCGGCACTGGCCAGCATGGTATTACCAAGCAAGCGATTTTTACTCATTGCTGTCTCCATTTAGCTCTATACCCCGTTCCCGGAAATAATTTTCGCGGCTCAGGTGTTGGTACATGATCTCTTCGGCAAACTCGACACACTTGAAATCATACAGCCTGGCACCCTCCTCCACCCGCCGGTAAAGCGGCATGCTGATGGACCAGGGTTCCTCGTAAACCTCGGGGTCTTCGATGGTTGCCTCGTATTGTAGGTGGTAAGGCGATATCGGGGTGTAGCGTTCTGTGACTTTCGCAGACCGGGAATAGTAGTTTCCAGCACGATCCAGCCAGTTGGGATTCAGCGCACCCACTTCCACCACCAGGGTGTCACCTTCCCAGTGTCCGTTGGACCAGCCCATCCAGCTGTCAATCGGCCCGTTCATGTGATTGTCCATATAGATGGTACGCAAGGCGCCGGCAAACTGGTAAGTCACCAGAATATCGGAGTCGGTCTGGAATATCTGGAAAGGATGCGCCATGTAATTGGCACGGGGAATACCGGGCCTGAAACATTTAGCCTCCGGATCCTCGGTACGGCGATTGGCGAAATTCATCTCCCGCTGGGCCAGGGCCTCCGGCTTGTAGGGAATGCTGTCGCCTACCACGATGCCCTTCCCGGGAGGCACAGCGCCGATGGCCCCGAGAACTTCCACGGGCCCCTGCGCGGCAGCCTGACCTTCAAGGTTCCAGTTGGCATTATTCAGGCTTTGCCAGATACCGCTGATATCGGGCACACCATTGGGTTTACGTGGAAAGTCGGCCTGCTGGGCCACAGATGCTGCGCTTGCAAACACAATTGCCGACAGCAGACAGGCTGCAGCCATATGCTTTTTAATCATTATGTAAATCCCCTTTAAGCAGATGAGAATAAACCGGGGATTGTGAAAAGTCTATGCCTTTGCCCGGGTATTGGACACGCCGCAATCCTGAAAAAAATCAGGGAGTTGCGGAAGCAAAATCCGTATCCCGGGAGGCATTGGTGGCAGCACCGACGCTGGCACCCGGGCCCGGGGTAAACTTCTGTATGCGCCGGCCATTATTGACTTCCGCCGTATAAATATTGCCATCGGCATCCACGGCGATATTATGCAGCCAGTCAAACTGGCCGGCCTGCCTGCCACCCTGCCCGAAGGAGCCCCGGCCCTGTAAGGTTTCCCTGTCCAGCAACCATATCTTGCGGTTGTTGCCATCGGCCACCAGCAGCAAGCGTGAGTTGTCCAGGGGAGAGATGGCGATATCCCAGGCCGACCCGTTGGCCAATGTGGATGGCGCCACCTGGGTTTCGTTGATGAACTCTCCTGCCCGGGAAAAGACCTGGATGCGATTTGCTGTCCTGTCGGCCACATAGACCAGGTTATCCGGGCCAAGCACCACGGCATGCACGGGACCCAGGAACTGTTCGGGCAATTCCTGCGACAGATCCTCCGACCTCACCCGTTGCGGCCTGTCACTGGGAATATTGCCATAGGCCCCCCAGTGCCGCTTGTAGGCACCGGTATTGCTGTCAAAGACAATGACACGACGGTTCAGGTAACCATCGGCGACATAGACTTCATTGGCCTGGGTATCCACCGCGATATCTGCCGGTCGACCCAGTCTCGCCGTGTCATTGCTGCCACCGGTCTCACCCGGTATGCCGATAGTCAGCACATGGGCGCCCTCTTGCGTATATTTGACGACGATGTGCATGCCCCCGGCATCCTGGTTACCGCCAACCCAGACATACCCTTGTGCATCAACAAAAATGCCGTGTTCATTCATCGGCCAGTCTGCAGCCGGTTGCTCCCACGCCTGGCTCTGGCGATTCCACACCGGACCACCCCAGGCTCTGAGTATTTCGCCCGCCTGGTTGAACTGCAGGACTGCCGGTGCAGGGTTGCAGCACTGCGACACAACCGGTTCAAGAACAGCGCCCATTTCATCGCGGGCAAGGGTTTTTGGTCTGTGCAATACCCAGATCGTGTTGTCAGGAGCCACATCAATGCCCGACACCTGGCCCAGGATGAGATCATTTGGCATCGGCGCGGGCCAACTGGCATCAACGCTATAAAGAGGCTGTGACTGGGCCAGCAGGCCAGCACTGGCAAACAGCAGAACGCACAAGGTGATGGGTGTTTTCATGAATCCTTCCTGTTTACCGACATAGTTGATTAACGTTGTTTACCGGCCTGGCCGGTCATGGGCTGGTAATTTCACCCTAGCCTGTTCGGTGGGCATCAAAATAACGGTCAAAATGGGCCTGGCTCAGGGTGAACAGTTCCTGGTTGATTTCCAGCATCAGGTCCCTGATATCTACACCGGCATAGTCTGGCGCCAGTTCAACACCCAGTTCCGAGAGGCTGTTAATACGGTAAAGCCGCTTTTGCAGCAGGTTGTGCAGCCAGCACCAGGGAGACAGTGCCTCATCATAGAAAAAGCGGTAATCATCGAGGGCCTGCTGGAGTTTCTGCACGGAATGGATGCGAAAACGCTCGGCCATGATCTGGCTGGTCAGCAAATCAATACGGCTTAACACGGCCCGTTTTTCGGACTCGCTGTACTGGTTCCAGTCAATGACTTCGAAGTTGAAACGCTTGCAGCCGCGACAGATTTTATCCCCCAGGGAAGTGGTCGAGCAGATGCCTATACAGGGTGTTTTAACATTGTCCATAACCCCGGATTGTAACGTGTTGGCAAGGCCTGACCTAGTCTTCCGGGGGTATTTCAAGTAAAATTGGCGCCCTCTTTATGCCCCGGGAATAAAATCGGCGGCATCCTCCAAGTCACTAATTTCATGAGGAAATCTTAAAGTGCTAGAAGCGTATCGCCAACATGTGGAAGAACGGGCTGAACTGGGAATTGTCCCCAAGCCGCTGAATGCAGAGCAGACAACTGCCCTGGTAGAGCTGCTGAAAAATCCGCCAAAAGGTGAAGAGGATTTCCTGCTCGACCTGATCACCAACCGGGTTCCTGCCGGTGTTGATGAAGCAGCCTATGTCAAAGCCGGCTTCCTGTCCGCCCTGGCCAAGGGTGAAGCAACTTCTCCGCTGATCTCCAAAGGCGATGCTGTCAAACTGCTGGGTACCATGCTGGGTGGTTATAACATAACTACCCTGGTGGAATTACTGGATGATGATGAACTGGGCGCTGCTGCTGCCGAGGAGCTGTCCGAAACCCTGCTGATGTTTGATGCCTTCCATGATGTCGCCGAAAAGGCCGATGCCGGTAACGAACACGCCAAAACCACCATGCAGGCCTGGGCTGATGCCCAATGGTTCACGGCCAAGGAAAAAGTGCCGGAAATTATCACCGTCACTGTCTTCAAGGTCCCCGGAGAAACCAATACCGATGACCTGTCACCGGCACCGGATGCCTGGTCGCGTCCCGATATTCCCCTGCACGCCATGGCCATGTACAAGATGCCCCGTGAAGGTGTTACCAATGCTGTTGAACAGGTGGAAGAGCTGAAAGAAAAAGGTCACCCTGTCGCCCTGGTTGGCGATGTGGTCGGTACCGGCTCAAGCCGCAAGTCAGCCACCAACTCTGTACTGTGGCACATGGGCCTGGATATTCCGCATATTCCCAACAAGCGCGTGGGCAGTATCGCACTGGGCTCTTCCATTGCCCCGATTTTCTTCAACACCATGGAAGATGCCGGCGGCTTCCCCATCGAATGTGATGTGGACAGCATGGAAACCGGCGATGTTATCGACATCCATCCCTATGAAGGCAAGATCACCAAGCATGGCAGCGATGAGGTCATTTCCGAATTCAGCCTGAAAACCGAAATGCTGCTCGATGAGGTTCAGGCCGGCGGGCGCATCAACATGATCATTGGCCGCGGCCTGACTGACCGGGCTCGTGAAAAAATGGGCCTGGAGCCCACCGATGTCTTCCGCCGTCCCAAGGCCCAGGAAGAAACCGACAAGGGCTTCACACTGGCCCAGAAAATGGTGGGCAAGGCCTGCGGGGTGAAAGGCATTCGCCCGGGTACCTACTGCGAACCGCGTATGACAACTGTGGGTTCACAGGACACGACTGGCCCGATGACCCGAGACGAACTCAAGGACCTGGCCTGCCTGGGCTTTACTGCAGACCTGGTCATGCAGTCCTTCTGTCATACCGCTGCCTATCCCAAGCCCGTCGATATCGAAACCCAGCATTCCCTGCCGGATTTCATCCAGACACGCGGTGGTGTTTCCCTGCGTCCTGGTGATGGCATCATCCACTCCTGGCTGAACCGCATGCTGCTGCCCGATACGGTCGGCACCGGCGGTGATTCCCATACCCGTTTTCCGATTGGCATCTCCTTCCCTGCCGGTTCAGGCCTGGTGGCCTTTGCCGCAGCAACCGGCGTGATGCCCCTGGATATGCCCGAATCCGTCCTGGTGCGATTCAAGGGTGAAATGCAGCCCGGCATCACACTGCGTGACCTGGTCAATGCCATTCCCTATGCAGCGATTCAACAGGGTCACCTGACCGTTGAGAAAAAGGGCAAGAAAAATATCTTCTCCGGCCGCATCCTGGAAATCGAAGGGCTGCCTGAACTCAAGATTGAACAGGCCTTTGAACTGTCAGATGCCTCGGCCGAACGTTCCGCTGCCGGTTGTACCATCAAGCTCAACCCTGAACCCATCAAGGAATACTTCAAGTCCAATGTCACCCTGCTGCGCTGGATGATTTCCCAGGGCTACGGCGATCCTCGCACCCTGGAGCGCCGTGCCTGTGCCATGGAAGAATGGCTGGCCAATCCGGAACTGCTGGAAGCGGACAAGGATGCCGAATACAAGGAAGTCATCGAGATCGACCTGAACGAGATTACCGAGCCACTGCTGGCCTGCCCGAATGATCCGGACGATGTCAAACCGTTGTCCGAAGTCGCCGGTACCGGTATCGATGAAGTGTTCATCGGTTCCTGCATGCTCAACATCGGTAACTTCCGTGCGGCCGGCAAGGTCCTGGAACAATTTGGCAGTGATGGCTCCATTCCGACACGCCTGTGGATTGCCCCACCTACCAAGATGGACCAGCACCAGTTGACCGAGGAAGGTTACTACTCCATTTTCGGTAAAGCCGGTGCCCGCACCGAAATGCCGGGGTGCTCACTGTGCATGGGCAACCAGGCACGTGTTGCGGCCAAGTCCACCGTGGTGTCCACCTCGACACGTAACTTCCCCAATCGCCTGGGCGATGGTGCCAACGTGTTCCTGGCCTCCGCTGAAATGGCTGCCGTGTGTTCCATCCTGGGCAAGATACCCGACATGGAGGAATACATGGGCTTCATGAACAGCCTCAATACCATGTCCGATGAAATCTATCGCTACATGAATTTCAATGAAATTGCGGAGTACATGAAAGGCGCCGAAAATGCCGCCAATATTCCCTTGCAGAATATTGAGGAAGTCCGAACTCCCTGAATACCAGGAAAAACGGCAATAAAAAAACCGCTGCTTGCAGCGGTTTTTTTATGCCGGAACTATTTCAGGCAGAGTCATACAAGGTCAGGCAGGCGCCGGTTTGGAAACGCCAGCAGCCACTTCATCATCAGCGGTTTTACTACCTTCCGTGCTATCGGGAGATCCCAGTTTCAACCACAGCAGCAGTACTGCCGCAATCACTGAACCGGACCCCATGACCATGGACACCATGAACAGGTTCAGTCCACCATCAAGCAGGTAGCCCGCCATGATCGGGGACAGTACCGAACCACCCCGGCCTATTCCAACCGCAAACCCGGTGCCAGAGGCTCGTGCATGTGTCGGGAATACCTGGGCCAGTATGGCGTACATGCCAACGATGCCCGCATTGGTGAAAAAACCCGCCATGGCCACATACATCTTGATCGCACCCAGGTCAGACGGAGCACGACCGAAAATAGCGGTAAATACCCATGCCAGTACAAAGGTAAAGATAGTCAGGGATTTCAGGCTGAAACGTATGGTCAGGATGCCAAAGAAGATACAACCCAGCGCACCGCCGATGCTGGCCCAGGTCAGGGCCTCGCCGGCAAGGCTCGGTGAGAAGCCCATATCCACCACCAGTTTGGGTGTCCATTTCAGGATGTAATAAAGGGTAATGACGTGGAGGAAGTAAGCCGCAGTAACCAGGATAGTTGTCAATATCATGGTTTTGCTGAACAAAAAGGAGGTCGATACCTTGCGCGCAGTGGCTTCAATATTTGGCAGGCTCTCAACCACCTGGTGTCCCAGGCGTTTCATAATGCCATTGATCTTGTCCAGGGCCCCTTCCGGCTGCTTGCGTGTGAGCCAGTGCACTGACTCCGGCATAAAAAAATACACCAGCGGAATAAACAGCAAAGTCATACCTGTGCCGAAATAAAACACCACGCGCCAGTCAAAAAACTGCAAAAGGTAGGACACGATGAGACCACCCACTACGCCGCCAATCGGGTAGCCGATGGCCATTGTGGAAATGGCAAAAGCACGTTTTTTCTGGTTCGAGTATTCAGCCGCCACGGCATTGATAGCTGCCAGCATGCCGCCGATCCCCAGACCGGTGATGACACGCCAGACCGCCAGCTCGGCCAGGCTGCTTGTGGTAGTGACCATGAACATGCCGATCACCATTGCCACCAGGCAACCCAGGATCGTTGGCCGGCGTCCGATCTTGTCAGCAACTCCGCCCAGCAGGACCGACCCCACGGCCATGCCGATCAGCTCCATGGACAGAACATACCCGAGCCCGGCATTGCCCAGGCCCCACTCCGCCGCAATGCCGGGACCGGCAAAACTGATGGCCAGCACATCAAAACCATCGAGGGCATTCAGGCCCACGGTCATGCTGATAATCAGGTACTGCAACCTGGTCATGGCGCTTGTATCAAGAATATGCCGCGGATCTGTATTCATGGTTCCCCCGAATCTCTACTGATGACCAATTACCTGGTCATCGCTTGTTTTTATATTTTGACGATTGATATGGACGAGCACTTAACCTGGCCAGCGATACTGATTCCCAGGTAAAAACTGGCACAAGCTTAATGGGGCCTCCCGATGAAAACAACTTCAGCGGCCAGCAACGGCCAACCCCGTGTTACCGCCCCGAAACTGGTGATCACTGCAGGCTTTTACTGACCACTTCATACACATCCGGAGACAGGTTGGGTTCTGCGAGAATCCTGCGCAACGCGGTCTGCATCAGGTCCTGGCGCTGGCGGGAAAACTTCTTCCACCGGGTCAGCGGCGTCAGCAGGCGCGAGGCGATCTGCGGATTGATCCCGTTCAGGGTAATGATCTGGTCGGCGAGAAATTCATAGCTACTGCCATCGAGCTCATGAAAGCCCACGGCATTGTTAAAACAAAAAGCCCCGATCACGCAACGTACCTTGTTCGGGTTGCGAATATCAAAGGCGGGATGTTCCATCAGGGCTTTTACCCGGGGCAGGTTGTCGGGAATCATGGCCACACACTGCATTGACAACCATTGTTCAACCACCAGGGTTTCATGCTGCCACTTTTCGTAAAACGCCTTGATCAATGATTCCCTGAGCGCTTCACTGTCTGGCGTGGGATTGCTGACCAGTGCCCGCAAGGCCGCGCTACTGTCCGTCATGTTGTTGGCATTTTCGTATTGTGCCTGGACGCGTTCCCAGTGTGCCGGCTTATCCAGGCAGGCCAGGTAATTAAGCGTGGTATTCCTGAGACTGCGCCTGGCCATTTCGGGTGCGCAATATTCGTACTCGGCATCACTGGCACAGCTTTCATAAACTGACACGAAAGCACTTTCCAGTTTTTCGGCCAGGTAATGTCGCAGGAATTCCCGCACGGCATGAATGCCATCAACGTCCACTTCCTCGGCCAATTCGGCCAGGTAAGCTTCAGAGGGCAGCAACAGCAGGTGCGCCAACATGGCCTTGTCGACACCCGGTTCAGTCAATGCTGAATTCAGGACGGTCGCAAAGGCCGTGACCAGGCGCTCATCCACGGTGTAGGGTTTATCCTGGTTCCTGGCTTGCAGCAGGTCATCAATCACCTGCAAGGCCAGTTGCTGCCCTGCTTCCCAGCGCACGAATCCGTCTTCTTCATGCTGCATCAACAGCATCAATTCATCACGGGTATAGGGATAGGCCAGCTTGACCGGTGCCGAAAACTCCCGCAACAGTGCAGGAACGGGTTCCCCCCCGACCTGTTGAAACACGAAATCCTCTTCAGCTTCACTGATATGAAGAACTACATCGGTCCCTGGTTCGTAATCGTCAACGTGCAAGGTGACAGGCTCACCCGCTTCGTTGATCAGTCCCATGCGCAGGGGAATATAGAAAGGGGCTTTGTCCGGTTGCGATGGCGTTGGCGGGCAAGTCTGGCTGATGCTGAGAGTGAAGGAGTCTAAATCCGCATCATAATGACCCGTAATATCCAGTTTCGGTGTACCTGCCTGGCTGTACCAACGCCTGAACTGCTCCAGGTCAAGTGAAGACACCTCTTCCATGGTGCTGACAAAATCTTCCGTCGTCACGGCCATGCCGTCGTATTTTTCAAAATAACGATCTGTGCCCTGCCGGAATGTTTCCGGGCCCAGCAGGTTGGCCTGCATCCTGACCACTTCCGCACCTTTTTCGTAAATCGTGACCGTATAAAAGTTGGCAATTTCCATGTAGGACTCAGGTCTTACCGAGTGGGCCATGGGGCCGGAATCCTCGGCAAACTGCACTGTGCGCAGCATGCTGACATCTTCAATCCGGTTGACGGCGCGTGAACCCATATCCGCTGAAAACTCCGAATCACGATACACGGTAAAACCTTCTTTCAGGCTGAGCTGAAACCAGTCCCGACAGGTAACCCGGTTGCCTGACCAGTTATGGAAATATTCATGGGCGACAATGGATTCAATGCGCTGAAAAGCCTGGTCCGTCGATGTACTTGGGTTGGCCAGCACACACGATGAATTGAAAATATTGAGCCCCTTGTTTTCCATGGCGCCCATGTTGAAATCATCCACCGCCACAATCATGAAAATATCCAGATCATATTCGCGGCCATAGACTTCTTCGTCCCAGGTCATTGCCCGCTTCAGTGCACCCATGGCGAAGTCGCACTTATCGAGATCTTTCTCCTCGACAAAAATCCGTAACTGCACCTGCCTGCCGGAGCAGGTCGTGAACGAATCATCCACAGGCTTGAGGTCGCCGGCGACCAGGGCAAACAGGTAACTGGGTTTGCGGAACGGGTCTTCCCAGGTCACCCAGTGCCTGCCCTCTTCCAGGTCACCACTGTCAATGTGGTTACCATTGGACAACAGCACCGGATAGGCAGCCTTGTCGGCTTCTATGCGCGTAGTAAAACTGGAAAGCACATCCGGCCTGTCCAGGTAGTAAGTGATTTTCCTGAATCCTTCCGCTTCGCACTGGGTGCAAAACATGCGCCGGGACTTGTACAGCCCTTCCAGGCTGGTGTTTTCCTGGGGCTTTGTCAGCGTCTCACACTCAAGGATGAACTGATCCGGCACATCGGGAATCTCCAGCGTCGTCTCGGTCACCGTGTATGCATCAGGTTCCAGTACCTGGCCATCCAGGCTGACACTGATCAGTTCCATGTCAGAACCATCCAGGACCAGTGCCTGTGATTGTTTATCATCGCCGGCATCAACATTCCTGCGTAGCGCAAGGCGCGCATGAACGAGGGCCTTGTCCTCAAACAGCTTTACCGTGAGATGGGTCTCATCGATGAGAAAAGCCGGCGGCTGGTAATCTTTCAGGTAAACGGTTTTTCCCTGGGACTCTTTCATAATGTTTCCTGGTTAATGCGTAATCTGGTTTTTAACTCGTTGTGAATGCTTCGTGACTGCTGACGATATGATGAAAAGTACCGGGCTGTTTTTCGGGTCTGGGTTTCAGGCCTGCTCAGTTCTCCGAGACAATTACCTGGTAACCGGAGAAACGCCTGAGATTGATCACGCCGGTGTCAAAAATCAGGTACTGGCCCTTGATACCCAGCAAAGTACCGGACACCTCCGCTTCCTTGTCAAAATTGAATGAACTGACCTTTTCGGGGTATTCCTGCACAGGATAATGGATTTCCACAGCGTCTACACCCGTGAGTACACTGATGGCATGCAGGCCAAACTGATGATGCAGGTCATCCAGTTCCTTTTCGCATTCCGCCAACAGCCTGTCGCGTTCCGCTGCAAGATCAATAGTCGCATTGCCACCCTTGAGCATATTGCGCCAGTTGGTGCGGTCGGTGACATGCTGCTTGAACATGACTTCGGCAAAGCCGGACTGCTGCCGTGAACGCGCACGCATGACCGGCAAGGCCTGTATCGCGCCCTGGTCTATCCAGCGGGTGGGTACCTGGGAGGCCCGGGTAATACCGACCTTCAGGCCTGAAGAATTGGCCAGGTACACAATATGATCCTGCATACAGAATTCATCGCCCCAGACAGGTTCCCTGCAGGTACCGGCGTCGTAATGACATTTTTCCGGAGAAATAACGCAGCTGTCGCACTGGGCCAGTTTCTGGAAACAGGGGTAACAATAGCCCTGGTTAAAACTCTTGTTGGTATCGCGGCCGCAATGCACACAGTTGATTGTTCCCTGGTATACAAGGGTCAGCGATTTTCCCAGCAGAGGATTCAATGGCAAGGTTTGCTCGCCCAGCACCAGGCTGTACGACACAGGACTATCCAGTCGCGTGCGCATTTTATGTAACTGTCCAGCCAGTAATTCTGACATCAATATTTGCCTGTTCGTTTAATTCGCATTGATTATAAAACTCTTTGATCGGGCGATCCGGTTCAGTTGCAATCCTGTTTCTTGGGTTTCACGTACCCGGTTCGCTGCTCAGGATCCAGGTACTTCTCATCGTAGGCAATGACTGCCTGCAGGCACAGTGAACGCTGCTCTTCAGTCAGTTTTTCACCATTCTCCCAGCGTCCCAGGGCAACAGCCTCCTTGAGCAAGGCATGAATTTCCGGCGTCATGCTATCAAGCAGGTCCTGAAGGTTTTGCGGCGAATCTGTCATGTCATTTACCCTTATAGTGCCCGTGACCGCAGGATTCTGCTGATCGTTGCCGTTGTTGCCCCATACAAAACCCCGGACAGGATCCCGCCGATATGCGCCTCATCGGCAATGAAGTCCAGGTCAATAGCCGTCATAATGACAAGGCTCAGGATAAAAAAGAATATCAGCGGACCTGGCAGTGACAAGCCCTTGCGGGAATCAAACAGTTGCCACATCCAGATATAACCAAACAGGCCATAAACCACGCCTGACATGCCGCCAAAGTAAATCGAGCCACCGTACAAGAATTGCACGGTATTGGAAAACAGCGCTATCGTGACAATCAACAACAGGAGAGCCCAACTGGGCTGGACAAACTCTATACGCCTGCCGAACTCCCAGAGCCACAGCATATTGAAGGCAAGGTGTACGAGCCCACCATGTAGCAATATGGGGGAGATCATTTTCCAAAACTGGACCAGGGAAAAGTTCTCAACCACCCTGTCCATGACAATCATGCGGGTGCCGTAACTGAAATCCGGAAACAGCATACTGCGCACCAGGTCGTTCATGGCATTTAGGGGCGCAATAAATGCCAGGATGATACAGACACCAATCAGCAACAGTGTTGCCGGTGCCCTCAGAAAGGCCATGCCGATATTGCCGAGCATCTCGCATGGATTGAAATAACCGCCGACACTGATGGAGTCCTGCTCTGTCGGCCTGATCTCTCCTGCCTGCCACTGCCGAAAAAGGTTTGCAGTCGTCATGACCTGATCCTGCCTGGCCACGGTCATGACCTGGACACCATCGACATGATGAAAACGGTGAGAGATTTTTTGTTGCCAGAGCAGACGACTGAATTGATTCAGATCGACTTCCTCCGGCACTTCCAGCACTTTAAACATGGTCTGCAGGAATCGGCTTATCTGTTGGTGGGCCGGTAAGACCAGCCGAGCTTGCTACGGCAGGTTTCGTAATAGTCATAATCGGCCGGATGCAGGATTTTCAGTTCCTTTTTCTTCTTGCGGATGGTGACCCGGTCACCAGGATTGCAGGTATGGCTCATGGAACCGTCACAACTGAGCTGGGGCAGGATGTTGTGACGATCCCCCACCACCAGCTTGAGCTCCCGGTTGCCCTCAACCACAATGGGACGGGAACTGAGACTGTGAGGATTGATTGGCACCAGTACCATGGCATCCAGGCGTGGATGCATGATCGGGCCGCCGGCTGACATGGCATAAGCCGTCGATCCGGTCGGCGTCGCCACGATAAGGCCATCAGAGGCCTGGTTGTAGACAAATTCATCATCGATATAAAGGGCAAATTCAATCATCTGGACTGCCTTACCCGGATGCAGCACGATATCGTTCAGGGCTGACCCCAGGTATTCCTTGTTGTCATCACCGATATACAGATCCAGCAGAAACCGGGACTCCATCTTGAATTCCCCGGACAAGACCTTGGCCAACCGGGTTTCCAGGTCATCAGGCAAAATATCGGTGAGAAAGCCGAGCCTGCCGCGATTGATACCCACTATAGGCAAGTCATGTTCAGCCAACACGGAAGCGACCTGGAGCAGGCTGCCATCCCCTCCTACCACGATGACCAGGTCACACTGTCCTGCCAGTTTTTCAATGGGACTGACAGGATAGCTCCTGTCCTGGACCAGTTCGGCGATATTAACGTCCAGCACGATATCCACCCCGGCGCTGTCCTCAAGAAACTGGACGAGAGCCTGCAGGGAATCGGCGATATGTTTGCTGTTCCTGCCAGTGAGGCCGATTGTGGAAAACTGGGTCATTTATATGCAATCCGGGTCAATCTGAATTACTGCCAAAGAAGCAAAGTATATCACGCCGGTGGTAAGCACTTTGCTTTATTCTTAAGCAAAACAGGCCATACAAAGCCTTCCATGGTTATAATACCCGCGCACTTCAGGAGTGAAATCGTGGATATAAGTAATAGCAAAATAGCAGTTATCGGAATGGGCTATGTCGGCCTGCCCCTGATGGTTGAATTCGCCAAGCAGTATCCCACGCTTGGTTTTGATATCAACGTTACCCGCATCAATCAGCTCGCTGAAGGTCATGACAACATGATGGACCTGACAGACGATGAACTGGCCGAGGCCGCCCAGGGCAAGTTTTCATCCGAACCCGATGACCTGGCAGATTACAATGTCTACGTCGTTACCGTTCCCACACCCGTGGACAAGCAGAACCAGCCAGATCTGTCTGCCCTGAAAAGCGCCTGCACACTGGTGGGTCATTACCTGGGTAAGGGAGACGTGGTGATTTTCGAGTCCACGGTTTACCCCGGTTGTACCGAAGAAATTTGCGTCCCCATCCTGGAAAAAGTCTCCGGTGGCAAACTCAATGAAACATTCTTTGTCGGCTACAGCCCCGAAAGGATCAACCCGGGTGACAAAAAACACCGGTTAACCAATGTGATCAAGGTCACCTCCGGCTCCAGTGACGGTGCCAGCACCTTTGTTGACACCCTTTACCAGTCAATTCTGTCTGCCGGTACCCATCCGGCAAGCAGCATCAAGGTGGCTGAGGCATCAAAAGTCATTGAAAACACCCAGCGCGACCTGAATATCGCACTGATCAATGAGCTCAGCATTATTTTCCATCGCCTTGGGATAGATACCGAGGAAGTCCTTGAAGCGGCCGGCTCGAAATGGAATTTCCTGCCTTTCAGGCCGGGCCTGGTGGGCGGGCACTGTATCGGGGTTGATCCCTACTACCTGACCCACAAGGCGCAGGAAATCGGTTATCACCCGGAAGTCATCCTGGCAGGACGCCGCATCAATGATGGTATGGGGACCTATATCGGGGAACGCCTGGTCAAGGAAATGACCAGTCAACGTATTCATGTTGTGGACTCCAGGATTCTCGTCATGGGCCTGACTTTCAAGGAAGATTGCCCGGACATTCGCAATTCAAGGGTCGTGGACCTAGTCAGTTGCCTGAAGCAATATCATGCCAACGTGGATATTTACGACCCCTGGGTTGAGGAGCAGGCGGCAATCAATGAATATGGCCTGCCCCTGATCAAGGCGCCAAATCCTGATACCTATGATGCCGTGGTCATTGCCGTTGCACACGACTGCTTCAAAAAGCTTGGGCTGGAAGAAATCCGAGGCTTTGCCCGGGACAAGCACGTCCTGTTTGATGTGAAATACCTGTTCCCCATCTCCGAAAAGCTTGTCAGGCTTTGATACCCAGACTGCGTATAACACCAGTTGTTTTATAGCGGGAGCTGTGAGGAGTGCTTAAAAGGACTCAGGGGTGCTGGTGCTGAGAGAAAACGGTGAAAGACCGTACACCAGCTCCCCGGTTTCCACCATGCGGTAGGCAACAAACACATTGACGGGCTTACCGCGTAACCCCGCGGAAGCCAGGTCCAGGTCCACAGCGATATCGAAGAGTTGCCGGTCTGTCATGTAGCGCGTGGCACTGGCCGGTTCGAGGTTTTTCAGGTTGCCATTCCACGGGACAAGCGACCCGGTAATATCCATCTGGTAAAGATTGGATTTTCCACTGACCACCACCAGGTGAGTAATGTATTTTTTGCCTAGTTGACCTGGCAAAGGCGCAATCTTCATACGCAGGTTGATGGTCTCACTAATCGAAAAACTCGTCCTGAAGGTTGTGTCAGTCGCGTTATAAGCTCCAATGCCCACCATGGCGCTTACCGGGCCATCGAAAGTCGATGCCGTTTTCCTGACCGGTATCCTGCTTTCCTGGCTGGGGTAATAAGCGGCCACCTGGTGTTTGACCAGCTTCAGCGTGGATACCGCATCTGCCCCCTCCAGGGTATTTTCACTGTCTTCACCGCAAAGGAAGGGACCGCAGGCACGGAAGGGATCAGAGAATCGGTACAGCCTTTTGACCACATGATAGTCATCCGGAAAGGCCATCACGGTGACGAAGCGGTCATCGACCCCGAAACCGGCTGACGATGACAACGTGCCACCCGATTCATCTTCACGCCGGGAGTGCACCAGGCCCAGGTTGTGTCCGATTTCATGAGCCAGGACACTGTCATCCTTGCAGTCAATATTGATGACCGAGTAGGCAAACCCCTTCTGGTAGTCAGCACTCAGGTCTCCCTGGGTGCCTTTGCCGCCGAGATTGGCAAGACCACACAAACCATCCTCTTCACCGCTTTTGAACAGGACGACCAGGTCGCCACCGTAAAGCTGGCGCTTGCGGGAAAGATCGGCAAATGCGGGGTCATCCTGGAAAGTCAGGCGTGTCAGGTCCGTCAGGAGTGCCTCTGCAGGCTCATACTCCACTTCATGTATACCTACCGGGCGCAGAACAATACCGGCTTCACTGTCGGCCAGTATCTTGTTGGCCATGTTGAAGAGCTGGTTGATCCGCGTATCCACTTCACCCAGGTAAAATTCGTTGAGTTCAGGGGTATGGGCGACCAGCACATCAATATAAGCTGTCTGGTCTGCTGTAACAGCGAACTGGTCAGTACCGATGAGTGCCTCATTGAAATCACTGATACCATCATTATCGCTGTCCGTAGTCACATCCCGGTACACCTCGATAATGGCATCACTGCGGGTCTCATCAACCAATACCGTATTGTAGACCAGCGGATAGGAAGCCTCCGATGTCTGGACAGTAAAGGACAACTGTTTTGTCTCCCGGGCGGCAATATCACCCAGATAGCAGCTCAGCACAGGCTCATTTTCTGTGGACTGGAGAATTTCACAATCCGCGGGCAACTGTTCCAGCGTGGTGTTTTCCAGGACAAAGAATATGTCGGCATATTGTTCCAGCAACGGGGTCTCACCGATATTGTTAAAGGTCAGATCAACAGTCACCTTGCTGCCAATTTCTACGACAGGTTGGGATAAGGATTGCCTGATATAGAATGGTTCTGTAGTGACAGTATCCAGATTGCTGGTCAACGAACCAGCCGACGGCAGGATGGTTTCGGTTGTGGCTACTTCATCCCTGACATGTTCAAGCCGGTTGAAACGGCCCTTGAAATACACGCCTTCTTCAGATTGACCATAAAGCTGAAAGATGCCGGAAGGCGATGTCAAAATCAGGTGGGCTGTTCTTTTGCCTGCGGTGATCACCAGGGAGTAATCAAGCCCTGTGTCGACAATCGAACCATGCCAGCGACGATCACCATTGCTCAGTACACCGATGTCGTCGATCCGGATTCTGTAGGTTTGCGTGCTATCAACGAGGACATTGAATTCATCGCCGACATTCAGCAATGCCAGTAACTCCAGGTCCAGGGTAACGGGAACACCGTTGGTGATCTCAGGGTCCGCTGTATCCAGGCGCCAGACCTGGGCCTGGGCCTGCTGCATAAACAGGCACATGCAGACCAGGAAGCCGACCTTCCTGATACCAGAAATCACTGCCATGTGTGTATGACGGACCTGCAACATTGCTTTACCGTATATATAATAAACTTTAAATATAGATTATAACTTATTGAATAATATATCTATATTCAAATATAACCGCGCAATCCCTGCAGTCCTCCTCCATGTATTACCAGTATACTTGAATTTTGTGGGATAAAATCCCTTTTTTTGATGGCGGTGAAAAGACCGTACATGAGCTTGCCAGAATAAACAGGCTCCAAGGGTATACCATGGCGTTGTTCGAATTCTGTTAAGAAGACCATAAGTTCTGGTGAAACCTTTGCATACCCACCCAGGTGCCAGTCATCAACAATATGCCAGGGACATGAGGCCTTGAGCTGGTATCTGTTCAGTGCTGACTCAACCTCGCGAGCCAGGTAGCCCTCTCCTTTCAGCACCTGTACACCCAGCAAAGGCACCTGGCTGGTCAGTGACAGACCCGTCAGCATTGTCCCGGTTCCACAGGCCATGCAGACCAGGTCGAAATTTTCCTGACGGGAATTATCCTGATAAAGAGCCGGAATCTCGGCGCAGCCCTGTACCCCCTCAAGATTGGCACCGCCTTCGGGGACCAGGTAGAAATCCCCGTAACGCTCCCTGAGACGTGTGATGAACGCTGAAGTGGTTTTTTCACGATAGTCAGCCCGACTGACACCCACCAGTTCCATACCGGCATTCCGTGCATCTGCCAGGCAGGCAGTCAGCGGCTCGGGCAAGGTGCCACGCACCACACCGATGGTTTTAAAGCCCAGGTTTTTACCGGCCACAGACAAGGCGTGGAGATGATTGGACCAGGGGCCACCAAAACTCAGGATGGTATTTTTGCCCTGCCTGCGAGCGGCAGCCAGATTGTGCTTGAGCTTGAACCACTTGTTACCGGAAATTACCGGATGCAGCAGATCCAGTCGCAGAACTGATAACCGGATGCCCGATTCTTCCAGCAGCGGGTCTTCAACAGGCTGCACTGGTATGTCAGCCTGGATAAATGTGTCAGTAGTGTCCATTTCCGGCCCCGTCAGGAGCCGTGATTATGCGCTACACAACCAGAAATGGCATCCATCCTGAGATTAAAGTGTGCCGTTAATTCAGGACAAGATAGCCCCTCCCGGAAAGACAGTTCCGCACGACTCGCTGCCGCTCGGACATGGCATGACTTGTGCCGCTCAGAGTCCCGCTCGCAGCGCCTACGCCGGCACCCCGTTTCGCCGTCTCACTGTTGCCAGCTGCGGCGCCGATCACACCACCCACCACGGCACCGGTAGCTGCACCAGTCAGGACTTTTTTCCCGGTCTGCACCTGGTCGGCAAAGTCATAACAGTCAGACAGGTCGGATTCCAGGGCCTCTGGATCGACTCCCCTGGTATCCACTATCGGGCGATTGCCCGTAATTTCCTCCACCTGGCGGCAGGACAACAACAGCAACAGGCCCAGGCCCAGGCCCAGAATAGTCAGTTTCATAATTTGCTCCAGTCAGAGGTCTCTTTGCTGATAACGCACGACACGGGTGCGGGTTGACTTATGGACGGAGCAAAACAGAGTAGACAGACAAAAAACCTGCAGTACAGGACAGTCCGGGCAGAACTGCGGCAGGTGTACATGGGTTTCATCAGGGGAAAATGGCGGACCGGACGGGACTCGAACCCGCGACCTCCGGCGTGACAGGCCGGCATTCTAACCAGCTGAACTACCGGTCCTTAGAATGATGCAAATTAGGCTGTTTGCAAGCAATAGCACTTTGGTGGGTGAAGAGGGACTTGAACCCCCGACATTCGCCTTGTAAGGGCGACGCTCTCCCAGCTGAGCTATTCACCCAAAGCGCTAAGGCTGCGCATTTTACCCTCTTATGGATTCATGTCAATAAAGGAAAAGCCTCGCCAGCCCACGGATTTACTACTTCGTGGTGTGGCGGAAAGTCCCGTCCCAGTCGGGCTCCAGATCCTGGCTTCTCAGGTCCGGAATACGCTCCAGGTAGACGTCATAAAGCCTGGTTTCCGGATCCCTTTCCTTGAGGCGCCTGAACATCCTTTCCGCCTCATCCCAGTGCTGCTCCACGTATTTCTTGTGGGCACGGTGATACTCGTCAACCAGTCCCAACAGCTCTTCCGAGGCTTCCGATTCAACACACAAGGGCTGGTAAATACGGATCGATTCATCCTTGCCTTTTACCTGGACCTTGTCCACCAACCTGCACAGGAATCCCTCCAGGTGATCATGGGTCTCCTCGCCAATGAGCAATTTCACGCCATAGACCTTGGTGATCCCCTCCAGGCGAGAGCCCAGGTTTACCGCATCACCGAGAACAGTGTAGGAGCGCCGGTAAGTGGAGCCCATGTCCCCCACGTTCATTTGCCCGGAATTGATGCCAACCCCGATATTGACCTCTGGAAACCCTCTGGCGAGAAACTCCTGCTTCAGCTCCTCCACTTTTTCCAGCATGGCCAGGGCTGCCTGGACAGCATTTTTGCGGTGGTCGGGATCATCCAATGGTGCTCCCCAGAATGCCATCACCATGTCGCCCACATATTTGTCGATGGTGCCCTGGTAGTCGAAAATGATGCCGGTAATCGGTGTAAAAAAATCATTGAGCATGGTTTTCAACTCGGTCGCGCTCAGTGTCTCGGAAATATTGGTGAAATTTCGGATATCCGAAAACAGCACGCTGAGTTCCTTGCTCTCACCCTCGAAGTTGTAATTCTCGGGATCGTTCAGCATGGCATCAATATGGGCCGGCGGCACATACTGGTCAAACATGCCCTTGATCGCACGCTTGCTCAGGCCCTCCTTCAGGAAACCGTAAGTCAGGTTGATGGCAGTCAACAGCAGAATAAGAAAGAGAATAATCACCAGCGATATATCAAGCTTGTAGTCAGCCCATAGTTTGAAGTTCAGCGCTGTAAGGCCCAGCATAAAGGTCAGACTGGAGACCATCAGCAGGGCTGGACCCAGCAGCGGATAGACGAATGTCAGAAAAAGGCCGGCCACAATCAGGATAGTGATAACCGCCCCCCGTTCCCAGTCAGGCTTCGAAGGAAACGGTGCCAGCTGGGAAGCCGTCAGATCGGAAATCATGGCGTTGATGGCACTGTCATTCTCACTTTCGGTGGCATCGCCAGAGTTATTGATAGTAAACGTTGGCGCAGAATTGAGAATGGCGTTGAGAATATTGGCGTGCACCTCCACTCCCGGGTAAATATTTTCCATGGGCGTGGAGCGCAGATCGAAAAGGCCCGTTGCTGTGGAACCGATAAAGACCAGGCTGTTGAACAGGGCTTCTTCTTCATCTGCATCGAGCGTGCCATTGAGCACATCAATGGCGCTGATGTAGGTAAAGGTATTTCCCCTGCCCAGTTGCGACTCTCCGATGTAGGGAACAATCACCTGCCCGAACCGGTCGGTAGGAATAAATACCTGGCCCATCTTGATGCCGGTGATTTCCCGTCGCGCTGTACCCGGCACTGGTTCTGTTTCAAGACTGAAATTCTCCTCAAAGTAATACAGCCTGGCCATATCCAGTGCCAGTGAAGGATACAGGTCATCCTGGTAACGTAAAACCAGCGGGGAACGCCTGATTACGCCATCAATGTCAGGCAGGTTATCAATGAAGCCACCACCACGGGCAGCGTTTTGCAGCAGATCCACGTTGCCCTCGTAGCCCTGCATATTGTCAATGGCAAGACTGCTTGATAACACTTCACTGATTTCAATGATGGGCTCTGGCAATGTGCCGTACTGCAGGAAGTCATTTGGCTTGAACGAAAATCCCAGTACCGCATCCGTTACTTGCATGCTCTCAGCAAACGCCTTGTCACCATCCAGGATATCCTGAAGCTCGGTCAGTCTCGGCAGAATATCTTCAAAACCACTACCACTGCCGGATTCAATGGCCTGGCGTAATTCGCCCGTGGCGTTGCGTTCATATTCTGGAAACAGGAAATCCCAGCCGACGACCAGTGCGCCGTAATTGCTGAGCTCTTCAACCAGGCTACCCAGCAAGCGCCGTGACCAGGGCCATTGACCTATTTCGGCCAGGCTTTGCTGGTTCACGTCGATTATGACAATACTGTGTTCACTTTCTGGCGGGGGTTCCAGCATGAATTCAAAACGCTGGTCATAGACCAGGTTGTCCATGCGCGTAAGAAAATTACTGAGGAAAGGTTGGTCGCTGACATAAAAAATAATAGTCAGGACGGTACCCAGCAGACCAAGAAAAACCGGCAAACGGGAGCCCTTGAGGAGAGCTACTTTGATCTTTGTCAGGGTTTTCATGATAACTGAGGGAATACTCATGCGTCACTTGCCTGCCATTTCCTGCATTATTAGCAAAAGCACTGTACATGACAGTGGGCACTGGTTACCATCACGCCGCATCGTCCAGTACCCTGACAGCCATGGAAATTTTCAAGCGTTTTACCTTTGAAGCCGCGCACCGTTTACCCCATGTTCCGGATGGGCATAAATGCGCCCGCCTGCATGGCCATTCCTACAGTGCCGAAGTCCATATAGCCGGTGAGCCGGATGCTGAACTGGGCTGGATTATGGACTTTGCCGACCTGGCCAGTGTCGTGGAGCCCGTCATCCGGGAACTGGACCACTATTACCTGAATGACATACCCGGTCTTGAAAACCCCACCAGTGAGCACATCGCCATCTGGCTCTGGAAGCGCCTCAAGCCCCTGCTGCCGCCCCTGGTTCGAATCAATATCAGTGAAACCTGTACGAGTGGGTGTAGTTATTCAGGGGATTAGGAGCAAGGGACAAGGGACAAGGGACAAGGGACAAGGGACAAGAAAAGACTGATTTTTTGAAATTTTTTCAGTCAAGCCTTTATCCTGAAAATTTAGTTCATTTTGTAGGCCGGAAGAGCGTAGCGTCATCCGGCATGGCGACTGAAGGTCGCCCCGAACAGATAAAAATGAGGGCCACATGCGGGGTACCCTCCGGGCACCTTGCCGGATGACGGCGCTTTGCGCCTCTTCCGGCCTACGCGCCTTCGTTTTGGCCCAACGTGTCGTTCCTTGTTCCTTGTCCCTTGTTCCTGTTATTCCGGCAACGCCCAGTCAATCGGTTGCTGACCAGTCTTGGTCAAATATTCATTGGTTTGTGAAAAATGCCGGCATCCCAGGAAGCCCCGGTGGGCAGACAAGGGAGAAGGATGAGTGGATTGCAGGACCTGGTGTCGCTTACGGTCAATGATCTGCCCTTTTTTCTGCGCATAACTGCCCCAGAGCAGGAATACCAGGTTTTCGCGCTTTTCATTGAGTACCGCCACCACGCGATCGGTGAATTGCTCCCACCCCTTGCCCTGATGGGAAGCCGCCTTGAATTTTTCAACCGTGAGGACCGCATTCAGAAGCAGCACACCCTGCTCTGCCCACGGCAGTAAACAGCCGTGGCCGGGCGGATTGATGCCCAGGTCGGCCTGGATTTCCTTGTAGATATTTCCCAGCGACGGTGGTGTTGCCACACCCGGTAACACCGAGAAACACAGGCCATGGGCCTGGCCGGGGCCGTGATAGGGATCCTGGCCCAGAATCACCACCCTCACCTTGTCAAACGGGGTGGTGTTCAGGGCATTGAAGATGAGGTCGCCGGGCGGATAAATTTCCTTGCCCATCTGTTTTTGCTGCTTCAGGAATGCCCTGAGTGAGCGCATGTAATCCTTGTCGAATTCTTCACCCAGGTGATCAAGCCAGGATTGTTCCAGCCTGACCTGGCGTTTGCCTGAATCCGGCGCTTGAGCCATCAGCGACAATCAATCCTGCTGGGGACGCATATGGGGAAAGAGCAACACGTCACGAATGGAAGCCGAGTCAGTGAACAACATGACCAGTCGGTCGATGCCGATACCTTCACCGGCAGTCGGTGGCATACCGTACTCCAGTGCCGTAATGTAGTCCTGGTCAAAATGCATGGCTTCCTGGTCGCCGGCATCTTTTTCAGCTACCTGGGCACGGAAACGCTCAGCCTGGTCCTCCGAGTCATTGAGTTCGGAAAAGCCGTTGGCTATTTCGCGACCACCGATAAACAGCTCGAACCGATCCGTGATTTCGGGGTTGTCGTCATTGCGTCGTGCCAGGGGTGACACTTCAGTGGGATAGCCGGTAATAAATGTCGGTTGCTGCAGGGTTTCTTCCACCCTGGCTTCGAAAATCTCCAGTTGCAACTTGCCCAGTCCCCAGGAATCCTTGACTTCAACGCCCAGGGTTTTTGCCAGGGCCCTGGCGCTGTCCAGATCTGCCAATTGTTCAGCTGTCACGTTCTCGACGTTGGCCAGGATAGCTTCCAGGAGAGTGAGCCTGGCAAAGGGCTGATCAAAGTCCAGAGTCACCCCCTGGTATGAAACACTGCCCGACCCTGTGGCCTCATGGGCCAGTAAGCGCAGCATTTCCTCGGTCATGTCCATCAGGTCTGTATAGTCCGCGTAGGCCTGGTAGAACTCCAGCATGGTGAATTCCGGGTTATGACGGGTCGACAAGCCTTCATTGCGGAAATTCCGGTTAAGCTCATAGACACGTTCAAAACCACCGACAACCAGTCTTTTCAGGAACAGTTCCGGTGCGATGCGCAGGTACATGTCCTGGTCCAGGGAATTGTGGTGGGTGATAAAAGGCCGTGCCACGGCACCACCGGGAATAACCTGCATCATGGGGGTTTCCACCTCCATGAAGCGATGTTCATTCATGAAGGCACGAATGGCGCTGACGATTTTCGAGCGCACAATAAAGGTATGTCGTGACTCCTCGTTGGCAATCAGGTCGACATAGCGTTGCCTGTAGCGCACCTCGGTATCGGTCAGGCCCTTGTGCTTGTCCGGTAGCGGGCGTAATGATTTGGTCAGCAGGCGAATGCTCTCAACCCGAATGCTCAGTTCCCCCTTGTCGGTACGCATGACCTTGCCTGCGGTACCGATAATATCGCCGAGATCCCAGCTCTTGATTTCAGCTTTTTCCTCTTCAGGGAACTCCTTGATATTCAGGTAAAGCTGCACCTGTCCGCTCATATCCTGGATCACGATAAAAGGACCACGCTGACGGATAATGCGCCCTGCCACTTTCGCTTCAACTGCCAGCTCATTCAGCTCTTCCTTGGTTTTGTCGCCATAGGCTGCATGCAGGTCGGCCGCCAGGTCGGCAGGCCTGAAATCATTAGGAAAGGCATTGCGCTGCTGCCGTATGGCATCCAGTTTCTCCCGGCGCTGTGCAATCAACCTGTTTTCGTCGGCTGCATCCTGGCTGGCAGAAGGATTGGGGTTTTTGTCACTCATGCTGTTGTCCGTCGTTAATTCGTTATTAATTTGTTACAGGCCCATTTTCAGGCTGGCTTCCATGAACCTGTCGAGGTCACCATCGAGTACCGCGCCGGTATTGCTGGTTTCAATATTGGTGCGAAGATCCTTGATGCGGGAGGAATCCAGTACGTAGGAACGTATCTGGCTGCCCCAGCCAATATCCGCTTTCTCATCCTCGATTTCCTGCAGGCTTTCCTTCTTTTTCAGTTCTTCCAGTTCGTACAGCTTGGCCTTGAGCTGCTTGATAGCCATGTCCCTGTTCTTGTGTTGTGAACGCTGGCTCTGGCACTGTACTACGATACCCGAGGGTTCATGGGTCAGCCTGATGGCTGAATCGGTTTTATTAACGTGTTGGCCACCGGCACCACTGGCACGGTAGGTATCGACCCTGACCTGGTTCATGTCCAGTTCGATTTCGATATCATCATCAATTTCCGGTGAGACAAAAACAGAAGCAAAGGAAGTGTGCCGGCGATTACCTGAATCAAAGGGTGATTTACGTACAAGCCGGTGTACACCGGTTTCGGTTCTCAACCAGCCAAAGGCAAACTCCCCTTCGAAGTGCAATGTGGCACTTTTAATGCCGGCCACTTCACCCGGTGAGACTTCAACCAGTTCAGTCTTGAATTCTTTTTGCTCACCCCAGCGCAGGTACATCCGCAGCAACATTTCGGCCCAGTCCTGGGCCTCAGTGCCCCCTGAGCCGGCCTGGATATCCAGGTAGGCATTATTGGCATCCATCTCGCCGGAAAACATGCGGCGAAATTCCAGTTTTTCCAAGACGGTTCCGGCTTCATTCAGGTCGGACACCGCTTCCTGCAAGAGGCTTTCATCATCCTCTTCACGAGCCAGTTCGATCAATTCCTGTAAATCAAGGAATGCCTGGTCCAGGTTACGAATGGTCAGAACGACCCGTTCCAGCTCTGCGCGTTCCTTGCCCAGTCCCTGTGCATACTCGGGCTTGTTCCAGACATCCGGCTCACCCAGTTCCCGTTCTACTTCCGTGAGGCGTTCCTGCTTCTGATCAAAGTCAAAGATACCCCCTGAGCACAGAAAGGCGCTCCAGTGATTCCTTGATTGTCTGCAGGTAATTATTAACTTCCAACATGAATGATCGACCCGAAAAAAAGGCGCTATTTTAACTGGAACCCATCCCAAAATACATCTTGGCCCGGTGCCAGAGGTCAATTAGCTGCGATTCTTCCCTGTCTTGCCCCTGCTGTGGCCCTTATACTTGGAACAATCCTGATCAATAGCTTTTTAATCACCGGAACACGACATTACTACCACCCTGTTGAACAATGCCATTATCGAATGGGATCGGGAAGGTCATCCCCATGCCAGGGACTATGGCGATATCTATTTTTCGGTCAACAGCCCCCTGGAAGAAAGCCGCCACGTCTTTCTGGTTGGAAACAACCTTCCGGAACGTATGCCCGCCGTCGGCAGCCGTCCCCTGCTGGTCGGGGAATGCGGATTTGGTTTTGGCCTGAACTTCCTGATCACGGCGGAGTATTTCTGCAAGCTGGCGCCTACCGACAGTCGGCTGCACTTTATCAGTTGTGAACTGCACCCGGTCAAACGCAAGGACCTCCAGCGTTACTACGCCAGGCTGCCTTCATCCCTCCTGCCCCTGGCAGCCGCCATGCTCTCCCATTACCCGGAACAGGGCAAAGGCCTGCATCGACTCCAGTTCAGTTACCGCCAGCGCTATATCACGCTTGACCTGGTCTATGCCGATGCCTGCCATGCCTTCAGTAACATCAGCATGCCTGGACCCGGTATTGACGCCTGGTACCTGGATGGCTTCTCCCCCTCGCGCAACAAGGCCATGTGGCAACCCCGCCTGTTCCGGGAACTGGCCGCACTGAGCCATGCAGGCACCACCATTGCCTCATACTCGGTTGCCGGTGATGTCAGACGTAACCTGGAGGCAGCCGGCTTCCGTATTGAGAAATCGCCCGGCTTTGGCAACAAGCGACACATGCTCTCGGGTGTGTTTACCCAAACCACTGCCGAGAACAGACTGGGTTGGACTACGCCATGGCCTGACAATTCAATCACAGACAATACTGTGGCGATAATCGGCGCAGGATTGGCCGGCTGTGCAACAGCCCATGCCCTGGCTTCCCGTGGATTAAATGTCACGCTGTTTGACAAGAACAGCGCCATCGCCGAGGGCAGTTCCGGCAATCCCCGTGGCATTGTCCACTTTAACCCTGCGCGCAAACTGGATCCTGCCGCCCGATTCAGGTTGCAGGCGTTCAACTTTGCCACGCGACACTACCAGGTGCTCTCACGCAATCATGACACTGGCTGGCAAGCCGATGGTGTGGTTCACCTGCCTGCTACGGGAAAAGACAGGGTATTGCATGAACATCTTGCCACCGAGGACCTCTATGACAGCGATCTCCTGCAGGCACTCACGCCAGCACGAGCTTCAGAGCTTGCCGGTATTGAGCTGGCCGAGCCCGGGGCATTATGGCTGTCAGCAGCAGGCAGTATCAGCCCTGCTGCCCTGTGTCACGCCTGGGCCACCCATACGGGCATCACGCTCGTCAGCCAAACACGGGCTGACCGGGCAGTCTGGAAAGACGGGCAATGGACATTATCCCTGTCTGGCCCGCAAGGCGTTCATGAAAAAACATTTGCCCGTGTCGTACTTTGCACTAACGAGCTGCCCGACCTGGTTGCCGGTCTGGATTATCCCTATATTGCCAATCACGGCCAGACCGATACCTACCAGGTAAATGAGGCGGCTTTAGCCTCTGCCCTGCCCAAACTGGCCATTTCACAAAAAGGTTATGTCGTACCCTGGCATGGACAGGGTAAAAGCTGGCTGATGGTGGGAGGCAGTTATGCCCCGGGCAGGCATACTGAGGATGCCTGCGAAACACTGAGGGCGAAAAATACCGAACTGGTCCGACAGCTCACCCCCGCGCTGATGCCAATCCTGGAAAACTGTGAGCAATCCCCTCAAAGCAGGTGCGGCACGCGTATCAGTACACCAGACTACCTGCCCCTGGCAGGCCCCGTTGAAGACACGCAGGCATGCAGAGATATTTTTGCTGAATTGACACGTAATGCCCGTAAAACCGTGCACGCCAAACCGGCCTATCTGCCAGGGCTTTATGTCAACCTGGGACATGGCTCCAGTGGGCTGACAACGACACCGCTGCTGGGCGAATACCTGGCATCACTGATTTGTGGCGATCCCCTGCCCTTGCTCAAAGAGGATATCCAGGCGATACATCCCCTGCGATTTCTGATCAGGACTATGAAGAAACAGCAGTAAACAGGATGAAAAAATGAGGAATTGTTGATCCGGTGTCAGCGATCAAAGAAGGCCTTGAGCGCTGAGGCCAGGTACAGCGTATCCTTGCTGCCTGCCATCTCCCGAATGGAGTGCATGGCAAAAGTGGGCACACCGATATCAAGGGTTTTGACCCCCAGTTCACCAGCCACAATCGGGCCTATGGTGGACCCACAGCCCATGTCATTTCTAACCACAAAGGCCTGGACCGGTATGGCGTTGTCCTCGCACAACTGGCGAAACGCCGCAGAAGTTTCACTCGAAGTGGCATAACGCTGGTTGCCATTGATCTTGATAACCGGCCCCTGGTTCAGTAGCGGGCCATGCTTGTCATCGTGCTTATCCGCGAAATTGGGATGGATGCCATGGGCATTATCGACCGAATAAAAGGTGGAATTGTCCAGGACATGACGTTTGGCTTCCGAGCTGGCTGGCGCAAACGACTCGGCTATTCGATCAACCACCGACTCCAGGAAGGGGCCCTTGGCACCGGGTGCAGACACGCTGCCTACTTCTTCGTGATCCGTGCAAATCAGGAGACTGGCATCCTTGCCCGAACTGGCCAGTAAACTTTGCAGGCCGATATAACAACTGAGCAGGTTGTCGAGCCTGGCACTGGTAATAAACTCGTCCTCCATGCCTACCAGGGCCGGCGGTTGCACATCATAAAAGCGGATGTCATAGGCATGGACTTTATCCACGTCCAGCCCCTGTTCATCAACCAGGAACTGCTGGAGCAGGTCCTTGAACACGAACTTGTTGTCAGCAGAGGATTGGGACAATACGGGAGGCAGGTAGGTTTGCGCATTGATGGCGCGTTTCTCATTGGCTTCCCTGTCCAGGTGAATGGCCAGGCTGGGAATAACCGCCACAGCTTTTTTGAAATCAACCAGGCTATAGGCCAGTTTGCCATCCTTGCCCCGGTAGTCGACCCGGCCTGCCATGGACAGGTCCCGGTCAAACCACGGATTGAGCAGGACGCCCCCATACACTTCCACTCCCAGCTGGATGTATTTCTGGCGAATGATTTCAGGTAGCGGCTTGACCTTCAGGCAGGGACTGTCCGTATGGGCGCCCACCATGTTAATGCCCGTGGTGGACAGGTCCTTGTCTCCTGTCCTGAACGCCACGATGGACGAGCCCATGCGCGTGACGTAATAACCCCGGTTTCTTTCCAGTTGCCACCTGGCATTTTCTTCCAGGCGGGTGAAACCTACAGCATCGAGTTCGGCTGACAGGCTGGCAACGGCATGATAGGGCGTGGGCGAAGCCTGAACAAACTGCATCAGGC
>Ga0181561_10000614_pt1 | contig 30407 bp, 18 predicted proteins | sample 011ome_19_FD_133760 | JGI IMG/M metagenome (GOLD analysis project Ga0181561, IMG submission 133760) | Coastal salt marsh microbial communities from the Groves Creek Marsh, Skidaway Island, Georgia - 011510BT metaG (megahit assembly) | ecosystem: Environmental > Aquatic > Marine > Intertidal... | reverse complement strand
TTTTCGAGACGCCTTCGACGCCGAAGCGAGAAACGCGTCGGCGGGCGTTACGAGCGCTGGGATCGGGGTACGCGGCGTCGCAAACGCGACGCGCGTGTTTCGACGCGCTCGCCGCGCTCGTGCCCAACGTAGACGACACATGCGTGGACGCCGGAACGTACGTCACGGTGCTCTTTTGCTTCCTGGCCTACGTCAACGGGTCGAACGGGTCGAACGTCTCCTCGAACGTCTCCTCGAACCCGGAAATCACGCCGCCGCCGGAAATCACGCCCACGCAGCCGAGTTCCATCGGGATGGCCGAGAACGCGACGTGCGCGGCGCTCGCGTGCGACGTCTTCGCGAAGCTCGTCTCTGTTCCCGGGCTTCCGGGAGATGACCTGGCGTGCGTTTTCGCAGGCGCTGTGTCAACGTTCGCGCGCGCGATATCCCCGATAACGTCGCCTTCGCGGGAAGAGGAGGAGGATGAAGAGGAGGCTTTTCAGCTTCGCGTCGCGGCGACGCGCGCGTTCCACGCGACGCTGGACCGCGGCGTTCCCGCCGCGCAGAAGTACGTCTCCGCCGCGGGCGGCGCGGACGTCGTGCGACGGAGCTGGGGAATCATCGCCGACGCGTTCGAGGCTTCCATTTTTCACCGGAATCCGGAATCCGAAGGCACCGACGAGGCACCCGCGGTCCAGAAAAGAAAGCGACGTCGCGAAGAAGACGCGCTTCGCCGCGAAGGGCTGGCGGCGCTGCGCGACGCGTGCGCGCGCGGCGACTCCGCGCCCGAGGACGTCATCGCCAGGCTCGTGCAGGTGCTCGCGGCCGGCGCGGACGCGGAGATTGGGCACGAAACGTCTTCCGCTGTTCGGGTTGAAGAAGAGTCTTCGAGCGCAGCCGCGAGCGACGCCGCGACGGAAACGTCCGTCGCGCGAAGCTTCGCGGAACGCGCGTTCCCCTCGCTGTGTCTGCTTCACCTGCGCGACCTCGTGCTCTCCGCGGGCGCGGGGCCGGGCGCCTCCTCGGCGGCGCGGCTGGCGGCGCCGGCGCTGCTCGCCAAGTGCGAGTCCTCGCTGAGGAGGTACGCCGCGGAGGAGTCGCTGAGGCGAGAGGGAAGCGCCGAGGGTTTTGAATCAGCCGTCTCGGCGGCGCGCGCCGCCGTCGCCGCGCGCGCCTTGGCGTCGGCGCTGGCGCCGGCGCCGGGCGGCGGGCCCGGCGGTGGCTTTTTCTTCCGAAAGGAGACACCGGCGACCATTCTGGCGGCGGCGGCCACCCCGGAACGCGCGCGCGCGCTGCGCGCCGCGCTCGAGGCGTGCGTCGAGGCCAGTGACGCCGCGCTGCGGGACGCGGCGGGGACGACGCTGGCGGCGTTATCGCGATTCCAAGAGTCGCGCGCGTGATGGGAGTTTTCTTTTGCTGCTGTAATAGACTATAAAAATGAAAATTGCGTCCTCGCGTCGCGTCGCGTCGCTTCGGCGGTTCGGTACCGGTACCTACGCCGAGCGAATCGTGAGTACCTCCTTCGTCTTCTCCTTCTCCACCACCCGCGTCTTGTTCGTCTCGTCCGTCGCCGCGGCGTTCTTCCGGGAAGCCGCTTTCGCGCTCGCGGGCCTCGGCACTTTCTTCCCGCGGCGCGGCTGGCGTCGCCGCGGCGGCGGCGCGGCGCCTCTCCCCGCGCCGCGCTCTTTTTTTTTCTCTTCGCCGCCGGGAGCCGGGAGCGCGCTCGCCGGGACCGCGCCGCCGACAGCCCCGAAGACGCGCCCCCCCCCCGCGCGCTTGTCCGCCTTCTCCGCCGCCTCAGCGAGCGCCGCCGCGAAGAGCCCTCCCTCGTCGCTCTGCTCCATGCGCGCCCTGGTCTCGTCGTCCACGTGCGGCAGCACGGCGCCCGCGCGCGAGGGCTGCTTGAGCTTGGCCAGCGCGCGCCGCTCGACGGTGCGCACCGTCTCGGCGGAGACGCCCAGCAGGGACCCGAGCAGCAGGCGCGACGCGCCGTCCTTGCCCTCCGCCCGCACCATCGCCTCCGCCTCGTCCGCGGAGGACGCATGCAGCCAGCCCGGGGGCGCGCCGTCGCTCGTGGACGCGCACGCCAGCGCGCGCGCCGACGCGGAGGCGAGCCCGAACCGGTGCCGCAGCACAAACTGCTCGCGCGGCAACAACGTGGCGAGCGCCTCGTCCAGCGCGTCGCGGAGCAAGTCGGCGTCCGCGTCCGCCTCCGCGGACGCCGAAGGGCCATCCTCCGTGTGGCGGACGCTCTGCGTCGGGACGCCTGACGTTGTTGTCTGAGCCGCGGCGATCCCGTCGACAAGCGCGCCGTTGTCGGCGTCCGCCGCGCCACCGCCGGCGCCCGCGTCCAGGCTCAGGGGCGCACGCGCCCAATCGCGCCATTCGCGCACGCGAGCGACGTCCACTTTGGTCGCCTCGGCGAGCTCTACGTCGGAGGGCGCCCTTCCCAGCTTCGCCTCCAGGTCGCGCTCAGCCTTGCGCGTCTCTCTTAAGACTTCGCTTAAGTACTTGGGCAGCCGGATCGTGCGCCCGCAGTCCTTGACGCCGTCCAAGACGGCTTTGCGCACCCAGAAATAGCAGTACGTGCTAAACTTGTACCCGCGGTCGGGGTCGAAGCGGTCCGCCGCGCGCGCCAGGCCCGCGCACCCGTAGAGCGTCAGGTCGTCGAGCGACAGCAGCCCGCGGTCGCTGGCGGAGAGCTTCCCGTATATGTCGTCCGCGACACGCGCGGCGAGCCCGAAGTTGTGCGTCACGAACGCGCGCCGCGCGGCGCGCCCTTTCGCCACCGCCAAATCCAAAGCGCGCGCGTCCGCGTACCCGAGCGCCAGCGCCAGACGTTTTCGAAACGCCGGCGACGCGGCGAAGAGCGACGACGCGTCGTTTTCGTTTCCGTTTTCGTTTCCGTTTTTTTTCGAGGCGGACCCGAAAGAAAGGGGGTCGTTCGTCGTGGAGACCTGGAGGAACGATGCTCTCGACGGATTGATGCTTCGCGGGTTTTGTTTCCCCACGCCCCGCACCGTCTTCTTCCCGAACGCCTTGGAGAAGACGTCATCCGCGACGTCATCCGCGCGCATCTCCGCCGCGATGGTCTCCTCGCACAGGCGGTTCCGCATCGCCTCCGCGCGGAGCAGCTCCTGCACCGCTCGCCCGAGCTCCTTCTCGAGCTCCGCGGTGAGCGCGCCGCGCGCGAGCGACGCGAACGGGTCGTTCGTATTCGCGTTGGGCGTTTTCGTTTTCGTTTCCCTTTTAGAACGAAGCGATCGGTCGCGTCGGCGTCCGCGCGCCGCGCCGTCTCCGGCGACCACCTCCGCGGCGCTCGACGACGTCGACGCGCCTTCTTCTCGGGAATCGAGCGACGCGCCGCGTCGCTCGGCGGCTTTCGCGCGCGTCGACGCCGCCTTCGTCGCGGGGTCGCGCCACTCGGAAGAGGCGTTAGCCGGTCTGCCGCGTGCCGCGCGCACGCCCCCGCCGCCCTTCGCGCGAACGCTGTTCGACTTGGAGCGCGCGGACGCCTCGCCGGCTGGCGCCTCGCCGGACGGCACGTCGTCCGAGGAGGCGCGCGCGGCGAGCGGACGGCGAGGCGAGAGCCGCGCGCTGCGCGGCGGCACGACCCAAGGCGCGACGCCGCGCCGCGCGACGCGCGCCGACTGGCTCGAAGACCCTTCCGGACGCGAGCGCGGGACCCAACGCGCGTCTAAGCCCGAGGCGGGAGACGCACGCATGGCGACTGGCGATGAGGCTGCCAAGTCGGATCCGGCGGCGTGCGTGCCTATCTACGGGCGTAGTCAGACGAATAAGATGACGCGACCATTCACGGTGTGTTTCGAGCGCGTCGGGGAGTGCCGTTGGTTGAACGCAAGGCGCGCGGCCACACGCGACGCACGAGGACTCGACGGACCCGAACTCTCACCGCAGCACGAGCGTCCCTCGAAGTGCCGCGCTCGGGACACTTCTCCCGGGATTCCAGGAACGACGCGAAAGTAGTGCCACGCCGTGGAAAAGCAAGCTTTGGCGGGGCTCTCGGAATGGATAAAGCGGGCGAAAGTGAAAGGAGCCGTATTTCGGATCGTCAAACCGAAACCAGCCGAGCGCGCGTTGATCGCAAACCATCACGAGTATTTCCCGGTGAACACGCCACCACCACGTCATACGTGTCCCGCACGACAGCATGGCGTGCCTCACCGTCGTCCCCGCGCGCATCGCCGCCGCGTCTGCCGCTCCCCGCTCACGCATCCGCGCGCGCGCGTCCGTGAAGCCGGCGGCGCGCTCGCTTTCGCGCCGCGCCGAGCGCTCGGTGCGCGTGTGCGCCACCGAGGACGAGACGGAAGATGCCGAGACGGAAGATGTCGAGACGATGGAGGCTCGCGTCTCTGGCGCGATGCAGGAGTTCGCGGACGCGGGTTTCCCGAGCGACGAGGGTGATGCGCAAGACCCCGTATCGCGCACGAAGGCCATGAACGGCGCGGTGGAGGACCTGAACACGCTGATGGACGCGGAGGTGGAGGTCCTGGGCAAGGCGTTCGACCTGCTCGAGCAGCTCGGAATCAAGGGCTTGGAGAAACCCCCGCAACGGCAAGGCGCGGACGCCGCCGAGGACCCCGAGGCGTGAGGGCGAGCGCCGAGAAGCGCCGTCGGGACCGACGTCGGGTGTGTCACGGAAGCGGCGTCGTGGACGTGCGCGAACGCGGGTAGGGAACAAAGAATCGTCCGTTCGTGAGATGTGCTCGATGAGACGGGAAGTCCGATCACAACGCCTCGCCGCCGCGTCCGGGACTCGCCGAACCCGAAACTTTCCTTTCGTCTCTCCCGCGTTTCGCCCCCTGGCGGCACCACGCTTCGTTCCGCGCACAGGAAGGAGCACACTAATCATCATCGCGGTCGGCATGCATCAGTTGGCGCGCTGCGGAAGCTTCCCCTCCTGCATGGAGAGGTAGACGTCGCGTTTCCGGTTCACCTCAAACTCCTGCGTCTCCACGAAATTCTCAATCAGGAACCCGGCGAGTTCGAATCGGTTGTTGTCGAGCAAGGTCAGGTCATCCACTAGCTTGTCGTTGAATTGCGCGAACCGCCGCGACGCGCGGCTGTGCTGCTCCTCCCTGTGCGGGATCTGCCCGGGGTCCTTGGTGTGCGCCTTGGTGTGCTCGAGCTTGCGCTCGTACGCGTCCATGTCCAACATGTAATTCCGGCGCTTGTCCACGCACGGCTTGTACGCCGGGAACTCCTCGCACAGCTGCGCCACGGGCTGCATCAACGCGCTACGCAGCTGCTCCGCGCACGCCGGTCGCACGTCAACCTCGAGCGTATCCATCATAGCCACGAGCTGGCGCGCGCGAGCCGCGACCTGCTCGCGGGATTGCGCGGCGGCGGCCGCCGCCGCCGCCGCCGATCCCGCGTCGTCGTCGGCGGCGGGCGTCGCCGCGCCGGCGGCGTCTCCGTCCGCGAGTTCGGCGATGTGCCCCGCCATGGCGTGCGCGGCGTCCGCCGCCTCCGCCATCGCCCTGGCGTACCGTTTGCCGTCCTGTTTGATCTTGTTCAGCAGCGCCTCCTGCCTCTGCACGCGCGCCCAGAGCGCGTCGAACGCCTCGTCGGGGCGCTTGCGCGCCCTCCCCGCGGCGACGTACGCGCTCTGCTTCCCGCGGCGCTTCGAAGCCTTGAACTTGTAGAACGTGCTGGACTTCACGGCGAGTTGGTCGGCGTCCGTTCCGACAGGCACGAGCCCGGTCGCGGGGTCGGGCGGGGGGGGCGTGCCGAAGATCTTAGCTTGGAGCGCGGTGCCGACGTTGGGCGGGACGTACCGAGGATCGAGCGCCGGTTTACGCAACACGCCGGGAAGCACGCTCGGATCCTTCGCCTTGGCTTCGTCCTGGAGCTGCTGCAGCAGCAGCTTACCCCCCTCCGCGCGCCGCGCGTTCTTCGCCGAACGCTTCTTCGCCTTCTCCGCGAGCGCGCCCACCTGCGCGCCCATCTTGCCGAACAGACCCTGCCGCGGCGCCGGCCGGCGGTCGAACCCCGGCGACATCGGCGCCGCGCCCGCCGGGGACGTCGGCATCTGCGCGCCCGGGGACGCCGGGCCGGGGGAGTTGACGACGAGGTCGCCGGGAGGCGCGGCGGCGGGCGACGCGGGCGCCATCGGGGGGGTCACCGTGGGCGGGCCGCCGCCGGGCGAAGTGCTCGGGCGCTCCTCCGCCATCTCGCGCCAGCCGGGGGATTTGGGCGACGCCGGATCCGCGGGCGCGGGGGAGGTATCGTCGAAGTTCGCCTGGTCGCCGGGGCTGTCGCCGGCCGGCCCCACGGGCGAAGAGAGGTGCGGCGCACCGGCTGCGTGATGGGGAGCGCGCGGGGGGGCGGTCCAGCGCGGGAGAGGGCGCGACGGGGCGGGGGGGTGCGATGTCAGCACGTGGGTCGGATTGGCATTTTCCTCGTCCCAGAAAGCGTCACGAGCGCGACGGAAATGTCGAAGCCGACCCGAGGGTTCGGACGCGGTCGGCAGGGTTCGGGGCATCGACGCACCTGCGCCGTTGGCCATTGCGACTGTCACGCGCGGCGACGTGCGCGCGTGCGGTGTCGGAGTGGCCCCGGGCGACGAGGCGCGCGCCTCGTCGCCTCCGAGCGATTGATTTCCAACGGTTCGAGCTCCACTTCCGAGGGGGAACTACGCAATGATTTTTTTTTGACAGGGCAAACAGTCACAGAGAAATTTTCGATTTTTTTTGCTGTCTGCAAAACAACGAGAGGGCGTGAGGTCGACTCGTTTCTCGACTCGTTTCTCTTCTCGACTCGTTTCTCGTTTGGTCAAAGCACACGGCGCGATGGCGTCGACCGAGAACATGCCGCCCCTCCCCGAGGCCGTCGCCGCGTTGAAGGACGAGGGCAACGGCTTCTTCCGCGCGGGCGATTTCCTCAAGGCCGCGGGCGCGTATACCAAGGCGCTCAAGGTACGTCCAGTCGCGCGTGCTCGCGCGTCCCGTCCCGCGTTTTCGAATCACGCGTTTCTCGAACCGACGATCTGCGGAGACGCGCGAGGCGCGGCCGCTTCGACCGCGCTCACCTCCCGTGCCCCCGCTCGCGGTTCCCGCCCGCCCTCAGGCTGCCGGCTCGGACGCCTCGTCCAAGCCCGAGCTGGCGCCGATTTACAGCAACCGCAGCGCGTCGTTCCTGAAGCTCAACAAGGTGAGCCAGGCGCTGGCGGACGCGGAGGCGTGCGTCGCGCTCCGGCCGGACTGGGAGAAGGCGCACTTCCGTCGCGGCGTGGCGCTGGAGGAGAAGGGCGACGACGCCGGCGCGGTCGCCGCGTTCGAGGCGGCGGCGGCGACCGTCACCGGCGCGGGCAACCCCGAGATCGCCAAGAAGCTCCGCGCGCTGAAGAAGAAGAGCAAGCCCGTGCCGTTCCATTTCCCCAAAGCGAAGCCTCCGCCGCCGGCGAAGGGACCGAAGGGCGCCGAGGTTCGCCCGCGCGGGCCCGCGGGGAACAAAGCGTGGCTCGCGACCATCCGCGCGGTCTCCGAGCCCGTAGACGCGCGCGTCGCCGCGGCGAACGCCGTGGGCGGGTGGCTCGCCGAGCACCTGGAGCGCGCGCTGAAACGCGCGCCGGGCGAGTCGGAGTGGTTCTTCGAGGACCCGGAGGTGCGCGCGTTCCTGGACGCCGGCGTCTTCGACGCGCTCCTCGACGCCATGACGCACACCGTGGTGAGCATCATCCAGGCGGAGGCGGACGCGGCGTCCGGCGCGCGGCCCGACGCCGCCGCCGCGGCGAGCGCGGGCGCCGACCTCGCCGGCGCGCTCGCCGGCGTGCTGCACAACCTGCTGCACCCCGCGCTGCGCGCGTGGGGCGCGCGCAAGCAGCACCAGGCGCTGCTCGCGGCGTTCGAGCAGGTTCTGAGAATGGCGGGCTCGCCTCTGAACGACGCGAAAGGTGTCGCCGTGCGCGTCGACGACGAGACGAAGCAGTTCACCGCGCTGTGCGCCAAGATGCTCAACAACCAGGGCGCGCTGGCGGTGCTCACCGGGCACGACTCGCTGGCGCGCGCGCGCCTGCAGCTGCTGCGCGCGCTCACGCAGCGCGACCGGAAGGAGGGCGAGAAGGAGGACGTCGCGAACCGCATCGAGGAGAGCGCGCGCGCGCTCGTGCTGCTGCGCCGGTGTCGCTTCGCGGGTTCACTAAGTGGCGGCGACGCGAAGCTCGACGCGAAGCTCGACGCGAAGCCCGCGTGGGAGCCCGTCCTGGACGCGCTGCTCACGGACGCGGGCGCGGACGAGGTGCGGGACGAGGTGCGCGTGACCATCGAGCAGCACGCGCTGCTCGCGGGGGCGTTCCCCAAGTTCGGGTTCGAGGGGTCGGTCGGGATCTGATCCGAACGGGGGGGGACCCCGGCGCGGAAGCGACGCGCGAACCGACGCGGGCGCCAAGAGGCGGTACTCGTACGCAGCTATATGAAAAGTGAAGTGTGAAGTGTCGGCTGTGACCGTTGTAAAAGTTAGACGCACGACTCCCCATCGCGCGCATTTGTTCGCTCAGAAGTCAGAACCCCGAGAAGGTGCCTACACGACTACGTATGTGAGGTTTTGCGTTCGCGACACCTCTCAAGCCGTGCTCTCGTCAGTACTCCCGGCACTCGCGCTTCGCGATGCGTCGTGCCACGCCGCGCGCGCTCGCGGCGGCGCTGGTGCTCGCGCTCGTCGCGTCGGCCGCGGGCGAGCAGGGCCACCTCGGCGGCGCGCACGGCGGCGGTTCGCGTCTGCCCGCGAGGCGGTTCGGCGCGGACGCCGCGGGCGCGAGGCATGCGGGCGCGGCGGACGCGGGCGGGTCGGGCGGCGCTCGCGGAATAGGTCGCCCGGTGCCCATCGTGCTTCCCAGCGCGACGGACCCGACGAAGCTGACGCTGCGGCAGGAGGGCCTCGACGCGCTGCGCGCGCTGCGCGGCCCGGTCGCGCCCGTGGTGGTGATCGGCCCCTACCGCAGCGGCAAGTCTTTCCTGCTGAACCAGCTGCTGGGCGTGCCCTGCGACGAGGGCTTCGGGGTGGGGCACACGCGCAAAACCGAGACCAAAGGCGTGTGGATGTGGAGCGAGCCGACCGTGGTGATGTCCTCCGCGCCGGGGAAGCCCCCCACGTCCGTGGTGTACGTCGACACCGAGGGCTTCGAAGCCACCGGGATGAGCGACGCCTACGACGACCGCATCTTCGCGCTCTCCTCCATCGTCGCCAGCGTCCTGGTGTACAACCTGCCGGAGACCGTCAAGGAGGGCGACATAGAGAAGCTCAGCTTCGCGCTCGAGCTGGCCCGGGAGTTCTCGGGGAGAGCCGCGGGCGCGAACGGCCGCGTCGGCGCCGGAGCCGGCGGGGACGCGTCGGCGGAGGACGCCGACGCGTACGACGACGACGACGACGATCTCGGCCGGTGGGACGCGTCGCAGCTTCGCGCGTTCCTGCCCGACTCGCTGCTGTGGCTGATCCAGCGCGACTTCCTGGAGGGTTCGACGGTGACCGATATGGTGGACCAGGCGCTGCTCGGCGTCGCGAACCCCACGGAGGACGCGCACGTCGCCGAGCTGAACCGCATCCGCGCGTCTCTCCGCGCGCTCGCCGCGAATCACGACGCCTTCGGCCTGACGCAGCCGCACTTGGAGCGCACGCGGCTGTGCGAGCTTCGGGACGACCAGCTCGAGCCGGGGTACGTCGAACAGCGAGAAAAGCTCAAGGCGCACGTGCGCGCGTCCGCGGTGGCGAAACCGTCCGTAAGCGCGGCGTCGGCGTCGGGCGAGTCGGCGAGCTCGCGGTTTCGCGAAAAGCCGGACGAGCTCGCGACGACGGGCGTCGCGCTCGCCGCGCTCATCGAGCGGTCCGTCGCGGCGCTCAACGAAGGGGACTTCCCGACCGCCGGGTCCGTGGTGGACGCGTTCAACCGCGACGCCATGGAGCGCCGCGTGGAGGCGTACGAGCGCGCGCTCAACGCGGTGGCGCTGCCGGCGGAGGCGGAGGCGTTACTCGGCGCGCACGCGCACGCCAAAAAGGCGCAGATCTCTTTGTTCCGCGCCGAGCGGTTCGGGCGCGGCGCCGTCACCACTCGAGCGCTCGCGCAGAAGCTGGACGCGTTGTTCGATCTCGCGCGCGAGCGCAACGCGTTCGCCAGCGGTAAGGCGTGCGACGCGCTCGCGTCGGCGTGCGAAGAGACGCTGGTGAAGATGTCCAACATGCGGCTCCCGTCGCTGCGCAAGTTCGACGCGACGGCGAACCGCGCGTGCGCGCGCGCGTTCGCGGAGGGCTGCGTCGGGCCGAGTCTGGACACCGCGCGCGCGCGCGTGACGCGCGCGGTGGAGCGCGAGCGCGCGGCTTTCGCGCAAACGTACAACGCGCGTTTGTTGAACGGCCTTTTGCTCATCGCCGTGGGCGGCGTGGTGACGTTCCGGTTCCTATACGTCGCGCCGCTCGCCGAGCTCGCGTCGTGGGCGCTGTTCCTGCTCCTGGAGGTGGCGCCCAAGTTCTACTTCACCACCGGTCTGAACGGCGAGGGCATGTTCGAGAGCGCGTGGTGGTCCACCGCGTCGCGCGTGTGGGAAGTCGCGGTGTACAACCCCGTGCTGGACATGGACGTCGTGGGGCCCATCTTCGTCGTCGCGCTCGTGGCCGTCGCGGCGTGGGTCCGCCTGCGTCGCTTCGCGCGCTGGACGCACGCGCGCTGCCCGTGCTGCGTGCCGTCCTGCTGCCACCCTCTGCTCGGGGTGAAGAACGAGGACCGGCCGCGGAGCCGGTTCGGGCGCAAGACCGACCGCGGGAGGGACCTGGACGTGTGACACGCTCCGATCGGGGGAACGGCGAAACGCGTGTCGATCGCGAGGCGTCCGTTCGGCGCGGACGGTGGTGTTTTATTTCGCGTACCGTAGTTTCAGTTTTCGTGTTCTCGCGTTTGATGGAGCCTCCAGCCTCCTGCCGTCCTGCCGTCGTTTCGGGGATTTCGCGAACCATCGGTCGCGCTCTCAACCCGTTGACTCGCACCACGACGCACCGATGAATCCATTTTCGCGGTCGCTCGGCGCCGGGCGCGGGCCCCGAAGATGACCACGCTGTCCCCCGCGGGCGGGCTGAAGCGGTGGACCGCGCTTCCCCGGTCGTTCCCCATGGCGGTGGAGGGCATAGAGGACCGCACGGACCGGCCCGAGCGCGTCGAGCGCATGTTGGAATCGCGCGCGGAGGAAGAGGCGAATCGCGTCCCCGTCGAGCCCGAGGTGCGTTCCCCCGTCCCCGCGGAGGAGTTCCTTCGTTTGGGGCGACAGAAGCAGGCGGAGAAGTACATGGACACGCAGCTCGTGGCGTTCCGGTTCGAGGGCGAGATCGAGCCGGACCCCAGCCACGCGCCCATCGCGTCGTTCCACCCGATGCGCGAGGTGGTGAACGCCATGGAGGAGGAGCTCTACGCGTTCCGCCCGGAGGACGTGTTCGGGTTCCTGCGGGAGGCGTTCCAGCGCTTCCCCGGGCGCCTGCCCGTGCAGGACCACCACGACGGCCCCCTGAACGACGACGACTACGCCGCGCGCATCTCGAACGCCATAAAGCAGCTCGTCTCGGACGTGGCGCTGGAACGGCCGGCCGAGCCCTTCGAGTGGCTCGACGACTGGCTCGAGAAACGCGCCGACGCCGAGGCGCTGGACGCCGCGCGCGCCGAGGCGAGCCTGGAGGCGCGCGCCGCCGCCATGGACGTGCGCGAGATGTCCGAGATGGCGTTTCGGGAGTTCGCGCTGGAGCTGTTCAAGAAGTTCGACGCGGACAGGAACGGGCTGCTGGACCCCTGGGAGATGCGGGAGGTGCTGCGGAGCGCCGCGCTGAACTTGACCGAGGCGGAGCAGAGAGACGTTCTCGCCGAGATTGACCTCAACGACGACGGCGCGGTGGATTACGGGGAGTTCGTGCCATTTCTGCACGGGCTCATGGCGGCCGTGCGGAGCAAACACGCGGCTCGAGCGACGCGCGACGAGCGCGACCGCGCGACCCGAAACGAGGCGCAGCTCTCGTTCGTGAAGGGCATGACGCACGACGAGCTGGACGCGACGCTGCGGCGGGTCTTCGAGGAGGCGGACCTCGACGGAAACGGCTCGCTGGACCCGCGCGAGTTCGGAAAGGCGCTGCGCAGCGCGGACCTGGGCTTGTCCAAGAAGGAGATCAACCTGCTGCTCGCGGAGTCGGACCGCAACGCGGACGGTGTCGTGGACTACGACGAGTTCGTCCCCGTGTGCTTCGACATACTCGTCGAGCGCGCCAAGAACAAGAGGCTGGAATCCGACGCGCTCGCGTCCACGGACGCCGTCACGACGGCGCTGCTGGACGCGTTCCGGCGCGCCGACGTCGACCCCCCGACTGGAAAGTTGAAGGTGCGCCAGCTGAAACACTGCCTGCGAACGCTGACCGAAGACGACGTGCTGCCGCTTTCGAAGTCGCAGATCGTCGCGGTGTGCTCCGAGGCGCGGCCCTCGCCCGACGACGGCCTCGTGTCCTACGCGCGCTTCGCGCCGACGGCGGCGAACGTGGTGTACGGCATGCTGGACTTCGAGGCGCAGAAGCGGCGCGTGGCGGCGGTGCGCGACCTGGCGAACGTGGACACCAGCTTCGGGGTGATGCGCGGGATGGACCCGAAGGAGGTGGAGGCGACGCTGAAGGACGCGTTCGCGGCGTGCGACCTGGACGGGAACGGCGTCCTGGACGAGGAGGAAATGCGCCTGGTGCTGGACTCGGTGGGCGTCGGCGAGCTCGGGTTGACGGAGAAGCAGATCCTCGCCATCGTCGCCGCCGCGGACGCGGACGGCGACGGGGGGGTGGACTACGACGAGCTCGCGTCGCTCGCGCACGAGACGGTGCGGCAGCTCGCGATGGAGGACGCTATCCGGCACAGGGCGTTCCGGAACGCGCGCGCGTCCATCGTCGGCAGGAAGGATATCCTGCAGACCCGCGACGACACGCTCGGCGCGGCGCTCGCCTCCGCTTCCACGGATGACGTGTCGCACTTGAAGCAGGACTTCGACGCCGGCGGCAGAGGCGCCGCGGGGAAGATCCGGAACCAACGGTCGGTCAAGATCCGGCTCGGCGGGAACTTCAAGGATTACGTGTAGACGGTGTGAATACTACGTAGCTACGTACGGCGCGTGATGCCGCGCGCGCGCGAGATTCGTCGGACGTTTTTTTTTTCATTTACGAGAGCCCCGCGTCCCGGGGCGTCTCCGCGACGGAAGTCGTAGCCTGTGACGCTCACTGCCCGATGTATCCCAGCGCGCCCGCGATGCCCAGGATGACGAACGGGACGGTGATGCCCACGATGGCGGTGATGGCCATGGGGTCCTTGAACGGGTTCGCGCCCTCCTTCTCCATCTCGGACAACCACGCCTCCTTTTCGTTCTCGCGCAGGATCTTCTTCTTCCCCGGCTCTTCCGCCATGGCCATCACCTTGCCGGCGGCGCGCGCGCGGGAGGACGACACCTTCGACACGCGGGGCGCCAGCTTGACGGCGACGCCACGGCGGGACGACAGGGACCTAGGGTTGTGCAGCGTGCGTGCGTGTCGAGGGGTGTCGAGGTCAGGGGGTATGATTTTATCGCGTCGTTCAACGCTGACGAGGCAGTGCCGTTTCGCTGCAGGCGCGGGAGGACGGTGGATGGGGATCAGGACGGGGACGCACCTGGAGGCCTTGACGGAAGCGACAGGCGCGATGACGGTGGCGGCGATGCAAGACATGAGTTTTGGTTTGGGATTGGGGATGTGCTCGCGGAGGTGCGCGTGCGAATGCCACGCGCGAGTGCAGATTTTCAAGGCGGCCACGTAGGCGGCCACGGGTCAATCAGCAGCAATCTGCGCCAATCACGACCGAGGGTTTTCCTCGAGTGACAGACCGTCGCCCGAACACGAGAAATCAGCGACGAGCCGAACGGGTTTCGCGCGAGTCGTTTTTCGCATCCGCCTCGCGGCAGGCGGCACTCTCCGCCTCGCGTCTGCGCGTCTCGGCGGGTCCTTCGCGATGGCGAAGAAGGCGAAAAAAGAGAAGAAGGCCAAGAAGGCCAAGAAGTGCGTGCCCCCCACCGCCCCCGGCCGCCCCCCGCGCCGCCCCGGCCGCTCGCGTCGAGCCTCCGCGTTCGCGTTCGTTTTCGCCAACCGCCGCCCCTGACGACGACCCTCCCGGTTTCGCCAACCCCTCGCAGGACGCACAAGAAGAAACGGTCGCGCAGAGAGCTCTCCTCCTCTTCTTCCTCCTCCGACACGTCTTCCGATACCGAGGACAGCGAGGATGTGCGCCGCCGCCGCGCCTCCAAGATGGTACGCGCACCTCGGTTCAGCGAGATCCGAGAACCGAAATCGAAGCGCGCTCGATTCTTCGTCGCGGACGACGAGCGGCTCGCGAACCCGTCGTCGGCGTCGCTGACCCTTCGCCACCCCCCGCTTCCTCTTCCTCGACGACCGCCCGACGATCTCCCCTCGCAGGCGAAGAAGCTGGGCGCGCGTCTGAAACAGGGCGAGATCGCCGGGTACACCGACGCCGAGAACCCCTTCGGCGACGCCAACTTGACGGAGCGCTTCGTGTGGCACAAGAAGATCGAGAAGAGCCTGATGGCGGGCGTGGACGCGAAGGACCTGGGTTTGAAAGCCGAGAAGGCTCGGCACGAGGCGCGTCTGCTGGAGATCGAGAAGGTGAAGCAGCAGCGGGAGCAGAGGGACCGCGAGAAGATGGAGAAGGAGCAGGAGCGCGAGCTCATGCAGCGCGAGGAGGCGCTCATCGAAGCCGTGGAGCTCGAGAAGAAAGAGGAGGAGTTTCACGTCGCGCAGGCGAAGATGCGCTCGGACATCCGCGTGCGCGAGGGAAGGGCGAGGGCTGTGGACCTGGTGGCGCGGAACGTCGACGCGGAGGTGGGCAGCGGCGAGTTCGACCCGAACGTGCGCCCGCTCGAGGTGTTCGCGAACCTCACCACGCAGGAGCTCCAAGAGCTCCGCGACGACGCCGCGGCGCGCGCGCGCCTCGCCGCGGCGGACCCCGCGAAGCGCGCCTTCTGGGACGATTTCCTGACGGTGACGGGCGCCGAGCTCGCGCGCGCGCGCGAACGCGACGCCGTGGACCGCGCGCGCGTGCGCGGGCGGGACCCCGCAGAGGCTGCCGCGCAGGCGCGCGACGCCCAGGACCGGGGGCTGCACGAGCAGGTGGACGCGGACGTCGCCGAGATGCTGCTCGGGAAAAGCCGCGCCGAGCTCGAAAGCCTCGAGGCGGAGGTTGCGGCGACGCTCGCCGACCCGGACTCTGCCGAGACGGAGTACTGGCAGGCTGTGCTGCGGCGCATCGCCGTGGGCAAGGCGCGCGCGGCCGTTCACGACTTCGACGAGCGGACGCGCGCCGCGCACGAAGCCGCGAGGCCGCGCGACGTCCCGCCTCCGCCCCGCCGCGACGGGGCGGAGGGCGCGGCGAGCGACGACGAGGAGGACCTGCTCGGCGCGGATTTCGGCGCCGCCGCCGCGGAACCGGCGGCGCCCGGCGACGACGACGACGACGCGATGCGTTCACCCGAGCCGGAGGATCCTCCGGCGGGATTCACGCCCGAGGGCACGCCCGACCGCGAGTACTCACCCGCGCTCGTGGACGAGGCGAAGGTCCCCGAGTACGTCGCCGTCGTGGACGCGGCGGAGGATGCCGAGCGCCTCGCGCGCGCGCGCGCCGCCGCGAGCGCGCGGCTCGGTCGGTTCGCGGACGTCTCGGGCCGCCGCCTCGACGAACGCGCGGCGGAGGCGAACGCGGGTCCTTCCGCGGGTCCTTCCGCCGGCGACACCGGCGACGCCGGCGACACCGCTTCGCGCGCGCTCGCCGAGAAGATGATGGGCGCGAACGACGGCGCGGAGGTGGCGTTTGCGGGCGAAGCCGCGTTGGAGGCGCAGGCGTACTGGTGGCACGACAAGTTCCGCCCGCGCAAGCCGAAGTACTTCAACCGCGTGCACACGGGGTACGACTGGAACAAGTACAACCAGACGCACTACGACCACGACAACCCGCCGCCGAAGACCGTTCAGGGGTACAAGTTCAACCTGTTCTACCCCGACCTGATCGACAAGACGAAGGCGCCGACGTACGCCATCGCGCCGGATGGCAGTCGGCACGGCGAGACGTGCATTTTGCGCGTGAGCGCCGGGCCTCCGTACGAGGACATCGCGTTTAAGATCGTGAACAAGGAGTGGGAGTACAGCAACAAGCGCGGGTTCAAGTGCTCGTTCGAGCGCGGGATCTTCCACCTGTACATAAACTTCAAGAGGGCGAGGTACAGGAGGTAGCGCGGCGGTAGACGGTGGACGTCGGACGTCGGTGGTACTCGTAGGCTTTTTTACACGACGAGGTCGCGACGCTCGCGTTCCCGCAACTGCTCCCGGCGGAACGATCCGATCACCCTCTATTTGCCGTCCGCCAGGCGCTTGGCGGCCTCCTCGCGCGCCCACGCCGTGGCGCTGGTTTCGGGCTTGGCGTTCAGGCCGAAGAACAGGATCCCGGCGGCGCCGAACATCCCGAGGTACCACGGCGCCTCCCAGTCTTCCCACTTCCGCGACTGGCCCTTCGGGGGGGGGGTCTCGTTGAAAAGACGCCCGTTCACGTGCCCCTCACCCTGGACGCCCTCCGCGAAGTACCCGCCGGGAGGGCCGTCCGCCATACCCCTCCTCTGCGCGCGGAGAGGACCGCGCGCCGCGCCGGCCGCGTTCCGGCACGCAGTTCGCAGCATGCCGATCATGACGTCTCGAGGCGACGGGCGTGCGTGCGTGCGCGTCCGTCTGCCGTGGCGGCAACCCTAGACGAGTTGTGCTTAATTCGACCGATCCAGTGTTCCAGTCTGGCGCGCGGGGCGCGGCCGCGAGTGCGGAATGCGTGAAGAACTCCTAAAAAACAAACTTGAACGCGTTCGGTGTTTGCCACTGCGAGGGCGCGCGCGCGGGGGTCGCGCGACCGCCTTTTCGCGATGGCGCTCGCGCCCGGCATCGCGCGCAAGGTCAAGAAGGTGCTCGAGACCCCCGTGGACTCGCCCGAGATCCTCTCGTGCCTGCGGAGCCTCTCCGATTTCTACCCCGAGAACACCCCCGCGGCGAGGCGCGGTCTGCGCCGGTCCGTCGAGCGGCACGGCCTGGAGATCAACCGCGAGTACCTCGTCGCGTCCAATCAGGCGCAGGAGGCGCTGCGCGCGGTGGACGGGCAGCTGGCGCGGCTGTTGGACAGCTGCGACCGCATCGGCGGCGCGCTGGAGCGCACGCGCGAGCGCACGGGCGCGCTGCTGCGCGAGACCGCGGAACTGGATGCGGCGATCGCGTCCGTGGAGGAGAAGAAGCGGATCGTCGCGACGTTCGCGGTGGACTTCCAGCTGACGGACGAAGACGTCGCGGCGCTGGAGGGAAGACCCGGTGACGTGGGTCACGCCGATGAGCGCGCGGACACTTCCAGCGCGAGTGGCGCGTTGAGTGACTCGTTTTTCGACGCACTCGACCGCGCGCGCGCGATCCACGGCAACTGCCGCGCGCTGCTCCAGACGCGCCACCAGCGCGCTGGCTTGGACTTGATGGACCAGATGGCCGCGTACCAGGAACGCGCGCACGAGCGTTTGTGCCGGTGGGTTCAAACCGAGTGCCGCGCTTTGGCGGAGGAAGACAGCGCGGAGGACGTCTCGGACGCGCTCGCCAAGGCGATGAACGCGCTGCGGCGAAGGCCGACGCTTTTCCGGTACTGCGTAGAGGAGGTGAGCCGTACGCGGCACAACGCGCTGTTCCGCCGGTTCATCGGCGCGCTGACGCGCGGCGGGCCGGGAGGCGTACCGAGACCGATCGAGACGCACGCCTCGGATCCGAAACGGTACGTCGGCGACATGCTCGGCTGGCTGCACCAGGCGGCGGCGGGAGAGAAAGAGCTCGTCGCCGCGCTTCTGAACGCTTCCGCTTCCGAGCGCGAGGGCGAAAACGAAGGGCGGCTCGGCTCCGAAGAAGAGATTCCGGAGTCTTCGAAGACGGCGTCTCTCGACGCGGCGGAGACGCGCGCGACGAACGACGCGGAGAACGACGGTTCGTCTCTGTGCGACCCCGTGGAGGTGCTCGACCGCATTTTGGACGGTGTGCGGCGCCCGTTCCGCGTGCGCGTGGACCAGGCGCTGACCGCGAACCCGAACGAAGGCGAAAGCGAGACGACGCGCTTCGCGCTCTACTCGCTCCTCGCCTTTTACGAAGGGGTCTTCGCGAAACTCGTCGGCTCCGCCTCGGCGTCGCTCGCCGTCGCCGCGGGCGAGTGCGCAGCCGCGGCGCGGGACGCGTTCGAGGAGGCGGTCGCGAGACGCGGCGAGAAACTCAAGAAAAACCCGCCCGCGGTGCCGGACGACCTCGGCGCGCCCGCGTGCGTCGCGGAGACCGCCGCGCGGGTCGCGGCGCTGCTCGACGCGGAGGGCGAGGGCGCCGCGGAAGACGGCGGCGACGCCGGCGGCGACGCCGGCGGCGGCGCCCGCGCCGAAGCGGTGGGCGCGGCGGTGGCGTCCATGCTCGACCCCGCGCTCGAGGCGTGCGAGCTCGCGGCGGCGTCGCTGGACGACGTCGTCCCGTCGGGATCGGGATCGGGATCGGGACCCGCGAAACTCGCCACCATGAACGCCTCCTCGAACGCGAACCGACCGATCGGCGCGAGCCACCCGCGTTGGGCGCGGGAGGCGTTTTTGGCCAACTGCTTCGCCGCCGCGCGGACCCCGCTGCGCCGGCGCCGCGGCGCCGCGGTTTCGGCGTACCGCGAGGCGCTCGAGCGGCGTGCGGACGACGCCGTCGCGGCGATGGCGACCACCGAGGCGGAGCGCCTGCTGGAACGCGTGGGCGTGCGTGAGATCGCGGCTCTCGTATCGCTGTACCGCGAGGACGGCGGACGAAAACGCGCCATGCGCGACGACCCGGCGCTGAGCGCCTCCGCCGTCGGCGGCGCGCTGGACGCGCTGGTGGACGCGGTTGGCGCGGCGGACGACCCCGCGCCCTCGTTCGATGCCGTGCGCGACCCGAAGCGGCGCGCGGACGCGCGGCGCGCGTACGCGGGCGCGATCATCGAGGCGTTCACCACCGCGTACGCGGCGTTGCTGGACCCGTCCAACGGGTACGGGGACGAGCCGAAGCGCGCGATGCGGCACGGGCCCAACGCGCTCAGCACGCTGCTCGGCGGCGTGTGACGAAGAGAGACGACGACTTTTTTTTTTTTTAGTGATGCGCGCGAGTCATGTCACATACCAACACACGCACACGTCACAGCAGGCGAGTGCCTTTATCACGTCAACGCGTCTATCTGCGCCTTGAGCACCGCCGTCCGCTCGGCGACCACCTTCCGCGCCGTCGCGATCTTCAGAAGTTCGTCGCGGTCGTCTCGCTTTCCCAAAACCGCGGTGAGCCCGCTCGGCGAAACCGGCGCGGGCTTCATCTTGTGCGACTTCACGCGCTTCAGGAAGTCCTCGTCGGGCTCGTGGAACACGAGCTCTTCGTACTTTTCCTTCACGACGGGCCGCTTCAGGTCCTTCTTCTCCGGCTTCGGCGCCCCCGGCTCAGCCTCGTGGTGCAGCTTGAGCGGCGCCAGCAGGTAGACGGACTTCTCGCCGCAATCCGGCGCGAAGTGCACGGTGATGCCGATCTCGAACTCGCCCCAGCCCGTCTCCGTGACCTCGTACGGGGGCTTCTCCAACGTGCGCACGGGCTCCTTAAACGAGGGGTGCAGGTTGAACACCACCTTGGAGATGACGTGCGACAAATCGCCGTTCGTGGGCTCGCGCAGGTACACCGTCCACTTGTGCGAGTGGTACTCATCCGCTTTCTTCCCGAGCCAGTACGAACACGTGCCGTAGCAAATTGGCACCACGAGTTCGCTGCCTCGCTTGCGCTTCATGTTGCTGTCATCCGCGGGCTCGGAGCCGGCGCCCTCCTTCTTCTCGGTCTCCGCCATGGTGCGCGAAGGCGGATCCCCCGTCGCGCGTCGGAGAGTGCGTCCCGCGGGAACGGGGGGGGGCACGCAGAATCTCGGGAAACCCTCGGATCAAACCTTTTGCGCGCGTTTTGGCGCCAGTTCGCGAACGATTCGAGTTTTGCTTGTTTTCTTCACGACAACTTCTCGGGCGTCGATTGGTCCGGTTCCAATTACAACGCCGCCTTCACGCGTCCTCCTCCTGCTCTTCCTCCTCCCCTCCCCCCGCCGAGAACGCCACGTCCTGGATGTACGCCTCTCGCTCCAGGTGCATCAGGACGTCGATCAGGAAATCCGCGAGCTCGCCGTACTCCACCATCCCGTCGTCGTCGGCATCCACGGCGGCAACCATGGCGTTGATCTCGTTGGGCTTGAGCTGTAACTCGCCCGCGCCGAGCGACGTGAGCGCCGCCGTGACCTCCTTCTGGTCCAGGACGCCGTCCCCGTTCGCGTCCGCCGCCTGGAACGCGGCCGCGATGGTCGCCTTGATGGCGTCCGGATCGAGCACGGCGCTCTCCATGAGCTTTCGCGCGCCAGACGCCGCGCTGATCTTGGAAACCGCCTCCACCCGCAGCGCCTGCTTGGACGAGTCCACCATGCTGTAGATGATGTTCGCCGCGACGGACGCAAAGGGCTGGTACGCCACCATCCGCTCCCCCGTGTCCTCGTCTTCGCGAACCTCCGCCTCCGCCATCACCGCGCTCAGCTGCAGGCGCGACAAGCCCAGCATGTCCTCGGAGAGCTGCTTCAGCACGTCGCGCGCGTCGTCGAAGGGCAAAACGCCCGACAACGGCGAATCGTCGCCCTCGCTTCCGTCCTTCTCCGCCTCTCTCTGTTCAAACTCCTGGGACAGCAAGTGCGCGAGCGAGTCGGCGTCCTCCATGTTGATGTCCGCCAGGACGTCGTCCTTGAACCGCTCGACGAGGATGTTGAAGCACAGAGGCGTGAACTCCTCGTACGAGACGAGCCCGTCGCCGTTCTCGTCCGCCTCGGTGAGCAACAGGTTGATCTCCTTGCGCGTCAACCCGAGCTCGGCGCTCCGCAGGCACCGCGCAAACTCTTTTCGGTCCAGCGCGCCCGAGCCGTCGGCGTCCGCCGCCTCGAAGACGTTGCGCATCATGTCCTCCAGCTCGTCGCGGGGCATGCCGTGCAGCAGGTGCATCTGCACGCTCTCGCGCGCCTCAGCCGCCTGCACCTCGCGCACCTCCGCGGCGCGCGCGCGCGCCTGCAAGCCGTGGATGATCTCCACCATCACGGGGACAAACTCGCGGTACTCGAGCACGCCGTCGTCGTTTTCATCCGCTTCCTGCATGACCCGCCTGGCTTCTTTCTTGGTCAAACCGAGCTCGGCGTCCGCCAACACCGCCTTGAACTCGTTGCGGTCGAGGTACCCGTTCTGGTCCGCGTCGTAACGCATGAACTGCGCCATGACGAACTCGTTGAGCTCCTCGTCGGACATGTCAAAGACGTTCGCGCTCGCCGCCGGAACGTCGTCGCCGCCAAAATCGCTCGGCGCTTCGTTCGCCTCAGGCTCGTTCGCCGCGCGCTCGCGCCGCGCGTGCTCCTCGGCGTTCGCCGCGATCTTGCCCTCGAAATACGCCGCGCCGAACTGGTAGATGTTGTCCGGCTGCGACCGGAGGATCTGCGGCGCGCGCGCGGCGGGCGGCGGCGACGACGACGCGGGACACATCAAAAAAAAAAGCGGCTCGGTCAGCGACGCGGGAGGGTTCGCAACGGCGAGAAAAATTACCGGATCGCGTCGGGGGGGGGCGGTCGGGCGGCGGCCCCGCTCGCGACGGGCGCGCGTCCGCGCGCGTCAGCTACGCGGCGCACCTCTCTGGTGAACGACTTCAGGATCTGCGGGAACCCATCGGGGATGGTGAACCCCTTTTGGTACCGGCTTGACATGATGGACGCGAACGCGACGTGATGCCGATTCGGGAAGGAGGCGCGGAACGACCGGGTCGTGCTCGCCCGCTTCCTCGTGCGAGCAGGCGCGTCCGAGTCTCTGAGAGTGGACGGTGACCGACGCGCGTCGACGAGTCGCCCCTACAGCGCACCGGTGAGCCGGGAGACCCGCTGCGCCTTGTGATGGGACGGCCTCGGAAGGTGCGCGCGACCAGCTAAATCCGGAGGAGAAAACGAACCATTGGTTGGCGCGATTCGCACGCCGAAGTTTTGGACAGCTTCAGCCGAAACGCGACGTGGGCACCTCACCCATTCTTTCGGACACGTCGCTGCGAGATGTCGTTGTCGTCCCGTCTCCCCGTGCGGCATTCGCTGGCGGTCTCGCGGCGCCCCGCGCCCCGTGCGCCCGTGCGCTGCGTCGCCGATGCCGCGACCGCGGTATCCACGGAGACCTTGAAACGCAAGATCCTACGGCTCTCCGCGCTCACCGACCGCGGCCAGCTTTTGTTCCAGCAGAAAGCGTGCGTTCATAATCTCTCCGTTCGTCTCTTCCTCTCATCCTTCGCGCGTCATCAGGAAGGCCGCGGTTCCTGACCGACGTCCGTCCCCGACACTCGCGCTCGTCGAACGCAAACAGGTACGCCCCGCTGGACGACTACGGCCGGAAACATCGCGAGGAGATCGCCGAGGCGGTCGAGGCCCTGGTCGCGACGCAGAGCGGGACCGTCGATGACGAGGCGTCTCCCGGCCGACCCGTCGCGAACGCGAGCCTCATGAACGGCGACTGGGAGTGCGTGCTGGCGACGAAACAGCTGTTCCGCTCGTCTCCTTTCTTCATGGCGATCCAGGACGCGTTCGGGGAGGCGATGTTCGGCGAGCGCAAGTCCTCGGAGGTGTTTTTCCGCCTGCACGAGCTGCAGGTCAAGTCGTGGGGCGCGTCCACGGTGGGCCGCGTCGCGCAGCGCATCGACCTCGAGAGCGGCGCGATGGAGTCCTACTTCGACACCATCCTGTTCGCACTCACCGTGATTCCCATCGTGGGCTGGTTCAAGCTCCTGCCGACGTTCGGGGGGCGCATAAAGACGTACGCGGACGAGGTCACGCTGGACCAGAACACGGGAAAACTGAGTCTGGTGCTGGACCGCACGCGCGTCGAGCTCGCGGAGGGCATACCCAAGCCCCCGCTCGTTTTGCCCTGGTTCCTCAACCGCGACTACCCGGTGAAGTTCGTGTGGAAGCTCCTGCCGTGGAACAAAGGGCGGGACCCGGCGGCGTCCACGTACGTGCGTTACCTGGACGAGGACTTCAGGATCATGGCGGACAGGGACGGGGAGGTGTTTGTGTACTGCCGCGTCGACGAAGCGTGACGGAACGATTGCTAATCAAACACACTCTATCAAACACGCTCTATCACGCCACGTCTCACCCGTGAATCTGCTCCTGCAGCGTCAGCGGCCTCGCCCTCTGGTCAAACGGTAGCGCGGCGTAGACGGCCTCGGCCTCGGCCTCGTCCCCGGCGGCGCGCGCCGCGGCGACGCGCGGGTCGCGGCAGGCGGCTTTCGGATCCGTCCCGTCCGTGAGCACCCACGGCTGCAGGAACACGCGAAGCGACTTGACGTCGTACCGCAGCGCGTGCCGCTTCCCGACGGACGCGCCGCCGCTCAGCGCCGAACGCAGAGGCACGCGACGCGTCGTGAGCGTCTCATCGCGCGTCTCAACGTCAGCGCTCCTTCCTTTGTCCGCGACGTCTTTCCTTTGTCCGGCAAAAAACCCCCCCGCCCTCCCGTCCTTCGCGTGGAGCATGTACCCGTCGTCGTCGTCGCGCACGTTCTCGTCGCGCACCACCACCACGAACGCGGCATCGTCCCCGTCGTCCGCGTCCCCGTCGTCGTCGTGGCCGGTCGCGGGGATGCCCTGCATGAACTCTATGTCGGGCGGCTGGCCGAGGCCGAGCCGCTGGAAAAGCACCGCCGCCGCCGCGTCCGCCACCGGGCGGTCCGAGGTGAGCGTCTTGTAGTCGGCGCGCCGCGCCGCGGAGGTTTTCGCGCTGGACAGCAGAGGCCCCCACGTGTTCGTCTCCGGGTCCTTCACGAGCAACAGCTCCGTGGTGTGGAACTCGGCGCTCTCCACCACGACGTGCACGCGCACGTGCACGTCCCGGACGCCGAAGCTCGACGCGCGCGTCGCGACGGGTTCGTGTGGTTCGTCAGCCGAACGCCCTCCGCGCTCCAGCGCGGCGCGCGCGTCGAGTTCCGGCGTCTCGCGCCTCAGCGCGAGGTCACCGCCGGCGTCTTCATTTCCCTGGCGCTGCTGCGCGAGCGCCAGCATCGTCGCGCGCTTCAGCACGGCCTCTTCCGCGTTGGAGGGGGCGTCGTCTCTGAACGCGATGTTCCACGAGTGGTGGAACACCCACGCGATGAAAAACAGGGACACCAGCGCGCACGACCCCGCGGCGACGGAGAGCCGCTTCTGGTTCCGACGCTGGAGTCGCAGGTCGTACCGCTCATCCACCCCAAGCGCGGTCGCGGAGGTGTACGCGCGAACCATCGCGTCGGTACGCCCGCGTCTCCGCGTCTGCGAGCGACGATCGTCGACGACGAGAAGAATGCTGCGTGTGTCTATTCGTGAAAATCGCTTTTTCGTCGTCGACGTTTCGCTTTTTGCATGTTATCCTCCGCGTCCGCGCACAGCGCCCCGCGCGCCACGAGCCCGCGTTCACGCCGGCCCGTTCTTTCCGCCCCTCGACATGCACTCGACGCGCCCCTGCGCGCTTGGCGCCGCGCAGCGCCTCGGCGCGGGCGTCTCCTCCCTCCGCGCGCGCGCGCCGCCGCGCGTTTCTTCGGTCGGCGGCCGACGCGCCCCCTCGACGGAGGCGCGCCTGCGCCCCGGCCGCCAGGGCGTGCAGCGCATCTATCGCCTCACCTCCGAGAAGGCGCAGATGGGCGTGTACGAGTACCTGGAGTCCATCGGCGTCCCGCGCGTGAACGCGCTGCAGGTGCAGAGCAAGGCGGGGGAGTGGTTCGAGTACGAGAACGCGAAGCGGGGGGGAGCGGCGAACGCGTCGTTCGGCGTGCGCGAGATGGCGCAGGTCGTCGATTTCCTGGAGGCGCGCGGCGTGAGCAAGGACGACGTCGGCGCGCTGGTCGCGAAGCACCCGCCGGTGCTGGCGTACGATGTCGAGACACGCCTCGAGCCTCTGTTCGAGTACCTGGGCGAGCTCGGCCTGGACACGGACGGCGTCGTGGCGAACCTGACGCGCCGGCCGAATCTGCTCGGCCTCGACCCCGACCAGAACATGCGCCGCATGGTGGATTACCTCGTCGCCAACGGCAACACGCAGGAACAGGCGCTGGAGTACCTGCTCAAGACGTTGTGAACGCGAGCGAACGCGATACCTATGCAGTCGTCACGGCAGTCGTGTGTGTCGTGATGTAAAGCGGTGTAGGATAGTCCGTGAGTCCTTACGTATACTCGTAGGAGACGCCGCGCGATTTTTTTTTTGTCCGTCATCGTCTCTCGTCACTCGTCGTCGAGCTCGGCGCCGATCTCGGCGACGAGCTGCTTGCGGTACTCGTCGAAGTCGCCGTCGAACTTGGTCACCGCGCCCTCGTCCACGACCCAGATCTCGCTGGTCTCCGCGTCCAGCACCTTGCCGCAGATGTGCGCGTCGTGCGTGATGAGCACCACGCCGCCCTCGAACTCATCGAGCGCCGTCCCCAGCGCGTCGATGGACTCCATGTCCAGGTGGTTCGTCGGCTCGTCCATCAGCAGGATGTGCGGGTTGGAGAGCTGGATGCTCGTGAACACCACGCGCGCCTTCTGGCCGCCGCTGAGCTTCACGATGGGCGTCAGGTGGTTGTGCCCCGGTAAGCCGAACTTCCCCAGCTTCGCGCGGATCTCCTCCGGCTTGTACGAGCCCCCCTCCGGCTTGAGGTACTGCCGAAGCAAGTACTGCACGGGGTTCTCGTCCATGGACAAGACATCCACGAAGTGCTGCGAGTACCGACCGATGCGAAGCTTGTGCGAGCGCCGCGAGTCCCCCTTGGTTGGCTCCAGGTCGCCGGCGAGCAGGTTCATGAGCGTGGACTTGCCCGCGCCGTTGGGCCCGATGATGCCCACCCGCGTGCCCATGTCGATGCCGAGGTTGAGGTTGTCCAAGCCGAAGCCCTCCAGGTTGGGGTACTTGAAGTGGCAGTCCGTGAGCGAGATGAGCGGCGGCGGGAGCTCGCTCGGCGTCGGGAAGTGAAACTCCACCGAGTAGTCGTTCCACCGCGTCGGCGCGGCGTCGCCACCTCGCCCGTCGTCGTCGTCGTCTTGCATCATGCCCTTGTTCTTCCCCCCGCGCTTCTGATCGGCTTTCTTCGCCGCCGCGTCCCTGACCGCCGCCTGCGCGTTCTTGGCCTGCCCCTTCTTCGCCGCCTTCGCCGCTTTCATCTGCTTCTCGTACTTCTCGTACTGCTTGTTCGCCTCCCGGCGGCGCTGCTCGTACATCTCCTCGAACGACTCGAACGACCCGCGGTACTGCGACAGCTTGTGGTCGTGCAGGTGGATGATGTCCGTCGTGACCGATGTCAAAAAGTCGCGGTCGTGCGACACCACCAGCAGCGTCTTTTTCCACCGCATCAGGTACTCCTCGAGCCAGATCACGGCTCGTAAATCGAGGTGGTTGGTGGGCTCGTCCAGCAACAGACACGTCGGCTCGATGAACAGCGCGCGCGCGAGGGAGATGCGCATGCGCCACCCCCCGGAGAAGGACTTGGTGGTGTTGTGCATGCTGAACCGCTCCGGCCCGACGTTGGTCTTCGACTCCGGCACGGTAAAACCGAGGCCGTGCAGAATCTTCGCCGCACGCGCCTCGGCGGTGGCGTCGTTCTTCTCCTCCAGCCGGTCGTACGTCTTGTTCAGCTCGACGCTCAGGTCAAACGTCTCCTCGGTGAGCTCGCCCGCCTCCTTGCGTTTCGCCTCCATCGCGAGCTTGCCCTGCATGCCGCTGTCGTCCTCCTCGGAGATCCGGCACGCCTCGAGCGCCTCGGCCAGCGCGCGGTCGCGCTCGGCGGAGCCCTCCTCGCCGCCCTTCTCCTCCGCCGCCGCCACGCGCTCCATGGCGGCTTCGAGCTCCATCTTGCGCTTGCGCAGCTGCTGCAGCTCGACGTCCGCCGCCACGACGGACTCCAGCGCGGACCGGTCGTCGCCCACTACCTCTTGCTCCACCAACAGGATGTCGATGAAGTCGGGGACGGGGAGCTTACGGCGCGCCAGCAGCTTCATGACGGTGGTCTTGCCCATGCCGTTGGGGCCCACCAAGCCGTACCGGCGGCCGTGCACAATCGTCAAGTCGGTGTTGGTGAGGAGCTCTTTCCCCCGCGCCGACACGCTGAACCCGTCGATTTTGATGTCCTTGGAGTTGGCCATCTGTTCCCGGTGCTCGTCCGTCAAGTTGGCGCATCGCACGTTAAACGCGTCGTCGTCCTCCTGCATCGCTTGCTCCTTCGCCATGGCCTCCTTCCGCGCCGCCTCGAGTTCCTTCTGCCGCGCCTTGCGTTCCTCCTTCTCAGTCTTGCCTCCGAGCACGATCGTCTTCTGCTCGCGCTCGACGGTCTCCATCTCGCCCTCGGACTCGGAGGAAGGCAGGTCCATGTCGTCCATGTACCCGCCGCCACCCTTCTTGGCGTTCTTCAAAACGGGAGGAGCGCGGCCCGAGGGGGGGCCGCGAGGCGCGGGTCGCGCGCTCTTCGCATCCTCCGCCGCCTTCTTCGCCTCCTTCTTGGCTTTCCTCGCCGCGCGCTCCTCGGCGGTCTCCTCGGGCTTGTCCTTCTTCTTGTCCTTCTCTTTCTTGTCTCCCTTTTTCTCTGCGGGCGCGTGAACGAGGCGGTGAGAGGGAGAGGGAGGTGAGCCGAGTGCGTCGGAGGAGCGCGCGGAGGGTCGCTGCCGGGACGCCGCGATCGCGTTTGAAGCGGAGGCCGACTACGGACGACGCCGCGCCGGGCGGGAACCGTCGGGAGGACGGGTACCTTTCTTCTCCTTCTCTTTACGAGCGGCCCGCTCTTCGGGGGTCTCGTCCTTCTTCCCCATGGCGACGGAAAGGCTTCGGCGGCGGCGTGCTAGGCGCGCGCGCGGGTCCCGATGGCGACGAGATCGAAAGTCCAGCCCTAAATTTTTTTTGTGAAATCGCACCCCGGCAGATGCAAGACGGCACCGCGCTATGGATTAGATTACTCAGTCCACCTGCGCGGCAGGTCCGCCTGCGCGGCGACGGCCTCACCGGTGATGGGTCCTCCGGGTTCTCCCCGCGGGGGCGTCTCGCACGCCTACGCCGCCGACCTCGAGATGATCCAGGAGGCGCGGGAGCGCATCGCGCCGTACGCGAAGAAGACCCCCGTGCACCGCTGCGCCACCATCGACGCGTTGATGCGCCCAGCCCGCGTCGATCTCGAGACGCCCCACGACTCGGACGTCTCGCTCTTCTTCAAGTGCGAGACGTTCCAGAAGGGCGGCGCGTTCAAGTTCCGCGGCGCCATCAACGCCATGCTTCGGCTGGGTGAGGCGGACCGCGAGAAAGGCGTCGTCACGCACAGCTCGGGGAACCACGCCGCGGCGCTGGCGCTCGCGGCGAAGACCCTCCATTGCCCTGCCTACATCGTCGTGCCGGAGGGCGCGCCGCGGTGCAAGCTCGACGCCATCGAGACGTACGGCGGCAGGATCACCAGGTGCGCGGCGACTGTGAGCGACCGAGAGGCGACGTGCGCGAGGCTGCGTCAGCAGACGGGCGCCACTTTTATCCCCCCGTACGACCACCCCGACGTCATCGCCGGCCAGGGCACCATCGGCGTCGAGTTTTTGGAACAGGTCCCCGATCTGGACGCCGTCGTCGTCCCGGTTTCCGGCGGCGGCATGATCTCCGGCATCGCGTTGGCGGTGAAGGCGCTCAACCCGGACTGCTTAGTGCTCGCCGCCGAGCCGGGCGGCGAGATGGGAAACCGAGCCGACTGCGCCGAGAGCAAACGGCGGAACGAGGTCCAGATGGACATGCCGCCGCCGGAGACCGTCGCGGACGGCTTACGCGCTCGGCTCGGACGGTGCACGTGGCCGGTCGTGCGCGACTTGGTGGACGAGGTGCTGGTCGTCTCCGACGTGGACATCGTGCGCGCCATGAAGCTCATCTACGAGCGCATGAAGCTGGTGGTCGAGCCCAGCGGCGCCGCGGGCCTCGCCGCCGCGCTGAGCCCCGCGTTCGCGGACCTCAACGCCAAAAGCGCGGGCTGGGGGAAAACCGCGCGGTGCCGAAAGGTGGGCGTCGTGCTCTGCGGCGGGAACGTCGACCTGGGGGTGCTCTGGAAAAGCTACGGGCTGTGACGGCGACGAACGACGAACGACGAACGACGAACGACGAAGGACGCGTTTCATTTGATACTACGTATGCATACGTAGCGGTAGAGCCACGACGCGTATGAGAGCTACGCGTCATCGCCGTTCGAATCGTCGCGAACGAACGACGCGCGGCGGAGGCGTCCGTCCGCCGCGCTCGGCTCGATCGGCGTCGCGCGGTCCAAATCCCCAAACGCGTCTTCGTGGCCGCCGCCGCCGCCGCCGCGCCCTCCCCCGCCGCCGTGGCCCGCGCCCGCCGCGCCCGGCCTCGAGCTCACGCGCATGCGGCGTCGCTCGTCCGCCGCGACCAGCGCGTCGTCCGGCCACGAGAACGGCCACGCGCGCCACCGCGACTGGCACGCCTTGCACGCCCAGTTCGGGTCGCCCTCGACCAGGTAGTCGCCCCCCAGCGCCACGACGCCGCCGCGCATCGCCGCGACCAGCGCCGGGCTCGGGAAGCCGTACACGATCGGTGTGACTTTCGAGGTGAGGCACTCGGGGCACGTCATGTCGGCGTCGCGCGCGTGGCGCGCGCGGTACTCGTCCCGCCACCGAATCAGAGACGACGGAAAAGAGTCGAGAGGCTCGACAAAAACCGTCTCGCCCGTCTCGCGCGCCTCGCGCGCGTCGCGGCGTGCGGCGGCGCGCGTCTCCAGGCTGGCGGCGGCGCGGGCGCCCCAGCGCGCCGCGTACTGCGCGCGCCAGACAGTCTCCGAGCCCGCGGCTTCCCTGGCCGCCGGCGCGACGCGCGCCAGTCGGCACGCGTCCGCCAGCGACACGCGCGACAGGACGCGCTCCCACGCCAGAGGAGGCAAGGAAAGCGAAGGCGCTTCTTTTTTCGTCTCATGTTTCGTCTCATCCGCCTCGCGGTCGTCGCGGAGCGGGTCGCGCGCCAAAGGTCTGGGCTCGAAGTCCCTCCGCGCGCGCCCGACGCGCGGTGGGATCACCGTCGCGGTCACCGCCTCCCTGAAGTACCCGTTCGCGGACCAGTGCAGCTTCCCCCTGGCGGCCCGAAGGTGCTGCCTCAGGCACTCCGCGTCGGCGAACGGGCCCACCTTTTTCCGCAAACAGCGCAACAGATGCGACTCGTTCGCCAGGGGCGTGACGGCGTCTCTGGTCGTGTGCGCCAGGGCGCGCGAGCCCCACAGGTCGTCAAGCGGCCCGCATGTCGCGTCGGGAACCGACGTCGAGGGGG
>Ga0181561_10000597_pt1 | contig 30680 bp, 21 predicted proteins | sample 011ome_19_FD_133760 | JGI IMG/M metagenome (GOLD analysis project Ga0181561, IMG submission 133760) | Coastal salt marsh microbial communities from the Groves Creek Marsh, Skidaway Island, Georgia - 011510BT metaG (megahit assembly) | ecosystem: Environmental > Aquatic > Marine > Intertidal... | reverse complement strand
TTCTTTCCTTTTTTATCATCCTCGAAAGCGTCGAATAAGTCCGACATGTTCTCTCTCGTTTCGCGTGGTGCGTTTTATGTCTCTCTCCTCCTTTTCAATAACGATCTCAATCAAAAAAAGCGAAAGATGATTGCGCCGTGGAGTTCTTCTTCTTCTTCTTCGCCAGTGCGTTCGCGTTTTTGTACTCTCAACTTGACAGTTTCCGTCGCGAGCGCCAAAAGAAGAATGAGCGTGTGGGGAAAAGACGACGATGGATTTTCTTCTCTTTACGAGTTTTTGTGTGCTGGCAGAAATGTGACAAAACGACGAAAGAGCGCGCGACGCGATGAGGTTCATTTTTTCTCTATTACAACAACAACAACAACAATAACAATAACAACGATGAGAAGAGGAGACGAGAGAGAGAGAGAGAGTTTTATACGCGCTCTTTCTTTTATCTCTTTCTTTTATCTCTCATCGCTCGCGCACGCGTACGCCCGGTATTAATAAGAGCGTAACACACTTTTAACGACGCGTTCTCGATATCGAGTCCAAGAGTAGCATTCACTACTTCTGACGCGCGCGGCGTTATCACTCAGAACGTCGAGCGTAATAATACAGCTCTCCAACCGTTTCTTTTTGTCTTTTCGTCGTCGTCTTCTCGCTATTTTTTATATCATTATTGACCGATGTAACCGCTGGTCACTCCGACTAACAATATCAACGCCGGAACGCCGATTATACCGACGATACCGATAATCGCCATCGGATCTTTCAACGGGCTCTCGCCGGCTTTTTCGCTCGGGGAGAGGAACGCCTCGGTTTCGGCTTCGTTTTTTCGGGTGATTTTTGGTCCGTCGTCTTTATTTGCCGCCGCGTAAACTTTGAACGCGTTCGACGATCTTCTCTCCTTTTGCGTAATAACTGACGTGGAATGACGTTTTCCACGATGATGATGATTCGATTGGTATCGTCGAAACAACGCCGTTGTTGCCGCCGCTTTGTTAAGGTTGTTCTTCTTCAAACAAGAAGAAGAAGAAGAACTCGCGACGGAAAAGGAGGAGGTGGTTGACTGCATCATCATCGCAAACATTATTATTAGTATCCAATTGTAAAGTGTTATGTTATGTGTGTACGAGTAAAGAGAGTTTCTCGATTCTCGAGTACTAAAAATCCAAAACAGAGAGAGAGAGAGAAGAAAAGGAGGAAAACTACATAACGAGTCAAAAAAATAAGGAGTAAGAAATACAGACCAACGTCAGTCTGTAATTGTTGTTGTGTAAGTGTGTCTCCGTTGTACAAGGGAGAGGTCTAATAAAAAAATTCTAAACCCCAAAAATTTTCTCGCAAAGTTTTTTCCACAAGAAGAAGAAGAAGAAGAAGAAGAAGAAGAAGAAGAGAGAGAAGTCGCCACTTGCGCATCCACAACTCTCTTCGTGTTTATTATCTCTATATATAATATATATATATGCCGTATTACCCAAGCATGCAAGCCTCGCAGCTCTTCTCCTTCCGCCAAGCGCTGAAGACGTCCACGTCTGGGAGAAGCAGCGATCAAAACAGTAGCAGAAGAAAAAACGTCCTCTCCAAAACAAAGACGACTCCACGAGCGAACGTCGACAACATTCGCGAACAGGCGAAGAAAGACTCCAAAAGTGGCGCCCGAGGAGGAAATCTGTTCAACGCGAAGTACGTCCCGTTCGCGTCTTCGGATAAGTCGGAAACGTACTCGTTAGACGAGGTCATCTACCGATCGAAGAATGGAGGTTTGTTGGACGTCGAGCACGACATGGAAGCGTTGGGGAAGTATCCAGCAGGTACGAAAAGAAGAGATATGCCACGAGAGAGAGAGATGCTCGTCGTCGTCGTCGTGCTTTGTATTCGATTGCATTTCGACGGCGCGATTGGCTTTTTTTTTTTGGTTTTTTTAACCCTTTTTCCTCTTATCCAAAAATTTGAGATTTGAGTTTTTCTCTCTCTCTCTCTCTCTTTTGAAGTATCGTTAACAAACATCACGGAACACACGCGCTGACGTTATCAATTACTATACCACTACTCACACACACAACACACGCACACACAGAATACTGGAAAACGTTGTTCGACGAACGCGTGGGGAAGACGTCGTGGCCGTACGGCTCCGGGGTGTGGTCCAAGAAAGAGTGGGTCTTACCGGGCATCGACGACGACGACATCGTGTCCATGTTTGAAGGGAACTCGAACTTGTTCTGGGCGGAAAGGTACGGTCGGGAGTGCCTCGGGATGAACGATTTGTGGGTCAAGCAGTGCGGGAACTCGCACACGGGGAGTTTTAAGGATCTCGGGATGACCGCGTTGGTCTCTCAGGTGAACAGGATGAGAAAGCAAGGGAAGCCGCTGGCGGCGGTTGGGTGCGCGTCGACCGGGGACACGTCGGCGGCGTTGTCCGCGTACGCCGCGGCGGCTGGGATTCCGTCCATCGTGTTTTTACCGAAGAACAAAATTTCTTTGGCGCAGTTGGTGCAGCCGATTGCGAACGGCGCGTTGGTTTTGTCCATCGATACCGACTTCGACGGGTGCATGAGACTTATTCGAGAAGTCACCGCGGAGTTGCCGATTTACTTGGCAAACTCTTTGAACTCGTTGCGTTTGGAAGGCCAGAAAACCGCCGCGATTGAAATTCTTCAACAGTTCAACTGGGAAGTCCCGGATTACGTGATCATCCCGGGTGGAAATTTAGGCAACGTGTACGCGTTTTTCAAAGGGTTCAAAATGTGCAAAGATCTCGGATTAGTCGATAAATTACCTAGAATGGTTGTCGCGCAAGCGCAAAACGCGAACCCGTTGTACCGAGCGTACAAGAACGGGTGGGAAAACTTTGCGCCGATTAAGGCGGAACCGACGTTTGCGAGCGCGATTCAAATCGGTGACCCAGTTTCCATCAACCGCGCCATCTACGCGTTGACTGAGTGCGACGGTTTAGTCGAAGAAGCTTCCGAGGAAGAAATGATGGACGAAGCCGCGCGCGCCGATTTGACTGGCATGTTCAACTGCCCGCACACCGGCGTCGCTTTAGCCGCGTTGAGAAAGTTGCGCGAGAACCAAACCATCGGCCCGTCCGACAGAGTCGTCGTCGTTTCCACCGCGCACGGCTTGAAGTTCACCGGAACGAAAATTCAATACCACGCGAAAGAAATCGAAGGGTTCGCGGCGACGTACGCCAACCCGCCGATCGACGTCGCCGAAGACTTGGGTAAGGTCATGGATGTCTTGAGTCAAAAGTTAGGGAATTAAATTAATAACAATAACAACAATAAAAGGAGAGTAATAATATTGAAAAATTGAACAGGAAAGTAATATGTGGAGAGTGAGAGAGAGAGAGAGAGAGAAAGCGAGTGAGCGTGTGCATAGAGAGAGAGAAAGAGAGAGACTGATAAAGAGGGCGAGCGAAAGCGTGTGCGTCTGTTTAATCTAAATATATATATATTTACTATAACTAACGGTACATATTCTAAAACTCGCGTGCAAAGTAATTCGCCTCGCGGCGGAGAGCTCGCCCTCCAGGCGATGGATACTAAAGCGTATTCTTTTTCTTCTTCTTCTTCCTGTTTCGTCTCTTCTTCTTCGCGAACGAGTACTCGCAGCACAAACACCGATTGTTCTTCTTGTTGTTGTTGTTGTTATTATTATTATGCCTATCTTTAGTCGTGTTCGCGGTGGTAGTAGTATTGGTTTCTTCTTCGCGTTCTTCCTCTTTTCGCTCGCTTCTCTTCTCCTTGGGCAATCCGCACCTCACGCAGTACTTGAATTGGTCGATCAACTTCCTCGGCAAATCCGCCTCTCTGGCCATTCGAATCGCTCTCAGAGAGATTTCCGCCGCCAAGAATGTCTCACTGGCGTTCTCCCCCTCGCGCGCCCTCGATTCTTTCTCTTCCTTTTCTTCTTTCGACGACGACGACGTCGAGAGCAAAAGCGCTTCCGCGCACCGTCGCAAGTGAACGACTTTTCGATGCGTCGGCGTGTTGGACGCCGAGACGTGATCTCGCTTTTGCGGGCGGAGAGACGCTCTCATTTACTATTATTGTTGTTATTACGCGTGTGTGATTAAACGTGTTTTGATTGTTACGGTTAGTCGCGTCGTCGTAATATCATCGTTAAAACGTCGTTTGTCGTGATTAACTGTGCGATAAATTTTGTGACGGCCGTGCGACGACGAAAGAAAAAGAAGAAAAAAAGCGTTTTACATTCGCAGAGCTCGCGAGGCGCGTACGCGCTTCACTCGTTTATATCAGCACGTCCGGAAATGAAATCTACGCTCAACTATGTTTTCTTCTATTACAACAATCCTTGGCTTTCGCCTTCGCTACCATTACTATTATTATTAATAATAATACCACTGCTCGAAGTCACCGTCGATCCTCCTCCTTCCCACATCTCTTTCAACTCGCCGTTGGTCCAAGCGACCAACACGGTGGTTAAAACCGTGGTCGGGACTAAGTACGTCAACGCCGGCTGACCGCCTTGACCGCCAACTTGTAGATATAAAGCGATGAAGGTTAAAATCATCCCGACTGAGTACGCAAAGATGGACCACAGGAAGTATTTGTACCGCATTTTCTTCACCGCGGCGTTCGAGGAGAGAAAATAAAATCGGTTCTCAAACAGCGCGTTGTGAACAATCAACAACCCGGGTAAGATGACGTCGCCGTAGCCGAGCATGCTGTATTCGCCTTGCGTGCCTCCGATCCTCGGGAACATGAACAGCATCGGTAACGACTCGTGTTGATCGCCACCACGAGCGACGTTGACCATGACAGATTCTTTGCCGAACAAGTGCGGCTGAATGTACACCCAGAAAATGTCGTAAGACATGGCGCACCCGAGAAGTAACGTGGCGATTTTCAAGTTTGGCAAGTGGACTAAACGCATGACGTTAACTAAGAACGCGACGCCCATGATGTCTTGCAAGACCCAGGCCCACTCTTCGGATTGGAACATTAGCCAAATGGAAACTAAAATGCCTCCCAGAATGACGGACGGGATCATCAAATAATGAACGTTGCCGAAGAACGGAAGATGAATAAAGTTGGCGTTGTTTTCTCGGATGCGTTTTTTCATCAAAGCTCTCGATGATGAAGCCTCTTCGTGTTCCTCTTCTCCTTGTTGCAATCGACTGCTACTGCTCGAACGCCTTCTCGTGGAAGAAAGCGCCGTGTGATCGTACGACGTTTTGTGCGGATCCACGCCAAAGATTCGAGTGATCAGTTCAAACAACATCATTGATAATCCTTGCAACGCGGCTAAGCAAAAGAGCAATCGAAACGCGACAAAGATCCAATGGTCCATGGAATAAAAGAGGACGACTAAGACCAACGAGGAGAAGAGGACGAAATACACCGCCGACATTTCGGTGATTTCAAACCCTCCCTCTTCTTCCGAAGAGTCTTGTTGTCGTCTGCGTCGGCTCGTGCCTCTTCTGCTTCTGCTCCGTTGTCTTCTCTGTTGTTGTTGTTGTCGTTGTTGTCCGGATTCTTCGTCAATTAAAGGTTGGTCGTCGCCTTCGTTTGCCGTCCCGTACGATCCTCCTCCCGCACCAACGTTGTTGTAGTTGTTGTTGTTATGCTTCTTTTTATGCTTCGCTGGCGTTCCGTTTGGCGAACTATCTTTCGACGACGACGGCGACGCGCTGTTGCTCCTACTGCTGCTGCTCGTGCTATTATTCAACTCCCCGCTAAAACCACTACTATTTTCATTTCTATCCCCTTGAGAATAAAACTTATCCGTGACGCTAAACATAGCTCCTAACGTGATCGATAACACCGCGATGAAGAGCAAAGCGCCGTTCCCGTAGAAATCGATCCCATCTTTTAATTTTCTCATCTCCACCGTGCCGTCCAACTCGTACGCGGTGGTCAACATTTTTCCATCTTTTTCGATGACGTTCATGACCGGAATATCGATGCTCGAATCCGACTCGCACGTCATAGATCCTAAATCGTCACCCTCGCTGACAATAATCACGCACTTCGCGCCTTTATTCTGTGCTATTTGCGCTTTCGTTTCGAACGTGCACCCGCCTCTTTTGATAACCACGCACTTGTTTTTATACTCCGAAGCCTCCGAATCTTTCCCGACTTCGCACCCGGTCATGTTGACATCTTTCGGAGTCGCCAACTGAATCGGTCCAGATTCTTCCTCGTTTTTATCGTTTTCGTCGTAATCCGCAATTTCTGGTCCGAACAGCGCGCTCAAAGCGAAAATTTTCGTCCCATCGATCCCTTCCATCGCCGAGTTGCCGCCCGTCGCGACAGTCAGTTCGATCCCAAACGCTTCGTCTCGCGTGATGCACTTTGGTTGCGTCGTCGTCGTCGTCGTCGCCGCCGCCAACGCCGCAGCTTCTCCTCCCACAGATAAAGGAGAGGACATTGAAGATGACGACGACTCTCCGAGACGGAACTTTGTTTTTGTTGTCATCGTTAAACTATCGTTCGAAGCGCGAGTCGCAGAAGAAGAAACCAGTTCTCTCCTCGCATCGACCGAGGACGCTTGGAGAAGAAAAAGAGTCATCAACAGACCCGCGGAAACGAAGAGCCGACGACGAGAGATGCCTCCTCTCGTCGTCGTCCTCGTCGGAGGAAAAGATGAAGAAACCAACATCGTCGCGTTTCTTTTTCTGTCTCTTTCTATTATTCTCTGCGAGTAGTAAACTCAACCGCAAACACGCGAGGAGAGAAAACCAATCAATCGAAAAGAAGACCCCCGCGCTCTCTCTGGAAATTCCTCTCACCGAAACCGCGCCAAGAGAAAGAAACAAACGCGAGATATTTAAGAGCGCTCTGGTTAATATATCAATCTGTTTTATATCTCTCCCTTTTCTTCAAATCTCTCTTCTTCTGTCCTCCTCGCGCGTTTGTTGTCCGCCCGGCCCGCGCGCTTTTCGGTTCAGAAGTCTCTCTCTCTCTAAAATTTTTATGAGGAGAAGAGAGAGCTTTTCTTCTTCTGTTCCCGCGGCGTTTCTTTTTTTTGTACAACGTATACACTTACACCCTAAATAAACCGGTCTTTAGAGGGAGTCATTGCTTCCCTTTCAACTCCCAGGAAGAGTACCTCCAAAGAGTAAGGGTTATAGACTTATGTCAAACCCTAAATAATAATTCTTCAGAGAAACGAGAGAGAGAGAAAAACGCACGCGAATATACATAAACACGCGCGACGACGACGACTCCGCGAGAGAGAGAGAGAGAGAGAGAGAAACACAAGAAAAAATGTCGCGTCAACGCGTCCTCCGATCGATCCAAAACGCCTTCGCTTCATCATCTTCATCATCTTCTTCGTTATCTAGACAACAACAATTATTCATTAGCAAAACTAGCAAAAGATCGTACGCCGGTTCCGGTCCTCCCGGGGGTTACTTCTCCGAAGGCACGCAAACGCACAAGAACGGATACTTGTTCGGGGAAACCCCGCCGAAAGAAGGCGCTCGACGCGTCCGAGAGAGCTGGGAATTGCCGTATTTTTTAACCTTCTCTCTCGCTGGCGTGATGTTGTATTTCGGTTTAAACTCGAAACCGAACACGAGTTTAGTCGATTGGGCGAGAGAAGAAGCTCAGAAGAGGTTGGACGAGGAAAAGTAGAATATATACCGACGAACGCGTGCTCATCTCATCATCGACGAGGAGGAGTTATTCTTCAGAGAAAAGGAGAGAGAGAGAGAGAGAAGAGAGAAAGCGCGCGCGCGTTGTTGCTGTCGATTTGAAGTACCGATGTATCGATCGATCGATCGATCAAAACCTCGGATATTCGAGACCCGGGGACTTCGAAACGGCGCGCAAACCCGTTGTAACATTTTTGACTTTATACCACTTTACTAAAAACAAATACTATTATTACATCATATGTGCGTTCTAATGTGTGTGTGTGTGTGTGTGTGCTACTATCTATCTTCTGTATCGCGGACGCTTGAAGTTTACGTACAGATGAAATATGCCGCGCTCGAACGTGCACTTGAACCCTCGCTTGTGCGAATACTCCCACTCTTTGTTTACGATGCGAAACGCGACGTCTTCGTACGGCGGGCCGCTGGAGATTCTCAAGATGCACGTGTCGTCGTTTATGGAGCTCGCGTCGCGCTCGAGCTTGTAAGTAGGCGCTTTGCTTTTATCGATCAAATCCGGGAAGAAGACGTTGAACTTGTACCCTTGGACGGTTTTCGGCGGCGGGTTATCGTGGTCGTAGTGCGTGGAGTTGTATTTGTTCCACTCGTAGCCGGTGTGGACTCGGTTGAAGTATCGAGGTTTCCGGGGTTTGTACTTGTTGTGCCACCAGTAGAGCTCTCGGTCGTTTCCGTCTTCGTCTCGTCTCAAATCGACTTCGCCGGTGAACGCGACGTCGCCGTCCTCGAGTTTGCCCATCTGTTTCTCCGCGTATTGTTTCGCTTTGAGTTCTTCCTTGAGATCGGCGGCTTCCTGTAGGAGTTCTTCTGCCGTTTTTCTGAGTCCTTGGGCATCGTCGTCGTCGTTATTGTTATCGTCGTCGGCGGCGTCTTCATACCCCGTTATCTTCTTAAACCTTTTCATTTTTTCTTGTCGTCGTCGTTGCTTTTCCAACTTCTTCTCCGCCTGTTCTCTCGCAAACTGCTCCGTCGCCGCGGCGCGCACCCGGAGAAGATTTGCAGCGTCTCTGTCTTCGTCGACGAGGATAAGCGTTCGTTGCACACCACTCGGCGCTTCTTCTTGCTCTTCACACAGTTTCAAAAGCTTCGCGGACTCTTCTTTGGACAGAGGTTTCGGCTCTTCGCCGTACGTCACTTCGACGTGCGCCAAGAGCGCTTCTTCGTCCTCTTCTTCTTCTTCTTCTTCTTGTTCTTCTTCTTCATCTTCGTCGTCGTCGTCGTCTTGAACCCGTTTCGCAAAGTCGTCGCCGCCTAACAAATCTTCCTCGTCGTCATTGTCGTCGTCGTTCTCGTTCCCCATATTTTTTTTCGCGACAAACTTGATGTTTTTCTTCGATTCTTCGTACACTTTCACCAGCGTTTCTCTGCACTGTTTGTTGTACTTTGCCAGCGTCACTCGCTTCAACGCTTTCCTCCAAAACGAGATTTCCGTCTCGTCGTCTAAATCTTCGCTGATAGATCGATTGATTTCTCGTTCGAGATCGATCAACTCTTCGAGCGAGCCAGATAAGTCCACCGATTCCATCATCTCTTCGTCCATTTCCGTCAGTTCTTCTTCGTTTCCTTCGTTCAATTCTGTCTCCGTCAAGCGATAGACGCACGTCCAGAAATTTTTATACTCCTTCTCCTTCTCGTCTTTCTCGTCGATGAGTTTCAACACGTTCACGCACTCCTCTTTAAGCTCGTGCAAATCTTTTTCCGTCATGTACTTGAACAACGAACTCTTCGAATCGAATTCTTCGTTGAACTTCCTCGCGTTTGCAAGTTCCTGTTCGTTTTCGAGACTCGCAAACGCGGCGCCGTACAACGCTCGCAACAAAGTATCGATTGGTTTCGCTCGACCGTTTTTGTATCGAATATTTGCACGCAGCAACAACTGATTGAAGTGAAACTTCTCCTCTTTCTCTTCCAACTCTTCCGCGCCTTCCATCGCTTTCTCTCGCATTTGCGCGTCTCGTTCTTCCTCTCGTTGCGCTTTCGCGCGTTCGTATTCGATTCGTCTCTCTTCGATTTTCCGAATTTCCTCCTCTCGTTCTTTTTGTAACTCTTTATCCGTCAACCTTTGAACGGCTTTCTTCCCTTCTTTTTCAATCTTTTTGGACCAGACGAACTTTTCCGTCAAGTTTTCGTCGTTGAATGGGTTCCTCTCGTCCGTGTAGAGCCCTCCGGCGACGGAATCGGTCTTCATCTGCGACATCAATTTCTTCGTCGCTTTCGCGAGAAGTTTGTTCTTCTTCGTCAATTCTTCTTCCTCGTCTTCTTCTTCTCCCGAGGAAGAGGAGGAGGAAGAATAGTCTTCTTCATCTCCTCTTCTTCGTTTCTTCTCCTTCTTCCGGCTGCTGCTCTTCTTTTTGCCGCCGCCCATTGTTTCTTCCGCGCGAGAAGAGCGTTGGTGAGTGAGGCTAGGCTCTCTCTCTTTCTGCTGCGGGTAATAATGTAATAACGAGACGACGGCGATTCGAGAGAAAAACGTTCTTGGAGAAGAAAATTTTTTTCCTTCACTCTATTTTTCTATGGGGGCATGGGCAAACTCGGGTTTGTTTTTGCACAAATTAAAATTTTATATTTTCCATTTTAAATGCCGCGAAACACATTTTTATGGATCCCCATGGGATTAATATTTTGTTTTAAAGTATTACATTCACTTTGTATGATATAAATCATCGAGTAAGTACTGATTCGGGAATTTTCAGAAAAAATAAAAATGAGGCGAGATTTGTCGTCCTTTAATTCGGCACATTTACTTCCTAACAGAATAGATATTGTGCATTTAAATATTAATTTAGTTCCTTTTGAAAAGAATTTATCATCTTTGTTCGAATATATATGATATTAAATAATAAAAAAGCTGGATGCAATGAGAAAATTTAATTAATTAATTTTAAAAATAATCCCGAGTGAAATAATAGATACAAGTTCTTATATGTGCGTGTAAACTAATTTACCAATAAATAATTGCAATACAATGCAGTAATTATATATTTCAGAGTTTCAATTGGATTATTTTGACAAATTTTTATTTTAATTAAAAAAGACTATTCCTGCTTTTGCCTATTTCCTTTTCGGAACACTTTACTAAATCTATCCTTCTCACAAACAAACAGCGTCATTAGAAGAACTACGGCTACGCTACCTCCTTTTATTACTGTGTGTTTGAGATGTGGCGTCATTCCTTCGACGTCGTTCTTCTTCTCTATGGTTGTCAGTGCGAGAGCGCTCGCAGCGATGGCGACCAGCGTCCCCGGTTTGGGAAACGTTTCTCGGAGGACCTCTTCACTCAGCTTCCCTCTCCGGATCAAGAATCGTGACGTCAAGTAAATTCGCAGCACTAAAGACACGAAATTGCTATACACTAATCCAGCCGCGCCTACTCGTGAATATTTGAGAAGCGAAAATCCCAAGACGCAGTTAACGATTGAGCAGGAAACCAACCACGCGTTCCCTTGCTTTTTAATCTCGCGCTCAGACATGACCGCGTGCGCGAAACCTTCGACTATTCCATTAACGCTCAACGGTAGTATTAATCTCGCGTACGCTTGGAGAGTATTTGTCCCATCTTTCATCCATTCTTTACCGTATAGAAAGTACATGACGTCCTTGGCGAAGAACGGTCCCACGAAGAAAGCAATCGAACCGACTAAAACGCTCACCGAAAGAATATCCTTCAACTTCTCCTTCTTCTTCTCTTTGCTCGCACTCGCCGCAAACGTCACGTACGCGACCTCTTCGAACGGCTGTAACACTAATCGAACGAACAACGACCCTAAGTTTGAAACGAGACCAAAAACGCCCATGACAGAATCGTTCGCGTTGGCGACTATCAGAGCGAATTTTTCACCCTCGGCCAGCGCCAACTTCAAGTAGGACTGATACAAGAACGAATTAATCAGACGACGTTTTTGATTCGTTTGCGTTTCTTTCCTCATTATCATTGTCTTCTTCTCCTTCTTCTCCTTCTCGCGATACACGTAATAACTCGCCCCGTACACCGCGCTCGTCGTAAAACTCTGCGCGACTTGGGCGAACGCGAACGCGTAATACACGGACGAAGAAGATAACGACGCGTAAAACAAAACCGCAGTTTTCGTAAACGTCCCGACGGTTTCCGCGACCACTCGCGAACCAAATATTTGCTTCTTTTGTAACCAAACGTACTCCGGTTCGGTGGTCAGTTCAATCAAAGCCGCGAGAACGCACAGAACCAGAGACTGCGCTCGTCGATGATGATCTTCTTCTTCTTTAACTGTTTCCCTTTTCAACACTAACCACCAAACTAAACAAAACATCAGTGCGAAAACAAAGCACGCGTACTTCCAAATATATCTCCGAGCCAATCGACGGGCATTTTCATTTTCATCGTTTTCATCATCATCCTCATTTGTTCTTCCTCTTTCTTCTTCTTCTTGTCGGAGTAAACTCCTCCGCAATCCATCTCTGACGCATAAAACGAGCGCAAAGACGAGCGGAAATTCCACGAGCGTTTTGCCAATCTCTTCGCTCTTCAAACGTCGAAATATCCGCGCGTTGAATAAAAAAGGGAGACATTTCCCTACGATTTGCGCGGATAAAAGCAGAGAGAATGATTTTCTGAAGGACGTGTTTGTGTTGTTCTTCTTGTTGTTCGCGTTGTCATCATCGGGAGGAAGAGTTGTAGCAGTAGTAGTAGTAGTAGTAGTAGTAGTAGTAGTCGTACTACCACTACGACTTCTCGTCCTCATTCTTCTTTCGTGTGTGGGAGTATTTTATTTAAAATAAGATTTCTCTCTTCCTTTCTCGCGTGTGTGTGGTGTTCTTACTCGTATATGTGTATGTATGTGTTTACGACCCTGAGAGTAATGAGTGTTTTTGGCGGCGAAAAGTTTTTTTTTTTTTCGTGTTTCTCTCTCTTCATTAATAAAAACTACGAGTAGTACTTTTATTACGCACGTACACATGTCATCGACAGCACAACAATCATCGTCGTCGTTACTCACGGAGGAAGAAAAGAACGAACTCGTGGAGTTGCTCATCTCTTCCGCGCGGTGCGGGGACGCGGAGGACGTGCACACCATTCTCAGAGAAACGAGCACGACTTCGGGAAAATATTTTCACGAATTTTCTTCTCCAGAATCTTCTTCTTCTATGATTTTTCGTTTCGTAAACTCGACGGATGAACACGGGAGAACGGCGCTGTTTTTCGCCTGCGCGAACGGACATTTAGACGTGGTGAAGATTTTAGTGAATGAATTTAACGCGGACATCGAGAAAACGACGAAAACGGACGAATCTACGGCTTTACACTGGGCGTGTTTGAACGGACACTCGGAAGTTGTGAAACTGTTGTTGGAAAAAGGAGGGAAAAACATCGCGTTCAAAGTGAACAAGAACAATCGAACGCCGATGGATGAAGCCATGCACAACGATCGACAGGAGTGCGTGAAAGTGATCATGGATTTAACCGACGACGGGACAGAAGAAGTTGGGGATGATATCGAAGAAGAGGGAGAAGAAGAAGAAGAAGGAATAGGAGCCGACGACGGCGCGAAGGACATGGAAATGGAATAACCAAACGCGCGGCCGCAAGAAAGCGACTTAATTATAAACGATAGAATACTAATAAGAAGAAATAATTTATTGTATAGGTGAAGAAAAGTTCACACGATGCGCATGTGCACCAAATAACAACAACGTGTTATTCCTCTCTTCTCACATCAAAGCTTTGACTAAGTTTTCTTCGACTTGTTTCCAGTTTACGATTTCCCAAACTTTGTTCACGTAATCCGGACGCAAGTTTTTGTATTGCAAGTAATACGCGTGTTCCCAAACATCGACGCCGAAAATAGGCACCAAACCAGTAGTTATGCACGGATCTTGGTTCGCGGTTGTCACCACGTGCAGCGTTTTCGTCTCTTTATTCAAACCGAGCCATCCCCATCCGCTGCCTTGCACCGCCACCGTTTGCGCCGCGAATTTTTTCTTCATGTTCTCGAACGAGCCAAAGTCTCGATCGATCATTTCTTTCAATTGCCCGGAAGGATCGACATAATCCTTCTTCGGTTGCAAGACTTTCCAAAACAACGAGTGATTTTCGTGTCCTCCTCCGTTAAACTTCAAGTTTGGTTGCAACGCGATCATCGATTGCACGTCGTTCTTCGCCTCCGCTTCCGCGAGTTTTTCTAAAGTCACGTTCAGATTGGTCACGTACGTGTTGTGATGTTTCTGGTGATGAATCTCCATGATCTGCGCGTCGATGATTGGTTCCAGAGCCGAGAAATCGTACGGAAGATCCGGCAGAGTGTGTTTTTTTCGTCGGTGTTGTTGTTTTTGATTTTGATCGTCTTCTCCTCTTCCTCTGTGATTAAACGATGACGAGTTCGTTGTCGCGTTGCCGCTTCCTCCGAGAAGACGAAGAAGCGAACTTCTCACCCCCAGAGAAGAAGAAGAATTGATTTTACCACTCGCGCGTCGAAGCATGATAAACTGGACGAGATGTGTTGACTCGAGAGTATAAAATTTTATACAAGCAGCAGTAGTAACAGTAGAGTGATAAAGATGCTCTCTCTGATGATTAAACGTAAGGAGAGAGAGAGAATATGAGAGAGAATGTGAGAGATTTATAATTGAGGAGAAATTAAGGAGAGTTGGGGGAGAGAGAAGAAGAAGAGAAGAAGAAGAAGAATAAGAAAAAGAAGAAAAAATTTTTCGAAGAAAGAGAGAAGAAGAAGAAGAAGAAGAAGAGAGACAAAAAAAACGGACAGAGAGAAGAGAGAGAGAGAGAAGAAAACGAACGAGGAGGAGAAGGAGGAGGACCCGTACTACAGCAGGAGGAGAACAACACAATTATGAGGGACGACGACGACTCAACTGCTGTTGCTGCTGGTACTGCTACTACCACTGCTACTCTTTCTTCTTCTGCTTCTGTTGGTGGTTTTGGTAACGCTCGTGGGACGATGAACAACAGCAACGATAATAACGAAAATGAAAACGATGTTGAAACTACTTTTACTACTCATACTACTAATAAAATAACCGTAGACGAAGCGTTCGATGGATACGTCGGACAAATTGGACGAGGACAGCTGAAACAGTTTTTATTATCCTCCTCGGCGTGGTTACCGGCGGCCTTTTTGACTCTGGTCTCGGTGTTCACGCAACGAACGCCAGAGTGGGAGTGCCTCGTTGGTAGTGAAGCTGATTATTATTCGTACTGTTCGGAACAGAAAGCGAAAGCGAGCGAGGACGATTTGTCCGTGCTGTGCACGCTGAACGACTATTACGACAAGAACAAGAACGGAACGACATCATCTGTGGATGGAGGAGGAGAAAACGTCGTGTGGAAATGGACGAACGAGAAACAATCGATCGTTTCGGAGTTTAGTTTAATATGCAAAGACGAATATAAGAAACAACTCGCGTCGTCGATGTTCTTCTTCGGGTTTTTCTTCGGGGCTGGCGTGCTCGGACAACTCTCGGACGCGAGAGGAAGAAGAACGGGAGTTTACGCCGCGGTGTTGATTTCATCTTTAGGTTCCGGTTTAGCGTCCATTTCGTATTCGTATTCGCAATATTTCGTAGCCGTGTTTATAGGCGGGTTTGGCGTCGGAGGTATCGGCGTCGCGTCGTTCGTGTTATGCACGGAACCGTTAGGGATTTCCTGGAAAGGCATCATGGGGATTGGGACCCAATACTGGTGGGCGCTCGGGATTTGTTCGATGTCGTTTTTCGGCTACTTGATGCGAGAGAGTTGGCGAACGTATTCTTTTTTCTGCGGGGTAATCGGGTGCGGATACGTCGCTCTCACGTTTTCGTTTTTGAGAGAAAGTCCTCGATGGTTGTTAGCGAACGGAAAACCAAACGAGGCGAAAGAGGTTTTGGAGTTTCTAGCGAAGAAAAACGGACGCTTGACGTTCGATCGACTCCCGGATTTGAAAGAACCGGAAAGGACGGAAAGTGTCAACGTGTCTGCGATTTTTCCGCACAAGAAGTTAAAGCTACGATTGATGTGCATGGCGTTCGTGTTCGCGTGCAACGGTTTAATCTATTACGGAATATCTTTAAACGTGGGAAATCTAGCCGGTTCGATATATTTGAACAATTTCTTGAGCGGGTTGGTGGAGATTCCTTCGCACATCGTGGCGCAGTTCGCGGTGGATATCATCGGAAGACGGACGACGTTGATGTCTTTGATGAGTTTGAGCGGGTTTGGTGCCTTCATCAGCGGTTTTTTGAAAGGAAAGCAGAGAATATTCTTCGCGTTAGTCGGTCGATTCGGCATTAGCGGTTCCTTCAACGTCGTGTATTTATACACCACGGAGTTGTTTCCTACTATCGTTCGATCGGCGGCGTTGGGGTCGTGTTCGATGATTGGACGCATCGGTTCGATCAGCGCGCCGCAGGTGTTGTTCTTGCGAGTGATTTCTCCGGAACTTCCATCGATTGTCTTGGCGCTGTTCGCCTTTTTAGCCGTGTTGACGTGCACGTTAGTTCCAGAAACGCACGGTTTGATTTTGGAAGAATCTTTGGAAGGCGCGGAGCTGCAGGCGTGCGGAGAAGAGGTGACTCAAAACTTAGCCATCGGCTCTCAATTTTCAAACAACTTTACGCAGCTCATCGCCGAAGAAGAAGACGACGAATACGACGAATACGAAGGGTCGAGAATGTTAGGGACGATGGCGGTGAATTCCTCTTCGACGATGAGAACGTAGCGGGGTATTTTTAATGATGGTAGTTTATAGAAAAGAAGATAGATATATAGATATTGATATTGATTTAGACGCGTGTAGTCGAGCGGGCGAGCGAATAATAAAAGCAACGGTACGTAGTATAGTATAATTATAAGCGCAAATATACACAAAACAAAAGAATCTCTTTCTATCATTCATTAATCTCTCCCGTTTTCGCCCCATAAGATGGAATCTACGTCTTGACCTTTCCTCGTGTACGTTCCTCCGCTTTCGATGAGACCGGGACACGGTCTGTACGCTTTAATAGGCCACCACGAGAACAAAGGAACGGCAGCTAATCCGCCTTGAATTCTCCCGGTTCCATCGCACTGCATTTGATCTCTCGCTAATCCGCACGAATCGCACGATCCAGTGCACTGTTTATTGTTGTTGTTGTTCTCGTTGTTGTTCTCGTTGTTGCTGTTGCTGCTGCTTTCCGAAGCAGCGACGAGAGTTTTGACGATTTTTTTTGGAGACGTCGTCGTCCTTCTGCCGCGAATCGTCGTCGTCGTCGTCGTCGTCGTCGTCGCATTCGTCCTCTTCCTAAACAAACAAGAGGGAGAAGAAGTAGACGCGATGGATGATGATGATGATAATGTAAACATGACGATGTTGTTAGTAACGCGTATTATATACAAGTTTTGTTGTTATTAAAGAAGCGGGAGTATTCTTTTGAAGAAGATAGAGAGAGAAGAGAGACTTCTTTGTGAGAGATATTCTTCACCAGAGCCAAGAGTGTGTTTGTGAGAGTAAAAATCTATCTCGTTCTTGCGTTTTATTAAATCTATTGCTATTATTTCTTCGTCGAGAAGAATCCTCTTCTGTCGTTGAAGACGGAATCGGTGCCGCTTTGACTGTCTCGGCTTTCCTTCTCGGCGTTTGGATTGACCAACTCGATGCCTTGGATAGGCGTGAACGCTAAAGAAGAGCTCATGCCAGATAAGCCGGCGTCGGAAGTGGCTAATCCACTGCCCATACCGCCTTTGTACCCTTTTTGCGCGTATTTACCGATCTTCGCCTTCTTCTCTTGGAATCTGAGCTTACCGTTCGCCGCAGCCGCGCCGGCGCTTTTACCAAGCAAGCCTAAACCTTCACCTTCGTAGCCAATTTCGTCTTCGGCGACGTTAAAACCCACTCGGTTCGCTTGCTTGCGCATATCGGACATTCCGTATCGCTCTTTTATCGCGCGCATGCGCTTACCACCTCTGCGTTTCTTTTGAATCATGCCGGGAGCCGGGAGCGGTTTCTCCGTGCGCGCCGGCGGAGGTTCTTGCCATTTTTCAATCTTCTGTTCGATATCGGCGTACATCTTCTTCCCAGTTTCGCCCGTCGGATCCTGGCCAAACGCGTCAACTCTGGCCATTAAAGTGCACTTGCCGGCAATCAATCGAACCGCTTTGACTCTCAACGGCGGCGGCGTTTTCTTTTGAATCAAATCGCATTGAAAAATGAAACCGACGTTCACGTCGCCGGATTTCTGAAGCACTTGCAAAGACGAACCGGCAATATTTTTCTTCCTCCCGTTTCCTATGTTTTGCACGACGTTCGAGGGCATTTTGGAGAGAAGTTCTAATCCTCCGGCTAATCCCATGATTCGAGCCGCGACGTCTGTTCCCAACACTTGCGATAAATTTGGCGCCGTCTTCTCCATGTTTTTCTCAACAAACTTGAACAGTTTCGTCTTGTCGTTGTCCAACTTCAACAACCGGTCGCACGCTTCTAACGTCAACTCCAAGTCCGCATCGCTCAACTCTTTCCCGTCTGTGGTCGACCCAGTCACGGTGACAACCATAATCGTCGCCGAAGGTAACACCGATTCCAAATCTACTCTCATGATATCCATCTCGTTTGCTATTTTTTGTACGACTCTGGCGTAATCGATCGGATGCGGCACCAACGATTCCAACTCCGGGAACTTCTTTTTATACTTATCTTTGATGTAATTGTGAATGAAGACGATCGTGTCGTCGATGTCTACGGTCAACGCGTTGCAGTCTAAAATCAGCTTGTACAAATCTTTATTTTTCTCTTCTTCGTCTTCGTCTTCTTCTCCTCTTGTTGTTGTTTCTTTCTCCTCTTTCTTGATTTTTGCTATTTCTCTCTCGACGGCCCCTACGGTGCGCGCGTATCGATCCGCGCTCAACAGCTTGGTGCACTTTTCCAACGCGTTCGAGAAGTTGTTGTTGCTTTTATTATCGTTATTATTATTATTATTATTCGATCCGTTTTGTTCTTTCGCTTCTTCTTCTTTCACTTCTTCTTTTACTCCTCCTCCTCCGTGCTCGACGGCGACGACGCCGGCTTTTGCGAATTCTTCTTTCTCCTCTTTCACTTCCTCTTCTTCTTCTCCGTCGTCGTCGTCGTCGTCGGATAAATCGTCCAAATCCGCCAGAAAACTTTCAGCCAGAGTGGTCATGATTCTTCTTCTTCTTCTTCTTCTTCTTCTTCTTCTTTGCGCGTGCGCGTTCAACTTTTTTTTATAACGCTCAATCACAAAGACAAAAGGAACGAGAGAGAACACATTTTTGATTCTAGATTCTTGACTTTATACGCTAGATGGAGTAAAACTCCTCTCAAATAAAAATGCTATACTACGTGCGACGACGACGAAGACGACGACGACGACGACACTCTACTACTAGGTAGCTAAACAAACGCTATTTATCATTATTGACAGGTTTTACTCTTGCACCAATTTACTTGGACCGCTCTGCGCTTCCCCGTGAACGGCCGCAAACCGTGAATAGCTTCTTTCTGACCTTTTACGCCGCGAAAGTTTCTAAAAGCAACCATGGTGCCGCCAAAAGAAGGCACGCGAGCGACGACGTTAGCATCGTCGAGGCTTTTCTTGTTCTTTAAGAAAAGCAAGTCGCCGCCGTGGTAGTCGGTTTCGTCTAGCGTGTTTTCGTTTAAATAAATGAGAACCGAAACCGCTTTGGCTTTGTGGTCGACGTGAATGCTATCCATGCCGCCGCACGGATTCGGTTCGCAGGCGCCGCGTAAAGTCACTCTATTATGCCATCCTTTTAAATTAATCCCAAATTTTGCACCGACCGCGTCTCTGAATGCGTCGGACTCGACGTCTTTCAACAACTCCGCGTACGTTCCTTTCACCTGCCCGGTTTTCAACACGTCTCGCTTCTCCACGTTTTTCTTATTCGCCAACGTCGTCGAGTCTAGCGCAGGAGGGAAGTCGTTCAAAATCTCTCTCAACTTTTCTCCTTCGATTAAACCTTCGATGACGATGAACTTCAAGTTTTCCGAATTTGGTTCGAGTTCAGACTGTGCTATTTTCGCGATATCGAAACTTTTTAATGAAGGTAATCGATTATCCTCGGCATCGGCATCGGCATCAGCACTTAAATCATCCTCAACAAAATCTTCACCCGCCGCTCTTCCTAGTAAAACTTGTTGTTGTTGTTGTTCTTCACCTGCACCGCCCACATTTACTACCGCACCTCTTTTGTTTTTGTGATATCCAAAATCGGTCTCTCTGTTGAACCCGTCGACGAGAAACAAAACGAACAGCAAGAGGAAAGTGAACGTCCAATAGTTATTCACCGGTTTCGAAAAGCGTTGCGATGGAGAAGAAGAGAAGAAATCCTCGCTCATCGCGTTAAATGTTATATATTATATTATGTTATATCACGCGCGTATCGACGAGGGAGCAGGGAAATCCAGAGAGGAGACGGGAGCAGAACGAATACTACTAACGAGTTCGTGTGTTTACGAGCGCACACGAGTAGAGCAGAGCGTATATCCCACAGTGGTGCGGTGTTTTTTACACTTGTGGGTTGGCTCTGGAGAGGTGGTCGTTGTGTCGTGTGTGTGGTGAGTTCGACCCCCCGCGGTTTTTACTCATATTTTCTCCGAGAGAAGAAGGAGAGAGAGAAGAGAAGAGTTGTTCGTTGTTTTTGTGTTGGAGGTGAATTTTCAGGTTTTTGCAGCGCAGCAGCACGAAGGAAACAAAACATCGATCGATCGATCGATAGAAGAACGAAGAAAAAAAGAGAAAAAAAATTTGTCTTCGTCTTTCGCATTTTTTTTTTGACTCGCGCACCACGCCGGCACTTACACAAACAAACAAACAAACAAACAGATTTTTACACACACACACACACGAAGATCGATTACGATGATGAAGCGAGTGGCGAGAAGACAGTTCTTCTCGATTTTATCGTCGGCGAGAAGCGCTTCTTCTTCTTCCTCTTCTTCTCTTCTGAGCTCCTCCTCGAGTAGTTGTTATTCTTCCAGAGGAAGAATTTTTGTTGGTCGAGATAAAGCCGCAGCGGTTGCGTCTTTTTCCAATCGATCGAATCCTTCTTCTTCTTCCGTCGTCGGGGTCTTCGGTAATGGTGGTGGTCGAGGCGTCAGAGGAGGCAATAACAACGGTGCAAACAACAAATTGGTGTTGAATGATATCAACAATAATATTAATAATAATAGCAGAAGTAGCAGCAGATGTTTTAGCACGACTTCTCTCGCTCGAAGAAGCACGTCGACGACGACGACGCGAGAAGGAAACGAAGGCGACAACAACGACGGCGATAAGTCAGCGGGAGCAACAGGAAGCGAAAGGGAAGAGAAAGAAGGAGAACAAGGACAAGAAGGAGAGGAACAAAATGAAATGGCCGAGAAAGACGCGTTGATCGTCGAATTGAACGAAAGACATCTGAGAACATTAGCGGATATGGAAAACTTACGGACGCGAACGCAGAGACAGAACGAAGACGCCAAGAAGTTCGCGGTGCAAGGTTTCGCGAAAGATTTATTAGACGTGGCGGATAACATGGATCGAGCGTGCGCGACGGTGACAGAAGAGATCATCACAGAAGCGAAGAACGACGCGGGTAAGTTGGAAGCTCTTTTGAGAAGCTTTAAAGAAGGCGTGGAGTTGACGCAAAGACAACTGAGTAGCGGATTTAAGAAGCACGGATTGGTAAAATTTGATCCCGTGGACGAACCGTTCGACGCGAACGAACACATGGCTTTGTTCAACGTCCCGGTCGGGGAAACGAAAAAGGAGCCAGGGTCAGTCGCCGTGGTGACAAAAGCTGGGTATAGATTACACGATCGAGTAGTGAGAGCTGCAGAAGTTGGCGTGTACCAATAAGAGGAGAGAAGAAAGAGAAGAGAGTCGTTTCGTTTTTTAGAAAGCAGTACAAATTGAGTATATTTATATATACACAGCAGCCGCGCTAGTCTCTTTCTCTTCTATCTATAGAGTTTGTGATGATAGTACACTTTTAGTGGTACACATTGTCGTGCTAATTTATATTTGATTCGCGTCGATTCCTTCTCAAGAAGAGACGGTTATTTTCGAAAAGCTCACCTCGTTGATCACGTTTGACAGTCGCGCTCGAGCTTCGGCGACGATTGCGTTCGAACCAACACCATCCTCGTTTCCATCGCTTTTGAGCGAAGAAAGAATGATCGGATCGTTCGCTAACGAATTATCTCGAGAAATTAATTCGATCAACGCTTCTAAAGCGGCTAAGCGAACGCTCGAAACTGCGTCGGATGCGACGAGAAAACACAGTTTCGTGAGTAACGTGCTTTGCATTTGAAGAAGTTTCTTGTCTTGCTTTTGTATTCTCTCTTCTTGTTCGCCTAAAGCGAGAAGCGCGCGTCCAGAGCACTCCGCGAACGTTCTGCGTTCCGTCCAAACTTTACTCGATGCCATTTTGATAATACTTTCGATTGCATTTGAAGCATCTTTGTATTCAGCGCGACTGGACGAAGACCACGTCGGCGGTTCTGAAAACAGAAGCGGTAAACTGTTCTTGAACACGTAATAGAACGAGTCCATCGAACTCGCAGCTTTTCTCACGTCGTTCACCGGGTCTTTCAAAAGCTTCAAAGATATGGACAGAAGAGAAGACGGTTGTGGTTGCAACGGTGGCATGTTGTTCGAGATGTTCCCCAATGCGGAGGCCAATTCGAGTCGAACTCTCCAACTTCCCACGGAATCTGCAGCAGCCGGTTTCCTCGACTTTAAAGGAGAAAGAGAAACATATGCGCTAGAATCTTCCGCGAGCGAGGACAAGAGGCTTACTATCGACGAAGAACGTCCCACAAGAGAAGAAGAAGGAGGAGAAGGAGGAGGAGGTGAAGATGCGCATTTACTTTCGTCTGAAGTACTTTCACGCTTTTTTTGAAGGAGGTGATGTAGCTGCGAGATGGTTACCATTTTCACCTCGTCGTTGGAATCGTTCAGAAACGTTGTTTCCACCACGTGACAAATATCCTTGACCACAATAGAACCAGGAAGTGAGTTTACGATCGTTTGCAGCGACTTTGCGATTTCAAGCCTCGCTTTGTGAGCGTTCGAATTTAACAGCCAGTTTGACGATTCGCTATTGTTAGTGTGTTCGTCCATGACTGAAGAAGTCGGCGGCGGTGAAGAAAGTAATCTGAACGCTTCAACAATATCGTCCCACTTTCCCATCGGGGCTAACTTTTCGCACATGGCACCAAAATAACTCGCGCAGCTTATCCGAACCTGTTCAACATCAGCGTCCTTTGCGTTTGTACCGCTACGATTCGTGCTCATTTCTCGAACAGTTTCGCAATATTGCTGAATCATGCCGGAAAGTTTTGCTTCGTTAACGTCTCCTGGGAGCAGAGAAGCGATGATGTTACCGAGCTCGCACGACGTCAGCAGTTGAACTTTCTTTGAAACGTCGTTAGATAGCTTTTCAAATAAGTCCAACACTGTATCTGTACTGATATCGGTGCTGGAAGATTTTTCGCCAGCGGCGTCAGAGGAAAGTTTTGCCATTGCGTGGAGTGACTTCACGCAATTGAAGCGAACGGCCCAGTTCTCATCCTCACACAACAAAATAAAGCCATCGACTAGAGCTTTCAAATGCGCTTTTATCGCGCCCAATTTCGATGCTTCATCTATCGTCGGTATTATCTCTCTCAATCCCGTGGCTATTTCTACCGCGTTATGAACGAACGATTCTCGCACGCGATAACTTTTATCCTTGGAAGCGCTCGAGAGGCATCCAATCATCTCATCCATCGTTTTCAAATCCTTGTCGCTACTAATGTTTGTTTCGTGGTAACAATTTTCAACGAACGAAATTCCGTTGCCCGATCCGATCAAAATATTCTTCATGACGTTCAAGGAAGATATTCGCAACTGTTCGTCGTTCTCTTCAAACATCACTTTAATCACGTGCGGAATCAGCATTCGATCGATGCAATCTTTCGTTATGTTTTCGCAAATGACCGAAAATTGTTTCTCCGTCTTTGACACGACATCTGGATCGTCGTCCTCTAACAGAACGAACGCAATCTCCAATAACTTTTCTTCATAAATCGAATCGACGGCGAGAAACGCTCGAGAGAGTAAACCCAAACTTTCCGCGCACGTTTCCCTCAACAGCGCCGATTCTCTCTCCGCGATCGTTTCGAATACAGCCATGACGATATCAGCTTCCTCGTTCGTTTGAATCCCCCTGAAATTCTGTTGTTGTTCTTTTTCTTTGTTATTGATGTTATCATCCTTTTCTGCGCCGTTCTCTTCGTGGTGGTGGTGGTGGTGGCCGTTATTTTCGTCACCCCCTTTACCAGCGACGACGAAAACGACATCTTTTTTTCCCGACGACGACGACGACGACGACGACGATAAAAACGGCGCTGCGGCTAACTCGGCCAGTCTTTTCACGTGATACGCGATTTGTAGTTCAGACACTTCCTTCTCGTCGTCGTCGTTGTTGTTGTTTCCGTCTCCGTCGCGGCGTGTCGAGTTCAAGACGACATCGGCGCACTCCTCTAAAATCGACTTTTTTCTCCTTTTCGTCGTTTCGTCGCTTTTTCCGTTATTCAAATCCAAACTGTTCGTCGACTCGATCGCCGTCGAGTCTCTCAGTTTATCCAACGATGGGTATTTCTCTTCTTCATCGAGTGGTCCTCCCCTCCCTCTGGTAGTCGCGGTAAGGGCGGCGGTACTGCCAAGGGACATTCGTTTTCTCCTCGCGCGCGCGCGTGTGCGTGTTTGCGTGTGAAACGGAATATGAAGAAGAAAGACAAAAAAAAGAGAGAAAATTTTCTTGGCGTTTTTTTTTTGTTCGTTTTTGTGAGTCTTTTCGCCTCCGCGTAAGCTAGTTTTTCTTTTGGTACTTCCTGCGCGTACTTTACTATATACTTTATATTCAAATGGATTTTCGATATTTTAGATTCACACTCGTCGCATCATGATATAATGTATATTACAAAACACAACTTTCCCTCTCTCTCCCTATTCTCTCTCTCTCTCTCTGTTTTACTAAGCTTCTACTACAAAAAATCTAACACGCGAAGAATACGCGAACAAATATATAAGAAATTTATTCGTCTTCTTCGGAGCGCAAGCGCGCGTCCTTGTTCACTACACAGACGTTCAATTGCGCCGCTCTCTCGACGATAGCTTTTCTCTTCAACGCAGAGACGTTGTGGGCAATTTCCGCGCAGTACTTTCTGTTGTGCATCAACAAGAGATCCAAGTCCTTGACGTTCTTGACGACAAACTTCAAGAAACCATTCGGCAAGACGTGTCTGGCTTTCTTGGCGGTACCGTAGCCGATGTTCGGCATGTACGGCAAACCTTTGAATTTACGTCTGAAGCGAGAATCGATACCTTTCGGTCTTCTCCAAGACGTCTGTTATTGTTGTGAAAGAGGGAGAGAGAAACGCGACGGTTAGTATTTTAAGACGAAGAAAGAGAAGAAAAAATTCTCCTACGCGAGAAGAGAGACGCGCAAAAAGACCAAAACAGGGCTTCGGCGGACTCGAAAATGGGTGGAAAAATCGCGCGCGTCGAACGCGCAAAAAAGGGGTCCAAGCGTGCAAAACGTCTCGAGATGACGATTAAAATGAACGTAAAAACATTCATTTCATTCGAATACGTCTCGATGTCCCTCTTTTATGCGTCGCAAACGCGCGTTTATCCCTCCCCCACGGATTAAAAAAAGACCTCTGTCCCATTTTCTCTCGCCCTTTCTTTTTTAGGCGGAAGAAAAAAGAGCCATCGCGGGGGGAGTCGAAATGCGCTCGTAAAATAGACGTACCGAAACTCTCTTCGCGGTATCGGATTGATAACGCGTGAACCCATTGGGTTTCTTCTTGATCTTGTTCGTTTTCACCAACGGAGTAACCATTTTTCTCAATCTATTATCTCTCTCTCTCTCTATTTAGTATGGCGATTTTCAACTTTAGCTTTTTGTGTGAAATGTCGTCGAGAAACCACGAACCAAAAAAAACCGGAGGAGGAGGAGGAGGAGGAGGAGGAGGAGGAGAGAACCACACCCAAGCAGAAAAAAAAGAAAAAATTCACTACAGAACTACTACTACTACTACTACTACTACTACTACTCTACTAAACCAGCATACTTTTACAACATCAATAGCCTTTATCCATCCTTTGCTCGACCACGTCTAACCAAAACAAACTCTCTAAATCTCTCTCCCTCGCTAATCCTTCTTTTTCGCATATCATCTGCATCGAGTTTACGACTATTTGCTTCTCGCCGTTGTATAAACTCACCCGACCTTGAACAAAGACGGTTTCGCCGAGACGAAGTTTTCCGTGGAGAAGTAACACGCCATCGTCGGCGACTATCCTCCCGAACGGGTCTCGCTCCACTTGGTTGAGGTTATAGTTTTCCTCTTCCTCGTGGTCATCGACGATGGCTTCTGAGGTTGCTTTTGAAGTCATCGTCGAAGGCGCCCAAATCACGCACTCAATCACTCCGGTCCCATCGTCCAAGGTGAGAAATATCTTGGAGTCTTTCCTCGTGGTAAACTCGACGATGACCCCGCACAGTTCGCACTTTCGTATTCTCCTGATTTTCTTTTCCTCATTCACGACAGCAGCAGCAGCAGCGGCGGCGAGATCTTCTTCTTCTCCTCCTTCTTCTCCTCCTACTCTTCTATCTTCAATCTCCCAAACGGTATCGTTCGTATTCTCCACCGCTCGGGAGTTTAAAATCTCGCTCACGAAGACTTTCGCCGTCGCCCAAAACAGCGGGTCTCGGCCCCAGTCGTTTTGGATTGGCGCGTTGTTGTTGTTATCGTACACGTGCACTCTGGAAAATACCGTCGTCGATCGCGTATTCGATCGCGTATTCGATGGTGGTAACGTCATTTGAGGAAAGAGCTCTCTCACAAATTCACACTTTTCTATTTACTCTGAACACTACTATTTACTCTCTTCACTCTCTTCTCTGACACTCGTCGTGTGTGTGACTGACTCTCTCTGTAACTCGTAACAGATTAAATAAAACAGAAGAGAAGCTCAACAACAACAACAACATCATTCATCATTCATCATTCATCATCATGAGCGAGAACAAAGAAGAAGAAGAAGAAGAAGAAGAAGAACAAGGATACGGATCAGGATGGGGATTCTCGCTCCCTTCGCTTCCAATCGCCGCTCCGGACTTCTCCTCTCTGACGGATACAATCTCCAGCGCGGTGAAAGAATTGGAATCGAAAGCGGACGAGGCGTACGAACAGATGAAAGGAATGACGGACGAGGCGATGAAGAACACGGTCATGGAAGCGGAGAGGATGAGCAAAGAGGAAGAGCGAGAGGAGGTAGAAGTGAGAGAAGAGGAAGAGAAAGAGAAGGCGGCGAGAGAGAAGGAGGAGGAGATTCTGAATGCGAAAAGAGAACGAGAACAAAAAGAACAGAAGAAGGAAGAGGCGAAGAAGAAACTAGAAAAGGCGAAAGCGGAGAAGAAGAGGAAAGAAGAAGAAGAAGAACAAAAAGAAAAAGAAGAAGAAGCAAAGAGAAAAGAGAAAGAGAAAGCGGAAGCGGAGGCGGAAGCCGCGGCAGCTAAGGAAAGGGAGAAGAAGGAGAAGATGGAAGAAGAACGAGAACGAGAACGCGCTGCCGCCGCAGCCGCTGCTGCCGCCGCAGCCGCGCAGAAAGAGAAAGAAGAAAACGAAAAGAAGAAAGCTGCTGCTGCCGCCGCCGCTGCCACCGCTTGCGCGAAAGAAAAGGCAGAGATGGAGGAGAAGAAAAGTAAGAAGAAAGCTTCGCCGGTGGTTGCTGAGGACGCGGAGAAGAAACGAGACGCTGAAGGGACGCCGGCTTCGTCGTCGTCGTCATCACAACCACAACCACCAAAGTCGACGAGCAAATCTAGCACTACTGCTACCACTAGTAATAGCACGAAAGAAAAGACGATAGCAAAAACAGCAGCAGCAGCAGTCGATAACAATGCAAACGACGAAAGTAGCTCTGCAACCGCGGAGCTTCTGAGAGAACTCGAGACGTTGAAAGCGAAACATCTCGAACAATCGAAAGAACTCGAAACGACGAAACAAGCGCTCGCGGCTCGAGAGGAAACTTTGCAAAGAAAAAACGAAGCCGATGCGGAATTGAAAAGACAAGACGTAAACGAGGCTTTGAAGCTCGAACAAGAGATGAAGGATCGCGTCGCTCAAGCCGAACGGAAAGTCCTCGCTTTGACGAAAGAGCGAGACACGTTGAAGAAATCTTTAGAGAAAAATAGAGCGGTTTCGGATTTAGTGAAAGAAAAGGATAAAATTATCGACGAGGTCATGAAAGAAGGCGAAGTGTTGAGTAAGAAACAGTCGGAAATGGAAGGCACGATTAAAAAGCTGAAAGCTACGTTACGAGAAAAAGACGAAGAGATGAAAGAACGGAACAACGAACTCGTCCGCGTACAAGAAAACTTGAAAGTCGCCGAAATGAACAACCGAGAGTTGACAACTGATTTAGAGGAGAAGAATCAATACTTTTCGGATAAATTGGCAGAAGCGAGAAGAGAAACCGCGGATTTATCCATCACGAATTCTGGTAAAGCCAAGTTAGAGCAGGAGTTATCTGAGGCGAAAGAAAGAGAGTTCAATCTCGTCGAGCTGAAGAAAGATTTAGAGCACACGCTGAAGCGCAACACTGTACAATACGAACGGCAAGAGGAGAGATTGAAACGAGACTTAATTGAAGTCGAGGAGAGATGCAGAATAGCCGAGGAGAATTTGGAGGAGATGACTAGAAAAATGCCGGAAAGCACGCGACCGCTGTTGAAACAAATCGAAAGCAACGAGAAATTAATGGACGAGAAAACAAACGAATGGCGAGAAGTAGAGGCAGTGTTATTTGCGAGAATCGAACAGGCTGAAAGTGCGACCGAGGAAGAAAGGGCGCTGAAACTCGAGGCGATGGAAAAGTGCGAGAAGATCAACGCCGATTTGAAATCGCATAAAATGAAGATTGCTCAGAAAGATGAAGAGATTCGAAAAATACGAGACGAGTGCGAAGAGATGAAGACGCAGCGCGAGGAGGATAACGAAGCGCAAAAAGCTGTGATGCAAAACATCGCGGAGAAAGAAGCCAAACGAGAAGAGCGCGAACAAGAAATCAAAGATCAAATGAAACAGCTGCGGAATCTTCTCGCTGAAGAACGCGCAAAAGTGGAAAAGATTGATCGCACGTTGAACGAAGAGCGAGACCGATTTGAAGAAACGGTGAAAAGTTTAGAAGAAAAATTACGTCAAGCGAATACCAAGTTGGCGGAATTGCGCGGTCACGGTGGTAGTGGCAGCGGTGATGGTATCGCCGGTAACGGCGAGGGAGGATCAGGTGCAGCAAAAAGCCAACAAAGCAACGGGAAAGGGGGACCGTCCATGTGGACCGCCCCTATAACGTTAGACTCTCTCTCTTCCTTCGGAGAAGGCTCGTCTTTACAAGTGCAGCAGATTTTAGAAAACGCGGAGAGACAACTTCAAGCTCGCACAGAACAGTTAGAGATCGCGAACACGAGAATAAAGCGATTAGAGGCTACGAGAGACGCTCTGAGCGAGGAGCTCACGTCGTATTTGTTGAGCGAAGACGAGAGTTACTTTCAATCACACGGTCAAACGTCGTTGAAAGATTTGGCCGACGCTCAGCTTCGAGAAGAGTTCAAGGAAATCGAAAAAAGGTACAACGTCGTCTTGGAGCTTTTGGGAGAAAAAGACGAAGAGATTGAAGATTTGAAAGACAACGTCGCCTCTTTAAAAGACTTGGTGAACAATCTGAGTTTGCAAAACGCAGCAGCCGAGAGCGCGTGAATGATGAGTACCGATGATTACCATGGGTCGGTCGAGTGTATTGTATTTTATTAAATTGATTCATTTGTTTTTGCGTGCGAGAAGCACATCGTTCTGTTCTCGTGTTGTTCCAGTCATCCGTCGTCGCGAGTGACGAAAGCAAATAAAGCCTCTGCGCAGGGGTGCAGAATGTAACAAACTTGTTGACTTTTCAAACTATTGCTACTGACGCGACATGACATCGATCGGATGACTTTCTTTTTCTTTTTATTGCACAGCAGACAGAGTCTGTATTTTGTTTTCCTGCATTTTTTGCAGCGCCCCCACCACAACGCGAGATTTTCGTTTTTTGCATTTTTTCCTCTTTCTCTCTTCTCGCACCCTCATCTTCTTCATAAATTTGTTTTGCTATCAAACATAATAAAAAATGGTGCGTTCCTATAGATTCTCCCTCCCGTCGTCGTCCTGCGTTGGATGATGCGGTTTCGTTTGCGTTCGAATTCGTCCGCGCGAGACTTCCGCGCGGGTCGCGTCTATCGTTCCGCGCGTGCGATTTTCCTTTTTCGATTTTTTAGGGCGCTCGAGGAAAAACAACCTCTTCTAATGTTTTTGGGGTGAAATGTGTGAGAAGAGGACTTACTAAACCAAGGTCTCGAGCGCGCGATGCGAAAGTGGAATCGATCCATCGAAGAGAGTTTCGCATCATTCGTGCGTTTATTCGTCGTAAATGGCAAACGAGGGGTGCGATGTGCGCTCGGATGAAGCCTCACGCCGGGATGGTTTCTTTCCACTTTTTCCTTTTACGCGCGATTTCGAACAAAAAAGCACACAAGACAGGGCTTTCGCAAAACTCACGTGTTCATTCTCTGACGACAACGATAACTAACATTACTCTTTCTCCTATGCAGGCTTCTTCCCTTAACATTTCCAAAAAGCGCAAATTCGTCGCCGATGGCGTCTTCTTCGCCGAGTTGAACGAAATGCTCGTTCGCGAACTCGCGGAAGATGGCTACTCTGGAGTTGAAGTTCGATCGACGCCGGTGAAGATGGAAATCATCATCCGCGCGACGAAGACGCAAAACGTTCTCGGCGAAAAGGGTCGCAGAATCCGTGAATTGACTTCGTTGGTCCAAAAGAGATTCGGTTTCGCCGAAGGTGCGGTGGAGTTGTACGCCGAAAAGGTTGCTAACCGTGGTTTGTGCGCCATTTCTCAGTGCGAGTCCTTGCGATACAAGTTGCTCGGCGGCTTGGCGGTCAGAAGAGCGTGCTATGGCGTCTTGAGATTCATCATGGAAAAC
>Ga0181561_10000594_pt1 | contig 30708 bp, 20 predicted proteins | sample 011ome_19_FD_133760 | JGI IMG/M metagenome (GOLD analysis project Ga0181561, IMG submission 133760) | Coastal salt marsh microbial communities from the Groves Creek Marsh, Skidaway Island, Georgia - 011510BT metaG (megahit assembly) | ecosystem: Environmental > Aquatic > Marine > Intertidal... | reverse complement strand
CCGCCACTCTGTTATTGTCGTTTGTTTGTAAAAAAACTACTTGAAGAAAAGCTCATTACCACACGAAAGAGAGAGGGGTGCGTCGTGTTTTGATCGAGAAGAAGAAGTCACTTACTTCTTCTTCTCGAGTGTATTAACATTTTACTGTAGTAGCCACAGTCCTATTTTATTTAACAATTTTAAAAAGAGAGAAAAAGAGAGAAAAAGAGAGTTGTATAGTTGTTTTAATCGATAATGAATACATCTTTAACATTTTAAATCACGCGGACGATCGTTTTAAACGCTTCAGAATAGCGTCGCACTCTCGTTTGATGCGTTTCGCGAATGCCTCACCCGAGACTCGATGATGTTGTAAGTTTCGCAAATTTTTGGCACTCGATTCGCTCGCATTCGCATACTTTCGATTGCTCTCTTCCACGCGTCGTTTCGTGTCTTCGCGCAAAGCTCGAGGCGTGAGTAACGATTCGAACGGTTTCATCGTTTTATGCGTGCGCGCGTGTGTTGTTGTTGTTGTTGTTGTCGTTGTTGTTGTTGTTGTATTTCGTCGTCGTCGTCGTCGAAAGAAAAGGGCGCCGACGCACGAAATACTCACAAACGAAAAAGCGTTTGCGAGCTTTTTCAATTTGCTTTTTGGGAGCTCTTTTTTCTTTTTTCGCTCTCACAGCCAATGAGATTTGAAGACGAGACGAAACCGATGAAAAAAATGCAAATTTCGAAGCCTTTCGGCCTTAAAAGCTCAAAATATCAAGGAGAAAGCGTATCTTACGTCGGCAAAAACCAAAGAAACGACCGCAAAAAATTAGCGCACCGCACGTCTTTTCGTAAACAATTACAGACGCGACGCGCGCGCGAAACTCAAACAAACGTGCAAATCGCGCGAAAAAAGGTTCACGTAACGCGTTGAAGCGAAGAAAGCTCGCGTTTCACGTTCGCATCGTCGGTGTTTTTTTTCACAGACGACCCCGGGGGAATTTTTGTTTTTCTTAATTCTTTGTGAAAATATCTTTCGTTGAACCGGCGCGCGCGCAGAAGAGAAGAAGAAGAAGAAGAAGACACTTTTTTTCTAACGCGAAGCGAATAAGATGGCGTTTTTGAGCCGTTCGCCGCCGTCCACGGCGGGCGTGAGCCACCAGTTCTCTTTAAAAGAACACTTCATGTCGAGAAGGTCCTCCACGTCGAGCGAAGGCGCGAGGAACGGCTCGATGATGACCCCGGGAAAATCGACTCGAGTCTCGTGCGATTCCGCGAGATCTTCTTCTTCCTCCGCTGGTTCGGGAGCGAACCCAGGAGGGGAGAATCATCATCACGGCATCAATCAACACAATCAACGAGGCGATGAGTTGAAAACAGACGCGATCAAAGAGGAGCGCGCGCAGCAACAGCGGGGCTTAGGTTCCGTGGACGAAGACCAACTTTTGGAAGAGCACAGGAGGGAAATGTTTCGAAACTCGTACGTGGACGCGCCGTTTCGCGTGCAAACGAACTCGACGGCGGAAACTATCGACGTGATGACGTCGAAGCGGGTGGAAGCATCATCACCGAGTAAGTCGAGGCTGAGCGTGTCGAGGACGAGCGAAGATAATAATCGAACAAACCTGAACTTGGGTAATTCGAGGATGGTGAACGTCCCGGTGAATGGTCAACAACAACAACAGCCGGTTGCAAAAGTCTCCGCACAAAACGTCACCGCGATTGTTTTAGCTGGAGGCGTTGGTGAATCAAATCCAATGACGAGAAATAGAGCGATCTCGGCGTTGAGCGTGGGCGGATCGTTCCGATTAATTGATTTCCCAGTCGCGGCGTGCTTGAAAGCAGAGTTTGGCAAAGTTTTCGTTTTGACGCAATACAACTCGAGATCGTTGAACAACCATGTGACGATGACTTTTTCGAAAAATTCTTCCATGGGACGTTCGACAACGGAAGTCTGCGTGTTACCAATGTCAGCGACGCCGACGAGAGACGAGTGGCCGAGAGGAAGCGCGGCAGCGGTGAGAGCGCACTTGGAAGCGCAGTCGTTTGACGTCGCTATCGAACAAGGCGTGAGCAGCGGTCAAGGGGTAGGATTGTACGATAAAGAGGCGTATTTGGTTTGCTCGGGAGAACAGTTGCACAAAGCTGATTTCAACGAGATGTTAAAGGCGCACAATGACTCTGGTGCGGCGATTACCATGATGGTACAAAGCGAACGATGCCATTCTAGCATGTTGGAAAAATCGCACTTGCACCACGATTCGAATCATTTAAAAGTTGGCTTAACTGAAGTAACGAAGAAAGGCGAGAAAGGTGTCGTCAAAAGGTTGCACGAAAAAGCACACTTTTCGAACATCTTTCGCGAACTCGTCGATAAAGACGAACGACACTCGTATCACATCAGCACCGGGAATTACATTATATCCGCTGAAGCGATGAAGGAGTTGTTGCTCTTGAATCCATCTAGAGAACGAGGAGATTACTTCGAGTTTGGCGAGCACGTGATTAACCAAGCGATTGAACGCGGGATGAAAGTTGTCGTGCACAAGCACGAGGGATATTGGACGCCGTTGCGATCATTTTCCGAGTGGTTCCAAGCGAACATTGAGATGGCAAAGGGAGGTTCATCGGCGGAGTTGATTGCATACGGATCCGACCAAAAGCTCATCTCGAGAGCGAGATATTTACCACCGGCTAAGTTCATCGGTTTTGCCAGAGTACAAGAGTCGTTAATATTAGACGGCTGCGTCGTTAGAAGTGGAGAAAGCGGATCGTTCATTGAATCTTCCATCGTTGGTCCGACGACACAAATCGGGGAAAACGTTCGATTGAAGAATGTCATCATTGTCGGCTCGCCGGAAGTCGTCGCACAAACAGTCGTTGGTGATAACACGGAAATGGAGAACGTGGTTTTAGATGCTGGTGCTAGCGTTGGTAAAGATTGCGTGTTGAAATGCAACGGAAACGTGCACGTGAGAGAAGAGTTACGAGGGATGATTGAGATTGTGGACGGAGTGGCTTGCGTTTTGAAGGATGCCAAGATTCCAGACGGAACGGTACTTTAAGCAGCTATCGTCATTATTGCTGATATTATTACGAGTAAGGAAAAAGAGAAAGAAATGAAGAGTGGAATGAGTGAGAGAAGGAAGAAGGAGAGAAAGAGAGAAAGAAGTTTATAAGAGAAAAGGAAGAGAAGACGGGAAGAGGACGAAAGAAGAATTAAGAAAATCGCGCCGGTTCAAGAAAGAGCAGAAAATGTATAACAGAGCATCATGCATGCAAACTCGCGCGAATCTGCTACAAGAAGAAGAAGAAGAAGAAGATGAATCTATCTGACATGTATTTTTAATGTGAAGTCTAAACGTACACAAATTCTATCTATAATGAAAACTACTATTAATTACACTAATGCACTTTTTCTCTACACTCCCCATCTCGCCGCTCGCGTCGGATCTCTCACGCGCTCTGAATCCTCCGGTAAGCTCAAGATAAAATGCTGACCGGTACTTCCAGAGCCAAAATCAGAGCTCCTTGGCGTCACCACTAACCCGCCGTTCTCAGCGACGTTGAAATCCGCGGTCGATTTCGACCTTTGCTTTGCTAACTGGGCCAACTTGATCTCCTCTATTTCCTTCAACGTTGGGCCTAAGATCTTCTGCTTCTCTTCCTCCGACCCAGAAAAGCTCCCGTTGTTGTTTTTGTTGCTCATGCTACTCGCGCTACCTTTACCTCCGTTGGCTAATCCGACTAAATTGTTCGACGACCCTTTGTTATTGACGAACCGAAAATTTGAGAAAATGCCGCCTTTTCTAATCTGTTTCCATTGCGGACTGGTTGCCCAAGTGTACTCTTCCGACCCTTCCCAAATCGGCGAACCGGGCGTAAACGGCTCACCAGCCATAAATTCCGCGCTTTTTGTGATTGTATCCAAACTTTCCGCCGATTTAGCCGTTTGGTATATGAAAAATCCAACGATGGAAACCACGTAACCGCACAGTTGCACGATGGTTTGCTTCTCTTTATACAACCAACTGGATAACATGATCACCGAGGCGTTTCTCACCTGTCCGGCACCTTTGAACGTCAACGAACCACACGTTTGAATCACTCCGATAGTTGTCACGTTTACGAAAAAACCAAAGAACGCAACGGTAATATACGGCAACGGATTCCCCATCGGTCGTCTCCACGCCTCTGTCTCGACCATCTCCCCGTACTCGAATATTATGGTGAAGATCACCAAGAACAGAAAATTCGCCGGCGCGGAATAAAACAAACCCTCAATGACTCCAAAACTACGACTATACAGCATGTGCTGGAAAAACACCATCCGAATGCACTCGCTCGATTCACTCAGAACGATCAACATGATCCCGACCGACGTCAACTTACTCTCGCTCAAACACGCCACCAACATCCCAAAGCTCGTCACTACGATCCCAAACGTCTTCGTAAACGTCGGTTTATCCATACCTAATATAACTAAAACCAAAAACACGACCACGGGACTTAAACTCTTAATCATCTGTATAAAACTGACGCTCAAGTACAAGTACAACGTGTTTCCGCTCGCGAACGTAATCGCCGTGAACAAACCAATCGGAACTATAATCGTAAAGTACTCCCACATCGTCACCCTATTCTCAATGGTGACTTTTCCAGAGGCGATCAATAACGCCGCGACGATCCACGAACACAGCGGCCCAGTCGCGGAAATCGCAATCGGGTACGGAAAATCGTCCTTCACGAAAATGTATTTGTTGAGCAAAATTATCCCACCCGAGACGAACGCCCACGAGAGGAGAAAGAACGAAGACTTGACCCAATATAACTTCGATTCCGACTCTATCTGCAACTCCTGGTACGATTTCACTCGCTCGAGCGGTCTGCCCGTGGACGTGAACGACGGAACCGATTGGTAGTTGCGTTTCATTCTCTCTCGCGTACGCTCCTTCGCATTCAATTTTTCCTCTCGAAAATGCAATGCGCGGCCTCTAAAGTTCCAAAAATCTCCCGGCGCGGGCGCTCTCTCTCTCTCTTCTTTTACGGGTGAAGGAAACCAAGAAACAAAAGTAAACTTAGAAAGGCGCGCGCAAAGAGACAATGACAAGAAAAGTAAACACCCGCGTCGACTTTTTATCTCTCTCTCTCTCTTTTATATATATTCGCGAGCGCGCGCGGTCGGGACGCTAAAAATTCTGACGTTTTGTCGCTTCGCAGGAGTCGTGTTTCTTCTCTAAAAATATCGACAAATGTGACTACTAAAATATGACTAAATACGGCGCTAAATACACATATCTCTCTCTCTCTCTCTCTTCTAAAATTCGTCGTCCCCGTCTTCCTCTTCCTCCTCCTCTCCTTTTCCTTTTCCCTCTCCTCCTTCGTTCTCTTCCTCTTCATCTTCTTCCTCGTCCTCGTCCTCGTCGTCTCGGTTCCCCGTCGTTTTCTGCTTCTTCCGCGCGGCTTCCGCTTGCGAAGCCGCCGCCAGCGCTTGTCTTTGCAACGCGGCGGTTTTCGCTTGGTTCAAGTGTTCTTTCAACTGCGGCTCGAGCTCGTGGAAGTCGATTTCACGCATCGCGCGGATGACGTCGTCCTGTTTTGTTTTCGTCAGAGAGAGAGAGGGAGCGCGTACAATTGAGGTGAGTGTTTCAGATTCGGCGACCTCGGACTGTCTCCTGTTTTTGAAAAGCTCTCTTCTTCGCCGTGGGGTGGGATTTTTCAAAAATGGAGAGAGAGAGAGAGAGAGAGAGAGAGAGAGAGCAAAGAGAGGGAGAGACGATTTTGACGATAACAACCACCACTCACCGCAGACAGAGTGCTCCTCTTACTCTCCGTGCAAATATCGTTCGCCGTGGACGTCAGGTAGTGTATAAAAATCTTACACGCCTGTTGCACGCCATCGAGCGCATCTTTCGCGATGTTCGGTTCGAACGGTTGATTGTTTTTCGGATCGACGTGGGAGAACTTGGAGAGTTGGTGTTTCATTATGCGCTTGATGTGCGCGCGAGGGAGGTCGTCCGATTGTTGTTGTTGCGCTGTTGTTGTTGTTGTTGCCGTGAGTGTTGCTTCTTCCGCGCTCATGATGACTCTCCGCTCTTCTCCTTTTGAAAACTCTCTTTCGATGCGTGTGGGTTGCGTGTACTTGTGGGTTTAGGGTTTAGGTTTTAGTACTTGTGGGGAAAATGGGAACTCACAACACTCTTCAAAATTCTACGTTTGATTCACGCAAACTCGCGCGCGGGAAAAACAAACGAAGAGAAGAGAGCTCTCTCTCTCTCTCTAAAACTTTCTCTCCATATCGAGAGAGAGAGAAGTAGTTTTACGCGTCGAAGATGTCGTCGGCGTCGAAGAGAAAGAACAGCGACGATGAAAGCTTCTTCCACGTCGAGATCGACAACACTCGACACTTATCGATCAACGTCGACTTGACGAAACAGTTGTGCGAGGATGTGTTTTTATTGGACAACAACAACAATAACAACGAGAGGAAGAAATTCTCGGACTTTGTCTCTCTGATACGAGGGATCGTGCATCACGAGCACGCGGCGAAGAGAGACGCGCTGAGGAAAGGGTTCGACGTGAGCGCCGGTTTGGTGCCGAAGCGGAACGTTTTCAGCGGCGGTGATGGTGATGATGGTGATGGGGAGAAGAAGAATTTGACGAAAGGTCCGACCGAACACGAAGCGCTGAGCGTGCAGTTCGTGGCGCAATTTTGCCAAATGATGGCGACCGCGGAGTACACGCTGCTGAGCGATAGCGAGTGGGAACTCGCCATGGAGGAGGATTTTATGTTTCGATTGCCGATGGAGATTGATTGGGCGAAGGGCGGCTACGACGCGAGTTTGTTGAAGGAGTTTTTGAAGAAAAATCCAGAGCTGAAAGTCGGGTTGCCGAAATTTTCCGAACGGGTACTGCTGTTTAAGAGAGGGGTAACGGTGAGCACGCACAGCGATTTGTTCATCACGGAAAAGATTGATTTGCTGTTGGAGTACGCGTTGAAAAGGCCGATCGGGAGTGTGTTGAGGAAAGTGTTTGGGTCTGGGTCGTCCTCGGGCGAGGAATCAGCCACGCCGCCGAGGAGCGCGGGGAAGAGAAACGTGTCGAAAATTGAGCGAAGAACGCTTCGAAGACTCATGCCGACGCTTGTGTCCGTGCTTAAAAATATTCACAAAAAGCTCGAGTTGAGCGAGCCGACATTTAAGGAGGTGATTTTATTATACAGAGAAGATAAAATCGATTCGGCAGAGGCGCAGTTTTTGAACGTTCCGTCCGGCGCTGGTCCTTTACGTCTGAAATCGTTCCGAAACGTTCCGATGGCGGATTTGGAGATGGTTTTTCCGGGCGTAAAAATATGCGCAAAGTTTATCGATTATTTGACGAACGGTATCACCATGGTTCTCGTTATCTTTTCGTTGATTTGGTCGTTCATAACCGGTGAGGCGTTGTCGGAACGAGCGATGCAGTTGTTAACCGTGGCCGGAGGGAAGTTATCCGCGTCGTGGGCAAACATTCAAAAGTCTAAGGCAAACTACGCGGCGCAAATGAGTAAAGAGGTCATGAAGAAGATGGATTCGAGTGGATTTGCTGTGTTAGCGTCTGTATCAACGGATATGGAGGAACAAGAGACGAAGGAGATGATTTTGGCGTACGCGGCGATGCGAGGGAACAAATCCGGGATGACCATAGAGGAATTGGATGCAAGATTGGAACGAGCGCTGATGGATTCTTTCGGTATTGCGGTCGATTTTGACGTGCACGGAAGCGTAGAAAAATTGGTCGAGGAAGGGTTGGCTTCCAAGATTCCTGGCGATAGCGGGATGTACCAAGTCGTGGCTATCGAGAAGGCGCTCAAAAAGCTCGATAAAAAATGGGACGCGCTATTCGATTATTCCTCCTCTTCAAAAGGGGGAGGAGGAGCAGGTTCGTCGGAAAAGAGCACACTCGATGGAACCGCCGAAGAAGATCCATCAAAGGTAGAACGCGATTTACTATTGCAACTCGCCAACGCGGACACGGAGAGAGGGAAAGAGGCTTTGAAATTGACCAAGAAGATGGAAGAGTTGAACGACAGAATCGCCGTGGCAAGCGGGAGCATGCGAAAATTAAATTGGAGATACTCTTAACAGATTAGATGTTCTTATGTAGTAATTCACGCGTGTATATTTACAGTGTACTAGTACGTCTTCATTCATTAAAATACATTTGATCTACCGGTTCAGTATCGTGTATTAAAGTAGTAATATCTACTAAATATTAATGTTGTTGTTTTACATGTGGTGACGAGGATACATTTCCGTGTTTTGCATCATCAACATCATATACGTCGTCGCAGATGGCGACGACGACGACGACGACGACGCTGGTCCAGCGACGAGAGGTATTTTGATGCTTCGAAAACCACCTCGATCACCGGAACCTTTGACGCTCGCGTTTGGATACACCTTTGCGTGAAGTCTCACGCACTTCGCCTTGAAATACTCGTACGGCTCTCCCAACGCTATTTGATGTGCGGTGTTATGTGCCGTCCAATATACGACCGCTATCTCTTCCTTTCTCTCGGTAGAATTACTCGTTGCAGCTGCAAGGTTCAGTAAGTGCTCTCGAAACGGCCCGTACCCGGAAAAGTCGTCCAAGTTGATCGTTTTCATCACCGCCGCATTAGTAGAGGTCAGAGAGGACAAAGACGACGAAGAATTTTTCACGCTTCCTCCTCCGGGAGGAAGAAAGAGTGGAACGCTCGTGGTATCGCTGAGAGCGTCGTCCTCCTCGTCGTGGTCATTTTTTGAGCACAGCTCGATAGTGCAAACAATCTCTGCGCCTTCGCTCGACGGCGTTTGGACGAGGCTACTCTTTATTTTCTTTCGCATTCGAATCTCGTATTCAACTCGCTGTTGCTCGTACATTTTCTCCTCGCGCAATTGTTGTTGCTTCTCTCCAGCGTCGCTTAAAATTACGCGACGGTTGGGCACGTGGCGAGTTTTCTTTTCGAAAGCGTGTTGTTTTTTTTGTTGTTTCTGCCTGATGCTCTCTTTGTTCTTCTCTGCAGCCGCGATGTTGGCTATCAAAGCGGCGTTTTTCGCCGATCGAGCTCCATAACCCCATCGTAAATGTTTAGCGCAGTGTTTGTGTCCCTCCACAGCTAACGCTGAACATCGCCAGCTCTTGCCGTCGTTACGCGTGCATTGAAGCGGAGCAGTACCAGTAATAGCAGTCACATCCCCGTCCGTCAACAACGCATTTCTCTTCCTTTTATTACCTTTTTTGTTGTTGTGATACTTAGTATTATTCGATGTCGAAGGCGTCGGTACAGGCGCACAAAATCTGCTCGCGTCCCCCGCTTCTTTGCTTTCTTTACCTCTTTCGCTCGCACCTGTTTCCTCTACGATTCGTCTCAATCGCGCAAACACTGCGCCTTTCATCGCCTCTCCTTCCCCTCCTTCTTCCTCGTCCTCCGAGGAAGAGGAGGAGGAGGATAAATCCTCTCCTTCCACCACGAATCCCGCCATCTTCATCAAAATCCACTCTTTGTTGTGCGCCTGCGTCTCTCTCTTCGTCAACTTCTCGTGCGCTTTCTGCAAAACTTTAATCGACGTCTCTTTACACATCGCTTCGAACCGCTCGTCCCGCTCCACGTCCTCTACGACTAAACGCTTCTTCTTTTTCTGCTCCTCCTCCTCTATTTTTTTCTCCTCCAATTTCTCCGTCGTCGTTTCGAGAGGACCTTTCGGTGATGGAAACTCCCGCGACGCTTCTCCCATCTTTTCTTCTCCTCCTCGTTTTCCATCTTCTTCAACGCCTTCTTCTGTTGTGATTTCCTTTGCGGCGAGCGCGAGCGTCGCCGCGGCCATAATAATTTTTTGATGTGTGCACCCCCCCTTCTCTTTCAATTTTTTTTTCTTTTTTTTTCTTTTGTCGGTTCGTTACCCAAAACTCAACCACTTTTCGGAATATTCTCGCGGATGCGTTTTTTTTGGACCCTCTCCCCCCTCGCGGGGGCGCAGCAGAGCTCTCCTCGCAAAATCGAAGCGCACCTCCCTCCTCTCGGTGAGAGACAGAAAACGACCAGATATACAGAGAGAGGTTTTACTTCTCTCCGCGTGCGCGTTTATATTTTCTCTCTTTCGGATGAGCGGGACGCGTATTCGTCTTCTCTCTTGTGGAGATTGGCGTCTCTTTGACTTCCCGGAAAATGGAATATCGCGATGGTTGGGGAGATTTTAATTGCTCGCAGAGAGAGAGGGACGCCGCCGTGCTCTTCCTCCTCCTCCGCGCGTAAATCCAACGAAGACGACGGTAAAAAAGAACGCGGAGGAAAACTTCTTTTCTGTGCGCTTTTTTTTAATCTCTCTTTCTCTCTCTCTGAGCTCGCGCGCGCGCGTGTGTGTTCTCTTTCGTTTTTGTGGATATTTCGACTTTTGAGATGCACTTTTTCCAAAAAAAATTAGCGTGAGGTGTCTTTTGTCGCGCGTTTATTCCTTTTCCGGTTTGCCCCCTATTCCCCTTCGAAGGGTTGCCTTTGGGAGGGTGCCATTCAAAAGATTAAGAGTCCACCCAAAGCAGCCAAACATAAAAAAGAAGAGAAGAAAACGCCGGAACACACGCCTGTTTTTTTGTCTCGTAAATATACACTACTATTAACATATGCATGAACTAAACTTTACTACGTGGCTCTTTTGGCGACGTTACGCATCCCAGCGCCGACGCAACTCAAGAACACGGTCCCACTTTCCGGTTCGGGTTGGATGTTAAAGGTGACTCCGAAAAACGCGCGGATGGTTCTCAAACACTGTATGCTTCTCGGCGTGAGTTGGCCTAAACGCACGCGGCATATTTGGTCCGGAGAGCACGCTAATAAGGTTAAAACTAAAGCTTGGTGGGAAGAGTCGCAGACACCGCCGCGTTGGATTTCGGAGACGAGCGCTTCGGCGCATTCGCGACCGTAATCTTCCGGCGTTTTTTGCGATTGATCGTCGTCGTCGTTTTCTTTGTCCTCTCCTTCGTCGTCATCCCGGTTCAACAACAATTGTCCGTCGTCTTCTTCCTTCTCTCGCAGCCCTCTCGTGCTAGCGCTCGAGCAATCGCTCCCTAAAACGCATCCTTCCGTCGTTTCCGCGACTAAAGATATCCCATACGCCGGCGAGTTCCCTCCTTCTTTCCCGTTGTGATGGTCGGTGAAGATGTACACATCCGGTAAAAAATTATTCAAAACGCCCCTAGCGCCGTCGACTAATCTATTCGACATTTGCGGCGGAATTCTCGCCGTAAACGCGACCCCTCTGACTCTTTTCACTAATCCTTCGGAAACCCAATCGATTCCTCCGGGTAACTCTTTCGCGATTGGAAACGTCAACTTCACCTCGCCGCCGCCATCCGGCGGACACCCTCTCTTGGCGATGTGCAAACTCAACCCCTCGTCGCACCCGAACCGTTTCTTTAACATTGGCAGCGTCACAGTGCGAAACGTATCCACGCTCACCTCCTCGTCGTCGTTGGTTAACCCAGTCAAAGTAATTTCCATCGGTTTCTTCCCGAAAATTCCAATCGCGCACAGCGCCTCTAAATAGTACCCCAAACCTCTCCCGGTGCCGCAATCGTGCGTCAATCGTTTCCCGCCGACGATGACCCCGGGCTTGTACTTCAAACTCGTTCCGGACTCGTTGATGATAATTTCCGAACCGTTTGTTATTTTATCCAGCAATCGTAAAAACGAAGCCTCGTAGGCGCGTAAACCCGGGTTCGAGGTTCCCGTCGCGCGAATGTCGTCGATGCGCACCGGACGACTGCTCAACGTCGCGCAGATTAAGCGATGGCGAAGGTTTTGGCTGCCGGTGAAGCGCACGTAGTCTGTTTTGGATCCTCCCGGAGCCATTGTTGTTGTTGTTGTTGTTATTATAAAGTTATTGTTATTCTATTCGCTTGATTATACGATGCGCGCGGGAGAAAAGTGATGCATCCAGTGGCGGCTCTCTGCTGCTTGATGTTTTCAACGAAACGAGATGTAACGATCGAACGAATGATGATGATGATGATGATGATGATGATGATAGTGTGAGTTATGTACAATGACAACGATGGATGAATTTACTCTGTCCCGAACGCTCTGTCGCCGGCATCCCCTAACCCAGGCAAGATGAATCCTTCCTCGGTGACGTTTTCATCGATCATCGCGGCGTACACGACCAATCCGGGGAAGGATTCGCTCAGTTTTGTCAGCGCCGGCGGCCCGGCGACGCAACACATCACTCTCACGTTCTTCACGTCCGCGCCTTTGTCCAACACGTCTTGCACGGCTCTGACTATGGTCCCTCCAGTCGCTAACATCGGGTCCGAAATCAAAACCTTATCTTCCTTTGAGAACCCGCCCTTCGGTAACTTGTCCAAATACTTGGTCGCCTCCAACGTCGTCTCGTCTCGCGCGTACCCGAGATGGTACGTTTTCGTCGTCGGTAAAACCTCGTGCGCTTTCTCGACCAAAGTCAACCCGGCTCTTAATATCGGGACGATCGATATCGGTTTCGTCGGGTCCACCACTTCCACGTTCGCAATCGCCAGCGGGCCTTGCACTTGCGCCTCGTACGTCTCCAACCAATCTCGACTGAGTTCGTACGTTAAAATTTTCCCAATCTCTGCCAAGGCGGATCGAAACAACGCCGGCGGCGACGCCGCGTTCCGCGCGACGGCGAGCCAATGCTTCAACAGCGGGTGTGGGGGCACGTAAATGAGCATTTGATTCGGGTTCGGTTTCGCTTCCGCGTTCGCTCTCGTTCTTTGCGTTTGTCTTCTTCTTCTCGTTTTTTGCGTCATCAAACGAACGACGACGTTTTCCCCGTTGCCGCAACAAGGAGATGAATGCGAAGAAGAAGCGGCGGCGGCGGACATCTTTCTCGCCGAATGCCCCCCCGCGCGATGATGCCGACGCTGTTGAGGCGCGCAAAACGACGAAGAAGAAGGTAAAGCGGACATGATGATGATGTTTGCGTGCGTGTGTTTTTCAATGCGGTTTCAAGTAAAAACAAAAAGTAAAAAAGTGGATAAAATAGATATCTGTAAGACCACACTTTCCACCTCTCTCTCTCTCTCACTCTCTCATCGAGCGCAAATCGCAGAGAATAAGAAGAATAAGGAACACAACGCGCAATCAACATGATCTCCTCTTCCGTTCGAGCGTCTCGATTTTCCATTTCTTCGTCGTCGTCATTAGCGTCGAAGACGAATAGAAGAACACGACGAGTATTGGGGAATAATGCGAAACCAATCAGATACGTATCCGCGTCTTCCTCCTCTTCGTCGTCGTCGGTCGTGGAACCGTCTTCGGTGACTCTGGTCCTCCTCGCCGGTGGCGTCGGGAAACGAATGGGCGCGAACATGCCGAAACAGTACTTACCGTTGCTCGATATCCCAATCGCGGTGTACTCGTTGAGGAAATTTGCCACCATGGAGGAAGTTGGTGAAATCGTGGTGGTGTGCAACGAAGAGTACGACGATGTGTTTACGAGCGAAAAGATTTCGAAACCGCTGGTGATTGCCAGGCCAGGCGCGGAGAGGCAAGATTCAGTGTTCAACGGGATAAGTAAAGCTAGAAAAGAGGCAAAGTTGTTAGCGATACACGATAGCGCGAGGCCGTTGACGGATTTGGAGGACGCGAAGAGATGTTTCGAGGACGGCGCCAAGTACGGCGCCGCGGTGTTGGCGGTCAAATGCAAAGCGACGATTAAGCAAGCGAACAAAGATGGGAGCATCGATAAGACGTTGGATAGGAGTTTGTTGTGGGAGATGCAAACGCCGCAAGTTATAGAACCGAATTTGTTGAAGGAAGGATTTCAATACGTGAAGGAGAACGGATTGGAGGTGACCGACGACGTTTCGGTCGTCGAACATTTAGGAAAACGAGTGCAGATCACCGAAGGCAGTTATTATAACATTAAAGTGACGACGCCGGAGGACATGTTCATCGCGGAGAGGTTGTTGAACGAAGAGCCAAAGCTTAGATGCGTGTAATAATCGATGTTTTTTTTATTATGACACTGTGTTTTTACCTCCCTCTTTTTTATGTGTACAAACAACTCAGGCAAACAGAAGCCGCTTTGTATTTTTTACACGACGCCAGAAACGGTTGACGTTTGCGTCGACGCCTGCTTCGCTTTCGTTGGTGCCGGGAACTCTCGGAACGTTTTATATTCCGTATCAAAGTATAAAGGTTCTTCGCAATATCCGTCGTTTCTGTTGAAATTGCGCTCGAACTTGTTTGGAGAACTGTCGTTGAAAACGCATCCAAAGCACGTGTCGAGTACAAAAACGACGAGGACGAAAAGCGTGAGACCGAGGTATAGCGTTTTCAAAATCTCGCGCTGGATGATATGGGCGATGTGAGGACGAATATCGTTCGGCGGTGCGATGTACGTGACGTGCGTTTCAGTGGACTGGAAAACAGTAGGAAACGATGCCCACATTTCGTGTTCGTCGGCTTCTTTCCCTCGCAACAGAGGAAGAAGAGGAAGTTCGATGGCAACATTTTGATCTTCATCATCCAGCGCGACGACGCCGATTTCCCAATACGTCGGATGGAACTCGTCCTCCTCTTCCTCCTCGTTGTCACCGTTAGTTCCTTCTTCTTCATCTTCTTCACTTTCCACGCCGAGCCATTCGTACCCATTGAGCCAATCGTATTCATCTTCATCGCTGGGGACGTCTTCTTTTGTCTCGAAACCTCGAACCGTTACTTCTTCTCCTTCTTCATCGTCGTCAACGTCAACGTCGCTGGAATCTTCATCGCTCGACCAAACGTTGTCGTCGATGTTCACCGCGTTCCTCTTCGCCGACGCTTTTGTCCCCGTCGAAGGATACGCGCCCGTTGACATGACCGCCAAAGTTTCCAACTCCTCTCGTCGCTCTTTCGTCGTCTCAGATACTTCTTCTCGCGACGAAGAAATGTGTCCCCGATCGTTTGCGTCGTCGTCCTCGCGCGGCGACCCGAGCGCGGGTCGCGCGAAGAACGCAGCGTAAGCGCAACAAACGAAGAGCAGAAACCGAAGAGGACGCACCACCATCATCATCGCGTGTACGAAGAGATTTATTGTATTTCGATCGCCAAAGCTTTTTTATCAGATATCAAAAAATTGGCGTTTTTCAGAAACGCTTCGATTTTTATTTTACAAAAAATACAAACGATCATATGATCGGCGACAACAACATCGAAAACTTGAACGACATCGATCGGTTGGAGAAACACAATCAAACGTACGTTGGTGCGCGCGACAAAGGAAGCACTCGCGATCAGTTTGGTCCGGATGAAATCGATCTTCTCGTGGAAGCGAACCGGTTGGAGCGAGAAGAACGAGAGAGGGAGGAGAAGTATTTTCGGTTCGTTCCTCCTCCGCGGAGAGAGGATTTCTCGCTGGCGAAGAGTTTCCTGGACCACGCGCCGATCCTGTTCTCGAGCAAGGTGTTGACGAAACTTTGCGATCAAGATCGCGTGGTTTTCTCACGAGTTTGCAAAAGAACGCGAAGGTTCATTAAAAATGAATTTGGCGAAACTAAGTACACGAAAATGTGCGTGCGGAAGTTTGCTTCTAGTAAAGAAGGCGTCGCGTATGCGATGCGGTGCGGGGCACCGAAGACGGAGAAAACGTTCGCGAGCATAGCTCGACTTGGAATTGTGGAGGCTATGGGATTTGCGCTCGATTACGGGTGGCCACACGACACCAAAGCGGCGACCGCGTGCGCGAGAGGGAACCACTTCGCCGCGTTACGATGGCTCCGGGCAAACGGATTGAGTTGGAATAAGAAAGAAGTGCTCGTTGCTGCGATGGAGAATCGAAACGTAGACATGGCCGAATGGGTCATGCTACAAGAAGCTGAAGAAGAAGAAAAAGAAGAAGAAGAAGAAGAAGTGAAAGATAACTAAACGATAATTATGCCTAAAAGAAGTGCTATGTTAAATGCTACGAGTCATACCGGCTTCACTCCGCCCCCGCTTTCTTCGCGGCGCGAGCGGCCCTCTTCGCCTCCAAAGCCGCTTTTTTCTCCTCCTTCGTCAACTTTCTCGCGAACATAGTTTCTACAACTTCCTCTTTCTTGCTATTTTCGCCTTCGTCTCCGGCTAACCCGTCGCTTCTCGGTCTCGATTTCGGTACTTTATCGCCCGCTTTCCACCACAAAGGTTTCGTCTCGTCCGACGGTAAAATCGCAGCCAAACCGTGGCTTCCACTTTTCCAGTTCAATAGTGGCGCGTCAAGGACCATGCCTTCGGACATTTCACCGCCAACTAACTGCTTCTTAATCACGGTGCCATCTTTCAACGTCGCCCCTACTTTTGCTATCGCAATCAACAACCCGCACTCCGAGACGTTTTTCGCGTTCGTCACGATGCGCAAAACGTGGTCGTCGTCTTCGCCGTCGCCAACGTCGACTTTGATGACTTTTAAGTTATCTTTATTCGCGATGGGCTCCACGGAGACGACTTTCGCCACCGTGAACTGAGAGAGGTACTTTTCGTTCTCGTCCTCTTCTTCGTCGGACATGATTTAAGATAAAAAAAAGCGCGTGTCGTTAGGGGAATTTATGCCGAATTCTCCACTTGTTTCCCTCTCACTTTTACGTTGCCACCATCATCGACGCGCACGCGCAGACAATAAGAGACCAAAGAGAAATGTGTCGTCGCGCTTGGAAGAAAAAGAATAGAAGTATCATCGCTCGCTTTTTGTTGTAGCCAGAGAGAGAGAGAGAGAGAGAGAGAGAGAGATCATCTTTCATAAGAGAGAAAACGACCGCGCGTTTCGTTTTTTTACCCACGCGGATTCGATTATACGAACGACGCGCAATGAACGAGACGACGCGACGACGCGCGAGGAGAAAGAGCAAAGAAGAAGAATACGAAGAAGAAGAAGAAGAAGAAGACACCGCGCTGCGCGAATCGAATTTTGTCGAGGTTGACGCGCCAGAATCGCCGTCAATATCTTCTTCTGTTTTACTTTTGAACGAAGAAGAATCGATGGTGCCGCCCGTTGCTGCTGCTGCTTCGAAGAAGAAGAAGAACGGAGCGGCGACGACGACGAAGCGGAACATCGCGAACGTGACGCTACGCGTGGAACAGTCTTCCACTGCAGTTGGTGTTTCGAGTACTTCTTCTGGTTCGAGTACGTTGTTCGCGTCCGTGGCTGGAGAGAAAGTATTTCCGAGCGAAGGCGGGATACAAGGGCGCGCGTACGACGTCGCGTGCGAGGCGGTGGCGTTTACGGCGTTTACGGAAGACGGCGACGAGGACAACGCGGTGGAGCGCGCGATGAGGAAGATGAAGCGGTTGCGAATGGCGTGTAATGCGGGAGGTGAGGAGGTGATCGAGTGGAAGAAGCACGAAAGATGTTCGCGATTGGCAATGGGACGGTGCGTGGAGTGGATGAGTAAAGAACACGCGGGCGAGAAAGAGAGGAAAGTCGTGCGATTAGGTGTTCGCGCAGTGACGGTTCTCGCCAAGTACGCAGATGCAGGTGAATATGCCAAGTTTAATGGCGTCGAGTATAGTAGAAACAACGTTAGCAGCAGAGTTGGTAGTGGTGCAATGAGCAAAAACGGAGCTGGTGAAAACCCGAAAAAGTTAAGAGGCCTTTCGCGGATGGTTTCAAAGGCTGCTTTGAAAGCTGGCTTGCGCAAATCAAAGAAGGAACAACAACTTCAGCTGCATCGGCAGAAGTTTGGACACGACTTTGCGAGCGACGACGACAATAGGAGTTCTCACAACGAGGAACAAGAAATTGCGGCAATTGAGGAGAGGAAGACGGCAAATCAGAGTGGCAACAACGCCGGGGATTTCGAGGATACTACCATTCGTGAAAACAAACTCGTCAAAGTCACGATGACGCTATACGACGAAAACAATGCAAAGATATTGAAGTTTGTCTCTTCGAAAGCTACACCGCTCACACATCCTCGCTCATCATTTGATTCACGCGATGGAATGAAAGAAGCTATATTCAACGCAATGACGCCGTCTTTTGCCGCGAACAGAATGCATTCAATTGAAATTGCTGTGATTGACGTCACTTCTGCTGGTAACGAGATGTCCGCAAACGAGGCATTAATTTCTACAGAGCATGAAGAGGAAAAAGACGAACTCGAAAGGAACGTATTCGATTCAGATAGATTTCCAGGTTCCTTTCGAGAATCTAATTCCTCCGATAGTGTTGGATTGACGAAAACAAATATGGTGAAAGCATCCATCATTCCAAGACGAGACTATCCCATACTTGGTCGCGTGTTCCTTCCAATTGGCTCGATCGGTGACACGTCATTAAAGAGTGTATCGCGCGATCTTACTTTAGCTTTAGAATCCACCAATGACGTTCCATCGACGGCATCGATAGGAACCGTTGATGCGAGCGTAGATTCTTTCGTTTCCTACGAGAAGAGGAGAAGGAAACACGGCGACAATACGAGCAAGATCTCGAAAAATACACTGAAGCCGGCGAATGGTGACTTGGAAATTTTACAATTCGCGAAGATAGGCATAGCAACGTTGCGTTTTTTTGCTCTCTGTGGACGCAATGAAAGACATCGCGCATTTATTTGTGAGGTATTACGAGATTTAGCTCGCACACACTGTAAAAAGAAAGATGTCGCACCGCGTTCTGGGGTAGCTGTGTGCGAGGCGTATGCGCTGTTTGAGAAGTGGCGCCCAGAAAAGATGCTGCACCGTGAGAGTGATACCAATGGCAAACGTACAAAAACGGATATAGAGGACGGTGATATTAGAATAGCAGAAGCTTTTCGAGACGCGTTGGCGAACGTTGCAGCGGCGATTGTAGCAGAGAGACACGGCGAATTGGAAAAAGTGTATTTTACGAAACTAGCCAAAGAAACTCGAGATGCGTGCGTTCGTACACTCGAAATGTATGGATTTGACAACATCTATTACAATGACGACGATGAAGAAATAGATATAGATGAGGGTACACAAAGTGTTAAAGCAGAGAACGTTGTGAATGATATGGAATCAGCATTGCGGAAGAAGAAAACAATGTTGATTATAGAGACGTTGGCGATTGTTTCTGAACCTTTGGGAGGAATTTCTAAAAGTTCTTTTCTTTCCCTGAGGCTTTCGAAGATTGCAAGACAATGCGGAATAAATCTCTTTCGCAACCGCTTTAATGCAAACGTTTCTGATGCTATTGGCCGCATCACGCTATCTGGGACTTTGAAAATGACTGTGAGCTTAATAGAACACTCAAAAAGTGACGCTAGAAAGTTACGCGAGCGGTTTCCGAGCGAAGCGAATGCAGTATTCTTTGCATTTGAAGCAAGTCTATCGCGTGCGCTGACTTTGGTCGCGGCTGTTTTGAATGCGTGCGGTGAGAAAGGGTTGAATCCAAAATATGATGACGAGGTTGTACAATCTATCGATACGGAACTCTTTCGCTTAGCGAAAGCGTACGAAGAAGAGATTCCTCCCGACGGCGGTTTTTCTTTCTTTGCCCGCAAAGGAGACGATTTAAATGCGAGCTCTTCATCAATATCGTGCTATTATTCAGAGACTGTTAAATCTGCATACAGAAAGTACGAGCGTGCGGTGCATCCTGCGATTCAGGAGTCTGTGGAATGCGCCTCGGAGGAGCTCAAACGCTTCGTTTCGACTCGTTGTGTAGGCAGTCCCAGCGATTTTCCAAAGCCGATACCAATGAACCACACTACCGGCGATATGCACTCTGCAGCTTCTGAAGACGTTTTGCGCGCATGCGCGGAGACCTATGAGGCCTTGACTTTCTCTATGCAACCAAAATATAGAAGAAGGTTCCATGCGGAGAAAATCGCACTCGCAATCAAAGAGAGTTTGGTAGAATATTCGAATGCGCAAAAGTTGTACGCTACAGTTCTTATAAAACGTGCGCGAAAGAACGAGGTCGAGCGGCTATCAAGAGATGAAGACTTATCAGTGGGCATATCAAGCGTGTTCGACGATGGGTCCTTTTATGGCCGAATATCAAACGCGAACAAGTGTTTTGAAGGGTTCATAAATCTCATGGAAGAGTATCCTCGATGTTGGAAAAAGATTGCCAAAGAGAAGGATGATGAAGCAGACGAAAACGCTGCACTATACAACGAAGAAAGCGTCTCAAGTGTGAACAAGCGAATTGAGTATGTCGCGTCTAGCGCATACAAAAAGCTCAAATCAAACCGTGACGAGATGTTCCATGCTCTCGCCGAACTCTTTTCGCAACGAGTCTCGAGAGATTTGAAAGTTGCCATTTTCGATGCATACGATGATTCACGTAAATTCGCAACCTCACGGTGTTTAAATATGATAGAAGCAGAGATTATACGCGCTGATACATCGTTATCATTAAAGTGTAGCAAAATGTTGTTGAAAGCATTACATGCTGGGATATTGGATGCAGTGGAACGCATCGTTTTGAGTTCGAGACTTGACCCGTTTAGCAAGTCTGATTTGACGCGCGAAGATTCTAGGAATTTCTCAGATGTGAACCGCGACTTTTTTGATGCCTCTAGGACAAAAATTACAGAAGTGACGCATTCTCGTTGTGTACAACTTTGCGACGAAGTCTCTGAATTTTTCAAAGGAGAATATAAAAAGAGGAATGGCGGTAATGGTTCAGCTGCACGGACCCTTCGAGAAGTGCAGAAATCAGAAAGACGCACCCGTCGAATTTTAGATTTATGGTACACGCCGACGATGGAGGTTGCAAATCTCGTTCCAGAAGAAGAAGAGACCAGAGAACGAGTGAGTTCGATGGACGTGCTTCGCATTCTAAAACAGAGAGGCGACAAGGACGAGTGGGCGCGAGATGTTGTCAGGAACGGTGCTCAAAATCTTGCGCATTCGCTTTGCGCTCGAGTCATTAAGACATACAATGCGAACTCAAAGCACATAGGTGAACGAGCTTTACTTGGATGTTGGCCGTGTCGCTCAGATTTCGGTCTGCGAGGTTGTGTGTTTGTCACATCAACTACAGTTGGATTTACTACGTTTAGTTTTGGTATTCGTTTCGAGAGCGATGAAATAGCGCACGAACACCAGCATCAAAGAGAGTGGGTTTGCGAAGTGGACAGAATGTGCGCACTTCTACGTATTGAAAGTGAAGATGGTACTCCGGGAGTGCATATTCAGCTCGATGATCGCACTTCTCTATATTTATCCGAGTTTGGTGATGAAGAAATTTCGTATGCCATGGAAAAGAGAGCGATCGAGCGAGACATGTTCGTAACTACATTACGAACTCACGACAAGTTCGCACCGAAAGGTGGAAAGCGAAGAGAGAAAGTAAAAGAATCCAGTAACGATGGGGGCAAGAGCGAACTTTCTTACCAGTCGTCCATTGCTCCAGCCCCTCCGCGAGAATTTAACCTTTTACCGAATAGTGACCCGCAGCTCAAAGTATTCGAAGACGTGTATAAAAATGAAAGCAACGGGACAAAATGTCATGGTCAGATCTGCGTAAATCGATACACAGTCCAGTTTTTACCATTTGATGAAACCATAGCTGGCATGACGATATTACTCAGGAATGTAAATCCAGATACTGTTCGACAAAGAAAAATAGGATGGACAAACTCGGAAGTGTGGGTATCCGAAAGCTTGATTATTTCCGGGTTAGATGTGCACACCGCAGGAGAACTCGCCAAAATGATTACAGTTGGGATTGCAATGGTTACTTAAGGCTTGCATTTTAGTTCATATTAATTGTATGTTTATGTGTGTATTTCCAAGTTGTTTGCGTTTCTCTCTGTGCTTAGCTAATATGTTTTATCGAACAGCTCACACTCTCACCTCAATCTCTCCTAATAAGTCTGCCTCTGCATCTCGAAGCTTCTCAGCCAATATTTCAACAAAAGTCGGGCGTAAGGATCTCAAGAGAAAAGTGGTCTCCTCTCCTTCCGCGCCGTCGTTCTTTTTGATAACTTTTTCGATAGATTTTACCCAGGTCAACGCCTTTTCAGGCTCGTCTAATCTTTCCATGTGCGTTGCTCTATTGAATGCCAGCGAAACCAAATATTCCGCTTCGGCGGTGGGTAATAAAACCGCGGTATTCGCACCACGTTGAGATGGCTTCAATGTCGTGAGCCTGGAAAAAAGTGCCAAGGCTTTTTCGTTTTGCTCTTCTGCTGCGAAGAGTTTGCGAAAGGCAGCAGCCAGCGTGATACTATCGAAAGCTTCGTGCGTGTTTGGAGTATCTAATATGCGTTCGACGATGATATCGTTGATTACGGAAACGGCTGCTTTATTATCTGGGTAATCCTCGCACAATCGTAGTAAAACTCTGGGAGAGGAAACTTTCGAACCCGGTCCATTGCAAAACGTTTTTACTTCCTCCACGCTCAAAGATGTTGCACCTTTTCGCTTATTTTGTAAGTTAAGCAATGCGTACTGGTACGCAATCAAATTGTCTTCGTATTTTCGAATTGTCTCCATCTGTCCGCGGTCGCTTGAGCAACCTTCCTTGGCTTTCTGGATCCTTTCTTCAAATTTAGCCACAGCTTTTTCCGTTTTTGAAAGCGCTTTTTCATCGTCTTCGCGCATTTCATCGAGCATTGCAGCTATTGCAATCTGGAAACAAGTTAAACTCATACAACTTGCGCGATATTGGGACGCAGATGACGTTTCCTTGTCGTATTCTTGTAACGATTCGATGCGTTCGAGTAGTTGAGCGGCGGCAAAAGCGAGACGTCTCGCACAATCAATCAAGGTGGTTGTCGACGACGACGACGAAAGAGCTCTTTCCTTCGTGGCGCGATGCAAAGATAACTGAACCAAATCGAATACAATATCGATTATAACGAGACTCTCTGGAAATATTTTCAAGAGCGTTGGAATCCTCGCGGTTCTTGCAAGCCAGAGCGTCACATCGCTGACTAACGTTACAAAAAATTTCGAAGGATCAATAGTCGTCACCGTTCCGGTAGACGACAAGCTTTTCCACGCATGCGCGAGATACGCGCGAAATACCATCGCTTCGTTCTTCAAATTATTTTTGTTATCTTCGTCTCGTTTTTCTATCGTTGTCTTTTTGTGTAAGGCTTCCCAAGCCGACCTTAATGCATCGGCGATAATTTCCGCATCTGCCAATGCGTCGAGCTCGGATGCTGCAAAAACGATTGCATTCTGGTCTCCAACCCGACAAACAGTGTGAAAGGCCGTCTTGACGCGTGAGACGATCATCATCTTATTGTTAGTACGAGGATTAGATGAGTCTCCTTTAGCTGTAGCAGTCGTATTTTTCTCTTCGAGAGTGGCTTCTTTGTCTTTGCAGTGCAAGTTTTGCAACTCTGCTCTACAAAGTTTGAGTCGAAGTAATGCGGTAGATGCTGAGACTAAGCGCATCTCTCGACTTTCGTGCGCCTCGAGCGCTTGTACTGCGTGCGAAGCCAATGCGAGCGAAGAATCATCAAAAGGAGACGACGCGCTCAGAGCGCAAAATGCTCGCGTTTTGAGCGCGTCGGCTTCGTCGTTCTGAAAGCTTTGGCTCTCAATCGAGTCTTTATTCTCTGAGATGAATCCTGCTTCACGCCACAACTTATCAATCGCGACAACGTTATTAAATGCATCGTGCGCGAGCTTAGCCATGCTTTTTGCGTTTTCGTGATCAGCCGCTTCAGCGCTAAGTTCCAGGCAAACTGCATAATTCCACGCCAAGGCTCGAGCGCGAGCGAGAAGAGGCGAGCTTTCCTTCGAATCACTGGACGTCAATATTTGCGCAATGAGTGAAGAGGGCGACAGCAATCGTTCCGCATATTGAATCGCGGTATATTCGTTCACCTCGTTCGTCGGTGCAGTTGACGATGCTGAAGATGTGATTGAAAACGCTGCCCAAAACGTGCTAGCGATGAGAGCAAACTTGCACTCGTCATCTTTCGCAGTTTGAATAGATTTCAAACGTTTTTCAATCCGCTCTATGCCAGCGTTAACGTCCTGTTTCGCGAGCGCTAGAACGAACGAAGCTGAAGCGAAAGTCCGCAACGTTCTCGTCTTCTCAAATCGTTCGTCTTTTGCGCTGCCGTCTTCGCCGAGTACACGAAGCGCGCATTTTTCTGCGTAATCCGCGTTTCCATCTCTCAAAAGTGACATTTGCCCCGATAGAAGTAACGTCTGCGCGTCTTCAATGGTATTTATCGTATCTTTACCTTTTGTTTTCTCATGTTCACCCTGGTCGAGATGTTTAGAAGCATCTTCGTTTAAGAATACGCAAACTTTTGCTGCTCGAACTTGCATGCTTTTCTTAGTAGCGAGTGGGAAAACTGATTCATCAATCGTCTCCGCGACTTCAATCAAGTTCTCCAAAGCAACTTTAACGACTTGCAACATCTTACTCGTTGCTGTTTCATCATCCTCGTTGCTCAAAATTTCGAGATCCTCCAAGTCTTTCGCCAACTTTTCCAAAGCGTTGAAAAATATTGAAACCATTTGTGCCTTTTTCGCTGATTCGCTACTCGACGACATCGCATTTGCAAACAGTAAGGTTTTCGCGCATTTCGTGAACATAGAAGACGCTTTCGATAAATCCTTTAAGCGAATAAAGTTCGCTCCTCGTAGCGTTGCGACTTTGAAGGTTTGGAAGAAATCTTCTTCGTGTTTCTCGTGTTCTCTACACTCTTCTCTAGTAGGAGACTCGTCTTCAGAGAAATCAAAATCAAATGGCGTTCCTTCTAACGCCGTTTTGAAGTACTTCTCTGCCATTGAAAATCGAGCGCACTCGTAACACGTCTCTGCTAATTTCCCGCGCAAAGACGTTAATAATCTCTCATCGATGACGGCGCTGTTCTTTCCACCTCTCGCGCTCTTTGCTTCTGTCATCAACTCCAGCACTTTCTCGCGAACGTTTATAGAAACAATCATGGCGCCAACGTTGTTTGTCGTTTTCGCATCGATCACCACCGCCACGTTCCAGCATCTAATCATGCACTTTGAGAAAAACTCGCACTTCTTCCGACTCCACTCCTCACTATTTTCGTCTAAAGTAGAGATCGATCCGTTCTCTTCTGTAGTCTTAACCTTCAAAACGTCCTCAGAAACCTCTATAGCTTTCAACGCCGTCTCTATGTCTCGCAACCTACCCAGAAGCGCCGCGTGCTCTTCCTCTCCATCCGCCGCGTCCAACGCGCGTTTCAGTTCGCGCATATTTCGCGACAGTTTCGTCGTCAGTAATTCCTCCTCGTCCTCGTCGTTTTTCATCTCTGCCTTTTCGCCTTCATCTTCTTCTATTTCTTCTTCTTCTTCTTCTTCCTCCTCGTGCAAAGTCTTCTTCAACTTCTTCGCGTGCAGCGAAGCCTTCTTCTCGGCGAGTTTCGCCGCCGTCGGACTTCTCGCCGTTTTTTTCGTCGTCGTCGTCGTCGTCGTCGTCGTTGCGGTGCCTCTTTTTCTCGCGGTCGCATCGCGCACGTCCAGTGTCGGCAGAGAAGGAGGCTTCTTGTTGTTGTTGTTCTTATTCTTCTGCGCGCTTTCTTTTTCTTCTTCTTCTTCTTCTTCTTCCGCGCGCTTCTTCGTTCTGCTCTGTTTCTTCTTCGCGGCGGCGGTAGCGACAGTTGCCGCCGTCTTCGTCGTCTTTGCCGTCTTCGTCGTCTTTGCCGTCTTCTTCTGCGCGCTGGTGCTGAAGATCTCTTTGAATCCCATGTTTACGGGCGCGATGCGATCGCAAAAAAGCGCGTTCTTCTTTTGTTTTGAGGAGTTTCTTAGGTATTTTTTGAAATTGACACAAAACGACTTAAATGGATTGTGAGCACCCAACGCGCTTTGAAATTCTACGACGACGAGACTTTAAAGTACACCACTACTACCACTTACTACTACTACTACTACTACTACTACTACTACTACTACTACTACCTCTCCGCGCGGCGTGCGACAACCTCTTTTGCATAAACGGATGCCCTTGATGATAATGCTGACGTTTGTGCTGTTGTTGTTGTTCTTGTTCATGTTCTTGTTCTTGTTGCGCGAAAGTGCGTTTCGCGCGCGGTACGTTTACAGCGGCTGGTTTTCTTTGAGGTTCGTCGCCGCGAGGGTACCGCGCATCGCTTCTCGAGACGGGTGCGACCTTGTTGTTATTGTTGTTGTTGTTGTTGTTGTTGTTGTTGTTGTCCGCGAGCATTTTGTTTATGTGGGTATCGCAGACGTTCGGTGCGAACCAGTAATTGTTTATCGCGTCGAGTCCGCCGATGTCGTGCGGCGTGCCGGCGTTCGCGTCGCTCGGCATCTCGCTCCTATATTCAAACGCTCTCTTGCACATTTTTGCAATGTCAATGTAATCCCGAGATTTTCTTCCACCAAAACCATCTAGTTGCGTCCCAACGTCGATGAATTGCCATCCTTTATTTATGAGCGGGCGAAGAACAGCGATGAGTGTTTTTGCAGCTAAACCGGCGCATAGAATGACCACCGGCGGTTCGTTGTTGTGGTTGCGCGAAAGCTGGGCGCCCTCTAAAGCGACTTTGCGAATGAGACTTTTCGTTTTGTTGTTGTTTCTTTGGATGTTCGTGGAGTCGATCCAGACGTCGTGTTTTATGAACGGAATTTTGTTGACGTGATTGGGACCGACTAAGACGACGGGGCGGTTATATTTCCAAATTAACCCGGACCATCCTTCGATGTTCTTTTTACGCCATGCGTTTAAGCTCTCGTCGGTGATATCACCTAATGGCAAGTAAAAGAAGGAATGAATCGCGATGTCGTTCGCAATATCATTCACATCTAAATCGCGCTTGCGCGTTTCCGAAGAGGAAGCTGGGGAAGAAGATTCTACTCGCATCGGCGTCGTCAACCCTTTATTCCAGCTTTCCCTGAGATTTTTCTTACACAGCCAATGTCCTCCTACATTCATGACTATTTCGGGAGATTTCGTCTTACTCGCGAGCACCCGAACCGCTCTCTGCATCGCCGATTCTCTTTGACCATCTTTTTTGGACGCGATCATCTCAGCATCTCCCCAACGCACCCACGCAAAACCCTTATCTTTTTCTTTAATCCTCCGTTCGACTTCTTTTATCAACCGGTCGTTTGCGTTGTAGAACTTGCCCAGAGATTCCTGCGTGCACTCGCTCGGATCGATGTCTTCGTTCGGAAGGTCTGGCTCTGATTCGCTTTTAGACGTCATAATGTCCATCAACGTGCGATATTTGTCTCTATTCCTATCCACTCTACCTTTAACAACGATAGTGTTGCTGTCCCTCTCGTTGACGGTGGCTTCCAGTTTCTCCCCGCGCGTAGTTTCATCTTTCGCATCTTCGATGTACTCGTACCCAACTCTCCCCAAATCTTCGTTCTCCTCACTTAAGTACTTTGAATACGACTCGATCGCTTTCAGCAGATAAAAAGTACACGCGGCGAAGGTGAGGAACACTAAAACATGCTTCAAACCGTTGCTCTTGCGTTTGGGGAAGCGAGAGGACGTCGAAACCATATCTTTAACGAGGACGCGGGATTTCTAGTTTTAATCTTTTAATCAATCAAAATGGAATTCAGCTCGAGCATTCACCCCTTTTTCACGAGTCATCGAATCTCCTCGCGCGAACGCACGCGCGCGCGTGAAAAGTGAATGCGAACTGCCTTTGAATAATCGCGATGGTAGCGAAGCTTTGCGGAAAAAACCGCGATGAGAAGGTTGTTCCCGTTTACTTCTCTTTATAAAGAGATTTAGGGGATTTTTGCGCAAAAAAGAACAATGTTTGTAGGGGGCTCCACGCTACACTAACTATTCTAGAATATATTTACGGATGAGCCTTTATATACAAAGTATAATTCAAATAACAAATAAAATTTTCGAAATTCGCGTTTGCGTAACGCGACGCGAACCGACAAACGCACGGAAAAGATGCTCGTGAGTAAACAGTAGCCGTGCACGCTCTCAATCACCAGCGCGCGAAGAAGAGGAAGAAGTTTGAAGAAAGTAAGAGGAATAAAGAAGAGAGAAGGAACTTCGCGCAGAATCCTTCGCCGTTGCGCGAACGAAAAAAAAACAACGACGAATCAAGGCCAACTTTGAAACAGGAACGCAGTATGATACTGAGCCGATTCAAGTCCAGCGGAGAAGATGAGCACGAAGGAAACGAGAGAACGACAAGAAGAGCGCACCTGGAGGAGCCATCATCATCGACGTATTCGTATGTTTTCTTCTTTGGTACTAAAAATGTATTCTCAAAAGTCTGAACTTTTTTTTTGTGAGCACTCAATCGCGGCAATTCGTTCTCTTATATGTCCCCTGTCAAACTGTTGTCGGTCGTCTTTTTTGTTTTTTTTATTTTTTTGTTCCACTGTCCACCTGGACGGGGGTGGAGCTTGCGACGACCTTTTTTTCGTTCGAGGTGGTTCATTTTTAATGCTCTCTCTCTCTCTCTCTCTCTCAGATCTAATACAACGCAATTTGATGACTAACAACAGTGCTATGTGAATCAAGCAACGAAAAGGAATCTTTTCTCTGTTACAGGATTCGAATTTTCGTTCCTTCTTCCCAGTTGGAATCATCCCACAGGGCGAGCTTGTCCTCCGCGCTATCTTCTACGTATTCGCAGACGTGTTGGCACGACAGTTCGTCGAAGCTTGTGATGACGGCAGGGTACCACGCGTCTTCCCCGGGCCAGAAGATTTCGAGTTTGACGCCAACGGCGTTTTTGCCTTTTGCGGCGAGGAGAGCTAGGTCTAATTTCGTGTCGCGCGCGACGCAAAGCATTTGCTTTGTGATGCAACTTTCAGCCGCATCTTTTTCGTTTTTGTTCGTGCAGACGGAACACTTGCCGCATTTCCCACTGGGCTGGAGTGCACTGAGGGCTTTTGCTACGTCGTCGTTGTCGTCTTTGTGCTTCATGGTAAACGTCAACTTTGGTTTGACTTTCTCCCACGGCGGTTCAATCACACTGGCGATGTCGTAACACGAATCTCTCACCGGAACGGGATGGCCGGGCACGAGTTTTCTCAACGCATCGTTCCCAACTTTACGCAACTCTTCCGCATCCTCGTAAATTTGCGAATCTTCTTCGTTAAAGCTTTGAGCGTTCGAAAAGCACAGCTCGAGGGCGAGAAGAAATGACCAAATGGACGCGTAACCATTATCTCTCAGGCATTTCGTTATACTTCGCAAATCGATGGGATTGGCAATAGCTTTGTAATATCCTGGGAGGACTTTACTCGTAGGTAGGAGTTCGAAGAGTTCGCTGCGCAGACGCTTGGTTTCCGGTTCGACAGCGCAGCGGATCGACCGAAGAATTGAATGGCAAACATTTGTGGCTTTTTGCGTCATTGTACCGTCGGTATTTTTCCATTCCCACGCACTCCCTCCATCTGCGTTTGTGCGCGCGATGGTGGCATTCTTCGAAACTTTGGCTTCTCTCCCATCCTCGTCGTCGTAATCCTCATCGTCATCGTCGCCGTCGTCACCTTCAGCACCTACGGAACGTTGTCTCCTTGCCGCGCGGTCTGGCATGTGACGTGGTTCAATTTTTGAGAACCCTTTAACTAAGGACCAAATACCACTTCCAACGCCGGAGACTTCCGTAAAAATATCTGATTTGTTGCGCATGTACGCATTGAACGCCGCCGCTTTTCGACCGGCTTTCGCCCATTCGCTACCAGCGCGACCGCCTCTAGCTTCGATCTTCTCCATGAATTCTACCGTTCCAAGTTGAGAATATCTCTCTAATAGACTGATTGCGACGGCAGTCGTATCGTTCATGCCGCTTCCCCTCGCACCCGAAGGACGACTGCGTTTTCTGCCTCCTTCACTATTTGGTTTATTCTTACGAGTGAAATCAGAATCTGAACCCGATTCATAATCCTCCTCATCGTCAGAAGACTCGAGCTTGATAGTTTCCTTCGATTTGCGCTTTTTGTACGGACCACGCTTCAAAGATGGGATCTCCATCGGTTTGTTTTCGTATCTGATTTTCGTCCGACCTCTTCTTTCACCACCCATGGCTTGCTCATTCTCTTCCTCCTTCACCGCTTCGTAACCGTATTCGGCGATGGCAGCTTTGTCGCGTTCGATTTCCTCGCGAATGGTTTTCGGAGAGACTTGTGCTGGCGGATGATATAACGCCGACGTTTCTGTTAGAATTTCACGATGATCACGATAAACAACATCGTCTCCGGCAAACGGATTCTCCTCGTCGTTGATTTCGTAAGGAGCTACGCGAGTCTCTCTATACTCTCTCGGTTCTTCAATGTCGTCATAGATATCTCCACCAACTTTGGGAAACGGAACATCTGGTCCAAAGAGCTCTTTTGCAGCAGAACGCATGCATTCTCTCAAGGCCGCTGCGTCTGCATACATTTGACTTGCAGGATCGTTGTATCTCTGCGCATTCGCAAACACAAGCTCCAAGGCGACAAAAAACCACCACGGCGAGGCATACACTCCTGACTTCAATGAAAACTCAATCGTGGCTATGTCAATCGGGTATCGAATAATTTGATAATATTCCGGAAGTTGTGATTTATTGGGAAGAAGTTCAAACATTTCGACGAGGAAGCGAGTTGAAGAGGCGCCCATTTTCCCAACACCTTTTCCTCTCCCTTCGGCGCTGCGGACGATTCTTAGAATCTCAAGGCATTTTCTTCGCTCTGACATGCGCATTGGATTATGCTCGCTCACACCGGCTTCGTAAATCGTGTACACTTCGTACGGTCCGATAGAAATGGGATACTTAGCTCCAGACTTTCCAGGTGCACCGGCTGGTTTTCCAATTTTCTGAACCAGCTCCAAGTCCGACAAGTTTTCAAAATCTTCCTCTTCTTCTTCTTCTTCT
>Ga0181561_10000591_pt1 | contig 30791 bp, 15 predicted proteins | sample 011ome_19_FD_133760 | JGI IMG/M metagenome (GOLD analysis project Ga0181561, IMG submission 133760) | Coastal salt marsh microbial communities from the Groves Creek Marsh, Skidaway Island, Georgia - 011510BT metaG (megahit assembly) | ecosystem: Environmental > Aquatic > Marine > Intertidal... | reverse complement strand
CATTTCACGGATTGCGCCGTCGCGTCAAACAGTCCGCCGCCGGCGCGATTTCGGGCGGAGCTTTTTCGTTTTTCGTGACTGCGAAGTCGTTTCGTTTCTCGCGCAAAAATCGTATCGCGACGTTTCGTTTGTGGCTCCGATGTTCCCGTTGTCCGCGCGCTTTCCAATGAGGCGCGCCGAAGCGGCGAGAAAGGCGCCGGCGCTGAAAACGTCGAGGAATGTTTTCGCTCGCCGCTCGAGCGCCCGACCGAGAACGGCCAGACCCGCGCGCGCGCGACCGCATCGCGCGCGACCGCATCGCGCGCGACCGCATCGCGCGCGACCGCATCGCGCGCGAGCGTCTCGCGGCATGTCCTCGGCGGAGGGAAGCGCCGCGGTGGGCGGCGCGGGTCCGCCCGCGGTCGCGTCCCGTCGCGACGCGGGTGCGCTGCTGATGCCCCCCCCCGCCCCTCGCGCGCCTCGGCGCGCGGGCCCCGTGGTGCTGGACGAGGACGAGTACGTCGCGCGCCTGGACGCCATCATCACGCGGGAGTACTTCCCCGACGTCCCGAAGCTCCGCGACACCCTGCGCTGGCTGCGGGCGACGAACAGCGGCGACCCCGCGCGCGTGCGCGAGGCGCAGCGCGCCATCCAGAGGAGGCTGGACCGCGAGCGCGGCGCCGGCGACGCGTCACCCTCGTTCTCGCTGCGGCTCGGGGGCGCGAGCGACGACCACACCGCGCACACCGCGCACACTTTGAGATCTCCCGCGAGCGCCGCGGCGACGCTCTCGCCGTGGGACGCCGAGGCGGAGGACCAGTGGCGGGACCGGGACCCGGAAGGCTTTCCGGATGCGCGCCGCGACGTCGCCGGCGACGCGCGCTCGGCGCCCGCCACGCCTTCGCGCGGCTTCGCGGCGGCGGCGGCGGAGGACGCCGCCGCCGCCGCCGTGGCGGCGGCGGACGCGCGGCTCGGCATCGACGGGTTCCTCCGAACGTACACCGGCGAGGACAACGCGAGCTTTAAGGTGATCCTCGAGAGGCAGAACGAACAGACGCGGCGAAACGCGGAGCGTTTCGCGCGCGCGCGCGACGAAGCCGCGGCGAGAGCGGCGCGCGCCGGCGAACGCGTCTCCACTGACGAAGGCGTTGGGACGGCGTTATCGTTCCGTGTGGAGCCCGTGCGGAACGACATGTTCTTTCGGAACGTCTCGACGGATAACGCGTTTCGGAAAACGGAGAAGCACGAGCGCGTCACGCGCGCGTCTTCGAAGCGTCTTCGAAACGACGCCGCGACGGTGGCGCGAAACACGCGCTTCGAAGACGCCGCCGTCGCCGCCGCCGTCGACGCGGCGGCGCGCTCGGCGGGCGCGGCCGCCGGCCACACCCCGTACGACGTGGTCGCGACGCCTCACATTGAGCCGGGCGTGGACGACACGCCGATCGTCACGTGGGGAGCGCTGGAGTCCACGCCCGTGCGCCTGGACGGACCGGCGCCGGCGCGCGGCGGCGGCGAGCGTGGGTCGAAAAGCGGGACCGAAAAAGAAAAAGAAAAAGACGCCGTGCCCCCGGCGTGCGCGGCGTCGCCCTTCCGGCTGGGCGGCGAGGACCGCCGGGAGCGAACGCTCCGGAGCCTCGTCGCGGACGTGGACGCCAAACGAGCGGGGGGCGCCGCGGGGGACGGAAGCGCACGGAAGCGTCGGCGTGACGGTGGCGAAGGCGCGGCGACGTTCCGGAAAGGCGCGCTCTCGGAGGCGGCGCGCGCGCTGGCGCGCCGCGTGCGGGATTTCGGCGAGGGGAAAGCGCCGTCGCGGCGCGGACGCGGCGTGGGCGACACGTTCGAGGGGAGCCTGCGTCGCGCGTACACGCCCGGGCGCACGCCGCGGCGCCCGGGTTCGGCCAGTGCCACGCCCGCGAGGGAGTAGCGCGGAGGGTATCGGGACGCTCGGACGGATGCGTTCGAAAGGCTAAATCGTAGGTAAAGCTAGCTTAGGTATCGAAAAAGGATTCGCGGCTAAAGACGCGTACGGCGAACGTCGCTCGTCGCTCGTCACGCGATCTCGTTGAGCGGGAACGCCCGCGTGAGCAGCTCCGGGATCTCGTGCGGGTTGGTGAACCGCTCCTCCAGGGTCACGCTCTTGGGCTTCATCAAACGCACGGAGCTGGAGAGGAAGTCCTGGTTGACGTTGACGTCGAACCCGAAGAAATCCTTCAGCCGTCGCATCGTCTCCGCCTGCTTCTCCGGCGTCACCAGGTGCTCCTCGTACACCAGGTGCACGTACTTGCGGTCGCGCTTCGCCATCTCGTCGTGGAAGAACGTGATCCAGTCGTGTCTCTGGTCGAACATCAGCTTGAACCGCGGAAACGAGAACGTCACCGGCTTCGGCGCCGGCAACGCGCGCGCGTCCGCGGGGTTGGCGTTGTCCGCGAACCGCATCCACTCGCCCGTGTCTTGCGCGCGCGCCAGCGACGCGTACTGCGCCAACACGTTGGCGCGCTCCATGAACAGCACGTTGGCGTGCGGGAACGCGTCCAGCAAGTTGCTCGCCACGCGCTTGGACAGCATCGGGTCCTTCGGGTCGCTGTTCCAGCCCACCTTCACCAGCACGTACTGATACCCCGCGCTCGCGGACTTCTGCAGCACCTCGTCCACGAACAGCGCCGGCTCGTCCAGCGCCGCGTCGAAGGCGCGGCGCGTCACCCCGAACGCCGCCAGCCGCGGCCACAGGTCCTTCTGCACCCAGTCCTGCGCCATCGTGGTCTCCGACCACAGGTCCCCGAGGTCGAAGAAGCGGTTGTACAGCGGGATGTCCGAGTGAAGGCCGTTGGCGTCCGTCCACACCACCGTGTCTTCGTCCGCGTTGAACGCCTGCCGCAACATCTCCGACACGAGCGTCGACCCGCTGCGCGCCGTCGACCCCAGCACGATGAGCTGCGCGCGGTTTGACCCCGCGCCCAGCAGCTGCTGCCGCCGCTCCACCAGCTCCTTCGTTAATTGGTCCGCGTTGTGGCTCTGGCTCCACCGCACTTGGTCCAGCGTGAAGTCGAAGATGAACGACGCGGGGTCGTGCACGTACCGCAGCGTCCAGTCGGCGAGTTTCCGCGCGCGCGCCGCGGGCTTGCAGTTGATCCACGACTTGCCCAGGGAAAAGTGGTCCACCGCGGTCGCCTCCGGGTACTCGCGCGTCATGTCTTCGCACGGCACCTTCACGCGCCACACGTCCCCGTTCTCTTCCTTAACAAGTAAGGAGTTTTCTTGATCGACTTTACCACCGAAAGTAGCGTCCGCGCCCACGCGCTCCAAGCACCGGTCCATCCCGTCCTGCCCGCAAAGCAGCGGATACGCGGTGTCTCTGTCGAGAATCACCGCGCTGTCGAAGTGCAGCACCTTCAAGGTGAGGAACATCGGGCCGGTCCACGCGTTCGCCACGCAGTGCTCTTCGAACGGGATCTCGTTCAGGTATTGTTCGTTCGCCACGAGCGACGCGAACAGAGGCGAGTGTTTTTTCAGAGCGCCCATGAACCCCGCGGACGCGAATCGCTTGTCCCCGCCCGGGTCCGCCACCAGAAACACCTCTTTGTTCAGCGACGCCGCCACGGTGAACAGCTCGGTGGGGTCGCGAAGCAGCTCGATGTTGGTGTCCATGTACAGCCCCCCGAAGTGGTACAAAATCTCGAACTTCATCAAGTCCCCGATCATGGAGAAGACGTTCTCCCCGGACTCGTCGTGGTACTTCAGCGCGCGTCGAATCGTGCCGTACGTGTACGGGAAGTTCTGCTGCGTGATGTCCTCCGACCGCCACAGCTTCAGCTTCCACCCAGCCTGATGCAGCAGCTCCTGATTCCGATGCAGGAACACGCGCTTGACGTTCGGGAGTTTGCTGCCGAGCCAGATGACGTGCCCCACGGGCTCCACCTCCAGCTCCACGTCCACGCTCCCGAGCGCCTGGAGCGCCAGCTCGCTGGCGCCCGCGAACGACCCGGAGTTGAGCGCCAGCACCACCGCCACGAGCGCGAGGCACGCGGTGGCGACGAGCGCCACCACGCGGCCGATGCCCCACGCGGGCGCGCGGGCGTCACGCCGCACCGCGCGCAGCTCGCCGATGTCCTCCATCGCCCTCACCACCTCAGCCGCACCCGTGGTGGTGCTCGGTTTCGTGAACGACTCCCCCTCCGTGGGCAGGAGCGCGGCGCGCTCCGCGGCGTGCGCCATCGATCGCGCGGGCAGAAACACCCCACTCTCACGCGAGCGCGCAGATCCTCAGGCGCGCGACCCGCGTTCCGCCAGCCCCGAGGCTGCGCTGTCCCTCTCGCTCGGTGGCGACGCCTAGTGCGTGCCGCGCCTTCGCTGACGACCGCGTGTGCGTCCCTGTCGCCTACGACGGGAGCGCGCGGCGCAATGGCCTCCGCGGCGTCGGCACTCGGTTTTTCTTGGGGGGTTACTTTTCGGTGGTATCCGAAGTCCGAACTCAAGTCTCCGAAATCAGACTGAAAACCATACGATTCATTTTTGGGGAGTCGAGGCGAGTTTGGGGTTTATGAATCCACATTTTTATGAAACGGAGGTCGCACGGTTGTTCTTCACCTCGCTTCTCAAACAATTTGGTCAGGTTTTCGTCGCGCTCTCGAAGATCGAAGGTGATTTTCTCGAAACTCGTCGTCAGCGGAACTCGATGGACACGAGCGGCACGTCGACGTCCTCCCCCTCGTCGTCCTCGCACGCGACGACGATGTCGAAGTGCTTGTTCGCCTCGGGGATCTCCAGCTTCGCGACGGTCTGCACCAGGTCCGAGACCTTCTTGTCCATGCGCTCCTTGTGCTTCGGGAAGATGGTGTTGTAGATGAGCGACTGGCCGCACGACACCGAGTACGCCGCCAGTCCCTTGGCTTCGAACCAGTCCAGCAGCTCCTTGACCGTGAGGTCGCCCTTCAGCACCCACCGGTCCCACAGCGTCCATGACATGTCCTTGAACTCGAACTTCTTCGGCGCGATGGGCTCGGCCATGGCGAACAGCGGAAGCGCCAGGTTGGCGAAGGTGTTGCGGTACGCCTCGATGGGCGCGCCGTTGAACACCTTGTACAGCTCGAGGCACACCAAGCCGGTGGCCATGGCGGTGGTGGTGGCGATGGCGGGGATGATTCTCCCCGCGATGAACTTAGCCTTCAGCTTGTCCACCTCGGGAATGTCGTAGTTCCGCGCGCGCATGTTGGACAGACCCGCGATCGCGTCCATGTGGAAGTTCGTGTCGTCGTCCTTCTCAAACTCCACCGCGCCCAGCCGGTAGTCGGGCGCGAGCGCGCCGCGCGCCGCCTCGAGCCGCGCGAGCGTGTCCTCGATGACGGCTTCGTCGTCCATGCCGCCGGCGGACGCCGCCTCCGTGGCCTTGGGGTCCGTCTCGATCTTCACCCCCGCCTTGGGCTCGAACGCGTGCACGCGCACGGCGTCCACGGCCTCGGCCAGCTTCGCGTCGTCCGCGGCCCAGTCCGGCCGCGCCACGCCGTGCACCTCCGCCTTGAGGTTCGCCATGGCGCGCGTCAGCGCGAGGTGCGCGGCGTCGCCCGAGGAGAAGGCGACGACTTTCGGGAACCGCTTGGGCGCGGACCAGAACGGCGAGCCGGTGGACGTCACGGCGTCCTCGGGGAACGTGTACGTGAGCTGCGCGATCTTGTCGTGGAACACCTCCTGGAACCGCACGCGCGCCCACGCCAGGCACTCCTGGTACGTCTCGCACCGCGACACCAAAAGGCACTCGGCTACTTTTTCCAAATTCTCCCTCGCCGACGCGTCGCCGGCGCGGCGCGCGGCTTCCGCGTACTCCGCGGGCTTGGCGAGATACGCGTTGGCCTCGCCCGGGCTCTTCTCGAAGAGCCCCTCGAACTCCGAGCGCGCCCAGGTCAGACAGTGGTCGATGTTGTGCGGAAAAGAGTGCAGCGTGCACATGGGCGCCGACTTCTCGGGCGGGTCGCGCGACGCCCCGTAGTTCTCGGTGACGTTCGGCACCACCATCTGCGTGTTGCACTTGGTGCCGAGCGTGCCCGACTCCAGGAGGGGCTTGCCGAAGTACACGCAGCGGCTGTCCACGTACAGACGCGCGTTGACGTTGTCCAGCGCGTTGACCACCACGTCCAAACCTTCCCAGAAGGCGTCGTTGAACACCTCCTCCGTGTCCGGCGACACGCGATCCCGTAACGGGATCGCGTTCAAGTCGGCGTTGATCGCCTTCGCCGCCGCCGTCGCGCACGTCGACTTGGCGTGGCCGATGTTCCAGTCGCGGAACAGGAACTGGCGCGACAGGTTGGACTTCTCGATCACGTCGTCGTCTGTGACGGTCACCGAACCCTCCGCGGAGCACGCCAGGCCCATCAGCGCGAAGTTCTTGATGAACTCGCACCCGAGCGCGCCCGCGCCGACCAGAAACACCTTCTTCCGCGCCATCTCGCGCTGCGTTGTTTTGCCGAAGCACGCGATCTGCGCGTCGTACCGGCTGCCCTCCGGGGCGCACTCCTCCGCGGTGAGCGTCTTCGGGTCGGGCAGGGACTCCACGGAGTCGAAGTAGAACCACTGGTGCAGCGGGTGGAACTTCCCCGTGCACGCCTTGACCACTTCCTGGCCGATCACGCCGCCGAACATCGCGCACATCGGCGACACGTACCCGCGCGCGGTTTTCGCCAGCGTCGTGAGCACGCCCCCCGGGTCCACGTCCTCGAGCTTCGCGGCGCCGTCGGGCGCGGCGTCGTTGATCTCGCGCGCGAGCGCGACGAGCGCCTCGGCGTCGCCCGCGTCGCCGGGCGCTGGCAGCGCTCCGTTCCTGGCCGCCACGAAGCGCTCGAGCGCCTGGAACCCGAGGTGCAGCACCGGACCGCGGTCGAACTTCGCGAAGTCGCTCAGGAGGAACTCGCCCGGGTCGCGCGTCGCGTCCGCCAGCGTCTTGAACTCGAGCCTCTTGGTCTCCTTGACCTGCGTGGCGATGCCCCCGCCGACGTAGGCGCCGAATGTGGAGCTGTCGCAGTTTGCGAGCTTGAACGAGTGCGCCTTGACGTCCTTGATGACGTAGACGCTGTCGTTGAGCTCGGTCATGCCCCGCACCTCGGCGAAGGAAACGCGCTGGCCGTCCTGCAGCTCGACGCGCTCGTCGTCCACGCACGTCACGAGCGGCTCCTCGTCGTTCGAGACGCTGGCGATGATGCACGAGTGCGGCTCCTCGCCGTCCACGTCCAACACGTCGAACGCCTCGCCGAAGTCGCAGAACAGCCGGCCGAACACGCCGCGCACGTCGCCGCGGATGAACGCCGCGCCGGCGGCGCGGCACGCCGCGTTCACGGCCACCGCCGCGTCGTGGCCCGTCTCCGTGCACACCACCGCGCGGTGCGCCGCGACGAGCGCGGGCGTGACCGCCTCGGTGACCACGGACACCGCGACCGCGGGGTTGAGCTCCTGAAGCCGCGCCGCGCACGCCTCGGCGCGGTTCTTCCCGACGTCCGCCTCGCTCAAGTAAAACTGCGCGCCGAGGTCGGCGAGCGCCACCGGCTCGGCGTCCTGCAGGGTCACCGCCTTGACGCCCGCCAAGATCACGTTCTTGGCTGCGCGCGCGAACGACGCGATCGGTCACGATGACGCGGCGATGGCGGAACACGGAGAGGGTCGACGCGGTCAGTCGGCGGGGTCGCGGAGGAAGCTGACGCGGGGTCGAACGAACGCGGATCCCTCGAGGGCGCGGCGAACAGAGGCGCGAAACGAAGAGGGAGGGGAGGTTTCGTCTGGCGCGTTCCGACGGCGAGATCTGCGATCTGCGCCCGTCGTTCGCGCGAGGGAGGCACACGAGGAAGAAGCACGCACCGATCTCGGCGCCGAGGCCCTTGAGTCCGCACACGAGCACCGAGGCGCCCGCCAGGCGGCGCATGGACTCGCGGCCATACACCGCGAGCTGGCGCGAGTGCAGGTCCTCGTCGATCTCGCCCGCCGCGGTCATTGCGTTTTCGGTGTTCGTTCGCGGCTTCTTCGCGCGCGAGATGTCGTCTTCGGAGTCTTGAGCGGTGGCGGGTCTCTTTGAGGCTGCAGAGGACATAAAATGCGTGTGACGCGGTCGACACAAGCCGGCGAGACTCCGCGGTTGTGCCACGGGTCGAACGTGCGGGGATAGTGCCGCGGAGGGGAGATTCGAATCATCAGATCTCGGAAAAATGAACTTGTGTTTGGGCCCGCACTGCTCCGCACTGCGCGCGGCTCGCAAAAAGCGCTTTTTTGCACAACGTGCTTTTCCGACGCACCTCGAGTCGACTCCCACACGTCCTCCGCGCGCGAGCGAGTTCCGCGGGGGACCCAGGGCATCGACGAGCCGTTCTCGGTCGAGCGCCCGATCCCAGAGAGCGGGCGAAGGAGGCGAGCCGCTCACGCCACGACGTGCCTCTGCTCCTTTACCCAGAACAGCATGTCATCGACGATTCCGTGCGCGGCGGCGAGCCGCCTGGCTTCGAGACCCGCGCGTCCCGAGCCCCGCACCACCGCCTGGACGCGCGCGGCGCACGTGCCTCGGCATCGCGCGTCCGTCGCGTCGCGCGCGATCATCGAGCGATCGGACACGCCGTCTCGCGCCGCCGACGAAGAGGACCGCGACGGACACGAGGGTTCGCGCGAGGATTGCGGTTCGGGTCGGGTCACACGCAGGAAACCTCTCGGAGAAACGCCGCCGCCGTCGCCAGCGCGACGCGCGAAGATGCCCAACTGCTTCGCGGACACGACCGCGATCGACGATGAGCTATCCAATCGGTGGATAGACCTCGACCCCGCGGGGTACTTCCTGATCAAGGTGGACCACGAACGCGCGCGCATCGAGGCGGCGCACTTCCTGAACACCATCGACGACGACGGCGCGGCGTGCGACCCGGCGACGGGCGAGCCGATTCCGTGCGACGGGTCGTACAAACCGAGCGCCAACGCCGTCTTCGCCGGGCGCACCGCCAAGGAGCTCTCCGTGCGTATCCTGGAGGAGGAGCGAGGCGCGGGGCTGGTGACCATGCTGGTGCACGCCAACTACCTCGGAAGGGAGTTCCAGCGCGCGGAGGCGTGCTTGGCGAGCGGAGACGAGTACGTGCAGGATTGATCCGACCATCCGTCACCCGATTCCGTCTGGAACGCGCGGCGCGATGGTTCATCTGCTACGGTATTTCTGTATCAAAAAAGCGCGCATCACAAGAAATAGTCCGGGCACCGCTTCGCGATCTGCTGCTCTTCCCCCCGCCTCGGCGCCGGGTCGAACTGCAGAAACTCCACGCCGCCGTCGTCGGCGACTTCCATGATGCTCGCCTGGTTCCCGCACCGATAGCAGTAGTTCGGCGCGCTGAACACCGTGACCAGCCCGTCGTCGTGGTGCCACAGGTACCCCTCCATGACGAGCTGGTGCGCGCGCGCGATGGTCTTCAGCCCGTTCGCGTGGTTGAACTGTTCCGTGATGTCCTGCCCGAACGTGTACCCCGCGCCCCGGGGGCTCATCCCCCATCCCGCGCGGTCGTCGGGGTCGGACCACACCAGGTCGCACACGGGCCCTTCGTGCGGCACCTCCTGGAAGCGGTCGATCTTGCGCACGTCGTCCATGGTGTCGATGGACGGGCTGAGGCCGCCGTGCGGGCAGAAGATCTGGTTTTCCACGACCGCCGTGAGCGGCATGTAGTCGAAGAGATCCGTGAACGCCTTCCACACGCCCGCATGGCCGTATTTGCGCACGCACTCGTCGTAAAACCCGTACACTTGCGTGATCTGCCGCGACTCGTGGTTCCCTCTGATTATCGTCACGCGGTCGGGGTACCGCACCTTCAGCGCGACGACCAAGGTGACCGTCTCCACGGAGTAGTACCCTCGGTCGACGTAGTCGCCCAGGAACAGGTAGTTCGTGTCCGGCGCGGGGCCGCCCAGCTTGAACATCTCCAGCATGTCGTGGAACTGGCCGTGGATGTCCCCGACCACCGTCACGGGCGCGCGCACGGGGTGCACGTTGCTCTCCTCGCTCAGCAAGCTCCGCGCGCGCTCACACAGCTGGAGCACCTCCTTCTCAGGCAGGAACTTGTGCTCGAGGAGCTTCGACACCATCGCGTCGTACGCGGGGTACTCCTCGCCGTCCAGGCGCCCCATCGCGACCGTCTCTCGCGCGTCCCGGGCGGTGGCGTGCTTGTGTGCTTTTCGAGGCGCACGCGCGCGTCACGCCCGAGATCTGCGCGTGCGGGTCGCTTCCCGCGCCGAGAGCGTCCGTCGAGGCGCCGCGGAGGTGCCGCGGTTCGATCGGGACAAACGGGGAGGTGGCAGAGGCCGACGCTCCGACGCGAGTCCGAAGAGACGAACGACGCGGACACGAGTGACCGTCCGATCCCAACCCCAACGTTTATGCCCTCGCTTTCAAAAAAACTGGCTGCTTCCTGTGCCCATTTTTTTTCGACTACGTGGCCACAGGGATACTAGTCGTGCATGAATGTGACTGAAACACATACGTACGACCGCGCCAAGATTTCGCGGCCGTCCAGCTCCGCCTTCGCTTTTCCTCCTCGAGAGGGATTTGTAGCCTAGCGGGCAGAGCTCGACGCGCCCGGGAGAGAGCCGCGCCGCGGGTGAGTCGTTCGCGATGCCCCCCAAGCGAGCGTCGGGGCTGATGAGCTCAAAGAAGCGTCCGCATGAGGCCCCGACGAAGGGCCGCAAGGTGTTCGCCGGCGCGCGTCAGAAGGTGCAACGCGGCGGCGGCGGCGGCGGCAGTCGAGGCAGAGGCGCGGACGACGAAGGCGCGGACGACCCCGAGGGCGACGACGAGATGATGGAGGACGCCATGGACGACGACGACGGGGACGACCGCGCGAGGCGCGCGGAAGGACGAGGACGGGAGGAGGAGGAGAGCGAGGAGGAGATCGAGGAGACGGCGGACGAGAAGCGATTGCGATTGGCCAAGTCGTACCTCGACAAGCTGCGCGCCGAGGAAGCCGAGGCCGGCGGCGACTCCGACGAGGACGAGGACGAGGACGAGGACGCGCGCAACATGGACTCGCACGATCGTCTCGCGAACCGGCTCAAGAACGAGGCGATGCACAAGAGCGGGCGCGTCCGGAGGGAGATCGCGCGCCGAGTCGTGGCGCCGACGTTCGGCGACGAGGATGAGGCTTCCGACGACGACGACGACGACCGCGCGGGGACGGTGTGGCGCGGCCATCGCCTGTCCGTCACCGGCCTCGCGCTCACCGCGGACGACACCACCGCGTACTCCGTGTCCAAGGAGGGCGGGATCGTGCGCTGGGACGTGGAGACGGGCGCGCGGACCAAGTTCCCGCGCGCGCCGCCGGCGACGGTGGACCCGACGAAGGGCGGCGGCGGCCCGATGGCGCCGCCGCGATGCGGCGCGGCGGCGCTTCTGTGCTGCGCGGTGGCGCAGGAGCGCCACCTGCTGTGCACCGCCGGCGCGGACAAGCGCATCCACGTCTGGGACACGCGGAGCATGGCGCACGTGCAGGAGCTGGCGTCGCACCGCGGCGCGGTGACGTCGCTGGCGCTCCGCGACGGGACCGGCCAGCTCTTCTCGGGGTCGGCGGACCGCACGCTCAAGGTGTGGAGCCTGGACGACATGGCGTACGTGGACACGCTGTTCGGGCACCAGTCGGAGGTGATGTGCGTGGCGCCGCAGCGGCGCGAGCGCGTCGTCACCGTGGGCAGGGACCGCACCTGCCGCTTCTGGAAAGTCGCCGAGGACTCGCAGCTCATCTTCCGCCCGTCGCCCGGCGCCGGGCAGCTCGAGTCGTGCGCGTTCGTCACGCCGGACACCTGGGTCACGGGCAGCGACGACGGCACGGTCGCCCTGTGGAGCACCACCAAGAAACGCGCGGTGATGTCGTGGGAGGGCGTGCACGGCTTCGGCGGGGGCGGCGGTTCCGAAACCCCCGAAACGAAAGACGGAGGGTTTGTTCTGAACTCTCCGTCCGCGCGCGGCGGGATCGTCGCGCCGAAGTTTTTCGAGCCGCGGGAAACCGCCGACGCCGTCGCGCGCAGAGTCGCCGCGCAGGAGATGTGCGGCGTCTCCGCCTCGTCCGCGAACGCGCCCGCGGGTGTGAGCAACGCGGGCCGCTGGGTGAACGCCGTGGCGGTGGGCAAAGGCACGGATCTGTGCGCGTCGGGCGCGGGCGACGGCGCGATTCGACTGTGGCACGCGAGCGAGGCGCCGGGCAGGCAATTAGAGCCCCTGGCGTGTTTGCCGGCGCGCGGGTTCGTCAACGCGCTCGCCGTGGCGTCGAGCGGGCGGTTCGTGCTGGCCGGGATGGGCCAGGAGCCGAGAGGCGGCAGGTGGGCCAGGGACGCGCACGCCAAGAACGGGATGCTCATGCACCGCCTGAAGCTCGAGAGCTCCGGATGAGACGAGCGGATGAGACGAGCGGATGAGACGAGCGAGCCTTTTTTTCGACGCGCGAACGCGTACGCGCGCCGTAATACGTACGCGTCGAAAGCGCTCGAAAGTTCTCCCGAGAGCGACACGGGGGATCGTACGTCGCGCGTACCAGACGTAGACCGCGTATTGGTAGTATCCGTGTAACGTTCCGATGTGTCTTGTCACTCGCGTCGTTTAGGGTTCGTCTCACCGCGCGTTTTCCTTTTCTTCTTCGTCCTCCCAGGACCACAGCACGTCCGAGTTGGCGTACCCCGGCAGCGGCGGGTTTCCGCTCTGCGAGAAGCGCTCGTACGGTCCCAGCGCGCGCGGCGCGCCGAGCGTCGCTTCGTACGCGCGCATGGTCGCCATCCAGTCCTCGGCGTAGTCGCAGTCACGGAAATCCGGGAACCACGGCCCGCCCCGCGTGTAGTGCACCGCCTTGGGCTTGCGCCCGCCCTCGTACGGTTCGTGCCACTCAACCAGGAAGTTCCACTCGTGGTCCACCGCGCCGATGAGCGCGTCGTCCAGCCACGAGAAGCGGTGCAAAAAGCTCCCCGGGCGCTCATTCGCCTCCGCCACCGTGAGCGCGGCGTTCGCGGGGTGGCCGCAGTTGAACAGGATCATGGACGACCAGTTCTTCCGCGGGTACGCCTCCTGCGTGACGCCCGCCAGCTTCACGCCGCTCTTCGGCGCGTAGTCGTGCTGCACGCACATCACCGCGTACCGGTCATCCGCCTGCGCCAGCAGCTCGGCGACGTCGCCGAGGAACAGGAAGTCGTCGTCCGCGAACAACGCCCAGCCCCGGTAGCCGGCCAGGTGCGGCACGAAGAAGCGGCAGTACGTGAACTCCGTGCTCTGCTTGGGGTCCTGCGCGCGCCGGTACAAGCCCCGCGCGCGCAGCTCCTCGCGCTTCAGGGGCTGGACGTCCACCGGCACGGACGCGTGCTTCTCCAGGGAAAACTTGGCCACCTGGAACGCGATGTCCTCGTGCGAGTCGTACCCCAGGAACACGCGGAAGGGGCGGTCCCGGGACGCCAGCGGCGAGTCCGCCGTCTCCACGCCGCTCGCGGGGACGTTCTCCGCCATCGCGGCCGGCGCGAGGCGCGACGGGAAGGGCGTGGGCCGCGGCCTCCGAAGTGCTCTTCGGATGGAAGCAGCATCGTGGTTTACGTACACGCTAAAATAAAGATGTCGAGTCGTGATCTGCGCCAGTTCCACCGGGCAGTGCGGCGTTCCACACTCGGAAAATTCTGATCCCACCAAAATACTTGTACCGTCCGGAAAACGTCGCGACGAAGAGACGAGCCGTGTCGCGGCGTCGGCGTCGAACGAAGTGTTATATACGACACGAACGATGAACCATTAATTAACTCAATGTCTACACGATGTCTCTCTATGAGCGCTCGCGCTCGCGCTCGCGTGCCCTGCGCTCCTCCGTCTCAGCCTCCGCGACGCGCTCCGCCGCCTGGTCCAGCAGCGTCGAGCCCAGGCGCAGCGCCGCCGCCTGCGCGCCGGGCGCCAGCTCGGGCGCCATCTCGAGCAGCTCGCGCGCCAGATCGGCGTCGATCCCGAACGCGCCCGGGAGAGAGAAACTAGAGGGACTTGTGCGTGTCGGTACGGGGATTTCCCCGAAAACAGGCACGTCCACCCACGTCGTTTCGCTTTCTTTTTTGTCGTACGACGCTCCGTTCGCCTTCGCAGCCCCGGGGGGCTTTCCGGACGAAACGAGCTCGGCGAGCTCGGCGGCGACGCGCAGGGTTTCGCGGTCCGCCTCGGTTTGCCGCGCGGCGCGCGAGAGAGGCTGGAACAGCTCCAGTGCGGTCGGGACCGGAGGCCGGTTGGGCCCGAGCGTGTCCGCGACGCTCTGCTGCGCGCGCGCCAGCGACAGCACGAACGCCGTCGCGGGCGCGGACGCGGCAGCCTCCGCGAGCTCGCTGAGGGACGCGCCCGCGTACCGCGCCGTCTCGCGGAGCAGGATGTCCTGCACCGGGCCGCCCGCGGGGTCAAACGCCAAGCGCAGCGCGTCGCGCGCGCCCTTCGAAAGCTTCGGGGTTTTTTTTTCAGAACCCACGACGACAGTGGACGCGACAGTGGACGCGACGGCGACGTCGCGTTCGAAACCGTCGTTCGTCGTCCCCTCGCCGTTCGGCGCGCCGGTCATGGCGGAGTAGTTCCCGAAGGCGCCGGCGAGCTGCTTGACTCGGCGCACGCTGAGCGCGGCTTTGGGGCCCTCGGCGCCGTACAGGAGCTGCTCGAGCGCGCGTTTGGTTTCCGGGGACGGGTCCGTGAGGAGCCGGCGCGCGACGTACGGGTAGCACTCGTTGGCGATGGAGTAGTTCTTGTCCGAGGCGAGCCCGATGCCCTCGAGCACGGAGAAGCTGCGCAGGATGTACCCGAAGTACGAGGGGATCTGGAAGATGTTCCCGTACTTCTCCTGGATGCCCTCCAGGTCGCGCGTGAGCTGGCCCACCTTGCTTTCGGCGCCGCCGGACGCCTCCAGGAACTTCTCGCGCCGCAACTTCATGTCCTTCACGCCCTTCAGCTCCTTGCGGATCTCCTTGATCTTGTCCTCGTCCGGCAAACCCAGCTCCTGGCGGAAGCCCTCGGCGCCGCCGCCTTTGGCGAGCGCCGAGAAGAGCAAGCCGATGGCGCTCGCCACGCCCGCGTCCTCCATCGCCTCGCGCTTTCCCGGCGGGATGAAGCCCATGGCGTCCAGGTCCGCGGGGACGCGCTCGAAATCCTTCGACACGAGGTGCGCGATGAAGCTCAGAATCGCGGTGGACAGCTCGGGGGACACCGGCGTGACCAGGCCCCAATCCAAGATGCACAGCTTGCCGTCCGCGGTGCGGAACAGATTGCCCGGGTGCGGATCGGCGTGCAGAAGCCCGATGTCCAGGAGCATCGCGAGGTACGACGCGAGCGCCACCGCGCACAAACGCGGGACGTCCCCTTCCTCGGACGTGTCCAGCCTTTGGCCGTCGATCCAGCCGGTGGTCAACACGCGGCGCGTGGACGCGCCTTTGATCACGGGCGCCGCCGTCACGACGCCCGCCAGATCCGGGCGGCTCTCCATCGCCAGACGGAACCGCTCGCCGTTGTTCGCCTCGCGCGTGTAATCCAGCTCCTCGACGAACCGTCGGCCCCACTCGTCCACCAGGCTCTCTAAGTCCGTGTTCAGGCCTTTGAACCTGCGCCACGGCTCGGCGAATGAGCGGATGATGCCCACGTCCAGCGAGATGGCGGCGAGCGCGCCGGGGCGCTGCACCTTCACCGCCACAGCCTCCGTCGAACCGTCCGAGCGAGAGATGCTCCCTTTGTACACCTGCCCGAGGCTAGCGGAGGCGATGGGCGCCGCCGAGAGCGCGAGCTTCTTCGCGTTCGCCGCGCCGAGCTCGGCGTCCAGGATGCGCCGCGCCAGCGCGTCGTCGAAGGGGGGCACGGCGTCCTGCAGCGTCCGGAGCTCCAGGATGTACGCCTTCGGAAGCAGGTCCTGGCGGCTGCTCAGCACCTGCCCGAGCTTCACGTACGTCGGGCCCAGCGACACGAGCAGATCCCGCAGCTGCGCGGCGCGCTTCGCGTCGACGGCAGCCTTCCGCGCCTCGCTCGGCTCCTCGCCCAGCACCTTGCGGTCCAGCCACAGCTTGGCACCGAACGAGCCGAGTGAGGCGCCGCTGCGCGCGGTGCGCCGCAGGAACGTCAGCGGGCGGCGCCGGAAGTACCGCTGGATCGCCGCCGGGTCGTACTCGCGCAGCTCGGCGGGCTCGGCGCCGCCCTCCGCCGCCGCCAGCGCCGCCCACTCGTCCATGCCGGCGCCCGCGCCGCCGCCGCCCGCCGCCGCGCGCGCCAGAGCGGCGGCGACGGCCGCGAGGACAAGCGCGGGGAGCGCGGGGAGGGAGCCGGCCGACGCGGCGAGGTCGCCGGGAAGCGCCGCCGCCGCCGCGTCGACGGCGGCGGCGAGGCGCTCGGCCACCGGGTCAGGCACCGCGGCGGAGATGCGCGCGGCCGCGGAGGCGGCGACGTCGGACGCGGCGCCGGCGAGGGAAGACGTCGACGCAGCGGCGGCGCTCTGGAGCGCGTCCGTCGCCGCGGCGGTCGCGGCGTCCACCGCCTTCCACACGTCGCGGCTCAGCTCGAGCTCGAGCGCCTTGGCGTCCGCGACGGCGGAGGCGACGTCCAGGTCGCGCGCCGCGCCGAACAGGCCGCCGCCCGCGGCGACCGGCGCGACGCGCGCGCGGCGTCGCGACGCCAGGCGTCGCACGCGCGCGGGCACCGCGCGTGGCGCCGCCGCCGGCGCGGCGCGCATCGTGGCGGCGCTCTGCGACATCGCGGGAGGGAGGTCGCGCTCGCTCGCGCGCGGATGATGTGTGTTGCGCGCAGAGGAGGCCACGTGGTTTTACCGCGGGAAAACGACGGAGCTGGTGGCAGAGCCTTCTCGGAGACGTGCCGTCCTCGACAAGGTGGATCCCCTCGCAGAATCCCAGCGCAAGCGAATTTTTTCGTTAGGTGCCTTCGCATCGGCATTGGCCGCAGTGCTGCGGCGCGCGCGCGATGAGCGACGCACTGGTGGACCTCGGGATTCAGGATGCGCTGCGGTATGTGCACGTGAACATCCTGCCGAGCGTCGTGCTCGTGTGCAGGGACGTCGCGCACATCGTGGTCATCACGGTGTCCTGCGTGTTCTTCGCGTGGTCGTTAGCGCGCGCCTCGTCGTTGTTCGGCGCGGCGTGGGTGTTCGCCAAGGCGACCGCGGCGCTCTCCGCGTTCCAGCTCGTGTGGGCGCGCGTCGTGGACCCGTTCGTGTACGACAAGACGCGCGAGTACGTCGAGCTCGGGAAGCGCCGCAGGCTCACCGCGGAGAACCCGGCGATCGGCGCGGGCAGCCTCTTCTCGCCGCCCGGTCGCGGCGCCGGCGCGATCCGCCGCGGCGCCGGGACGCAGGGCAAGACGCGGGAGGACCCGCTCGCGGAGAGGAGGCGCGCGGTCGCCAACGGCGGGACCCCCGGGACGCCCGGCTCGGCGCCCGGCACGCCCCGCGCGAGCACGCCCGCGGGCTCGAGGCTCGGCTCGACACAAAACAGCTTTCGAGCGGAACGACTTGGGTTCGACGCGGGGTTCGGCGCGGGCTCCCCGCGCGCGTCGTCGGACGCCGCCGCCGCCGCGGACGCCGCGCTGGTGGCCGCCGGCCCCTCGTGCTCCGCGGGCCTGCGCCTGGCGGCCACGCCCGTGGGCCGGCGGGGCATGCCCCTGTCCGCGCTCCGCGACGGCGCGCGCATCGCGGTGGAGCTCCGCGGCGCCGGCGACGGCGGCGCCGGCGACGGCTGGTCCGAGGGGTTCCTGTGCGTGCATCCGCACAAGACGTACGAAACCGCCGCCGTGATGGGCGCGCTCAACTGGGGAGGCCACCAGCTCGTGGTCGCGTGCAGGGGCGCGACGGAGGCCATGTGCCGCGGGGAAGTCCTGAACGTGTCCCAGCCTGCGTTCGAGCGTTCGAACGAGGAACACGGGGCGGAAACGAGTGGTTTCCTGAACCCTCGCGGCGCGCGCGCGTCGCCGGAGGCGCACGAGCGGGACGTCGCGCGGTTCGTGTTCAAGACGCGTTTGTTCGGGAGCGGGCGCGAGATCACGCTGCGCAACGAAGGCACGGGAACGCTGGTCACGACGTTTCTCACCGGGGTCACGTTCGAGCGGCGGCGGGTCGTGACGTGGCACAAGCAGAGGAGCTCGAAAGTGCTCACCGCGGGCTCGAGCATGTTCTCGCCCCCCGAAGGCGGCGCCTGGGAGGAGTTGGCGCTCGTGCCCGTGCGCCGCTCGAAGCTGGGACTCGTGCCCGCCGAGGACGACGGGGAGTCCTCGCCCGCGTGCGAGTTCGCGTTCTGCCGCCCGAGGGAGGGCACGTTCTGGAAGTACGACGCCGGCGACGACGGCATGATGGCGCTCACGCGGACGCTCGCGGAGGCGTCGCCGTTCCGGCTGCACGACGCCGACGCCGGCGAAGCCTTTTTCGAGGACGACATGCACGCCCGCGACTAGACGATTAGATGATTAGACGAAACGAGAAACGAGACTCCTCTCTACGACCGAGCTGTATAGAGAACGTCACGGCGCTATGTTCCTGACGTTCGCGACCCACGTAACGACGTCGCCGTGCGCGGCACCCTCCTCCGAGGTGGAAAAGACGCCGTACGCGTCGCGCGGCGTCGCGCAGCACGCCGCGACGGACGCCAGCGTTTTCGGGGGCTCGGGCGCGAGCGCGGCGACCACGTTCGCGAAGTACTCGGCGTCCGCCGCGAGCTGCGCGGCGCCGGTCTCGGAGAGACGCGTGACGCCTCGGATCTCCGCGCACAGCGCGTCCGCCGCGTGGCGCGCGACGTCCGCCATCCACTCGCCGGGGTCGAGTTCCGGGCCGAACGCGCCATCCGTCGCGTCCGCCGCGGCGGCTTCGGGGCTCTCCGCCGCCTCCGCGTCGGACGAAGCGGCGGGCTTCCCGGGCGACCCGAGCGCCTCCGCCGCCGCGCGCGCCGCCGCGTCGCGCGCCGCCGCGCGGTCCTCCTCGCGCGCCTCCGCCACCTGCTCCAGCGTCTGCGGCAGGGACAGCAGGTACTCGCCCGCGTTGGTCACCGCCTCCTGCGGGTAGGCGCTGAACGACGGCAAGTCGCCGAATCCTTGTCGATCGGCATCCGCGTCGGCGTCGGCGACCCACGCCGGCCGCCGCGCGTACCCCGCGAACTCGCGGAGCGCGCGCGACGCGAGCGTCTCCAGCGCGAACGCGCGCGTCGCGTCCGCGAACGCGCGCGCCTTCGCGCGCGCCAGAGGCAGAGGGTCCGAAACCGCCGAGGCGTCCGCGAAGAACGCGCGCAGCGCGCGCGCCTCGTCGACGTTCGCCGCCGCCGCCGCCGCCGCCGAAGTCACCGCGTCGGCGCCGCGCGGAACGGGGAGGTCCGACGACGGCGTCGCGGGAAGCGCTCGCGCCAACGCGCTACGTCGTCCCGACGTCTCGAAAAACACACGCTTCAGCCACGCCCGAATCGTCTCGATGAGCGTCTCGACGCGAGAAGTCGTCGCCGCGGAAGCCGCCAGGAGACTCACGGCGGCGCGCGCCGTCGCCTCGGCGGATCCGTCGCTCGGCGCGCCGCGCGCCGACACCGCGGTCGCGACGCGCGCCGGCGCCGCCGCCTCCTCCTCCTCGTCCGCCGCGGGGGGCACGGCCATGCCCTTGGCGAGTCGCAGGCGCCTGAGCGCGACGCACACACCGCGCACGCGCGCGGCCGCCGCCGCGTCCAGCGCGCGGAGCATGGCGCGCGTCTCCAGCCCGTCCGCCAGCTTCTCACAGCGCGCCGTCGCCGACGCCGCCGCCGCCTCCAAGCCGGCGGTCGCCGCCGCCGCCGCCGCCGCGGCAGCCTCGGCGTCCCCCGCGCGCGCCGCCCGGTCCGCCGCCGCGAGCGCCGCCGCGAGAGCGCCGTCCTCGCCCAGCGCGCGCTCCTCCAGCTCAGCGTAGCGCGCGCGCACGCCCTCGAACGGCGCCAGCGCCGCGGCGAGCGCGCCGAGCGCCGCGGCGGGCGCGACGCCGGTGGTCTCCCCCGACTCCGTCACCAGCAGCGCGCGCGCGGCGTCCCCGAACCCGCGCGCCGCCGAGGCGTACGTCTCCGCGAACGCGTCCAGCGACTTCGTCGCGGCTCTCTGCGCGAACTCGCGCTTGGTGAGCTCGCTCAGCTCGCGCCAGGCGCACACCACCAGCTCGTCCGCCTCCTTCGGGAACGCGCGCGAGGTCCACGCCGTCTCGCGGCGAACCGCGTCCGCCACCGCCGCCGCGTACCCGGGCACCCACGCCGCGAACCGCGTCGTTCCCGTGTCGTGTCGTTCCCGTGTCGTCACCGCGGGCGTTTCGCCGGTGAACGCTTTCCACTCCCGCAGCAGGGGCTCGACCACGCGCGTCTCCGCGTACGCCGAGAACACGGTTTGAATCTTTCCCGAGACGTGCAGCACGTCGCGCATCTCCTCGGCGCGCGCGGCGTCGCTCGCGGCGAGCGCGGAGACCAGCTCCGGCCTCGCGAGCGTCTCCACGCGCTTCTCCAGCACCTCGACGCGCGAGGGCGCGTCCGCGAACTCGGGGACGTCGCCCACGACGCGCAAGCCGCGGCGCATGGACGCCAAGACGTCGGCGATGTGTCGCACGTCGCCCGTCGCCGCGACGGCATCCACGGACGCGACCAGCTCGGCGAGGCCCGCGGCGTTCGCGAGCGTCTCGCGCGCGTGCTCCATCCGGGCCTTCACCTTGTCGACGGACGCGAGCGTGCGCACGGAGTCTCGGGACGCGCCCTCGGCGTCGTCCAGGCGCCGCAAGATGCCTTGGATGCGCGACTGCAGACTTTTCGTGTCGTGCTCGACGCGGTCGATCTCCGCCACCGCGCGCGGGATGCGACGCAGACCGGAGACGGATTGCTCCTCCAGCGCCAGGGAAATGTCCTCCGCCATGAGCTGGAGCTTCATCTCCACCTCGGCGAGGTGCTTCTCGACGTGCTCCGGGTCCTGGGACGGACACCTGCGCTCACGTGCGGCGGAGGGAGGAGAGGTGAGCGATCGGCGTTCGGGCGACGAAGAGGCGAAAAGAGCGCGGAATCGAACGCGCGAGGTCTTTCGTCGACGTACCCGGCGGCGGCACGGTTCACCCACGCCTTGACATCGAACGCGGGGTCGGAGAAGTCGTCGATGGAGATCGACATCGTCGCGGTACCTCGCCGTGCTGCGCTGGCACTGGACACCGCGACACCCGCTCTGCTCCCGCGCGCCCGCGATCCGCATTTCAAGTCACACGATTTTTCGCGAGTCCCGGTCTTCGACTGGTCCTACGGACTTGAACTCCGACGTGCCAAGTGTCGTCGTCAAACACAACTAACAGAAGACAACGAGGCGTCGCGCTGTCACACTTCCTCGCGCCGCGCACTCGGCTCCAGTCGTCCCGACGATGTCGGCGTTCGCCGGCGCCGCACTCCCGCTCCCCGCGCGCGACGCCGCGGGCGTCGCGCCCGGCTCCCCGCGTCGCGCGCCCCCCGTCTCCGCGTCCGCCCATCGCCACGCACCGATCCGGAGTCGCGCCTCGCCGAAGCCTCCGGCTCCCCGGCGCGTCGCCGTGCGCGCGCGCGCCGCGTCCGAGAGGACCGTCGGCGAGGCGGTGACGTACTCGTTCGACGTCGCCGGGAACGCCTCGGCGACCGCTCCGAAGACCGCGAAGACCGACGCGGCGGCGACGGAGACGCGTTTCGTCAGCGAAGACGTTTCGGGAACGCCGTCGAAGCGAGCGCCGTTCCAAACGACCGACCCGAGCGCGGCGGATGCGGATGCGGCGGTGGCCGAGGTGCTGGCGACCATCGCGGACACGGACTCGGGCAGGACCGTGACGCCCGAGCAGAGGCGCGCCACGGACGCGAACATCGCTCTTCTGGAGGCGGTGGGCGCGACGCAGACCCCGAACGCGCTGAACAACCCCCTGATCTTCGGCGACTACGACGTGAGCTACGTCAGCACGGGCGGACGGCAAATCGGCAACCCCGCGGGTGGCCGCTTCCGCGGCGGACTGGGCTCCGCGCTGTTCCGCACCACCGGGCTGGAACAGAACCTGTACGAGCCGGACGTCGTGGTGAACCGCGTGGCGTTCCTGGTGTTCGGCCTGATTCCCGGGGAGGTGGTGCTGCAGGGCACGTTCGCGCCCGTCGAGGTCGAGGCGGAGACCGCCGCGGAAGCCGCGGCGGCGCGCGACGCGGCGCGGGTTCAGGATGGCGTCGGCGCGACGAAAAGCGCGAAGAAAAAAACAAAGGCTGAAAAAAAACGCGCGCGCGACGGAGCGTTCGCCGTCGCCCGCGACGCCGAGAACGAAAAGTACGCGGGCGACGGCATGACCGTCCGCGCCAGATTCGAATCACCCCGGATCACGCTCGGGGGCTTACCCGCGTTCTCGGTCGGGCCCAAGTCGTCCGTGGTGCTCTCCACCACGTACCTCGACGAGGACGTGCGGCTGGGGAAGGGCAGCCGCGGGTCGCTCTTCGTCTTTGCGCGGAAATCCGCGGCGCAGGCGGAGCGGGACCGCGCCAGGTGGAAGGTGGGCGGCTTCGGCGTCTCCGTGATGCTGGCGTGCACCGCCGCGCTCGTGTTCTTCGCGGTCCGGCGCTTCCGAGCGGGAGGGGTCACCGAGCTCGCGGTCGCCACCGCCGCGGCGGTGCTCGCGTCGGCGGCGGTGGCGCTGGTGATGCGCCAGGGCGGCATCGTCGCCGAGGACGCCGACTACGAGGAGAAGTACCAGGCGCAGGCGGAGCGCGCGCGCGAGCGCGCGGCGCGAGCCAGGAACCAGGAGCCATGAACGCTGGAGTGAGTGTCACGAGGCGCGGTCAGTCACGCCCTCCGGTCACGAACGGAGTCTCTCTGTGGCAAAAATATTGTACGCGGCTATACGATCGTCGTACCTCTCACCCCAGCTCTACTTCAGGTCCAGGACGTCCCCGTCCTCCAGGTCCTCCACGTCCCGCGGCGCCTTGGACAGGTCCACCACGTCGCCGTCGAACAGCAGCGCCGGCGTTTCTCCCAGCTCCCGCCGGATCTCCCCGCCGTCCTCGGAGGCGAAAAAGTCGCCCAGGATGCTTGAAAACGCCCGCGCGTCCGAGCACGACCACTCGCGCCGCGCGCCCCGCGGCGTCTGGAACACGACGGCGATGGTTTTCCCACCGACCGCCGCGGGCGAGCTCCCCGCGCCCTTTCCCGCGCCCCCCGCGTCTCCCGCGACGCTCGGAGGAAAATCGGCGATCGTCTCGGGTGCCTCCACCGGCGCCGCCGCCGCCGCGCGGAGCTCGGCCATCCGCCGCCGCGACGCGAACACCGACTCCAGCGTCGCGACGTCCACCGATTGAACGACGCCTCGGGCGTTCGCGGGAGGCGGGGCGAGGAACGCGTCCGCCGCTGAGGGGGGTTTTTCTTCCTCGATCTCGACGACATCGACGTCCGCTTTCGAGGTGGTGGCCGCTCGAGCCGTGCGCGCGCGTTTGCGCGCGGACGCGGACGTCGCGCACACCACCTCGTCCGAGTCATCGCCCTCCTCGCGAGCGCGTCGAGAGCCCGCGCCCGCGTCATCCTTCGGTTTCTCCTCCTCCTCGTCCGACCACACGACCGGTCGCACCGTCTTGTACACTAGGCAGTCGTCCGAGTCGCTCCCGGAATCGCTATCCGAGATCATCCCGTCCGCGCGCCCGCCACCGGCACCAGCCCGCGCGCGGTGAGCACTGACGAGGGGGCGTCCTGTGCAAACATTTCAAGTCGATCGTCGGCACTGGCTCGGCACCAAATTTTGGGCACGCCTCGCCTCGGCAGGCGCGAAACGCTTTTCTCCTGGAGTAGAGGGGCAGAGCGTTCCGCGCCGAGCGCGACTGATCCGCGCCGGAAGCGCCCTCGCCGCGTCTTCGCCGTGCACTCGGTACGTTTCGCGTCGCGCGCGGGCGCGATGTCCGCGGCCCCCCTCCTCGCCCGGGGCCTTGTTTGTGTCGCCTCGGCCGAGATCGGCAGCCAAGGTGCGCGGAAGCCTCGTCGCTCGGCGACGTCATCGCGCCCCGCGACCGTGCCGGACTGCGGCCCGCCCACTGTTGCGGAGGTGAACGCGCTCGCCGAGTTCATCGCGCGCGCCGACCGGCTCTTAGTCATCACCGGCGCGGGCGTGTCCACGGAGTCGAACGTCCCCGACTACCGCTCGCCCAACGGCGCCTACTCCACGGGGTTCAAGCCGATGACGCACCAGGAGTTCATGCGCTCCGAGAAAAACCAGAGCCGCTATTGGGCGCGCTCGTTCGCGGGGTGGGAAGAATTCGCCGAGCGCACGGTTCCCAACGCGGCGCACTACGCGCTGGCGGACGCGCAGAAACGAGGCCAGGTCTGGCGACTCATCACGCAGAACGTCGATCGGCTGCACCACGCCGCCGGGAGCGAAGACGCGCTCGAGCTGCACGGCACGACGCACGAAGTGATTTGCGTCGCTTGCGGGGACGCGACGACGACACGACGACGGTTCCAGCTCGAGCTACGCGACGCGAACCCGACATTCGCTCATCCGGCGACGAACGCGGAAAACCGCCGGCCGGACGGCGACGTCGAGCTCGATCGCGTCGGCGTCGGTGATTTCGTCGTGCCGCGTTGCCGCGCGTGCGGCGGCGGGCCGCTCAAACCTCGCGTCGTGTTTTTCGGCGACGCCGTCGAGCCGGAGACGCACCGCGCTGCTACAGATATGAGCGACGGCGCGGACGCGGTGCTCGTGGTCGGGTCCTCCGTGTCCACGTTCAGCGCTTTCCGCCTCGTCAGAGACGCCGCGCGCCGGGACGTCCCGGTGGCGATCCTCACCAAGGGCGAGACGCGCGCCGACGCGCTCGCGGCGCTCAAGGTGGAGCGCCTGGCCGGCCAGACGCTGCCGCTCGTCCTGGAGCGCGCTCGCGTTTTTGAAACGTACGGATACTAGACTGACAGACGTAACGACGAAGACGCGCGACGCGCGCGTCACGCGCGCGATACGTGGACTACTCGTACGTTCGTTATGTAAGTCACGTATGTATTGTATACAGTACTAAAACATGATGAGGCGATACGCGTTTTGGACGACGCCTCGCGCGGGTTTCTACGGGTGAATCAGTCGTTCCCGCCCAGCGCGCCGGCGACGGCTTCCACGACGCCGCCGACCACCTCGAAGCACTCGCCCGCCATGCCGAGGACGGGCTCCACGCACGCCACGAGCGGCTCTATGCAGGGCGCGTCCGCCGCGCACTCGGCGATGCAGGAGAGGTCGGGCACGTCAAAACCGCCGATGTCGATGCTCCCGATCATGCTTCCCGCACCCGCGATCATCCCCCCGGCGTTGGAGAGCGACGCGCCGACGTCCCCGAAGCCGCCCGCCATCGCGCCGATGACCATCACGCCCGCGGCGCCGCCGACGGCGTACTTGGCGACGGAGACGGCGCCTCCGCCCGCCTTTTGGTTCTTCATCGCCGTCTCGTTCTTGAGCGAAATCTCGAACGCGCACAGCTTGGTGTGCGCGCACGGCACGCCGTGCTTCAGCGACAGGTCGATCACCTGCTGCTCCAGGTGCTGCTCCTGCGTCAGCCACGCGCGCGCCGTCATGAGGTCGATGCGCTGCTTCACAAACACCTTGTCCAGGGGGATGGCCGTCGCGTTGTTCTGCAGGTCCGTCGCCACGGGGATGCTCCGCTGCCACACCGCGCCGCCCGCGACGCGCGCCTGGACCTCGATCGTGGGGGGCAGGCCGCCCGCGCACTTGCCGCTGATCATCACGGGCGCGCCCGCGAAGAGGTCGGGCACGGGGAAGGGCAGGATCTCGACCCCCTGCGCGCTCTGCGGGATCCCGACGGCGATGTTGGTCAGGATGGGTGTCTTGGACGCGCGGAGCAGGTCGAACATCTTCTTCTCCACCGTCTCCGGCGAGTACGCCGCGCCGTTCATGCCGCGCCCGATATTCGCCAGCATCTTCAGGAAGTAGTGGTTGGCGTACCGCCCGATCCCGAACGTGTTCACGCGAGGCAGCATCGCGGCGGGGTCGGCGCCGCCCTTCTTGAAGGCGCGCTCGACGAAGGTACAAATCTCGCGCTCATCCTCCACGGCGCCGTCCGTGATGACAAACACCATCGGCACCGCCCCGGGGTTGGGCTGCCCCGAGAACAGCTCCAGCGCGCGCGCCAGGGGGGTCATGATGTCTGTCGTCCCGCGCGCCTGGCAGTTGATGTTACACCATTTCAGCGCCGCGTCCTTGGCTTCGTTCGTCGCATTCGTCAGCCCCTCCTGGTCGAAATAAATCTGCAGGTTATCGAACGCGCAGATGTTGAACCGGTCGTTCGGGGTGAGGTCCTTAAGGCCGGCGATGAGCGCCGCGCGCGCGGCGTCCATCGGCCCGCCGCCCATCGACCCTGAGCGGTCCAGCAGGAAGATCACGTCGCGCGGGAACGGGTTCACGGCCTCGGGCTTGGGCGGCGCGATGGAGATGGCGAAGGAGTGCCTCGCGTCCGGATCGCCGGGCGCGGGGGGCTGCTGCACGCCAGCGGCGGCGATGTCGCCGCCCCAGACGGGCATCACCATCACGAACTCGGTATTCGTCCACTTCTCGCGCTTGATGGGGTCCAGCTGCACCTGCGTCACGCCCGCGCCCGCCTGCACGAGGGTCACGGGGTGCGTGGGCGACATCACCTGCACCTGCTCGCTGTACGCGGATCGCGCGGTGGCCATCACCGACAGCACCTTGGTCAGAGGCGTGTTGGGGGGCATGCACCCGGTGGGCAGTTGCGTGGGCGCGCGGAACACGTACGCGCCGTTCTCGAAGTCCAGCGGCGTGAAGTACGTCGCCTGCACGTGCACGGTCTCGCCCGCGGGCACGCCCGGGATGGAGATGGCGAAGAGCTCGGGGTGCGCGGGGAGCGGCGCGGCGGTGTTACGGCCGAAGCGAGTGCCCTTCATGTTCTTGGTGTCCTTGTTGGGCATCACCCCACTGGCGAAGCGCTTGTTGGACATCTGCGCGGAAACACCCGTGACGGTGGTCTGCTCCGTGACGGGCATGGCGAAGGTGATGTTGCCCTTCTTGCCGTCGTTCTTCTCGGATTTCAGCAGCGACCCAGGCACGACCCAGGTGGTCTTCACGGTGACGAACGCGGTGGACAGGTGGCACTCCACGTGGAAGTCCAACTTCTGGAGCTGCGCGGGCGTGAACACCGTCTCGGCGTCACCGAGCACGTGCGTGGCGTACAAGCCCGGGCACACGGGGCGGTAGTGGTCCGCCGCCCCGGCGGGGCTCTCTCTGTTCATCGCGGCGAGTTGGGTGTTCGATCCGAGGTAACAATAATTCACCGGGAGTCCGGGACGCGGCGAAGGAGGGGCCGGGAGTGTCGCGCGCGGCGTCGGTCACGCGAGCGCGTGCAACCTAAGTGATCGTTGAGACGCGGACGTCGAAGCGACGCGCGGAGGTTTGCGGCCGGTACGGGACCCGTGGGGACGTTTAGGTGTTCCGCATATTGATGACGAATTTTGTCATTCGGGGATCGGGCAAAAATACACGACGGGCAAAAATACACGTGTCCGACTTTTACTGTCGTCACGCGAAGATGTTTTCGGGAGCGGCACTGCCGAGTGCCGGCGGCGCATGCGCGCGCTTCCGTCGGCGTGCACGAGCCTGGCGCGGCCCTCGATCGTCTCAGCAAACGCCGTCATGACGTTGGGCCGTAAAGCCCCGATCCGAAAGGTCCCGCACCACAAGCTCTTCAAGTCCGAGCCCGACCCGTCATGGTTCGGCAACCCCTCCAACCCGAGCGGGGACAAGAGAGGCTGGTCCGCCCCCAACTGGCTCACGTCTCGGTTCCACTTCTCGTTCGCGGAGTACTCCAGCAGCGGGAACGACTCCTTCGGCGTGCTCCGCGTGATGAACGACGATCTCGTGATGCCGAAGCGGGGCTTCGGCGAGCACGGCCACGCCAACATGGAGATCTGCACGTACGTCGTCGAGGGCGCGCTGACGCACAAGGACTCCATGGGCACGTCCGAGACGCTCACCAGGGGTGCGATCCAGTTCATGACCGCGGGGAAGGGCGTGCGGCACAGTGAGCACAACCTCGACGGCTCCAAGCCCCTGCGATTCATCCAGATGTGGATCACCCCCAACGCGGGCGGCCTCGCGCCCAACTACGGCTCGCACGCGTTTTCGCGGGACGACCGGATGAACAAGTGGTGCGCGGCGGTGAGCCCGGTGCCGGGCGCGGGGGTGGACGGCGGGACCGCGCCGGTGCAGATCAACCAGGACGCGAGCGTGAAGGTCGCCGAGCTGGAGCCTGGTGTGGCGCTGCCGTTCGCGACGGCCGCGGGGAGGCAGGCGTACATGCTGTGCGTCGAGGGCGGCTGCGCGCTGAACGCGGGGAGCGAAACAGCCGCCGCGCTCGAAAGGCACGACGCCGCCGAGTTTTCCTCGGGCGCCGACGTCGTGCTGGTCGCCGGCGCGAAGGGCGCGCACGTGCTGGTGGTGGAGATGGCCGAGCGCGGGCGCTCGGGGCGCGAGGATCTGTGAGCGGTAGGGAGACGAGAGGGAGACGACGTGTCGAGCGGCGTCGACGTGTACTTTTGTGACGACGAGAGTCCTTTCCTATCGCGATACGAAGGCGTCGACGAGCGCGATCGACGAGCTCCCCGAGAACACGAGCGAGCGCATCGCGCGCCCATGCGCATCGGAGGAGGCGCGCGCCGCCTCACCGCGCCGCGTCAGCGGCGGGTGCCGTCCAGAGCTTCACCGTGAAGTCGTCGCTCGCGGTGGCCATCATAAACGGGTCGCACGGGTTCCAGCACACGGCGTTGACCGTGGTGGCGTGGCACTCGAGACGCGTAAGCAACGTGCCCGTGTCCCGGCGCCACACGTGCACGCGGCCGTCCACGCCGCCGCACGCCACGAACTGCTCGCGCGCGCCGCCGAAGCAGCTCCGCGTGACCACCTTGCTGAGTTGCCTGTCGCGCACTTCCGGGACGAACACAGTTGTGGGCTCGACGATCTCCAAGTTTCTGTCCCAGAGGGCGATCTCGCCGTTGGCGAGGTTCATCAGCGCGCTTTCGCCGTCGGAGGACAAGCGCATCGACATACACGGAGAGGGCAAATGCAGCCGCTTGCCCGGAGTCGTAAAGTGGTCCATGGTCGTCTCGGCGAGCTGCCGAGATGCGAACTTCTCGATAACGACGTCGTTGTTCGCTAAAGCGAAGCCGCTGACTCGCCTGTACGCGCCGTCGCGCGGCGCGACGACGTGCGCGTCCTGGATTCGGGAACCGTAGTCGGCTTCCGTTATTTTCTTGAACTGACGTCCGAGTCCGAGTCCGTGTCCGAGTCGGACGTCCGAGTCCGGGTCGACGAAGACCGGGGGCGATCGGGCCACGAGCGAAGACTCGAATTGGACCAAGCGCTTTCGCCCGTCGCTCGTGGTCGTCAGGATCACCTCGTCGAAGCCTTCTTCCAGCGAATCCCTGGGAATGCGATCGAAAAAGAAAGCCCCGGTCACGACGGTATCGGAACCCCCGTCCGAATCCCCGTCCGCGTCGATCGAGGCGTGATCGAGCATCGCGACGAGCGCGCCCGTTCGGGCGCACCAAACCTTCGCGAAGCGCCCTCCGCACGTCACCACCCGCGAAGCGTCGTGAGACCACGCCACGTGCGTGAGCGGAAGGAAGTCCGAGTCGGGCGGGAACTCCGACGCCTCATACTCAAACTCTTCCTCGAACGCTTCCTCGTCGTCTTCCGCGTCGAACGTACGCGAGCGCGAATCCGACGAGGAGGCCGGCGGCTCCGGCGGCTCCGCGGCCGCGTCGACATCGGCGGTCCCGCGGCGGTCTCGCGCCGTCCCTTCGCCTTGGTCCTCGTCGCGCTCCGGTCGGCTCAAGTACCACGCCGCCCGGTTCTTTATCACGCGCTCGCCGTCCAGGCACACGTCCTCGCAGACGTCGAGCCTGGCTGTCTCGTGCGCGCGCGCGCGCGCGCCGCGCGCCAGCACCTCCCAGAGGATGACCGCGCCGTCCCGCGACGCGGTGGCGAGCCTCGCGCCGGTGTGGTCGAACGCCAGGCTCCACACCTCGTCGTTGTGCGCGTCCAGCGTGAGCGCCGCGCGCGTGGGGAGCTGCTCCTCTCCGCACGCGTAGTCGCGGAACAGAGACGGTGGCGCGGCGTACGCGTTGTGGTACTCGCATCGCCGCGTCTGCGCCGCGAGCGCCTGCTCGACGAGCGTCTCCAGCCGGCCCGACGGAGGCGCCCATTCGGGGGGAAGCGCGTCCAGCGCGAGGCGTAACACGAGCTCGTTGCGGGTTCGTCCGCGTGTGTTTTTCGTTAAACGCGAGACGTTTTCGAGACGGTTTTCAGACAGACGTCCGCTCGCGGCGCGCTCCGCGACGCCGACCGCGGTTCCCGGTACAGCCTCGACGCATTCGCGCGCGCACGCCCCCGACAACGTCAGCGCCGCGTTCTCGGCGTCGTCCGCCTGGAACATCAGGAGTACGGCCAGCCCGCGCAGACGGTCGCCGTCGCCGAGGAAGCCTCTTGAGGGTTCCGGAGGCGAAGTGTTTTTTTTTTCGCGCTCCTCCGAAAGATCGAACAGGGGCGCGACGCGCTTCTGCAGCGTCGCCAGCGCGGCGTCGTACGCGCCGCCGCGGATTTGGTCCTCGTACAGGCACTCCAGGCACACCAGTCGGGCCTCGGCGAACTCTGCCGTTTTCGGAAGACGCGCGACGGCGTCGTCCCACCTCCCGTCGAGCACCGCGCGCTCGAACGCCTCCGCGTCGCGCGTCGCGCGGGTCACGCCCGAGCGCTTTTCCAGCGCGCTCGCGAGATCCGCGAACCCGAGCTCGTACAGCGACTGCTCGAGCAGTCTGACGTGTTGCCTCT
>Ga0181561_10000585_pt1 | contig 30929 bp, 21 predicted proteins | sample 011ome_19_FD_133760 | JGI IMG/M metagenome (GOLD analysis project Ga0181561, IMG submission 133760) | Coastal salt marsh microbial communities from the Groves Creek Marsh, Skidaway Island, Georgia - 011510BT metaG (megahit assembly) | ecosystem: Environmental > Aquatic > Marine > Intertidal... | reverse complement strand
CTTCCCTGATTTTGGCGTGAGATTGGGTCAGTTGCGTTGATTTCAGGGTGAAATTGACCGAAAGGTCAACCCCCCTGGTTTCACGCCACTTCACGCCATCTCACGCCAAAATCAGGGAAGTGCCTCGCGAGAGCGGTGGAGCGCGTTCGCTTCATTAGGGGAATTTAGAAGTCCGCAAATGTTGTCACTTTTGTTGTCACATCTGTTGTCACATTTGTTGTCACTTTGGTTGCAACATTTTGACTTCTAAACGCCAAGGTTCTTGTTGTCACTTTACCAGGCTCACAGCCTGGTGATTTCGGCAGACTGGAACGCATACGACTTCAAGTCTAGGGTTTGGGTTTATGGTCTAGGGTTTAGGGTTTATGCGCAGTCAGTGGGCACAAATCTGAAATTGTGACAACAAAAGTGACAACAAAAGTGACAACAGACAACAGAAATTCTGTTGTCACATCACGACATTTTCGACAAAATGTTGTCACATTTGTTGTCATGTGACAACAAATGTGACAACAGAAGTGACAACATTTGACTTCTAAATTCCTCTATTATTTTCTCGCTTTTCGAGACTCTATCGACTGGGCGTCTCGGCTCTCGGGCTCGCGCGCGTTCTTGAGAAATCACTCTCGTTTTGGGTGAGAGCTACGTCCCTCCCCGTCCACAACGGCGCGCGCGGAGGCGGCGCAGGAACACTCTGGGTACGGATGGCGTCGCTCCGCGCGATCGCGCCCGCGACGTTCGCGTCCTCGCGACGCTCCGGTGATGCCTCGGCGCCGAAGACGCGCTGCGTCGCCACGGTCGCGCGCAGAGGCGCCGCCTCGGGACGGGCGGAATCGGCCCTCACTCGCAAGGTACGCCACTCTCCGCGCGGCCCAGCCCCCGGCCGCATTCACTCGAGGTTAAGCCCGCCTTTCGAAGAGCCCTTCGCCTTTACGCGCGCAGCACTCGCCGCCCGCTTCGCGCGCGCGGCGCCGAGGCGCGCGCCGCGCGCGTCGGGGCCGAGAGGCGTCGACGTTTGAAAATCGACTTTACCGTTCCGATTCCAACGGAACCTCACGAGGTTCCTCGTCCCTCGAAAACAAAAAGCCGCTTTCCTCATCAGACTGACGCCGCCCCGCGCGATTCCCGCGTGACCCTTCCACCTTCCACCGGAACAAAAACAAAAAAACAGCTTCGGGCGTCCGCGAGCGCGCCCCGTCCCCGCGGCGCGGTCGCCGCGCGCGCCGTTTCGGGCGGCGCCCCGGGCGACGCGCGCCTCGCCGCGCTCCTGGCGGCGATCGAGGAAGCCAAGGCGCTGTCGTCGCGGCGCGACGCGGCGCGGGACGACGCGCTCGCGACGGTTGACGCCTCCGCGCTCGCCGCGCGTCTCGAGGAGGCTGAGCGCGAGAACGACGAGCTCCGCGAGCGAGTCGCTGAGTTGACTGCTTTGAACGACGACGCCGCCGCCGAGCTGCTGCAGGATGCCGCCGAGCTCGCCGCCGCGCTGGCAAACGCCGAGGACCTCGAGGAGGAAGCGGAGGCGCTCCGCGTCTTGAACGCGCGGCTGGCGGATGCGGCGGAGGAGGTGGCGGCGATGGTCGTCGACGACGACGCCTCCAGCTCGAGCGCGGAGACGCACCTGGAGAAGCTGCGTGCGGAGGCGGACTCCGCGAGAGCCGCGCTGGCCACCGCGGAGCATCGCGCCAAGGCGGAGCGCGACGCGCTGCTCTCGCGCGTGCGCGCGCTCGAGGTTGACCTCGCCGAGGCGGAGGCGGAGCCCGTGGGCGGCGAGGCGGAGGATCGCGACGCGTTAGCCTCAGCGCGCGAGAAGATCGAGGGTCTTTCCGCTCTCGCCGCGCGGAGGGGCGACGCGCTTCTTCAGGCGGAGGCGGCGGCCGCCTCCGCCGCCGCAGAGGTTGCCTCGCTCAAGAAGCAGCTCGAAACCGCCGCCGCGTCCGCGACGGCGGCGATTCGCGCGCTCGAGACGGATATGGCGTCGATGCTCACCGAGGAGGAATCCGCCGCGCGCGTCCGCGAGCTGGAGCTCGCGATGGCGGAGATGGTGGACGCCGAGGAGATGGACGCGCTCCTGGCGCACGTGCGCGCCGTCGAGGCGCGCGCGGCGGATATGGTGGACGCCGAGGCGCTCGAGGCGGCGGAGGCGCGCGCGGAGGCGCTGAGCGCGGAGGCGGAGGCGCTGCGCGCCAGGGTGCGCGCGCTGGAGACGGAGATGGCATCCATGTCGTACGACGACGAGGCGGACAAGGCGGACGAGGCGTCGGGCGTGCGCGCCTGGAAAGCCAAGGTGCGGTCGCTGGAGACGGAGATGGCGTCCATGTCGTACGACGACGAGTCGGCGGCGTCCGCAAAGGCGGCGCGCGGCGCGCAGTCGGCGCCGGCGCCGAAGGCGCGCGCCTCGGGGCGCGAGACGCCGTTCGCGCGCGACCCGAAGGCGACGTTCTCGAAGCGCGCGTTGCAGTTCGCGGAGAAGAAGCCGCGCGGTCAGCTCCGGTCGGGAACGCGCGCGAACGCCGTCGCGAGGCGGTTCGAGCGCGCCGCGCCGGAGACGTTCGCGCTGCGGCGCAAGACGTTTCCGGCGTCGACGCGGGCGTCGGCGGCGGCGTCGAGTCGCGTCGAACGCCCCGCCGGGTCGGCGCGAACGGCGTTCGACGCCGTGACGTTCGCGTTCGGCGGCGCCGACGAAGAAGACGCGACGACGACGAAGAAGACACCCTCGAAGCCGTTCGAGCGGTCGCCCCCCGAAGCCTTCATCCTGCGCAAATTCGACTTTCCCGCGGTTCGTGCGAAGGTGACGAGCGTCGAACGGGGACGTTTTCGCAAGCCGTTTTCGCGCGCCGACGGCGGCGCGTTCGTGAAGCGACGTCTGACGTTTTTCGACGCCGACGCTTCGCGTCCGACGCTCGCCGTCGAGGGGTCGGCGTCCATGCCGGTGGGCGCGTTCGTGCGGACGCCGGGCGTGTTCAAGCTCCGGCGGTTCGACTTCGTCAAGGCTGAGGGCGTCAGGGGGGGGGGGAACGCGAACGACGCGCCTCGGCGCGCGTTCCGGCGCGGCGGCGGCTTCTCGCTGCGCAGGTTCAAGTTCCACCCGTAGGCGTCGCGTCGTTTGCTGCTGCGTTCTCCGTTTTTCAAGACTGAACACACAATGGCGAAGATCCCTCATATCGATACCGAACACGGTCGTCCTCGACCGCCGTCGCCCGCTCGACCACGCGCGCGTCTCTCAACCTTCGTCCCGACCTCGCAGTCCACGGCGCGCGGCATGGACGTCGCGTTCAAGCGCGTCGGCCCGGGGGAGGAGGTCCCGCCTCCCCCGAAGGAGCTGGCGGAGTGGGCGGGGAACACCGCGGGCGGCACGCTCGGGGGAATGGTGTACGGCGCGGTGCGCGGGTACAGGGCGCACGACCCGCAGTACGCGGAGGTTGCCGCGATCGTCGCGAAGAGGCACCGATGGATGCGCGCCACGTCGGAGGCGACGCTGGGCGGTCTGCGGCTGGGGAGCTTCGTCGCGGTGTTCAGCGCGGTGCAGCTGGCGTCCGCGAGCCACAGGGCGGACGGTGCGCGCGACATGTGGGACACGGTCGCGGCGGGCGCGGTGACCGCGGGCGCGACGGGCTTGGCGCTCCCCGGCGGTTTGGGCGTTCGGATGAAAGGATTCGGACTCGGCGTGCTCGTCGGGGGCGGTCTGTGCCTCCCGCTGGGGTACGTCACGCAGGAGCTGGACCGGTTGATACCACCCTCCGAGCCGCGCGAGCCGATCGAAAGCGAAACGCTCGCGACGCGCGACGCCGGGACGTCGCGGCGCGGCGGCGCGTACTCTCGCGCCGCCGCGCCGCGCGATTTGGCCGGCGCCGCCATCGCGTCGTTCGAAGCCGAGCTGCGAGAGCGAGCGCCGCGGAAGAAAAACACGTGGTTCCCGAGGTTGCGAGGTGACTGAGTCACTCGTCCGTTCTTCGTCGCCGTAGCTCCGAACGCCGGTGGGCAGTCACGGCGCGCGCGCGTCTCGCGACGATGAACGAAAGTACACTAGTTACGTAAAATAAACGCGAACGTCGCACAGCCCCTCGCGCGACGCGATCACCACGGAAGCGCCCCCGCGTACGTCTTCGCGCCGCAGTGCGCGAACAGACCGGCCAAGTCCGGGTTGGTCGCCGCGTACGGGTGGCTCGTCCCCACGACCGCGAACGGGTCTCGCGACGCGCGTTTGCCCCCGAGCTCGGCACCGCAGCCGTACGGGTCCCGCGCGAACGCCTCGCGCACGCCCGCCTCGCGCTCGCCGCTCGTCTTTTCCCGCTCCGCGCTCGCCGCCGGCGTCCCCTCGTACGCGAAGCGGTCCGCCGGCCACCGCAGCGCGGGCACGTGCTCGCGCTCGAACCGATCGCGCTTGAACGCGTACCCCACCACGGTCAAGTGCCTCGGCACCGACCCGGTCAGCTCCCGGAACCGCGCGATCGAGAAAAGGACGTTCTCGTACGAATCGCGCGCGCGTTCCTCCGTGAACGCGCGCGTCGCGACGGCGTCGCCGGCGCCGAACCACCCGCTCGCGCGGCTCACCAGGTAATAACTCGTCGCCTCGCTCAGCGACCCCGCGGGCGCGCGAGTCGTGCCGCCGGAAAAAATCAGAAGCGAGGCTTCGTTCGTTTGCGCCAACGCCACCCCAGCCTTCATGTGCGTGACCAGCGCCGCCGCCGCGCCCGGCGCGCGTTGGTACGGCTCCAGGTACCAGCTCGCCTCCTCCGCGGCGGCGGCGTCGGAGAAGTCGCCGCCGACGAACACGGCGTGGCCGCAGACCACCACCAGGTCTTTCGCGGCGGGGAACGGCGCGGGCGCATGCCGGGAGGACGACGGCGTGGCTGACTGCGCTCCGTACGAGACGGCTCCTCGCCCCGCGTCCGTGGAGGACGGCGCCGACCGCGCCGACGGCACGAACTCCCGGTACGTGGCCCAGAGGATCAGGATCGTGGTGAACCAGCGCGCGCGCGCGGTTCGCAACACCCAGGACACGACCGCCCAGTTCGCTCGGAGCAGCGTTCTCCCGACGAAGCCGCGAACGCCGCCGCCGCGTCGCTTCTTCGAGTTGTCGTCCAGGAGCGCGGCTCCCTCGATGTCGAACCCTCGCCGGCCGCGGGGAGGCTGCTGGGAAGGAGGGTGGCAGATCGAGGAACGTCAGCGGAAGTCGTCATCGCGTTCATGTGCTCGAGGGTGGACCGCCTCGACGGTCGCTGCCGTGGCGTTCGAGAGGAGGGAACCTGAACGGACCTGCGCGGGGTACGCGCGCCCGCCGGCGGGGCGCGAGAACATCATCCAGACCGCCTCGGCGCGCCTCCGCAGCGCCGGCCGCTGTGGCCACAACTTCGGACGGTGCACGGTGGTTTTTTCGCGGAAACGACGCTGACGAAAAAAGGAAGCTGCACTCGGCACTCTTTTTTTCCCCACTCACATGGGCGCCTCGGGGCGCTTGGGCCGGCGGGAGGTACGATGCCGGCGAGACGCCTGCTCATGGACCTGACCACGGATGAGAACCAGGTGTACCTGTTCATGGTGTTGTTCGGGTCGATCCTGTTCGGGACGCCTCCACTGATCAAGCTGTATAAGTACTGCCGACCGCACGCGGCGGCGTCGCGGGACCCGTCCGCGGGGCTGGAGATGTGGGACTTCCAGGACGAGTTCGACGACATGCGCGGGGTGAAGGACCCGCTCGAGCAGGAGAACAACCGCGGGAGGAAGGGGCAGAAGAAGAAGAAGAAGAAGAAGGGCGGCAAGGAGGCGGGGGCGAAGTAGCACGAGGACTTGTTTAGAATGTACGATTTTCGCGCAAATGAGCCCATAGCCTTGGTATTGGCGTCTATTTATGACTACGCGCCATACGAAACGACTGCTCCGACGGTTGACGGTGTCAGACGGTCGACGGCACGAGATATGTACTCGAGGGCGCGGAAGATCGACCGCGCGCCGCACGCTTGGACAGAAGTGCGCGCGCCGCGGTTTCACGACCCCGCGCCACATCATGTCGAGCGGAGCCCTCGAGCCGAAGAAATCCGGCGACTTCTACTGGAGCAAAGATGAGGTGCGTCGCGCTTCCCGCCTCGGTTCGCCGACGTCGGCGTGTGCCTCTGACGGCGTGGCAGAGTAGATGGCCGGTTTGACCGGCACGCGCGCGCGCGAGGCGACCGCGCGGGGCGCCGTGGGGCACGAAGGCATCGCACGAGGTCTCTTCGTGCCCGCGTCACCACGAAAGCGTCGCGTGCGCGTCCCGCGCCCCCGCGCGTGCCGCCCGGCGTCGCCCTCGCGCCCGCAGGCGCGCACACTGCCACGTCGCGCGTTTTCGCTCTCCACCGTTCCGAACGGACGGATCACGAATCGCGCAACCTCGCGCGGCGCGGCACTCGAGAAACACGAAACGCCATCTCTGCGCGATCCTCTGACCGATCACGCACCCGCACACGCGCGTCCCTCGGCCACCGCGTTTCTCATCACCAACCTCGAATACGCGCAGGAGCCCCACGCGAAGCGTCGCCGCGAGATCCTCGCGAAGCATCCCGAAATCAAGGATCTGTACGGTCCGGACTGGACCACCGCGCCGCAGATCTTCGCCGTGGTCGCCGCGCAGCTGAGCCTGGCGACCTACCTCGGGAACCACGCCAGCACGCCCGTGCTGCTGCTCTGCGCGTACCTGTTCGGCGGGTTCGCCACCGCCAACCTGTTCCTGGCGAACCACGAGCTTTCGCACAACCTCGCGTTTACGAGCCCCGCGGCGAACCGCGCGCTCGGCTTGGTCGCCAACCTGCCCATCGGCATCCCCTTCTCCGTGGCGTTCAAGAAGTACCACCTCGAGCACCACATGTTCCAGGGCCACGATAACATCGACACCGACATCCCCACGCGCGGTGAGGCGAAGTTTTTTACCCTCGGAGGCGTCTTTCTGAAGATCGTCTGGGTCATCGGGCAGCTCTTCTTCTACGCCATTCGGCCGCTGTTCGTGCGGCCGAAGCCGATGGGCAAGTGGGACGCGCTGAACCTGGTGACGCAGCTCGGCTTCGACCTGGCGTTCATCAAGCTCGCGGGGGGGCGTGCGTTCACGTACCTGCTCGCGTCCGTGTTCCTGGGCGGCGGCCTGCACCCCATCGCGGGGCACTTCATCAGCGAGCACTACGTGTTCGAGCCGGGCCAGGAGACGTACTCGTACTACGGGCCGCTCAACGCGTTCGTGTACAACGTGGGATACCACAACGAGCACCACGACTTCCCGAAAGTCCCGGGTTCGCGGCTGCACAAGATCCGCGAGATCGCGCCCGAGTACTACAACACCCTGAAGTACCACACGTCCTGGACCAAGGTGATCAAGGACTACATCCTCGACCCCAACATGGGGCCGTTCTCGCGGACCATGCGGAAGAAGTCCGAGTGAGCGGAGTTTTCGTGTCGCCGCCGTCGCGTCGCGCGCGACGCATTCTTTTTTTATTAGTCTTGTATCGAAGTCGAAGCTACCGCACGCGTCTAAATACCCACGACGCCGCGTAGGCTCTTCAGGCCCTTCACCGCGGTGCCGCACTGGTACCAGATCTCGGAGGACCCGTCCGGACCGTCGCGCTCGCCGTCTTCGAAAACGCCTTCGGCGCGGCTTTCGTCGCCGCCCTTCGGCCGCGGGGTCACGATCAAATCGACCCTGACCTTGGTGTTTTTCCCTCCCAACCCGCCGCGCTCGAGGCCCCGTTTCGGCAAAAAGCCAACCGGGCACGCCGCCGTGCTCCCGTCCTCGGCCTCGCCGCGCGCGCGGACCATCACGAACGCCTTGCCCACCGCGGAGGCGGGCGCGCACTGCGACACCGCGGGTAGGCACTCGCGGACGACCCGGCGGCCGGCGTTTCCCAACGCCCGCGTCGCCTCGGGGCTTTCATCCCGGTCGTGCCTCGCGTACCCCCCTCGCGCGTTGACGTCGGCCAGCGAAAACACGAACATCTCCTTCGGGCGCGCCGGTGTCGACCCGAGGAACAGTGCGACCCGGCTCGGTTCGAAGGCGCGCAGCATCTCCGGAGTTAGGCACCCCAGCGCGGCGTCCATCTCTCTGAACAGCTTTACGGCGGCGCGCTCGACGGACGTCACGCGCTTGCGCTTGGCTCCTACTGGGGACGACACGGGGCTCGTGAGTGCGCCGGTCGCCTCTCGTGCGCTCGGCAGGCCCATCGCCTCGGGGCCCACCGTCTGAAGCAGCGCCGCGCGGAGCTCGTCGTAGCTCGCCGGGATCTGCTGTCTGACGAACAGAAGAAACTTCACAGCCTCGCGGAGCGCGTGCGCCACGAGCTCCGCGGTGACCGGAGCCGTGACCCGCACGTCCGCGCGCACGCGTTCCATGCCCGGCGACGAAGGCGCCGCCCGCGCCTCGTGACTCCCACGCCTCGCCGCGAACGCGCGCAAAGTGATGACAGCCGCTTGATTGGAGTGACTGACGAAACTCTTGACTTGAAAATTCTCGTCGTCGTCGCTCGTCTTTCGTCGCTTTTCGGGCGACCAGATCGCTCGCAGATCACCATTCGTGGGTAGCACCTACGTCCGCGCACGATGAACAACTTTCACGGCAAGAAGCTCAGCCTGATTTCCAAGTCGGATATCAGGTATGAGGGCATCGTGCACAGCATCGACCAAGCGAGCAGCGCGCTGACCCTGCAACACGGTGCGTCCACAGCTGTCCGATCGCGGGAATTCCGCCTTTTCGACGATCGGGCGTTCCCTTTTTCGCGGGTTGACACCCGCGTCATGTCTTCGCCCCTTCCCGACCGATCGCTGACCTCCACCTCTCTCGCCTCACCAACCCGCAGTGCGATCGTTCGGCACGGAGGGACGCAGAACCGTCGGCCCGCAGATCCCCGCCAGCCAGGAGGTCTACCCCTCGATCATCTTCAAGGGCGGGGACATCAAGGGCCTGGAAGTGATTAACGACGGGGCTTTCCCGGCCGCGGCCGCGCCTCAGGCGCCGCTTCAGCAGCAGCCGCCCATGCAGCAGGTACGATCGAAGACACATTTCTCGGGTCGTGCGTTCAGGACACGGCGCGGGCACGCACGACCGCCGTGCCGTCTCGACGATCGGCCAGGCGGCGTCCGATCGGCGCGCGCGACCCATCCGCGGAATTCCACGCAACGACCGATCGCTGGAAAGCTCGTCGTCCTCAAGAAGTGGCGAGGCTGCGTTTTCTCCATTCGCGAAATCAATCGGCGACATCGTCGCTTACGCGAATCGAATCCCTCAGTCGTCTGACCCTCTCTTCACCCACCCTTTCGTCGACGAAACGTCAGGCGGCGCCTCCCCAGCAGCAGTACATGCAGCCTCCCCCCCAGAAGCAAGCGGCGCCTCCCCCGCAGTACCAGCAGCTGCAGTACCAGCAGCCCCCTCAGTACCAGCAGCCGCCGCCGCAGCCCGCGGCGCCCGCGGCGCCCGTGAACCCCTGGAACCGCGCGCCGGCGCCGGCGCCGGCCGCGCCCCCTCAGCAGCAGCGCCAGCAGCGGGCGCCTGCGCCGAAGGCGGCCAAGCCCGCGCCCGCGCCCGCGCCCGCGGCGCCCAAGCCCAAGCCCACGAGCTTCCTCGCGGCGGTGGGGGGCGGCGGCGGGGGCGCTGTGCCGAAGGGTGCCCCGGCGCGCGTGGCGGGGCAGCCCGCGGGCGGCCGCGGCGGTGCCCCCCCCGCGCCTCGTGCGGGCGGGCGCGGCGGCGCCGGTCGCGGCGGTGCGATGCCCGCGCCCCGCGCTGGCGGGCGCCCCGCTCCGGCGGGTGGCGACGGCCTCCTCCCCACGCGCATGGCGGTGCCCACCGAGGACTTCAACTTCGAAGCGGCGTTTCAGAAGTTCAGCAAGGAAGCGATGGCGCAGCAGGCGATGGCGCAGCCCGTGGCGACGTACGTCAAGGACGATTTCTTCGACAGCATGAGCTGTGAGGCGCTCGAGAGGCAGGCGATGGCGCAGCAGTCGCAGGGACGTTCGCGATTCCACGAGCAACGCAAGCTCGACATGGACACCTTCGGCGCCGCCGGCGGGGCGCGCCGCGTCGACCACAGCGGCGGTGGCAGAGGCGGCCGCGGCGACGGCGGGCGCGGCGGGCGCGGCGGGCGCGGCGATGGCGGCCGTGGCGGTCGTGGCGACAACCGTGGGTTCCAACAGGCCGGCCGTGGCGGACGCGGCGGACGCGGCGGACGCGGACGCAACTGAGACTCGAGAATAGCACGCTTGTCTACATAGTTCACGACGTGAGTTCCTCAGGTCTTCTACCAGTTTTTTGACGTGTCCGAGGAAAACGAAGAGGATACTTTCGTCTTCCCAGGTTCCCAAAAGCCACGACGACGTCGCTTGCCCTCACTCTTCCCCGACCCTCCTTCCCCGCGCATGTCCACGCACGCCAGACCCTCGTTCGAGGAGATGACCTTCACCGAGCCCAGGACCGTGTTGTTCGCGGTCGGAGACAAGGACAGCGTCGAGACCAAGTTGTCCTGGCGCTGGTGCCGCGACAACCTGCTGACACCAGCGGACAACCTCTGGCTCGTGCACGCCCGACGCAAAGAGAGCGGCTGGGTACCCCTGGACAGCGTCAAGACCCTGAGCGACGTGTCACTGGCCAAGGACTGGCTGCCGTCCGAGATCGCGAACTCCATCCACGGCATGCAGCACAAGCTGATCGTCATCGACACCACGCACGACACGGGGGAGAGCCTCTTGAAGTATATCTCTCTCGAAACGCCGCGCGACGCTATCCTGGTCATGGGCAGTCGGGGACGCCAGGGCTGGCGCAAGTTTCTGCTCGGCAGCGTCTCTTCGTACGTCGTGCAATACGCCCCGATACCGCTGCTTGTCGTGCGCTCGAGGAAGTACCGAGACATCCCCGACCTCACCTCCGACACCGTCGGCGCCGCGTACCTGGGGATGACGCAGCCCGGCAAGAGCCGCACCGTGGCCATCGCCGTCGACGGCACCGCCGCGAGCCTCGCGCTCGTCAAATGGGCGTGCCTGAACGCGCTCAGGACCGACGACCAGGTGCACGTGCTTCACAGCGCCGTGAGCGAGTCCCCTATCCAGACCGCGGACGCCACCAAACAGGTGGAGAAGTGCATGAACGCGTTGGCGGAGTTCCAGAAGGACAACGAGAAGGGCACCGCGACGTCCGTGCTGCTCGACATCAAAGGCGGCGACCTTCGCGACCTCATCGTGGACTACGTCGCCGACCTCGGCGGAGCTGTCGATCTGCTCGTCATGGGCACACGCGGCATCAAAGGGAACCTGAAGCGCGCGGTCATGGGCTCGGTCTCCAGCTACTGCCTCTCCTTCGCAAACTGCCCGGTGCTCGTCGTGCCGTCGGACATCGCGCGCGAAAGCGCGGGGCCCGAGCCCGGCGAAGATACGCCCGCCGCGTGAACGCTCGGGCGCGAAACGTTCGACGGAGCACGCACGTCGATCCGTCTCGAACGAGCGATAGACGCGCTCTTTGAACGCACAAAGTGTCGATGAAACGATTTCGTCTGCATCGCCGGCTACCCAACCTAATACATATCCTCTACGTCTTCTTTGTCGACGGTCCAGTCGGGATCGTCGCCGGCCCATCCGTACGTTTCGCCGTCGTCCCGACGGCGCGACCGGGGCGTACAATCGAGACTGCTCCTGCGAGACAGAGGAACGTCGAGCCCTTCTCCGCTGTACTGGGAAGACCCGTACTCGTCGTAAGATCGCGCCGAGGACGCGCCTTCCCCGGCGAACCACCCGTCGCCTCGCTCGCGGTCCGCCGCCGCCTCGTCCGAGTTCGCGCTCTTCGAGCCCGCCGCGTTCTTGCCGTCGACGTCTGCTCCCAGAGTTCGCCTCTCGATGCCCCACTCGACGAATGGCTCGACGTCCTGCTCCAGAAGCGCGCGGACCTCGAAGTGCAGAGGCAGGCGCGTCGAGAACATCTTCTCCACGGCGGGGAGGATGTCGCGCTCGACGACGGACGACGCGGCGCGCACCGCGCGCGCGCGCGTGTACCCGGCGGCGCCGAGCCTCGGCGCAGCCGGCGGCGCGAGGTCCAGCCCCAGGCCGGGCGGAGTGAGGTGCGTCCGCGCCGTAGCGCGGGATACGACGCCGGACGCTGTGTCTAAAGTAGGTGGTGCGCCGACGGCCTCGAGTTCGCGGAGCCACCGCGCGGCGTTCGCGCGTATGCCGACTTCGTCGGGGTCGACTCTGTCCCGGTCGCAGGCGCGCGCCGCCAAGGCGGCGTCCTCCGCGGTGGTCTGCGTCGCCCACGCGCGCGTCGGGACCCCGCGCTCGAGGTCACGCACGCGCGCACGAAAAACCGTCACCTCGTCTTCGAGGGACGCGTTCGTGGCGACCTGTTCGTCCAGACGCCGGCGCAAGTCCTCGGCGACGCGACGCGTTTCGTCGAGCTTCGCCTCGGCTTCCTCGACTCTCTGCTCGAGCATGGCCGAGGTCTTCTCGCCGAGGTCCGCGCGTCGCTCGCTCGCGTCCGCCCTGCGCTCCGCCGTCTCCGCGCGCGTGCGCGCTTTCTCCAGCCGCCCAGCCGCGCGTTCCTCGAAGCTGTCGCATCGCGCGGTGGCGGAGGCTGCGACTCGAAGCGCCTCATCTCGTTGCGTTTCGGCACCCTCCAGAACCGTTTGCAACGCCTTGAGCTGCGCCTTCAGCGAGAACACCTCCTTGTCCGGGACGTGCAGGTGGTCGCGGAGGTGCTCGGGGACGCCGTCCGCGGTGTTCGCGCGCGCGCGCGACTCCTCGGAGTCGTCCAGGCGCGACAGGGGGGGTCGCTCGCTCATCGTGGGGGCGACATAGGAACGGGTATACGGGAAGCGCGCCGGAGAATGTTTATTACTGCGGCAGTTGTGCCTCGTTGCGCGGGCATGACGCCTTTTCCAGATCGTCGCAAGATTTTCCCGTTCGTGCTGTATGGAGTCAGTCATGAGCGAAGGGTTTTGTGAAACCGAGACGATCGCCACAGCGTCGTGCGCGCACCCCAGGCGGAACGCTGGGCCTGCACCGGAGCGTCGACCGCGTCGGAGCGATCATGCTGCGACATGCGACTAAGACCCTGGGCGCCAGGCTGACCCCGGCGCGGGCGGCCGCGGTGAATTTCTTCCACACCAGCCCCATGGTGGAGTCCAGTTTGCCCAGGAAGAACGGTACGGCGCCCGCCCTTTCCCTTCTGCACCTCGCCCCGCGCCTTACCCGAGGGCGCGACGTACTGACCCACGGATCCTCGCATGCATCCTTTCAACAGGCACGACGCAAGTCGGCGAGGGCCCCAAGGCTCTCTCATCGTCTTCCGCGCCCACGGATCTCAGCGGAGGTGAGCGAAGCACCCCGCGAATTTGCCCCAAACGCAGCGCTCGATGAAGACAACAACAACGAAGAAAAATAACTCTCAGCCGCGAGCTCTGCGAGCGCCGAACCGAGATCCTGACCTCCTCTCCCAATCTCTCTCCACGGCCACGCAGTGCTTGACGCGTCCGCGCAGACGCTGTTCCTGACGGAGATGTTCCGCGGCATGTCTCTGACGATGAAGTACTTCTGGGAGCCGAAGGTGACGATCAACTACCCCTTCGAGAAGGGACCGCTGTCTCCCCGCTTCCGCGGAGAGCACGTGCTTCGAAGGTACCCCACGGGTGAGGAGCGGTGCATCGCGTGCAAGCTGTGCGAGGCGATCTGCCCCGCGCAGGCGATCACCATCGAGGCGGAGGAGCGAGAGGATGGCAGCCGCCGCACGACGCGCTACGACATTGACATGACGAAGTGCATCTATTGCGGTTTCTGCCAGGAGGCGTGCCCGGTGGACGCCATCGTGGAGGGGCCCAACTTCGAGTACGCCACGTACTCGCACGAGGAGCTCCTGTACGACAAAGAGAAGCTCCTGAACAACGGGGACAAGTGGGAAAAGGAGATTGCGAAGAACTTGGCGAACGAGGCGCTGTACCGGTGATGGGCGAGCAGTCGGGACGTCTGTTTTTCCTTTCGAGCGACCTGCGGCTCCGAACGAAGTTCGTGGGCTCGTGAGACGCCCTCGTCTTCGCGCGGCGCGTCGACGGGTGTTCAAACACTTTAGTCTTGCAATGTAAACGTACATTTTTCGTTCAACCCGGAGCGATGCCGTCGACATTCTCGAAGGCACGCGAGCGAGCGAGCGAGCGCTCTGCTTTGCGAAAAATGGATCGAGAGTCACTCGAGTTGCCACGGTGGCACGAGGTGCGAAGCGTGAGCTACCACGAAACGACGAAACGACATCTTTCAAGCGTGGCTAGCGCGACAACAACCCATCGCGCGACGAGTGATTTCGATCGACCGTCGGGTCCAACGCATCGCAGCCCGCTCAAGCCGAGCTGGCGAGCTGGCGAAAGATGGCGTCTTTCTACGTAGCGCCGCCCGCGGCGGCGCACGCTCGGCTCGGGACCAGATCTTTCAGAGTTGCAAGCTACAGGACGGCGTCCTCGTCCGGGCGCGATGCCGTGCGGTGTCGCTCGATGGGCCGCATCCCACGTCGTTCTGAGCTCGATCGATGGACTGGCGTCGGTAGAGGGAACATGTCCGTGGATCATGACTTCGGTCGTCGCGTCTCCCGGTCGCGACGGTCGCTTCAGCGGCGTGAGAGCACCGGCGAGGCGACGGCGCCTTTGCCAGAAGACGGCGACGACGATGGCGCGTTTGCACGCAAACGCGCAGAGGGGGAGGTCATCGCGGAGGTTCCGCCCCGTGGTAGTCCTTGTTGGGCGGATAAATGGTTGAAGGTTCCGGAGAAAGGGTTCTGCGAGGTGCCTTGGAACGCAGGGACGGTGGTTAGCGTCATGTTTTTGTGGTTTGCGTCCTTCATGTTGGTCGGGCACATCGGTTTGCCGTCGGTCGTTCGCTGGCTCGGATTCAACTGTAGAGAGCTCTCGGCGCGTGGTCTGGCGATGTATAGCCTGAGCGCGGATGTCGTGGAGATGTTCGTGGGGCTAGGAGTGCTCTTCCAGTGTCTTCGCCCGTATTTCCCGCTCCCAAAGCGATGGTTCCCGGTGAGTTTGAAGGGGCGCTGGTGGAAAGAAGTCTTGCTCGGGTGCACGGTGTTTCCCATCGTGAGCACTCTGAACAATTTCAACAGCAGTTTGATGCCGATTCCTAGCACGTCGCTCCCGGTGTCGCCATGGGAGCAGTCCCTGTTGTCCAACGATCTGGTCTCGATTTGCTTCTACGTCGCGGTGGTGTCTCTGGTGGCTCCGGTGTGGGAAGAGATGATCTTTCGCGGTTTTCTTCTTCCTTCCTTCACGCGATACTTCCGGATGGACGTCTCCGTGCTGATCAGCTCGCTGATCTTCGCGCTGGCACACTTCAGCATGGAACGACTGATCCCGCTGACGTTCCTGGGTATGCTCATGTGCGTGGTGTACTCTCGATCGAAAAATATCCTGGCGCCCATCATCTTGCACAGCTTGTGGAACGCGTTCGCGTTTGTCGAGCTCATCGTCAATCCGGCGGCGATGGTGAACTGGGTGACGACGCTCTTCGGGTTGGGCATCTAGCTAGTGGGCCGCATAGCTTAGCGCGAGTGTCTTGCTGCTACAAATCTAATAGACACGGCACCGAAAAAAATCGCATCTCTGAACGTTCTAACCCCACGCATCAAAAGCTAGACATCTCGTTGTCGGTCACGAGCGACCTCGCGTTTTTTTCCTCGCGCCATCGAAAGTACGCCGAGCCCGCGAAACCGCCGATGAGGACGAGCGCCAACACGACGACCACCGCGGTCATCGACGACAGCTGTGCTCTCAGCGCGTCGACGTCCCGGCCGTCACTGGATGCCCAAGCACTCGGAGTGGGTGCGACGATCCCCGGCGAGCCACACGTGCAGTTTCCCGACAGCGGGGCTCCGCTGTTGTAAACCTCGCACGGGTTGAATATCGACAAGTCGTCCACCTCGGGTTTGAAGTCGATGAAATCGTAGTAGTGCAGCACAGGAAGACCTCGCATGCCGCTGTCGGACCTCACGACGACGCGGGAAATCATGCGGTGAAACGATTCGCGCCTGACCATCCACGACGAGATGGGAAAATAAAACTCGTACACGTACGAGATGGTCGTCGACGGGTCCCTGAAGCTCGGCATGGAGACGTTTCGAGTCCATTTCTCACACGGGATACCGCGCACGACGCCGGCTTCAGTGACCCCATGATACTCAATCGGTGTATCACCATCAGTCATTTGAAGGAAATCTACGGTAGACGATAACCCGTTACCCCTGCCTCGACCGAACATGGGAAAGTGTCCGTCTGACATCTTGTGGTGCTCGCAGACTCCCGAAGGGTGCGTGCCGTTTTGGTGCATGAACATGACGGTATCCTGCTCCGTGTTCACGATACGCGTCTGCTTCGAGTACGACGAGTGTTCATCAATTCGTAGGTTGTTCGTCGAGGCATCATACCATTCGTAACGCAGCATGCTATACGACACAGAATCCAAACTTTCACCTTCGTGGTTGATGTTCGCCTCTATAACAGCGCTCCAAGTGTTGGGGAGCGTCGGCAGGTGAGGGACGAGGTTGCAGCACCCGATGCGAGTACCGTCGGGGGCGTGCACGACGACGGACGCCGCGCGTTCGTAGTCTACGAGGTAATCACGCGTGACATTTGCATCAGTGGGCGCAGGTACGCCACCGGGGAAGTCGTGCTCGACCAAAACGATGTTATCGCCGCTGTCTGTTCCGGTGACATCATGTAGGAAGTGAGAGCCACCCGAGTTGATCTCGCACCTCGAGGCGTGGAGGTGTGCTTTCGTCGAAAAGGCACCAGAAGCACCCGACTCTTTCTCAACCGCGAGGGTCACCTCTAGCCTAGACTGACCCGAGGTAAGATTCACCATCGATCCCGTTCCAGCCGCGACATAATTGTAGTGGTCCGCGTAAGTATCGATGGGTGCTGTCATCGACAGCGTCGCTTTGAGGACTGGAACGTCCCATACATCCGCCTCGAAGAGGATGACAGATGAGTCGCATTCGGCAAACGTCACGAACTCCCCCGCAGCACCACCCAGAGACAGCATCGCGAGGGCAAGAACCTGCACGACCGCCTTCGCCCGCATAGTCAAAATGATTTCGGTTACCCCCTAGCGTCCCGGTGCTAGAGGAAGTGCAGGAGGCCCGGTCGTTCGACGTTGGACACGACGACGTGTCTAAAGAATATTTTCCGGAAATTGTCCATCTGGCAGACTCGAAAATCTATGCGCATTGCGTACCGAACGTCTTCCGCCCCGTATCTACGTAACGACTTACAAGGTGAGGTCCTACATTTTCTATCGTGACGCTGTTTTCGCGTTCTCTTTCTTCCTCGCCGTTTGTTCTTTCTGATCCTTCTGTTCCGGAATCGGTGCGCTGCTGCAACACCAGCAGCACGTGGCCTCTTCCTGGAAAGGTGATTTGCCGTCGTCGTTGATCGAAACCTTGACACCCTTCGGAGTGGTGATGGTCTGCTCCGCCGGCGGTATCACGGCGTCATCAAGAGTCCAATTCAGCACGGACATCTGACTCGTCAGAATCTCTTCAATCGTCAGTAAGCTCTCGGAAGTTTGGTTGAGCTGACTGAGCCTCGACACCTGTGGAATCTTCTCCTTCTGACTCGTTGGCGACATGAGACCGAGTCCGGAGAGTAAGCTCGCCAAGGGATCGATGGGGATCTGGTTGTACTCGTCCAGGCGCTTGGCCGTGTATCGAAGCTCTCGGAACATCTCATCCGAAACCTTGCCGTTTAGGATTTGCTCTGACCCCGGAAGATCTTTCATATCGTTCACGCAGCGTAACACTTCCGTCTTTCTCTTCTCAAACTCCGCGAGCGGTGTCGGCAACTCGTGCCCACTCTGCTTCGTTCGGCTCACCGCGAGGTCACAGAGCGCCTCGACATCCCTCAAACGCTCCAGGTACCCGTTGAGCGTATCGTCTCGCTTGAACTTCCTCGACGCCGCTGACTTCGCGGACCCCACGCTCGAAGCACTTGGAGGCCGAATCCAGCTCTTATCTAGTGGAACCCGTACCGGCGCGGGCGTGCGTAGAGGCGAAGAAAGCGATTGAATTCCTGTTTCAGCACCGCCTCCGCGAACGAAATCGCGAGAGGTCCCCGAACGACCCGACCGGCCAGACCGCGTTGACCGCGCATCCGGGCGCGAAGGCGTGCTCTCGCCTCGAGGTCGTCTCTCCCGTCGCCCTGAGCTCGACGGGACACCCTGATCGCGCTCCTTGCCGCTCATCGCAGCGCGCCTCGCCGAGTGAAACCGGGTGTTTTCGAGCTTTTCGTGACACAACGAGACGGCCGAAAAACGCCCGAGCAACACCAAATGGAATCGACAGGCGGCCAGTTCGGCAACTGGCAGACGGGAGCAAAATAAAATAAATCAAACGCAATTCTTTTTGGACGAAGGCATCGACTTCACGAAAACTCGTCTTCTTGCGACGACACTCCTCTCGGGCGCGCTCTAGCAACGTTTGGGCGGGTGGTGGACCAGGGTGCGTCCCGCGGCGAGCGCGGATGCGAGGTCTGTGGGACATCGGAAAGAGATCCTTGGAGTTCTCCACGCCGATATTCTTGCTAGATTGACTCGAAGGGTCCGGCCGGGTTCGTTTTTCCTGTGGCTCACAACGGTGGGCAAATGGCGCAGAGCGGCACGACGTCGCGCAGGAGAACGCGCGTGCAGCGCGTCCTTGCCTTTGTCTCCGCTGTGATTTTGATTCGGTTCATCATCAATGCGCGAACGTCGAGCAGTAAATATCTTCCTGAGACGAGCGCACGTGGTTCTGGACACGGATCCCTGAAGGGCATGCTGGATGACATTTATAACACCGAATCAAAGTGGGCACCGACTGCGGCGACGAATTCGAATGTTATGAACAGCGGGACCTCCGACGACCAGCGAACCACGCTGGATAAGAACGATGACGGCAACAGTGCGGGTTCGGAAAATTTGGGGCGTGGCGCGGGATCGTTGAGTGTGTCGGTGGCATCGAAGAAGACAACGTCGAAAGGACTTGACACGGAAAACGCTACGCCGGGGTTGTGGAGCGAAGCGTCGGAACATAAGAGGGTGATGATGGCTATCGGAGAAGCCCTGACAGTGATCTACCCGGACCGTGTAGATCGTGGTAAGCTAGTCATGGCGACGGTAGCGAATGAGGCCTTTCTAGAGCTTCTGATGAACTGGCTCGCGTTTACGCAGGCTCACGACGTCATGGTGATTGTCGGGGCGCTCGACGAGGCCACCGCGGAACGATGTAAAGCAATGTCGGTACCTGCAGTGCAACTGCAGGATGCCGGACTTGACACGACACTGATATCTCTTGACGAGCACGAGGTGAAGAACCAGAACTTCAGAGGATCGCAGAGAGGGTTCCAGAACTACGGCGTACGAAAGTTGTCATTCCTCTTGACGTTGCTTGAGTTGGGTCTGGATGTCTCGCTGTCAGATACCGACGTAGTGTGGAAGAAGAGGTTCGTAGCCCCGAATGAGCGGACACTCGAGCGGCGATGGGGGAAGCCGCAAGATACTGACAAAGTCCATCATCAACAGCCCCGAAGAATTATTTTCAGGAAAGAGCGGCACATATGCCGATACCGCGGATGTTCTCGTCACAAGCGATTGCCTCTCGCAAGATATTGAATCAAAAATGGTACGTGCGCGTTGTAAAACGTGCATTGCACACATTTCTGACGCGCTTACAAGGCGTTATTGAATTAACTTCATTTCTTCCTTACACAGGTGAGCGCATCGGCGCTTACGTTGGCATCGACCGACGACCCGACATTCAACTACAAGGAGTGGGCATGTGGAGTCGGAGGCCCGGAGCCGTGGGAAGATAATGCGAGCCCTTTGACCTCAAGAATAAACACCGGGGTGACCTTCTTTCGCTCGACCGAGAGTGGAGTCGCAGTGGCTAAAAGATGGCTAGAAAAGGCAGCTGAGTGCTTCTCAAATCCTGACCAAGGTTGCGACGATCAGACTAGCTTTAACGCATTAGCGGCGCTTAAGGGGGATATTAACCCCGTCATGGACGGGCGTCACGGCACGGTACGTCTCACACACAAATATATTCATCCTCACACATTGCAACTGACGCACCTTCCACTCGGTAAAATTGCAGAAACCCGTCAAAGGGGGAGAAGGCCGCGTTTACTGGAGTGAATTCGATGGTAAACGTTGCGCAATAGGGTGAGAACTGATATCCCGTGTGTTTTATGATGTCTCTATTCGACCGTCGCGTGTACTTACACGATTGCATGTTCCAACAGGTATCTACCGATCAGTGACTTCTCCAATGGTCATGTTTTCTTTTTGCAGAAGGTCCCTCAGAACCTTCAGGTACGAACCGTCGTGTTGTGCTTTGAATCTTGAAATGTTTCGACACTAACCGCGTGTCTTATATCGCAGAAGTACCCTTATGCCATTCACAACACACACAACTTCTACGGCCATTCAGGTACGTTATTTCATTTCTCCGTTCCTTGTCTGAATTTTTCACTGAACGCGCCGTGTGTTCCGCAGGCAAGATGTATCGATTTCGCGCGTCCAAGCTATGGGCAGTTGAGGGGAATTCGGAGGAGTATTCGGACGAATTGAATTATTTATCGTTCGAGAGTTTCGCCGGGACTGAGGCTTCAAAGGAAAGTTCCCCACTGGTGGCTCACATTTTGGCGAGGGATGAGTTGCGTCGAGAAATGTGGGCTGCGATCGGTCTCGCCAAGGCTCTCGATCGAGTTCTCGTCCTTCCTCGGTTCAACTGCTTTTGTGACCGATATTGGTATCCCATCCTTCCCCAGTGCCGGTTGCCCGGTAGTCAGCGTTTCATGTTCTCGCAGTCGTGCCCACTGGATCAAATACTCGACGTCGGAGCCGTGGCCGATCCTGGGTTCATCGTGAAATCCCGCGTCGACGGTTTCTTCGAGCACGCTAAAGCTAAGCCACTTTTGGAGTCCAGGAAAGTGGTGAGTCTCGTTGAGACGCGTGAAAAAGTTAAATGTTTGTCGCCGGAGAATGTTCAGAAGTCACTCGCCTCGTCAGAGACAGTATTACACATCGCAGGCGGTATTCGAGGATTATTCTGTGGGTTTCCAGATAATAGCGCCCAGGCTGAAGCCATCGATGCTGGAATCTCGAAAGCTTTCAACTCGGACTGGTGCTGCCATCAGAACGGCAGCATGCCGATTGCGCCACACGCTCGCGTCGGCGCCTTGCCCGACGGATCTTTTGACGCCGGGCCTCACGCAGACAAAGTCACCATAGATCTTGCGTCACACGTTTGGGATCTAACCATCCCCGAGAAGGATAAGTGGCAGGCGCGCATTTTCGGCATACCTTTTCCTGAGGGATCGCGCATGGCTGAGCACAACCACTACAAGTGTTGATGCGGGGGAAGCGGTGCGGGGACGTGAACCTCGATGGAACGTTTCTTTGATTAGTAAAAGTTAGTACGTGCAAAGGCACATTCCAAGCTATGAAACCCAACCCCCTATGATCACTCCCTCACCGTCTCCACGTCGTTACACCAGTTTGTCCATTATGCTTGAGTTGGCCTTCTCCAACTTCATTAGATTATCGTACACGCCCAAGATCTTTTGACTGTTGATCTCGAGTACAAGCCCGCCGACGATGGTCTCGTCGAGCACGGTGTACGCCTTAGGTGAGTTGAAAATGAGGTCCAGCTCGCACACGTTCTCAAACACGCGATCGAGAGTCTCCACGTAGACCTGAATGAGGTCCAGCATCGCAAGTTCCGACTCAGACCTGTCACTCAGAATGCAGAAGTACAGCGTCGCGAAGTGACGGTACACCAATTTGGTGTCGGGACCGAAGGTCTTCTCGTCATCCACGAAGCTGCACAGGTGGTCAGGGCGCCCGGTGACAATTTTGTACACTGTCTGACACAACTCAGTCTGCTTGTCCACACCGAGCTGCTCGTAGAAGCGGCACAGGCGGACCATGGCTGCAGGGAAAGGAGGGTTGAACGAGATCGTCAGTCAGCTGAGTTGGACAGGCCGCGTGCGAGGACTTAGGCGGAAACGCGATGTCATCGACGTGGTCGCGGGGTGCTTAAATGGAATATCCTCGCATCATACAAACAGGGAGACGTACCGTGGTTGTTCACCACGATGAAAGCCTTGATCATGGTGGCTTCCTTCTCTCGTCTCGCCGCACGAGCAGTGAAGAATTTCGTTGAAGAATGCGCGCCCACTGAAAGTTGGGAATCGCTCGCCGAGGGAACGCGGAGAGAGTCGCGCCTACAGTCCGAGCGAGGGCGCTGAGGACGGTCGGTGCCTGCGCGAGATACGCGCACGTCGTCTGGTCCGAGCGCGCGGGCGTGTCCGCGTGCGTGGATCAGTGATTGCCGGTGCTCTCGGGCGACACAGATGCCTTTTGCCCGCGGCCCCAAATCGACGAAACCCAAGGTCCCAAGCACGCGTTTGATTTTTCTTTGACACGCACGCTCGCGTTTTGCGGATTCGCGATTCGAGATTTTCGTTCCAAAGCGGAGCCTCGATTAAGATTCAACCCGTTTAGCGCGCGGGCAACGGGGCCGCCCGCCGCTCCTCGCGCGTCACTTTCCAACGAACACGCGCACGTTCGTTTCACCATGGGTGCTACTACTTCGCGATGCGAGGAAGCCGAGGCTGAGCCCGTCCAGGAGGTACGTTCTGCAGTGCGATGTCTTCGCCTCCAGGTATCGATTTCGTTTTTACCAGTCTCGTTTGCTGTGCAGGCTGGCACTAGTAAAAAAGAAGCCCTAGATGGTCGACCTAACCTCCCCGTTCCCCTTCCAATCTTCAGGTTGAGGTCGAAGAGCCCGTTGCCGAGGTCGAGGAGGAGCCCGCCGCCGACATCAAGGTGCGCACCCGCGCCGCGCGTGAACGCGCTCTCACAAAACCCGGCGATCGAGGCTTTGCCTTCCCCAAGGCTTTTTTCCTTCCCGCGCCTGTACCCAAAGGCACTCTCCCCTCTGTCTGACCTTCGTCCTTCCTCGCCTTCACGTACAGATCGAAACCGCGCCTTTCGACCCCCGCTTCCCCCAGACGAATCAAGCGAAGCACTGCTACACTCGTTACAACGAGTTCCACAAGTGCGTGCCCTTGCCCCCGGGGCCGTCGACGCCACGCCCACAAATCACGATGGTTGTTGTTGGTTGCCAAAGAACTCTGCTCTAACAAATATCTTTCCGCCCGCTCCCCCCACCTTCTCTTCATTGTCTCAGGTGCAAAGCGCAGAAGGGTGAGGACGACGAAGAGTGCGAGAAGTATGCCAAGTACTACCGCTCTTTGTGCCCTACTGACTGGGTGACCAAGTGGAACGAGGAGCGCGAGGCTGGTACCTGGCCCGGGCGCTACTAAAGGAGACCGGCGACGAGACGTAGATGTACAACAGACCGCGCTGGTTGGCGAATGAGTAGGTAGACCTCTACTGCTTGTCCGTACATTTTTTGTATTCTGTGGTGATCGACACGCGCGACGCTCTCTCCTCCCCGTCTAAGAGATAGGCTCGAGTCATCTACCCCTGAGCCACTCGCCGGAAAGGGTCCACGCTCCCTGCACGTACACGCGGTCCCATATGTTCCCGAAAGAGTCCAGCGCCGGCCGAGCGTCCAGGTGCATGGCAATCGGCGAGCGCGGGTCCGCTGATTTCGCGTTGTAGAAGTCGATGACGTAACGCACGTCCACGCCGCATCGATCGACGATCCAATCGTGACGGTCGAAGGGCAGTTTGAACCCAAGAAAGTTGAGAAATCTGGCTTTCGGGCTGTAATCGCGCGGCCGCCCGCGAAACTTTAGCAGCTTCGGACAGTCGCACTCCCCGGCGTGGAGTCGCTCCCACTTGAGCACCTCTTCCCAGCACCGTTCGTTGACCGCATTGTGGATAGAAATCACGTTCGACATGTCGCCCTCTTCCGGGGTCCAACCCTTACGCACGATGGCGTTGTAAAACATCTGTTCGCTGGGATACCGCCACGTGCCCGTCGCCCCGCGCTGGTGCTCGGGTAGGTCCCTGTTCCTTTCGCTAATCGGAATGGTCGATGACACCCTGTCTTTGGACAACTTCCCACTCTGTTTCGCCGCTCGAGTCTGGTTTGGATCTGGCATCATGTTGCTCGGGTTCACAGACGCCGGCGAGGTGAGATCGTTCGAGGCGTCGGGTGAAGCGGAACCTTCTTCGCTCGGAGTGCACGCCTTCCCACTCGCGATGCGAGCGAACAGCACGTTCGCTTCATCCTGCGTGATGGGAACCTTCGATGCCTTGCTGCCCGAACCCCAGCCGAACCATCCCATCGCCGCTGGCGCCAGAAGTTTGACGCGTGCGCGTGTTTGCGGACACGGGACGCGCGTTTCCTCACCTCTACTTGCTGGCTTAACTGCTCTAACGTTACGTGGCAAGTTTAACGTGGTGGTGAGGTCGTGATTTTATTCGCGCGACATGTTCGTCTCGATAGCACTGTGCCGTTGCCTCGCCGTGGCGGGAGAGGACGATTCCGCGTCATCATTCTGCCGCGTGCAGTGAATCACGTGCACTTTCCTCCGAGGGCAACACCTGTGTAGACTCTATCGCTCCGTTAAAACAGTTATTATAGGCCGGCCCTATGTAAACCAAATCAAATCAGTTTTTCCACTCCAGCTTGGATTGCTCCAGGACGTACTCAGCCAAACCCCTCACCTCGTCGTCGGACAGCCTCGCACCGAACGTGCACTGCCCACGTGGCTGACAGTCCTGCCCGTACCCGGGCATCTTGTTCTTGCCTCCGTATACCAGCTTGTAGATTGTGTCCACGTCGTTCACGCCGTTTCGCTGCAAGTCCTGCGGGAACAGCGTCGCGCCTGCGGCGACGATGTTTCCACCCGCGGCGTGGCACCCAGCGCACGTCTTGTTGAACAGCTCATCGGAAGCGTCATCGGCTGACGCAGAGCCCGCGCTGAGGGACACCGCTGCCGCTGCTGCGATGGAAAACATCGCGCGTCTCACCGCCTCACCGCGCTCCGGCGCACTCCCTGCACTCGCCCAGCACACAACCCTTCCTCGACGACACGCTTTTTCTACAGTCGCCGACTTCGCGTTGCCTCTCACGCCACGGGCCGTCAAGGTCGTGCTGGTAGTCGAAAGCATTAGGAGCGTCATTCACGCTGTATATAGGCGGTCCGTCTCGGTGAAGACGAGGAGAGATGATCGCCTGCGCCTCGCAAAGTCGCGCGACCTGGAGTGAAGGCCTTCCAAGAAACTGTGAACGTGATTTCGCGATCCATCTTTGATTGCTGAAACGTGCCAGGCTGCCAGCTCACCGTACGTGGGCTCCAGAACGACTTTTGAAGCGGTGCTGAGTAGGAGTGCGATCTCGAGCGCGCCCTCGCTCACACACGGCAGCGCTGAGCGAACGCGCGTGAATTCGTCTGACTCTTCTCTTAGACTCACTCGACAAGCGCCATGTCCCTCGCGACCGCCGCTTGCGCGTCGACGGTCAGCCGTCCGGCGTTCGCCGGAACCGCGCGATCGACCGGCACTTCCACGAACGGCCCGCGTGCGTCCTCCTCGCGTGAAGCCGCGTGTTTGTGCTCCGGACGCGTGGACCTCGCGCGTCAGCGACGCGCCCCCCGTCACCGCAGAGGCGACGTGCAGACGTACGCGAGCGTGAGCGTCGGTGACGCGCAGTGGTACGTCAATCAAGGCCTCGCCGCGGCTGTCATTCTCGGCGGCTTCGTCGCCACCGGTGGGCTCGAAGAGCTCGGCCTTGGAGGGGAGGAGGAGAAGGATTTTCGCGAAGACCCGAGCGAGCCGTGCTCCATGTGCGAGGGCACCGGACGCACGCAGTGCGCTTGCATGCGTTGGTCTGAGGACGGCGAGGGATGTGAGAGCTGCGGGTACTCGGGCGTGACTTTTTGCCCCGCCTGCCGCGGTGGCGGCAGAGCCGTGCGCGTCACCCTCGAGATCCCCGTGGAGCAGGACGAATTGGCTGACATGGCTCGCGAAAAAGTCCGCTTCGAGGATACCTCTCCGTTCCTCGCCGCGATCGCCGCGCCGCGATTGCCCGACTCTCCCTCGGGCGAAATCGGAAGTTCGGCGCTCGACAGGCCCATCCCGCACGCCGTGGTCGCGGAACCTCGAAGCAACAGCAGCTCTGAGGGCGGACCGGGCGGGGAGAACGACGGGAACCCGTCGTCTTCCAAGGACGACGACTTCTACGCGCAGTCTGGCGAAGCGATCCGCACGCTGCGCGAAGACTACCCGGATTTGTTACAGAAGCAGATGTCCTGGGGCATCTACCGCGAAGATATCGGGCTGGTGGACGAGACGGAGTCGTTCGGGCACGTGCGCGGACACGTCGTGGCGAGCGGAATCAAGGAGTACAAGCGCTGCCATAAGTGGCTCCGCACGGCGGCGGCGGTGCTCTTCAGCCATTCGGAAGTGCAGGTGTCGCGCATTTGGAGCCCTCTCGGCATGAGTGGGAACCGCTCCATCAAAGTGCGGTGGTGCATCAAGGCTCGACTGCGCATCGTGGGCGGTCTCACGGAGGAGGCGCACTTCGACGGCATCAGCGAGTACAAGCTTGACAAGTGCGGGTTCATCTACCAACACACCATCACGGACCTGGACTGGGACGTGGCGCAAATGCGCGATCGCATCGCGGAACTAAGCAACGTCCTTGGCCAACGCGCGCGTGAGCCTCAGCTCGGCAGTGGACAGTGGTTCAAAGACCTGGTCCCTGCCTGGTTAACCAACACCTCCGGAGCAAAGTAAATGTGAAAAAATAGTTGTATCAAACATACTACGCCGCTAAGCGGCAGCACCTAGAGCTAGAGCCAGCGAATGGAGCGCACCGACGCGCGTTTCATTTTGTTGTAATACCCAATACATGCACGCGAAACGATCGAGTCGCTGCGAGAAAGGCGTCCCGTGACGTTTCAAAGAAAGGGATGGGTGTCAGAGCGCGAGGTCGGTTGCGGATTGCGCAAATCATCACTTCGGGTGGAACGAATCGTTTCTCTCGGGTCGTCTGGCGAGAAAAACGCGAAGCCTCATGCGACAAGGCGTGCCTTGCGAGCATTATTATCGACAGGACCAGGCGGCCTAATTACCAGCATGCCAAAGTCATCCGTTAGCGATACTGAGGGGCATCATTGGCTTCGCGTGAAGGGAGGTGTGGTCTCGGGAAACTCCGAACAGAAAAACCTGGAATGCACTTTCCGAGACGGGCGGCGGGAGATAGATAGAGGAGGAGCAAACGCCAATGCTAACTAAATAACCTTTTGATGTCATAGCCGTCGCTCGTGTTCGTGGTGAAATCGAGCATGGGTGCGATGCATGTCTGTCAGCCGCGCCCAAGGTTGTGACGTGGCCTTGATGGAAGCTTCACGGGACCTCCCTAAAACAGCGTTTTCTCTGACTTAGGGGCGCTCTTTCGTGATTTCGTTTCGCGAACGCGTAGATCTATTGATATCCTACTACACAATGTCGCTCTCACCTGTAGATGTGAACGCGCCCGCTCGCGGTACCGGCGGCGATGATGTTCCTGGTGGGGTGCACGGCGAAGCGCGACGCGATGGCGGTCATGCGCTCGGCGTCGGAAAGTTTCGCGGCAAGGGTACCCTTCGCCGTGTCGAAAAGTTCAACCTCTCGCTTCATGGAGCCGACCACGGCGCCGTCAGAGCCCGGCGTCCACACCGCACGGAACGGCAACACCCACCGCCCGGTCTGGTTGTTGTGCTTGATTTTGAGCGCGGATTTCGGGTCCTCGTCGATCGCGCCGCCCTTGGGACGCCACACGCGCAGCAAATCGTCGTAGCACGTCGTGAGGAGGCTCCCCTTCCCATCCGGAGAGAAATACGCCGCCTGGCAGGACTTGGAGTGCTGGAGACGCGACAGAGGCTTCGCGCCCTTGCCCGTCTTGCGCACGTCCCACACGCACACCGTCTGGTCGCCGCAGGAGGTGGCGATCGTGCGCTCCGCGCCGGGCTCCAAATGCACGGTGTTGATTTTCTTTTCGTGCAGCTGCACCGCGGCGGAGGCGAGCTTCCCGGAGCGCGCGTCGACGACGTGGTAGTTGCCGTGGTTATCGACGAGGTGAATCGTGCGCCCGTCCGCGGAGACGTCGCACCCGCTGAACTCGTCCTCGTCGTCCGTCGCGAAGAGTTCCTTGAAGCACTGCTCGCCGCCCTGCACATCGAGCGCGCGAACCACACCGTCGTAGGCCGCGGTGATGAGCTTACCGCCGAGACCGCCCCGTCCCCATTTCAAGTGGCACACGTAAGAGCCGTGCGGCTTGTAAAACAGCACGCCGTCTTCGCTGCCGTCGCCTTCTTCTTTCGAAACGCTCGCGTCTTCGTTGTCCACGCGCCACAGGCCGATGTTCCCGTCCTTGTCGCCGGCGGCGACGAGAAGCGGGCCATCGGGGTCGTAAGGCGCCATGTCGAGGTGTGTCACGCCGCGAGGCACGACCTTCGCGACGGACTCATCAGTCAGCGAAAGCTTCGCCTTCGCCAAGCCCGCCGCGGAGGTAGGCGGGAACGCAAGCTCTACCTTCTTCGCTTTCGTCTTGGAGAGCGGTTCGAGAGACTTGCTGAACGCTTCAGCGGTGAGGAACCCGATTCCGCTCTTGTTGAAGGAAGTCGAGCTCTCGATCGGGCCGGAGAGCGTATCACGAAGGAACTTGATGAACGCCTCGTCCGCGCTCTCCTCGCCGTTCACGGACTCGAGCTCGACCGGCCCCATGGGCCGCGAAGGACCGCGGTCCTGGACCTCACCCCAGCCGCCGGTGCTCGTCCCGTTGGCGAGCATCACGCTCCCGTCTCTGCGCTCGTAGTCAACCCCGCCCGCGAGCGCGGGATCAGGCGCGACGTTACGCACGCGTCCCGATCGACGTAACGGACCGGGCTCTTCTTTCGGCGCGCGTTGGCGCTTCGCGCCGATCCCGCGCTGGATGGGTCCGGATTTCGTCGCCGGCGCCGACGCAACCTCCGCGGAAAGCACGCCGATGTTCAGGGCCTGCATGCGCTCCTTGTTCCTTGCGATGAGCGCTTCCCGCTCGCGCTCGAAAGCAGTCAGGCCGTCGTCGAGGGGCTCGGGCTTGGACGCGGGGGGCGTCGCTCCGGACGCCTTGCCCTCCGCCGCCGGAGGTGTGCCCACCGAAGCGGCGCCGGAGGCGCGTCGTCCGCCGCGCGTCGCGCGCGCAGTCGCCGGGGACGCCTCAGCCTTGATCTCCGGCTTGCCGAGTTTGACCTCCGCGACGGAGACGTTCGCGGCGCTGGATTTCCTCGTGCGTTTCTTCGCGCCGGCGTTGGCGTCGTCGTCGACGCCGAGCGCCGCGAGCACGGCGGCGCGGTTCTCGTCGTCGAGATCGGCGAGTCCTCGGATATCCGAGACGGCGAAGTCGTCGACGGCGTCCAGAATCGGACGCAACGCGTCGCCCATGCCCTTCACGCCGTAGAAGGTCTTGTGATCTTTGCTGCACAACGTGAGGCGCGCGTCGCCCTTGGCGAACGGCTCGTCCGTGGCCTTGCACTTGCCTCGCTTCGCGGGCGCCACCTCGAGGAAACACGCGTTTAAAGCACATCTGGGATGCTGCCAGGTATCCGCAACGCGGCCGGCGACGAAGGCCTCGATGCCGACCCGCACCTCGTCCGCGGCGATGCCTTCACCGCATCCGCGACAGGTGCTCCGACCGGTCTTAGCGCGTTCGAGCTTGGGGAACGACATGGTCCCGTGTGCGAGGAGAACGCGCGTGCACGAGTGCTTTGAACCGTCATCGTGGCGATCGACGTGGTCGAAGCTACGGGCTCCACTATGAACACGTCACGCTTTGCCCGCCAAAAAGCTGATCGCCGAGAGTCTGCGAGGTGCCCTTTTCTCACAAAAGAGACTACGTGAACTTGATCTTCTTCCCCTCTGGTTTCACGCTCCCCCACGCTTCGTTCGCAGCCTTGCGCTTCGCCGCCCACGCGGGGTGCGCAGCCGCCGCCGCGTCCGCGTCGTACTGCATCCCCCCCCCGGATTTCCCCTTCGAGTCTTTCGCGTCTTTCGGTTTCTCGCCGGACGGGCCCATCGGTTTCGTGACTTTGCCGACAACCTCGCCGGTGCCGCCCTTGATCTCGCCGATGTACACCTTAGGCGCCCTGGGGGCTTTCTCTTTCGGTTTCTTCGCCACGGCGGGAGGTGACATCTTCTTCTTCGTGGATCGGTCCACGCCGCCGCGGCCGCCGCCTCGTCCTCCGTCTCTGCCGCCGCCCCTGCCCCCCCTGCCCCCGCGCACGCCGCTCGGCGGCGGCGGCACCTCGCGTCTCGGGCCCGCGTGCCCGAGGTCGCCGGCGGCGGCTCCGTCCTCTCCGAACGCGACCTTCCGGCCCTTGGGCGCCGCCGCGAGCGCCGCAGCGGCCGCACGTTTTGCCGCCCATGCGGGGTGCATGTTGGCCTCCTGATCGGCCTGTTGCTTCCTCTGCCGCTCGCGCTCTTCGCGTTCCATCTTCACGTGGTTCGCGTTGTCGCCGAACATCTGCTCGGCCAGCGCGCGCCGCGCGCGCTGGCCCATGCGCTTCTTCGGCTTCTTCTGTTTCTTTGCCGGCTCCTGTTTCGTCTTCGGCTGTTCCGTGCTGCGCTTCCCGCCTTTGCCAGACGCCCTCGTCGCGTCCGTGCCTTTCTGCTGTACGCCCAGGATCTTGGCCAGCTCCGGCGGAAGCTCCTCGTCGGGGTCGACATCGCTGTCGCTCTCGCGCGCAAACGCCTCGTCGTCCTCGTCCTCGTCCGAGACGTCCTCGCCGTTCTCCTCCGCCAGGAACTCGCGGAGCTCGTCGCCGCCGTCGTCTCGAATCACGACATCTTCGGAATCGCTGTCGCTCTCGTCGCTCTCCATCCGCCGGGGGTCGTCCTCGCCGCCGCTGCTCCAGTCATCCTCCCCCGTCGCCGAATCGGACGCGCTCGCGCCGTCGTCCGAGTCGGAGTCGGAGTTT
>Ga0181561_10000584_pt1 | contig 30940 bp, 24 predicted proteins | sample 011ome_19_FD_133760 | JGI IMG/M metagenome (GOLD analysis project Ga0181561, IMG submission 133760) | Coastal salt marsh microbial communities from the Groves Creek Marsh, Skidaway Island, Georgia - 011510BT metaG (megahit assembly) | ecosystem: Environmental > Aquatic > Marine > Intertidal... | reverse complement strand
TTCGTTGATGTGCGGCAAGGGAGCGTTTATTGCTCAATGCAATGGACGTAATTGCAAAATCATAGTTTGGTGCATATTGCGCCCGGTATGCAGTATACAATTTGTCCACTAATCCTGTTCCTCGTTGAGATTTTGCCACACAGACTTGTCCGATGACCATGGGTTGGTAATCGATTACTTTTTTACCCCGCACTGCTAATTTCTCAAAGTTGGTGAATAGTGGAATCAAGGATGGAACCAAATTACGAGAATCAAGAGTCATTGCTAAAATATAACCGACTATTTCATCCTTATTCTTGGCAAGAACGTGAGGAGTAATGTCATGCATCCTTTTTACCTGCTCTTGGGTATGTTGAACAGTTACAAATCCCTGTTCATGTTTCTCTTCCTCGGAAAGTAAGGACAATAGATTTTTTTGTTGGAGGGTTAAAATACCCAGTAAGTCAGCAATAGATGAAGATAAGCTTAACTGAATCATGTAATCAGGATTGGTCTATACAGGTACATTTTGGATAAATTATGAATGAAAATAGTGCCATTCAACCTAAATAAAGTAAAATTATGTCAGATTTTCCCTAGCTTACTATCCTATTTAATTCGTAAGGTATGAAACCAATTTCCTATTTCTATGGCCTTTGGGTTATTCTATTTTCCCTATTTGCTTACTGGCAATTCAATGATCCCGATCCAGAAGTTTGGGTCAGTATCTATACCGTAGCTATCATTTTTTCTCTTTTTGCTATCCGTGGCGTATTTCCAAAACTACCCTTGACTATCGTGGTGGCCTCCTGTGTAGTGGGAGCTATCTACTTCTTTCCTGGGGGAGTAGGGGAATGGGTGACGGCAGAATGGGCGCAAAAAAATTTAACTATGAAAACTCCACAGATGGAAGAAAACCGAGAAACTTTCGGTTTGCTTACCATTGCACTTGTTTTGAGTCCAGCGCTATTCCGTGCTTGGAAAAAAAACTGATGTTAATCCAATTCTCTCACACTTAACTTTAAAATTCATGCGTATTCTAGTTGTTCTTTTCTTCTTTATGAGTTCATTTCTCGCTTCAGCTCAGCAAACCATCAAAAGCGCGTATTTTGAAATGCGTACCTACACGGTACATGATGGGAAAATGCCAGACCTTATTCAGCGTTTTCAAAATCACACACAAACCTTATTTTCCAAACATGGAATTGAAAATATCGCATATTTCCTTTCTGAGGAGGCTCCGGAAAAGCAGCTCACTTTCATTCTAGGCTATCCCGCTGATTCAGAACGAGATATTCGATGGGCCAATTTTGCAAACGACCCCGAATGGAAAGCGGTGGCCAAGGCTTCTGAAGCGAATGGTCCTCTTGTTCAAAAAGTAGACCAAGTATTTATGGTATGGGCTAAAGATCTCAATTCTAGAGAAGTCTCTAGTCCAAGCGGTATTTTTCAATTACGAACGTATCATTTATTCCCAGGCAAGCTAGATGCGATTCAAACTCGTTTCCGAGATCATACCCAAGCCTTGTTTGCAAAGCAGGGCCTCTCCAATTATCCCTATTGGATAACGGTTGAAAAAGAAGGTGTACAGCCCAAATTGGTTTACCTCTTGGGGCATCAAGGAAAAGTTGAGTTTAATGCTGCATTCGATCGATTTAGAGTAGATCCCGACTGGATTCGAGCTAGAGACGCCTCAGAAATGCCTGGAAAAATTGTAGAGAAGGTAGATACCAAGTTTTATGTAGCACTTCCTTTTTCTCCTATGAAATAGGATGCTCTCCTAATACTAGGATTCGTTTGGGAAAAGGAACTCCGTTCTTTACTTTAAAAAGGGAAGTACATTTCTTTTTCATTTAACCTTTTGGTTGGATGTAGCGTTCAGGTTGAAAAAATAGTTGAAAAAGAATAATTTCCTCCACTAGCCATGCGATTCGCCCTTTTCTTAGTAGCGGTATCCTTATTCGTTTTTTCTTGTCAACCACAAGAGGAGCCACAAATTTGCAATGTGGATAAACCACTAACAGAATTGGTTTGGCTTAAAGACTTACTCGCCACTGCTGCTGCTTCTGACCTTTCCATTTATTCCTATTTAATTCAAGGTTCCTTTCAAGAGCAGACGGTATTTATACTTGGAAATTGCTGTCCCTTTTGCAATTGGATGCCAGTGGTATTGGATTGTCAAGGGGAGGCTATTCCACAGGCAACTTTGTTTCAGGTGGAGGACCAACAGGTGATTTGGCGACCGGAAGGATCGGTATGTAATTGATTTTTGGGATTAGTCTAATTCGAGCCTCTTTGTTCATTTGAATTCAACAAAATTGGATCTCTAATCGACTAGATCTCCTTTAGTAAGGATTTTGTTTGCCAAAAAAGCTTGAAGTACCTAGATTTTACTGATATGGATCAACAAAAAGCCACTCCTTTGTAGGAGTGGCTTTTTGTTGACGAGGGTAAATCGGTTGCTTATTTTGCGTTGAAGGAAATACCCATTAAAATAAAGGTGCCTAAATCTGCCCCTTTTGCATCACTGACAAGGTAGAGTGTATGTTTTTTGCCATCACTGGCAGCGCTGATGGCTACATTCGCTTGGTGCATTAGTATAGGCATGTTTGGCATCTTCATTCCTGCACTTGGTGCATGAGTTCCTGTACCCACCACTTCACCCGTTGGACTATCCAAACGGATTTCAAAATCAATTGGGGTGTTAATTGGTTCTTGCGAAGCAGTCATCAAGGTAATTGATCCTACTCCAGTGAGATCAATTCCTTGTAAAGCAAAGGATCCCTTTGTATTTGGAATGGTCAGTAAAGTTCTGCCATCAAATACCATTTTGGCATATCCTGAGAAACTACCTGCTCCTGCTAAATCCACACTATTGGGCTGAAGCACTAAGGAACTAGAACCAGTTAGTGGCTTGATGTTTTCACCTCCCTTATCGGTAAAGGATGCAGAAATCACCAAGGATCCTGTAGGCGAAGCGGGCTTACCCAAAGTAGGGTCTAGGTTTCCTGAAGCACCCAAACTTGGTTTGGTTTCCTGTCTCAAAGATAGAATGTAAGTTATCAAGGCATTTACTTCAGAGTTTTTCAAATCAGGGTTTGCTGGCATGGCTGTTTCACCCCATACTCCTCCACCTCCATTCTTGATTTTATTTACCAGGTAATCCCGATTTTGCTCACGGTATTTTTTGGCTACATCTGCATAAGCTGGACCTATGGATTTTTCATTTTCGTTGTGACAGGTCTTGCAAGTAAGTGATTGTACCAAGGACTTTCCTGTCATTGCCTCACTCATTATTTTGTGTCCTTGGTCTGCCTCCGCCTGATCAATTCCCTGTAGGTAATCAGCAGCCACGTACAAGTTGGAAAGATCCTTGGCTCCTTCTGGGTCATCTTCATCAGAAACAGAAACCGTGTAACTTACTTTTTTGCCGGGGAAGTAGAAAGATTGATTGCCTTGTACGGCAATGCTTACGACGGGAGCAACGTTACCAGAATAAACAGCAACCAATGGGCCTTTGCCTGACATGCCGGAAGGATCTGTTGCAGTGACTTGAATTTCAAATTCTCCTATACCAGTAAAGGTGTGCGTTAAGGTAGGTTCAGAAGTGGTCTTAGTCACCCCAGCACCAAGGTCCCAAGTATAAGATAATGCGTCGTTTTCCGGATCAGCTGCGGTGGCAGTAAACGTAACTTCCAGCGGGCTTTTTCCAGTGGTTTTATCTACTGTAGTAGAAGAAACTACCGGTGGTCTATTGCCTCCATTAAAGTCGATGCGGAACAACCCCGCATCTGGATTTTTGGAGAACCAACCATTTCCATACTCAAGGATATAAAGTTTTCCGTCTGGGCCCATTTCCATGTCCATCATAGCATTGAATTTGGTTCCAGGCATGAAGGGTTCCATCTTATCGAAATCTCCATTTTCCTGCATGCTTACAACCTTGATCCACCCTCTAATCCAATCGTAGATGAAAAGCTTGCCGTTGTAATAATCTGGCATGCGCGTTTCCGAAGGATACATATCCGAATAGTATACTGGGCCAGCCATGGCATTTCGTCCACCTGTTCCTAACTGAGGGAAGTCAGGGGAAGCTGCATAGGGATACCAAATGAATGCTGGTTCTGTAGCAGGAAGTTTACTTAAACCCGTATTGTTTGGGGAATTATTGGTTGGACCGGTTGGGTCAAAGGAAGGACCTAGTTCTCCTGTTTCGTAATTAAATTCGGTGTAAGCAAAGTTATTTCCTATGAGGTAAGGCCATCCAAAATGTCCTGCTTTTCTCGCTTGATTCACCTCATCGTACCCTCTTGGTCCTTTTACGTCCAAAGAATCATTGTTGGCATCTGGACCTATTTCACCCCAATACAGAAAGCTGTTTTTTTGATCTACAGAGATTCGGTAGGGATTTCTAAGTCCTTGGGCATAGATTTCTGGACGAGTACCTTCGGCTCCTTCCGGATACAAGTTGCCTTCAGGAACTGTGTAGGTGCCATCTTCTGCCACTTTGATACGGAGGATTTTTCCTCTCAAGTCGTTTGAATTGCCAGAGCTTCTTCGAGCATCCCATTGTTTATTCCCCTCACGTCCATCTACTGGAGCATAACCATTTAATCTGTAAGTGGATCCTGGCTGATTGAAAGGGGTAGAGTTGTCACCTGTAGAAAGGAATAAGTTGCCATCTTTATCAAAAGCAATCGATCCTCCCGTATGACAGCAGATGTTTCGTTGGGAATATAGTTCCAAAATAATCTGTTCAGAACCCATGTCCCAATTTCCATCCTGGTATTTGAATCGTGAAAGGCGGTTTATTTCTTTGTCGCCGGTGGGTGCATAAAAGGCATAAACCCAATTGTTGGTGGCGTAGTTTGGATCTTTCTGGATACCCATCAAGCCCTCTTCTGCATTCACGCCTTTAACCTCTGTCTTCCAATAAACATCCAACTTAACTATTTCCTTGAGCTCACCTGTAGCCTGGTTGTACTGAAGGATTTCTCCTCTTCGTTGGGCAACTAGAATATCTAAGTTCGGAAGAATGGTCATTTCTGTAGGTTCGGTAAACTGACCCATAGAAAGAGTAGTTTTGGAGAATCTATTTTCCTCAGGCGTACGCTTTGATTTTGCTTTTTTGTAATTGAGTTCCAAATTTTCACCGATTGTGTACTGAATCCCTGCCAAAAGGTGTTTCAAAAAATCAGCTTCCTCGTAGGACTCGTTGGTATGTCCACCTCCAGTGTAAAAGGCTCTTCCTCCATCGTAATCGTGGTACCATGCGATTGGGTGCTCGCCCATATCCAATCCTCCTTGGTAGGAGGATTCGTCCAACAGTAATAATTTTTTCGTGGTTGGATTAATTTTCTTGTAGCTATACCACTCGTCTGTACGCGTCCAATTTTCAGGGAGAGAGTCTGTAGAGGGGTGTTTTTCCCCAGTTTTAGTCACTTTTCCTGGTTGTACATTAGGATGTGGGTCGTTGATTCCTGGATGATCTGCGAAGTATCCCCCCACAAGTCTGCCATACCAGCCCCAATCGTATTCAGAATCTGCAGCTGCATGGATGCCAACAAATCCTCCACCAGACTGGATGTAACGCTCAAAATCCGCCTCTTGGTAAGAATTTAAGACATCACCCGTAGTGCTCAAAAAGATGACCGTAGCATATTGTGCTAAATTTTCTTCATTGATGAGATCTGCATTTTTGGTGGTGTCTACCACAAAGCCATTTTCAGCTCCTAATTTTTGGATTGCTGTAATCCCTTTTGTAATAGATTCGTGGTAATAACCTGCTGTTTTACTAAAAACAAGTACTTTTGGATCTCCCTCTCGCTTCTTGGAGCAAGAAGTTACTACTGCTCCCAAAAGGAGAAACAGAATTAAAAGACTACGTAGGTTTTTTGGGTACTTCATAGGTGTGAATTTATTTTTTCGAAAATAATAAAAAAGAAGCAGTTCTTATGCTACCGTGCTCATTTCATCCAAGATAATGGATCAAGCGGTAGATTTTGTCGATAAATGCGGAGATTTTATACTTGTCTTGCACCAGCACCCACAGCCACTTCTATAAAATCTGGCATTAATTTAAACTTATTAAGGTATCCCTCTTTTATACTAGTTTTAAAAGAAGATACTTCAGCATCTTTTACCAAGGTCAGCAGACATCCTCCAAATCCACCTCCCATCATTCTAGCTCCCAAAACCCCTTTTGTTGATCCAGCTTGAATTGCTAGAAAATCGATTTCGGGGCAACTTACCTCAAAATCGTCACGCAGACTTTCATGGGACGCTTTTAGTAAATTTCCTACTTCTAAAAGATTCTCGTTTTGAAGGGCTTTGGCTGCTTGATGTACTCGACCACATTCGGTAATCACATGTTTGGCTTTTGGAAAAAGCGATTTTGGCAGAAGTTGTTGGACCCTAGATAAATCACCCACTTTCAGATCTCGAAGGGTACGAATCTCTGGAAAAAATTTTTGTAAAATATCCACGCTCTCCTCACAAGCAGCACGACGTTGGTTGTAAGCGGAGCTGGCTAATGCGTGCGAAACCTTTGAATTAACAAGTAAAAAACGATATTCATTGAGGGGTATCTTAACTTCTTGATGGGTTACAGACCGACAATCTAGAAGCATGGCATGATTTTCAACTCCAAAAAGAGATGCATAGGGATCCATAATTCCACAATTCACCCCAGCAAAGAGCTGTTCTGCTTTTTGGGCATAAAGTGCCAGATTTTTCTTGGCGATAGGAAAAGAAAATAGTTTGGCTATGGCTAGCCCTACGGCAACTGAAAGAGCGGCTGAAGAGGAAAGTCCTGAACCAATAGGGATATCCCCTCCAAGGACGAGGTCAAAATTCCTCAGTGGATATCCTGCCTGATTCAATAAGGTGCACATACCCATTACGTACGAGGCCCAGTGTCCTTTTTTGGGGGACATGCCTCCAAGTTCGAATGTGAACTCTTGGTCAAAGTCTAGCGCATAAACCCTACAGAAATTCAGATTATTTTTTGCTATGGCCACATAGATTCCATGGGCAATTGCTGCAGGAAAAACAAAGCCTTCCTGGTAATCGGTATGTTCTCCAATTAAATTGATTCGTCCTGGAGCAAATACTACCAGAGGCTCAGCTTCAAAATGGTGTAGAAATGACTGTGTTACCTTAGATTTCATTGAAAAGGGGAAGGGTTGCTCTTGAGGCTCAGCTGTAATGGATTGCTTAATTTTTAACTGGAAAATGCAGAGAGGATTTTCGAACCAATAAGGTCGTGTCTAGCACGATGGAGATGGGGTCTTCCGATGCCATGCCATCCAATTGATCTAGCAAATGGCTCACAGCCAACTTCCCCATTTCATAGCCAGGTTGGGCTACAGTAGTCAAGGGCGGTTCGACCACTGCTGCAGTGGGGTTATTCGTAAATCCAGCTAGTGCAATATCTTCTGGGATTCGAATGCCAGACTTTTTCCATTCGGTCAGTACGTCTACGGCTACAGGGTCAATCATGCAAAAAACTGCTTCAGGTCGCGGATTCATTCGAAGAATATGTTGAGCTACCTGAAGATTGCTTTGTAGTGTGAGGTCAGACCTTAATATTAGGGAGGGATCTTCCTTCACACCAAATTCTGCAAGGGCGCGAAGATAGCCTTCTTTTCTTTTTTTGGATATGTAGAGATCTTCAGGCCCAGATACGTAGATGATCCTGCGGGAGCCATTTTCCAATAGGTGTTTGACGACCTGATAGGCACCGCTCACATCATTAAAAGTAACTTTAGAAACGGGAATATCTTCCTGTACGCGGTCAAATAAAAGGAAGTTGATTTCACGGTCATAGAGTTCATACAGATGTTCGTAGGTATTGGTTTCTCGACTTAATGAAATCAAAAGGCCATCCACTTGACTTGAAACTAAGGTCTGGATATTGGCCTTTTCTTGGGCAATTGACTCATTGCTTTGGCAGATCATCACATTGTAACCCCGGGAATTGGCGATATCTTGAATGCCACTTATGCAGGAAGCAAAAAAATGGGAGGTGATTTCAGGTACAATAACTCCTAGCGTCTTGGATCTGCTGATACGCAAACTTTGGGCAAGTAAGTTGGGACGGTAGTTCATTTCTCTTGCCGCCTCTACAATTTTCCGCTTGGTTTCAATGTGGAGCTCGGGCGAGTCCTGAAGAGCTCTCGAAACAGTAGAGACGGACACACCAAGCTTCTTGGCGATTTCCTTCATCGTAACCTGTCTCCCCTTTTTCATCCTATTTCATTTGAATAATGTTAGCGTAATTTGCCTTTAATTACGAATAAAACAAAAAAAATTAAGTTTACTGCTATTCTTGATAAATAGTAGCTAAAACTGTTTCACCCACTGCCTGTAAGGTACGTGAATCAATTTCTGTCAGATTATCTCTGTGGGTATGGTGGTATGTTCCAAATCCAGTGTTGGGTGAGTAGTCTATGATATCGATGGTGGGGATACCTGCCCATTCATTTACAAAGGCATGGTCATCCAAGATTTCGGGAGCATCTTGTTGAATGAAGTAGGCGGAATGACCAACCCTTGCTGCATAGCCCCAGACCTTGGAAAGTATACCGCTGGCAAACTTTCTTGAATAGCCTTCTCGGTAAAATCGAGCGTTTTTTCCTCCTACCAAATCCACTAAAATTCCATAATAGGCAGAATAATTGGGGATGTGCTTGTTTTTGGACCAGTACTGGGAACCATGACACCACCAAATATTAGAATTATCTCGTGTGACCGTAAATTCGGGCTCCCCATCGTCCTCCCCGTCAAAAAAGATTAAATCAATACCCACCTCTGCAGAAAGGGGTTGGCTAATAATACTTCGCGCGATTTCCATCAGCACCCCAACACCAGAGGCCCCATCATTGGCCCCATCAATGGGTTGGTCGGTGCGTTCGGTGTCCTTGTCAGCAATTCTGCGGGTATCCCAATGGGCTGCCAAGAGGATCCGCTTCTTTGCTTGGGGATGGTAGGATGCAATCAGGTTGGTCAAATCCCATGTTAGTCCATCGTAGGTTTCTGCTTGAAAATCCTGTTGCTGCACGCTCCATCCGTAACCTTCTAAGGTTTCTTGAATCCATGCTTTGGTAGCCGCATGTCCCGGAGTTCCCGGTACCCGAGGACCAAAGTTGACCTGCTTTTGTACAAAAGCATAAGCCGAATCCGCATTGAAGGCAGGATAAGGTTTTAAAGCAACCGGTTCAGTGTTGGTTTCGGTGCTCTTTTCCCCTGAACAAGCAGCCAAGAGAAAGAGTAATGCGAACATGCTCCATCCTAACTTATTCTTCATATGCCCAGTCGATTCGGTCCTTCATGTCTTTGACAAGTATTCCCATGGCTTTTAATCCAGATCGGATTTCATCCACCTTGGTATAGTTGCGGGCGGTTTTGGCTTCAGTATACTGGTTAAGCAAGAGGTTTAATAATCCTTCCTGGACCTCCCCTTTTTCCTCGATCAAGCCCAGAATATCTACTACAAAGGTTCGGTAGGTTTCCAATAATTGAGTGAAAACTTCTTTTCCTAGTGCGGCAGATGCCAGTTGTCCAGTGTATACCGAGTTGATTTTTTTGAGCAGATTAAAGAGGTGCCCAATGGCCATAGCAGTATTGAAGTCATCGTCCATAGATCGGTAAGCCGCTGCGATGCTTGTTTCCACTTGTTGGATTTGCTCTGTATCTAAGGAGATATCCGCTTGTGGTATAAACGTCAATTGTTTAGCGATACGAAGACCATTGATGATTTTTTTGTATCCTTTTTGTGCTGCCTTCAAGGCTTCGTTGGAGAAGTCCAAGGTGGAGCGGTAATGGGCCGTCAAGATGAAGTATCGGATCGTCATCGGGCTGTAGGCTTGTTCCAAAAGCGGGTGCTTTCCCGTGAATAGCTCTTGAAGCGTAATGAAGTTGCCCAAAGACTTGCCCATCTTTTGCCCGTTGATGGTGATCATATTGTTGTGCATCCAGTACTTGGCCGGATCCTGATGATTGCAAGCATTGCCTTGCGCAATTTCACATTCGTGATGTGGGAAAAGCAAGTCCATACCCCCTCCATGAATGTCAAACTGGGTACCGAGATACTTAGAACTCATGGCTGTACATTCTAGGTGCCAGCCTGGGAAGCCAAGACCCCAAGGAGAAGGCCACTTCATCAAGTGTTCGGGTGAAGCATTTTTCCACAAGGCAAAATCTACTGCATTTCGCTTTTCTCCTTGCCCATCCAAGTCGCGACCTCCGCTGACCAATTCTTCAATGACACGCCCCGAAAGTTTGCCGTAGGAGTAACGCTTGTTATAGGCAAGTACATCGAAATAAACCGATCCATTGACCACATAAGCAAGCTCTTCATTGAGGATGGCTTCTACCAAAGCGATTTGTTCGGGGATATGTCCGGTGGCTCTTGGTTCAATGCTAGGTTTCCAGGTATTGAGCAAGGCCATGTCCCGGTGGTAGGTATCTGTGTATTGTTGAGCCACTTCCATGGGCTCCAACTTTTCGAGCTTGGCTCTTTTGGCGATTTTATCCTCGCCCTCATCTGCATCTCCTGTTAGGTGGCCTACATCGGTGATGTTGCGGACGTAGCGCACCCGGTATCCCAAGTGGTTCAGGTAACGATTGACCGTGTCAAAAGTGATTGCTGGCCTACCATGACCCAAATGCGCATCCCCATAGACTGTAGGTCCACACACATACATGCCCACAAAGGGAGCGTTGATGGGTGCAAAATCTTCCTTCTGCCGGGTTAGGGTATTGTAAAGCTTGAGTTGGTGTGCTTTCATAAACGTACAATGTACAAAGTACCAAGTACGAAGTACAACATTTTTCTGAGTTTGAATTCGAACTTGATCTTAGAGGTTTCAAAAACCTCGAATGTCTTGATTTTTTAGTGTTTGAAGTGGCGGACACCTGTCAGCACCATGCTCATGCCTTGGGTATTGCAGTAGTCAATGCTGTCCTGGTCCTTAATCGAGCCCCCAGGCTGTACCACCGCGGTGATGCCAGCTTCATGGGCGATGGCGACACAGTCTGGGAAGGGGAAGAAGGCATCGGAGGCCATGACGGCACCTTTTAGGTTGAAGCCAAACTCATTGGCCTTGGTAATGGCTTGTCTCAAGGCATCCACTCGGGAGGTTTGTCCTACTCCAGAGGCAAATAGTTGCGAATCGTTGCTCAATACAATGGTATTGGATTTGGTGTGTTTACACACTTTTGCTGCAAAGACCAAGGCATCTAGTTCTTGTTCGCTAGGGGCCAGGGTAGTGGCTACGGTAAAATCTCCCTTGCCTTCAGTAGCTAAATCCTTGTCTTGTTCGATGACCCCATTCAAGAGGGTTTTAATCATTTTTGTTCCTGGAATGGACATTTTCTGGAGCAAGAGAATTCGATTCTTTTTCGTTGTCAATACTGCCAATGCCTCAGGGCTAAATGCAGGAGCGATCAACACTTCAAAAAATAGAGAGTTCATCTCTTCTGCCGCAGCGAGGTCTATCGGTTTATTGGTTACCAGGACACCTCCAAAGGCGGAGGTAGTATCTGCCGCGAAAGCCTTTTGGTAGGCTTCTTTTACGGAAGCTGCAGTTGCGCAACCGCAGGCATTCGTATGCTTGAGGATGGCAAAAGCTGTATGATCTGGAAATTCAGCAATGAGGTTGACTGCGGCGTCCACATCAACCAGATTGTTATAGGAAAGCTCCTTCCCATGTAGTTGCTCAAATAGCTCCTCCAAGTTTCCATAGAAATGTGCTGCTTGGTGTGGGTTTTCTCCGTACCGAAGCACCTTGGCTGTGCTTTCAGATACTTTCAGTGCAGGGATTCCTTCTTGCTGGTTGAAGTAGTTGAAGATATGGGTATCGTAGTTGGAGGACACCTGGAAGGCCTGAGCAGCAAAGTAGCGTCTGTCTTCTAGGGTAGTAGCTCCTTCTTGAGCGGAAAGTCTGGCTTCCAATTCCGCATACTGGTTTTTGGAAGCGATGATGGTGACGTCCTTGAAGTTTTTGGCAGCTGCTCGAATGAGCGAAATGCCGCCAATGTCAATCTTCTCGATGATATCTGCTTCAGAAGCACCGGAAGCGACTGTTTCTTCGAAGGGATACAAATCCACAATCACCAAGTCAATGGCCGGAATGTCATAAGTAGCTGCCTGCGCCACATCGCCTTCGTGGTCTCTACGGTGTAGGATACCTCCAAAAATCTTCGGATGGAGGGTTTTTACACGTCCTCCAAAAATGGAAGGGTAGCTAGTGAGTTCTTCCACAGGCACTACTTGTGCTCCTTGTGCTTCAATAAATTCTTGAGTGCCGCCAGTGGAATAAATGGTCACACCTTGCTTTTTGAGCAAAGCGATGATGGGTTCCAAGTGGTCCTTGTAATAAACTGAGATGAGGGCGGACTGTATTTTTTTGAGAGCCATGGGAGCAAAGTGGGATGAGATTTAAGAAGTAACAAAGGTAGAAAAAATGTGCGGAAGGGCTTGGGGAAAAGAAGAAGAAATTTCTCCAGAAAAGTTCTTGAGGAATCCTTTTTTTAGCTAGGGGATGCAATAAGTCAGGCTTGATAACTTCTGTAACCCCTAGTAAAAAAACGGATTTCTTTAAAGTGCTTGGATTTGTAATTGTAAAAAATATTTAATTCAAATATTCGTCTTTGTAATCGCCTACGTGTTTTTCACTTTCTTTGATTTTCTTTGAATTAGTCAGAAAATTAATCAACCCGGCAACAAAGATCACGATTCCCAATCCGATAAAAAGGAGTTCAACTGCTTCTTTTTTTGGAATAGTAGTTAGGTTATTGATACTAATTCCAGCGACTAGAAAATACAAGGAGGTTCGTAAAAAGGAAAGAAAGGTAGTCTGGTTGGCAAGGATAGTTCGCTGTAGGGCTAACTTCTCTCGAAGAATTAAATCTTTATTCATAAAAGTTAAGTTGAAAGGTGACGTAGGTAGCTAATTTAAACTCACTAAGTTGGGTTCTATTGGAAGAATTCAAATTTTTAGGGAGTGTCTACTAAAGTATTTTTTTAGAACTTAGGACCTGATGAATCCATAGGATCGCATCCTCCACTGGTGTTTCATCGCTGGAAGTTGCCGTATTATGTCCCAAATTCAAATAAATTCTGTAATCATAGGGTTTCCCTTCCTCCTTGAGTTGATTTAATTGTTCGATACAGCGCTGTGCTGGAACCTGAATATCCTTTGCCCCATAGAGCCAAAGTCCAGGGATAGCAAGGTTGGTCAGGGGGTGTATCGGGTCTATAGGGGTAAATTGAAAACGATCGGGATCTTTTTTGATAGCCTCACGTGCATCTACTTCAGAATGAGTTTCCCAGTAATTTGGATCTCCATTCGTGTGAAACTGAAACCGAAGTTGTTCGAGGCTGGTGATTGTTGGCCCGCTAAATAAAACCATAAAATCTACCAAAGAATTTTGGGTGGCAGCCATCGGAATGATCCATCCTGCCTGACTGAATCCAACCAATCCAACAGGCAAATCCATCGCTACCTCTTGCAGTTTATTTACAGCGGCACTTGCATCTTTTGCCAAAAGACTGAGGTTAGTCGAATCCACATTATTGGTTCCTACCTCTGGACCCGCATAAATTCCTCCGGATGCTCCAACGCCACGCTTGTCGTAGGTGAGTACGGTAATCCCATGGGTCGCCAATCGTTCTGCAAACCGAGTCATTCGTTTTTCTTGACCTGAACCATGCACAAGAACTATGGCTACTTGTGGCTGGGGAGGGGAAAAGAGGGTTCCAGCAAGGATGATTTCTTCACTGGGGAAGGTGATGTCCTTTTTTGTAATGTAATCCAATGATTGAGCGGCTTCCCCATTGCCTGTAATTAAGAATAGAAAAATTAAAGGCAGGGAAAGCAGCGACTTGATGCATCGATTATAACTTAGTTTTCCTTTTTGAGCCCTTTTCATAAATCTTAATTTAATCACCATTTTTCAGTTTTTTTAATGTCGAATGATGAATGTCCACTGCTGAAGGAAGAAGAGGAAGAGATGCTTAAAGCAACCCTTCAATCACCCCTGCAAAGTACTGGTGCTCCAATGCAAGCACCTTGGCGGCGATGGTTTCTGCGCTGTCCTCTGGGAGGAGGGAAGTGACTGCCTGAAAAATAATTTTTCCTTCGTCGTAATGTTCGTTGACCAAATGAATCGTAATACCTGATTCAGTCTCTCCAGCAGCTTTTACGGCTTCATGCACATGATGTCCATACATTCCTTTTCCTCCGTAATTCGGGAGTAGGGCAGGGTGGATATTCACCATCCGGTCTGGGAAGGCACGGATCAATTCATCCGGTACCTTGAGTAAAAACCCAGCCAAGATCACCCAATCGACTCGCTCTTCCTGCAACTTGGTCAAAAGGACGCCAGCTTCCATTTCTTTGCGAGTAAAGGTAAATGTGGGTACTCCAAATTTTTTCGCTCGTACCAAAACCCCTGCATCTTCCTTGTTGGTCCCCACCAAGGCAATCTCCCCCTTGGAGGAATGGGCAAAGTGTTCCATGATTTTTTCGGCATTGCTGCCAGAGCCGGTGGCGAGAATTGCAAGACGCTTCATGAGAATTCCAATTTGGTCTCGAAAGATAAATGATTTTGTACAGCAAGAAGAATACGTGTTGCTACCTACCCGTTTGACGAAGAATTTTATTGAAGAAATTTTCCTTGTTTAGGGGTAAGTTTTTGAAAGGGTTAGTTGCATGTTTCTTCAAAATAGATTTAATTTTTTCAATTTTGAGATTGAAATTTGCATGCCTAAAGTAATTGGTTCTTAATTTTTAGCAGCTTGGATGAGTTGGATAAGCTCTTCAATGGAAGCAACTGTTTTTTCCTTGTAGGTCAATCGAAAATCAGGTTCAATGACGATTTCTTCTGATAACTCTTTTATCCCTGCTTTATAGAGGGCTTTTTTTACCCAATACACCCCCACAGCAGGGCCATTTATCGGTAGGTTGTCAGGTACTTGCCACAGCTCCACCTTTCCCCTTTCCAACTCAAAACGGTACTTTTCTCCTGGGAAAAGGTCCTGGATTTTTCCCGAAAGAAGGATGTCTTCTGGCCTACCCATGTACAAGGGATTGCCACAATTCATCAGCCAAAATCGGTCTGCAGTCTCCAAGGCAATGTCTAAGTCATGGGTCACAACCAACACAGCCTTCTGTTTTATGTGGCTAATCTCCCGCAATAACGTCATGATTTCAAATCGATTCACCAAATCCAAATGCGCTGTGGGCTCGTCTAATACAATCACAGATCCATCCTGCGCCAAAGCTCTTGCAATCATGGCCTTTTGCCGTTGTCCATCACTGAGTTCACCCAGCCGCTCGTCTTGCATTTCAGTCAATCGCGTGTCTGAAAGTGCTTGCTCTACCCACTTTCTGTCTTCTTTGCTGAGTTTTCCGCCCCAATTGGTATAAGGCGTTCTGCCTAATGCGACCAGCTGTCCAACGGTAAGGTTACTAGGGTAACTCGGCTCGCTAAGAACCACTGCGATTCGTTTGGCACGCTCCTCCAGGGGGAAGGTTTGGAGTTCTTGTTCTCCCAAAATCAACTTCCCCTCCCAAGGCTTGAGATTTCCTAGAATTGCTTTGATCAGTGTGGATTTTCCTACTCCATTTGGCCCTAAGAGACAAGTGAGTTCACCTGAATACAACTGGAAAGAAAGGTCATGGAGGAGTTCTTTCCGCTTTCCTAGCTGGCTGTAGCCCAAACTTAGTCCAATTCCTTCTAAGGTGATGTGTTGGTTTGCCATGGCTAAAAATCCTTGCTTAAATTTTTTCTTAAAATCAAAGAAATTACCAAAGGGGCACCGATCAAGGAGGTGACTGCATTGATGGGTAAAGAGCTTGCCCATCCAGGAAAGTGGCTAAAGCTATCGCAGATTAGGAGTAAACTTGCTCCAAAGATGGCAGAACCGGGGAATAGCACCCGATGATCTGCACTTTTCCAAGCCATACGGGCTAGATGAGGAACGGCTATTCCTAAGAATGCGATAGGGCCACAAAAAGCGGTAATCCCACCCGCCAAAATCCCTGTACTACCAATCATCCACCAACGGAGCCTGGACGTATGAATGCCCATGCTGCGGGCATACGTTTCCCCCAAAAGCAAAGCATTATAGGATTTTATAGATCCGATTATGGGAATTGTTCCAATCAAAATCAGAAGGCAAAGAATGCTCACCTGTGACCAGGTTAGCGCACCTAAACTACCCATGGACCAGACGGTAAAAAGCTTCAAGGCTTCAGCACCCGAAAAAAAGGAGAGCACCGCTACCACTGCAGCTACCCCACTGCCCACCATCAGACCTACGATCAATAAAGTCATAGAATCTTTTACATGCCAGGCTATTAGCGAAACGAGAACCAACAAGCTGCCTGCACCTACTATTCCTGCCCCCGCAATTGCCCAGGAATTGAGTCCGGTAAGGGATACCCCAAAAGCAGCTCCTGCCAACATCAATAGGGCTACGCCTAGTCCTGCGCCAGAACTGATTCCCAGCACATAGGGGCCTGCTAATGGATTTCGAAAAAAGGTTTGCATCTGTAAGCCACTTACGCTGAGACCTATCCCTGCCAAAATCGCTACCAAGGCCTTAGGAAGTCGGTAATGCAAGATAATTTGCTCCCAGGAATTTTTGGCCCAATTTCCCGATACCAGCCCTTCTACTAGTTCCACTGGTGGAATCCATATGCTACCCATGCTCAGATTGAGTAAGAAACTTATCCCAAGTAGGAGCAAGGCAAATGGAAAAAGGGAAATTTTGAAGGACATGGAAAGGGGAAAATACTTGAGGCTAGGATTTGAAATAATTGGTGTCAATCCGATACTTCCAAGCTAAAATACGGGAGGAAATAACAATTTGATCGACTTAGTTCGGTAATTTTTGGTAAAAATAAGACTGGTACTCTGGCAATAACTGGGGATGTAAGATTTTTATCAGGTCTTTTAGAATCAAATCGGGACGCAAATAGCCCAATTCAAAGTACTCTAAGCCTCCTGTTTCTCCTTTCTTGGCAGTGTAGGTGTACAATTCCCCAGTCTCCCAAGCAGTAAAAGCTTGGTAACGCGGTTCGCGAGTCCCCATTTCAGCTCTAGAGGCATAGTCTGCCGCCCCAATCCATATCGGAGCTGAGCTGGCTCGGTCCAGCACATATTCGAAATTGAGTTGCAGGCTGCCCGACCCCACATTCTCCTCGAATGCATACTTACCCCCCGCTTGGCTAAGAAGCTGTGCTGCCCAACTTTCTGAGCTTGGTGCATACCAGATGTCCTGGTACATCACTCCGCTGAGGACTCGAGGCTTATCTTTTTCCATAATCGAACTCGCAAGGACTGCAGCTTCGTTGTAGGCTTTTTTGATTTGCTCAAACTGGATCAATGCTTCAGGGTAGTTGCCCAAAAGAACTCCAGTAAACTTGATCCATTCGGCTCTACCCAAGGGATTTTGTTCTACATATTCCCCGTTGATGAGTGCAGGGATTCCCGCTTTTTTGAATACTTCTAGGTACCGAAGATCCTCTCCGAGAGTGGAAATCATCATCCAATCGGGTTGTAGGTCCAGCACTAGCTCAGGATTTACCGAAGGCCCCGCACCCAATTCTTTTATCTTTCCCGCTGCAATAAATTGCCGTGCAGCCCGAGAGGAGATCAAATCGAGTTGGGGAAAACCTACCAGCAGATCGGTCTGTCCCAAGGCATCTAAATGAGGAACCTGGGTGGTCGATGTCAGTACGACTTGAGAGATGGGAAGCTGAATGACTGCATCGTAGTTACCCGAATTGACTTGTACACCTGAATCCAGGACCAGGTAGCGGTAGGTTTCTGAGGAACCCGTATAGCCTTTGCTAACTTCAATTTCCCAAAAGCCTTCCCCCTCATACAGCTTGAATCCTGTTGCAAAATCCAGTGGAATGGCTGTTTTGACGAGAGCATCGGTTTTCTTTTCCCCACAAGAAAGGAAAAGCAAAATAACCCCAAACCACAGCAAATAGCTAAGCCGGTAGAGTAGGGATTGCAAAACGTTTGGGAAAGTTTGCATGTAGGCCTTGAAAGAAATTTGATGCAAGGTAAGAGGTAGCGCTTGACTCTCAAAAAAATGCGGAGTAAGTCCTTTTTATTGAACTTAAATAGGGCGTTATTTACATTGATTTTGGTTTCCAACCCGAATGTTTCGGTTCTTGGAATTAAAAGGGAATCCGGTGCAATACCGGAGCTGTCCCCGCAACTGTAAGTTTGATTTCCTAAAGATGATTTAGGAAAAAGCTTTTGCAAACCCGCCATTGGTTTCATCGAAACTGAGAAGGCCTGCAAAAAGTCAAACGAGCCAGGAGACCTGCCTTAATCTTGATTCTGAGCTTTCGGAGGAAAAGCAGGTAGAAGCGTACAATCCCTTTCTCCCAATTTGGGTTAGGATTGGTTTTCATTTCTATTTTTTCCTTCCCAGCCGGATTCGACTAGACTTACTAATCGAAGCCCAATGACGTTTGCCCTCTGGTGTGTATTTGTACTTCCTTTTACCTCGCCCCAAGATACAATGGAGCTGGCTGAAGTGGCCGTTCATGCCGAAGTCTTGGATCGTTTTGCTGCAGGGAAAACACGCTTGACTTATGAAAAATCTACCCTAGCCCGCTATTCAGCCCGCTCACTAGGTGATTTACTGCAAGAGATGACTCCGATTTTTGTTCGTCACTATGGAGCAGGCATGTTGGCTTCTCCATCTTTTCGTGGTACCTCTCCAGGACACACTGCCATTTTCTGGAATGGGATACCCATCAACAGCATTTCACTGGGGCAATCCGATCTTAGCATTCTCCCAGTAAAGGGGATTGATCGGGTGGAGGTGCAATTAGGAAGTGCTGGAGCACTTTTTGGAAATGAGGCCATAGGCGGATCGGTGCATCTCAGCACTGATCTTCAAAAGCAACAGGGCTTTGGCGGGGATTTTAGCCAGATAGTAGGAAGCTTCGGCCACTACCAAACTTCTTTTGTTGGTAGCTATGGGAAGCCTAAGCTCCGTTTTCAAAGCAAAGTTTATAATCAGAATCAATCCAATAACTTTCGCTATCGGGATATTTCACGAGCAGGTGCCCCCTGGGAGCTACAAGATCATGCGGTCTTCAAGCAGCGAGGTGTCCTCCAAGATGTTTGGTGGCGAGTCAATTCCCATGCACTTACCAAAGCCTCCTTTTGGTGGAATCAAGCGCAACGCGAAATTCAGCCCCTGATAGGAGGAAGTACTCGGGATACACAGGCCGACGAAAGCTTCCGTGCAGTGATAGACTATCGATACCAAAAGAAGTCGGCGGTATGGAAACTCAAGGCAGCCTGGGTGGCGGATCAATTGCAGTTTAACGCAGAAGAAAATCAAACGAGCCAAGGCCTACTAGGGCTCGATTGGGAACTCCCATCAGCTGGGAATTGGGCAATTCGAGCAGGTGCTCGAGGAACTTGGTTGAATGCCAAACTTAGCGCTTACACTACTACAGAACAGCGCTGGGAAGCTTACCAGAGTCTAGGTTGGCAAGAGGGAAAGCGTATTTCGGTTTCAATCAATCTTCGCCAATTGGCTTATCTCAATGAAATCGTTCCCTTTCTACCTGGTCTAGGTTTGGACTGGCAGCTTTTTGAAAATAGCCGAACTAGTATTCACTTCAAAACAGCTTTTGGACTAGGACTGAAGGTGCCTACACTCAACGATCGCTACTGGAAACCAGGAGGAAATCCGAATCTTCGACCTGAGAAAAGCCAAAATGGAGAATTGGGTTTCCAAATCAAACAGTCAGGGACTTTCTCTTGGTTTCAACGCTTGACTTATTACCGAATGCAGGTGGACGATTGGATCCTTTGGCTACCAAAAGGAACCTTATGGACCCCAGAAAATATCCGAGAGGTACACAATCAAGGGCTGGAATACCATGGCGAGAGTTCTTGGACTACGGGCCACTGGAACTGGGAAGCCCATCTAGCTTACACTTATTCTAGTGCACGTGATTTAACTCAAGAAGGAACCCAGCAATTGCCCTACAGCCCCAAGCACCAAGGAAATGCTGGACTGCAGTTGAAAAAAGGATATGTTGCCTTTGACTTATCGGGCTTTTATGTGGGGCCGCGAAATATCGCTTTGGGAAATTCACGAATATTGGAAGGCTTTTCGCTTGTCAACTTGGGACTTACGTATTCCGGTGCTAAGTGGAAATCACTGCAAATTCCGCTTCGTGTTCAAGTTCTTAATGTATTCAATCAATCCTACCAAGTACTTTACCTACGGGCCATGCCTGGACGATCTTACCAATTAAATCTTACACTTTCCCTATGATTCAATTCAGCAAGTCCATCCTGCTATTGTTCCTCCTGGCACTGGCTTTTTCAGCCTGCGACCCAACTACTAATGAGCGCCCACTTGGGGTATACGATACCGGAATTTTGATCATGAATGAAGGGTCTTTTGGGGCCAATGATGGAGAGGTAATTCACCTAGACCCAAGTTTAGGAACGCTTACTCCCTCGGTATTTGAAAATGCCAATTCACGGCCTTTTGCGGGGCTCTTGGAGGACCTGGTATTAGAAGAAAACCGGCTGTATTTGGTGGCGAATACAGGCAAGGTTGAGGTAGTTCAACCTGGAGATTTTAATTCGATTGGAGTAGTGGAAAAGGATTTAGACCAGCCCCGATCGGTTGTTACTGCACGTGGCAAATTGTTTATCTCCGATTATGGGCCTTACGATGCTAATTACAATACGCCATCTTCCTATGTGGCTGTGGTGCAAGGCTTGGACGGCGGTGTAGTGAAGAAAAAAATTCCCGTTTCCAGCAAGCCCGAAGACCTCTATGCCTTTGGATCCTATGTCTTTGTAGCGGGTTCGGAAGGCAATAAAGTGGAGGTGTTGGATGCCAATTCAGAACTAACTTTCAAAACCTTGGATATGCCAGGTCAACCGGTTCAGTTTTTCGAACTGAACGGAGACCTCTGGGTATTTTGCCACGATGACCAAAAAGTCTATTTCGTTTCCATCTCCAAAAGTGGATTGAGCCAACAGGAAACAAGCACCTTTCCTATAGCTCAGGCTACAGGACGGATCGCAAAAGGGGATGCCGATACCTTTTATGTGTTGACAAGTTCGGGATGGCCGGACTACCAAGATGGGATATCTGTGGTATCTATTGGCTCTGGCACGCTGATTCCAGATTGGAAAAAAGGTACAGGCTTCTATGGAATCGGCTACGACCCCGATCGACAAGAAGTCTACTTGGCTAATGCCAAGGGATTCCAAGGCAATGGAGAGGTAATAATCTACCAAAAATCAGGTGCAGAAGTCAACAAACTAACAGTTGGCCGAGGACCTTCTGGATTTCTATTCCGTTAATTTTTTTTCACGCGGATTTAATATAAAAAGAGCACAGCTTTATAAGCTAATGAATAAGGAGGTGATTAACCAAGGAGTTGGTTGAAATTCAATTCAATAAGCAGTGTTTATGGAGCCGTCAGCCTTGAACATCCTTACCTCACCTGATAACTTTGGGTAAAAGGCTGCCCATTAGGCGCCACTCCCTCCAAAACCAATCGCCCACTAAATTTCTCTAAATAAGGGCCTAGTGTCTTCGGGTCTTTTGCTGGCATCTCGTTGATGTGAGTAATCACAAATCCCTCCCTAAAACCGAGGTTACTCAAATACCCATTGGTCAGTGATACAATCTTTACCCCATAAGTGAGTTTGAGTCGATCTTTATCGATAGCATTGATAGACTCTAGACGAGCACCGAGGACTTCCGAACTGTAAAATTCTCGCTTGCTGATTCCTGTGCCCCCTTCTAGGTTTTGAAGTGTCAATAGCGTGGTGGTGGACTTACCGGAGCGCTGGTAACTAATATTCACTTGATCTCCTGGATAGTAATAGGATAGAGCTTCTTCAAAACTTCCTTTTCCTGTAATTTTCCAATCTCCAATTTGTGTGATCAAGTCATTGGTTTTTAGGCCTGCTTTCTCTGCGGCCCCAGTTTTAAGGACTCGAGTAACAACTACTCCGTCCAAACTATTCAAGGACATTTCTTTTGCTAATTCAGGAGTGATTTCGGTGACTTCGACCCCAGGAATAGCCTTTTGTACTTCCCCATATTGGATTAGGTCATTGGCTACTTTCACAGCCACATCTACGGGTACAGCAAATCCATATCCAGTGTAAGAACCCGTGCGAGAGAGGATAGCAGTGTTGATACCCACTAATTCACCGCGCACATTCACCAATGCTCCTCCTGAGTTGCCTGGATTAATCGGGGCATCGGTTTGGATAAAACTTTCCAAAGGAAAATCACCTCCTAGGATATTAATTTGACGCTCCTTCGCTGAGACGATGCCAGCAGTGACGGTAGAGGTAAGATTAAAGGGGTTGCCTACAGCAAGGACCCATTCTCCGATTTGGAGAGCTCGACTAGATCCTAATTTGATTTCAGGCAAATTTTGCGCTTCGATTTTCAATACGGCTATGTCGGTGTTTTTGTCCATTCCTACCAACTTAGCCTTGTAGGTTTGTTTTTGATGGACCACCTCCAAGGTCTCTGCTCCATCGATGACATGGGCATTGGTGAGGATGTAACCGTCTTTGGTGAAAATCACTCCTGAGCCTGTACTCACCTGTTGATTCGGTGTAGTCCCAAAAAAGTAATCAAACATGCTGTAGCGTCGGTAATCCGTGCCACTGAAGTTTTTAATAAATACCACAGACCCCGTACTACTTTGAGAGGCTTCCACAAAAGATTCAGTGGAAAGCCCCAAACCTGTACTTGAAATGGTGGAAAATTGTGCAGGTACATTTCTTTCTTGCGAAGGAAGGCTGGAAGTTTCTGGACTTGAAAATAAGGTGGTCCATAAGGCAGCACCGGCAAGACCTGCTAGAAAGGGAATTCCGATAGATTGGATTTTGGAGTGAAGCATATCCGTATTTTATTTTTGGTACAAACGAGTGATCCTTAGTTTACTACTACTGTTTTCAGAAATTTTCACAAAAAAAATCCAGACAAAAATTAGCCCAAGTGCTAAAATCTGACGAGATGTACCTATAAATTCAGTCCAATTGGTAATTTTGTCAGTTCATTCCCCAACCTTCTTCTTCGAACTGGGTTTTAATTTTTCTAGCATTACCTAAATGACATCAATCAAGCGTGTAGCACTTCTGGGAAGTACAGGGAGTATTGGAACCCAGACTTTGGATGTCATTCGTCAGCATCCTGAAAAGTTTAGTGTAGAAGTTCTTACCGCCCAAAATAACGCCGACTTATTGATTCAGCAAGCCTTGGAGTTTGTGCCCAACGCCGTGGTTATCGGGAATGAGGCTAATTATACCCTAGTAAAGGAAGCTCTGGCATCTGCTCCAATCAAAGTCTTTTCAGGTCAAAAAGCAATCGCTCAAGTTGTGGAAATGGAGACCATTGACGTGGTGTTGACTGCGCTGGTCGGATATTCTGGCTTGATTCCTACTGTAAATGCTATCCGGGCAGGTAAGCAGATTGCGTTAGCAAATAAGGAGACATTGGTCGTGGCAGGGGAGTTGATTACCGCCCTTGCCAAGCAGTATGGAGTCAATATTTATCCAATAGATTCCGAGCATTCCGCCATTTTTCAATGTCTAGTGGGTGAATTCCACAACCCCATCGAAAAAATTATCCTCACCGCTTCTGGCGGGCCATTTCGGGGAAAAGATCGTGCCTACCTGAAGACGGTTACCCGAGAGCAGGCGCTCAAGCATCCCAACTGGGATATGGGTGCAAAAATCACCATTGATTCTGCTTCCTTGATGAATAAGGGCTTGGAGGTCATCGAAGCCAAATGGCTTTTTGGACTTAAGAAGGACCAGATTGAGGTGGTGGTGCATCCCCAAAGTATTGTACATTCATTGGTTCAATTTGAAGATGGATCTATCAAAGGGCAACTCGGCTTGCCTGACATGCGTATTCCCATTCAATTTGCACTGAGTTACCCAGATCGCTTGAAGAGTAACCTAGAGCGTTTTAACTTTGCCAACTACCCACAGTTGACCTTTGAACAACCTGATTTGAAGACATTCCGAAACCTGCAACTCGCCTACGATGCCCTTGCGACCGGAGGAAATGCGCCTTGTGTGTTGAATGCAGCCAACGAAATTGCGGTGGCTGCCTTTCTCAACCAGCAGGTAGGCTTTTTAGAAATGTCCGATTTGATCGAAGAAACCTTAACCCGATCTGAGTTTGTTGCCCGTCCTCAGTTAGAGGACTACATCGAAACCGATCGTAGAGCTAGAGAATTCACAGAAAATTTACTTAAGTCAAAAAACTAAATGGAAACCTTAATTATGGTGGGCCAGCTTCTCCTAGGATTGTCAATCCTCGTGGGATTGCATGAGTTGGGCCACTTACTTACCGCCAAGCTATTTGGCATGCGTGTAGAAAAATTCTCCATCGGATTTCCTCCAAAAATCGCAGGATTTCAATGGGGTGAAACCGAATATTCTATCGGTGCCATTCCTCTTGGGGGATTTGTGAAGATATCAGGAATGGTGGATGAATCCATGGATACCGCTCAGTTGGCCTCCGAACCCCAGCCTTGGGAGTTTCGTGCCAAGCCAGCCTGGCAGCGTCTGATTGTTATGTTGGGAGGAATTATCGTCAATGTGATTACCGGGATTATTATTTTTGTTACGCTGGTGTATTCCAACGGAGAAACTTACTATTCTCGAGATCAAGTCATTGAAAATGGAATCGCAGTTTACGAATATGGGGAAGCCATTGGTTTAAAGACGGGTGATAAGATACTGGATGTCAATGGACAACCTTACCAAAGCATCAGTGAGTTGAGTAGCGGCTCTGCCCTGTTGAGTGAAAACGGGTACTACAGCGTTGATCGTCAGGGAGAACAAATTAAAGTAAAAATCCCTAAAGGATTTATCAATAGCTTCAACTCAGAGGAAGCCTTCAGTAAATTTATTACTGTACGCCTTCCATTTGAAATAGGGGAAGTTGATCCAGGTTCTGGTGCTGAAAAAGTGGGTATTGCAGTTGGAGATCAGATACTTGCAATAAACGGAATTCCAATCACCTATTTTGACGAGATGCAAACTGCTTTAAAGCAGGTAAAAAATCAATCTGTATCCTTGGTTCGTCGACGTGGAGCTCAATTGGATACGTTAGTTGTTCCTGTATCGGAAGAAGCCAGGATTGGCATATCGAGTAATCCACTACTAGAACCTGTACGGAAAGAATATGGGTTTATGGAATCCCTTTCCCGTGGTACTTCCAAAGCCTTTGGAGCGGTGATTGTGAATGCAAAAGCCTTGGGTAAAATGTTTACCGGCGAGGTGTCTACTAAAAACGTGAGTGGGCCAATAGGGATGGCTAAAATATATGGAGCCCAATGGGATTGGATAAAATTTTGGAGTATTACGGGTTTGATATCTATGATCTTAGCTTTCATGAATTTATTGCCCATACCTGCCTTGGATGGAGGACATGTGGTTTTTTTACTTTATGAAATGGTATCTGGCCGTGCACCCTCTGATAAGTTTTTGGAAAATGCTCAGAAGGCTGGGATGGTTATCCTGCTGGGTTTGATGGTATTTGCTATCGGAAACGATATTCTTAAACTAATCTTCTAGTTTGGCTGTCAATTTGGCCAACTCTAGATTTGGCACTTCAATTGAATTGTTAGGAAGAACTTGGGTCTAGCCCGAGTTCTTCCTTTATTTTAATTATATACTGACAGTACGCTGTCAATCTGTCTATATGAGCCAATTCGAAAACTCTTTATTCCATAATTTAATGAACGGCGAGTTTGCCGCAGAAGGTGACCTGATTCAGCTAATCACGGATGAAGAAGACGAGATTAGTTCCAAGGAAGCCTATGGCGAAGAGATTCCTATTCTATCCGTTCGCAATACGGTTTTATTCCCTGGGGTGGTCATTCCCATTACTGTCGGACGCCAGCGCTCGATACGATTGGTGAAAAAAGCACAAAAAGGAAATAAATATATAGGGGTGTGTGCTCAGATTCAGCCAAATCAAGACGATCCAAGCTGGGAAGACTTGTATCAAGTTGGTACTTTGGCCAAAATCATCAAGATGATTGTGCTCCCCGATGGAAATACCACCATCATCATTCAGGGTAAAAAACGCTTTGGAATCCGTGAACAGGTTACTGACGATCCCTATTTCATAGCCAAAGTGGACTATTTAGAAGAAAATTTCCCCAAAAATTCCAAGAAAATTAAGGCATTGGAAGAGTCGCTTAAGGAAGCAGCGATTAAAATTCTTCACCTCAACCCCGAGATACCCAGGGAAGCACAGGTTGCTTTGGATAACATTGATAATACGGCATTTTTGACTCATTTTTTATCCTCCAACATCAATGCGCCGGTAGAGGCCAAGCAGCGCCTTTTGGAAATCAATGATGGGATTGAGCGTGCTACCTTGTTGCTGGAGTTTATGATGAAAGACATCCAAATGCTGGAGTTGAAGTCAGAAATCCATAAAAAAGTACATACTGATATCGATCAGCAGCAGCGGGATTATTTTCTACGCCAGCAGATGCGGGTTCTTCAAACCGAACTTGGAGAAGAGGGGCCTGAAAAAGAAGTAGAGGATCTTCGTGCCAAAGGAGAATTAAAAGCCTGGCCCGAAGAGGTGAAGAGGCATTTTGAGAAGGAGTTGGACAAAATATTACGGATCAACCCTTCTTCAGCGGAATATCCCATCGCACTGAATTATGCAGAAACCTTGGTGGAATTGCCATGGAATGAATTTACTCAGGATAATTTTGACCTGAAGCATGCCCGTGCAATTTTGGATGCAGACCACTTTGGATTGGAAAAAGTCAAGGACCGTATCATTGAATACTTAGCCGTATTGAAATTGAAAAATGACCTCAAAGGTCCAATTCTTTGTTTGTATGGCCCTCCGGGGGTAGGTAAAACCTCCCTTGGAAAATCCATTGCCTCGGCTTTAGGTAGAAAATATATTCGCATGTCCCTAGGAGGCTTGCATGATGAAGCAGAAATCCGTGGCCACCGCAAAACTTATGTAGGCGCAATGCCAGGTAAGGTGCTTCAAAACATGAAAAAGGTCAAAATCTCTAATCCTGTTTTTGTATTGGATGAGATTGACAAACTTTCCTCCGATTTCCGAGGGGATCCCTCTTCGGCTTTCTTGGAAGTGCTAGATCCAGAGCAAAACTATGCATTCCTAGACAACTACATCGAGGTAGAATATGACTTGAGTAAGGTGCTTTTTATCGCTACTGCCAACTCTTTGGATTCCATTCAGCCTGCTTTGCGGGATCGTATGGAAATCATCGAGGTGACGGGTTATACTCAAGAGGAAAAATTGGAAATCGCTAAGCGGCACTTGGTGCCCAAGCAGCGGATCGAACATGGGTTAAAACCACGGGAGATCACCTTTGAAAAAGCAGCACTGCAGAAACTGATTGAAGAATATACCCGTGAGTCCGGCGTTAGAAGTTTGGAAAGGGTAATCGGAAAGGTGGTTCGCAATATTGCCAAATCCATAGCTATGGAGGAGGAGTACGAGTCAAAAATAACTCCTGAGGCAGTTCGTAAGATCTTGGGTGCTCCGATTTTTGACAAGGAAATCTACCAGGACAACAGCATTGCTGGGGTGGTGACCGGCTTGGCTTGGACAAGTGTTGGTGGCGAAATTCTATTTATTGAATCTAGTTTGAGCAGGGGTAAAGGCAAATTGACCCTTTCGGGTCAGTTGGGTGAGGTAATGAAGGAATCTGCCATGACGGCTCTTTCTTATTTGAAGTCCAAGGCCGAACAATTGGGGATTGACCACCGTGTCTTTGAGCAGTACGACTTGCACATTCACGTGCCAGCAGGGGCTGTTCCCAAGGATGGTCCTTCAGCAGGTATCACCATGCTGACTGCCATGGCATCGGTGTACACCCAAAGAAAAGTAAAAGCAAGGGTAGCGATGACTGGGGAGATCAGTTTGATTGGTAAAGTGATGCCGGTAGGTGGGATTAAAGAAAAGATTTTGGCGGCCAAGCGTGCAGGTATCAAAGAGATAATCCTTTGCCATAAGAATAAGCGTGATATTGAAGAAATTGACGTACACTACTTGAAAGGCATTCAATTCCACTTCGTGACCCAAGTGGATGAGGTGTTGGAGCTAGCTTTAACGGCTACAAAAGTGGTTCGCCCACTTCAATTTAGTTTCAGTACAGAAATCAAGCCCTCTGCTTAAATAGGTCTAGGCGTTTTGTAAAACCACCAGTACAACGAATTTTAAGATTAGTTTCAACCTATGCAAATCCCTCTTTCCCTTACTCCTAGACAAATCGTTACAGAACTTGATAAGTACATCATTGGTCAGCAAGATGCCAAGCGCAATGTAGCCATTGCTTTGAGAAACCGTATTCGGCGCATGTTAGTGACTTCTGATATTCAAAAAGACATTGTGCCTAATAATATTTTACTTATTGGGAGCACTGGGGTTGGGAAAACCGAGATTGCACGTCGTTTAGCTAAAATTGCTAATGCACCCTTCACCAAGGTAGAAGCATCCAAGTTTACAGAGGTAGGTTATGTGGGGCGCGACGTGGAGAGCATGGTACGGGATTTGGTAGAGCAGAGTGTGCAACTAGTACGTGAAACCAAAAAAGAGGAAGTGAAGGTAAAGGCTGCAGAGGCCGTGGAGGAAGTTTTATTGGATATTTTGATCCCTCCGGTAAAAGGAATGGGATTTGCTAGTAGTAATTCCTTTCCTACTGAGGGAAGTTCGGTTACTTCTACGGATGAGGAACTGAATGAACGCACCAGGGATCGTTTTCGTGAGAAACTTCGCCTAGGCGAATTGGAGGATCGTAAAATAGAAATTCAAGTCAAAGCTGCAGCACCTGTGGGAATTGGCATGGTAGGCAATGGCATGATGGATGATGCAAGCATGGCGGGTCTCCAAGATATGATTTCTGGAATGATGCCCAAAAAGACTAAAAAGCGTAAACTTTCTATTGCGGAGGCTCGAAAAGTCCTGTTGGAAGAAGAGGTTTCCAAATTAATTGATTTTGATGAGGTCAAGGAAGAGGCTATCCGACTTGCAGAAAATAACGGGATTATCTTCATCGATGAGATTGATAAAATTGCTTCCAAATCTGGAAAAGGGGGAGGTGGACCCGATGTCAGCCGTGAAGGAGTACAGCGTGATTTACTTCCTATTGTAGAGGGCTCCTCCATCACCACCAAGTATGGGGTAATCCATACCGATCATGTGCTTTTTATTGCTGCTGGTGCTTTTCATGTAAGCAAGCCTTCCGATTTGATTCCTGAATTGCAGGGAAGATTCCCCATCCGAGTGGAATTGCAATCCCTTACCAAAGAAGATTTTACGCGCATCCTGAAAGAGCCAAAAAATGCCTTAACCAAGCAATACCAAGCCCTATTTGAGGCGGAGGAAGTTTATCTGGATTTTACGGAGGATTCCATAGACGAGATTGCGAGTCTGGCCTTTCTGATCAACCAGGAAGTAGAAAATATTGGTGCGCGTAGACTCCACACCGTGATGAGCCACTTGCTCAACGATTTCCTTTTTGAGGTTCCGGACTTGATTGGGCCAAATTCCAAGATTCTGATTACCAAGGAAATGGTACAAGAGCGGTTAAGTACTTTGGTGAAAAATAGGGACTTATCGCAGTATATTCTTTAAATCCGTAACCAAACTATGAATACGGCGGTCTTTTTGACAGGGCATAGTAGGGGGTTGGGAAGAGCAATCCTGGATCATTATTTAGCTCAAGATAAGGTAGTGGTTTACGGGTTTTCACGGAACAAACTTCATTTGAGTCATCCAAACTTTCAGGAATGGGAGGTGGATTTTACCAACCTTGCTGATTTAGAGAAAAAAGTGGGCACTATTTTTTCAAGGGTAAAAGCAGATCGTTACCTCTTGATCAACAATGCTGGCTGGATTGGAGAAATCAAACCTGTAGGAAAGCTGAAGTCACAAGGGATGCAAGCTGCAATCCATCTCAATTTATTGGCTCCCATGCTATTGACCAATTCGTTTGTGGATGCATTTCGGGAAGTCCCCGGGCAAAAAATCATCTGTAACTTGAGTTCTGGTGCTGCTTATTCCCCAGTTTCGGGATGGGCTGCCTATTGCAGTAGTAAGGCAGGATTAGATATGTTTGCTAGGGTGGCAGACGAAGACCTTCGGTCATTTGGATTTCGAGTTTTTTCTATTGCCCCAGGAAAGGTAGACACAGCAATGCAAGCTGAAATTAGAGAGGCAAAAGTAGAAGATTTCCCGTCGTTGGAGCGGTTTAAAAGCTATTTTCAGCAAGGAGAATTGGCGGATACCAAAGCAGTGGCTACTCAATTGGCGTACGTCTTGAGTCATCCGTCGGAGTTTCCAGAAGTGGTACAGGATGTTCGTCGTCTTTAATGCTTTTTGGGGTAATCTATCCAAAAATAACTGCTGGTACCTTTGTTCATTTCTCTCCAATGTGGTGTGGACAGTGAAAATGCAAATTGCCCAGCGGTGGGTAGGTTGTCTAGGTTGACACCTAGCAAATTAATCAGTTCAGTAAGCCCAGGGTTATGACCTATCACAGCCATGGTTTGTATGTGGTCCGATTGGGCATGAATAAACTGGAGTAAATGATTTGCCGAAGCATGGTAAAGAGATTTATCCCAGAAGATTTTTTCTTTAGGATACCCAATTACTTCGGCGGTAATGCTAGCCGTTTGGCTAGCTCTTTTGGCAGTGGAGGAGCAGATTAAATCAATTTCAATCCCTCTTTTCTTAAGTGAGTTAGCCATGTTGGGGGCATCTTGCAGTCCTCTATCAGCTAGTGGGCGCTCATAGTCATCCAGCCAAGGATTTTCCCAAGAGGATTTGGCGTGTCTAATCAAAATTATTTTTTTCATTTCCAGATAAAAAAACGATTATTTTGTTTTTTTT
>Ga0181561_10000582_pt1 | contig 30989 bp, 23 predicted proteins | sample 011ome_19_FD_133760 | JGI IMG/M metagenome (GOLD analysis project Ga0181561, IMG submission 133760) | Coastal salt marsh microbial communities from the Groves Creek Marsh, Skidaway Island, Georgia - 011510BT metaG (megahit assembly) | ecosystem: Environmental > Aquatic > Marine > Intertidal... | reverse complement strand
GCGGGCGTCGGTATTGGCCTCATGTTTTACGGTGTGGCCGAGCCGGTCATGCACTATTTAAGTCCGCCAGCGGGGGAGGCACAAACCTCGGCTGCCGCCGCTGAGGCACTGCAGCTCACCTTTTTTCATTGGGGGTTCAATGCCTGGGCGGTCTATGCCGTCGTAGCCATGATGCTGGCCTATTTTGCCTATCGCCACGACCTGCCACTGACCCTGCGCTCGGCGTTTTATCCGCTGATTGGCGAGCGGATCTATGGCCCCATGGGCGCGGCGGTTGATGTTTTCGCGGTGATTTGCACCACCTACGGCATTTCGGTGAGCCTTGGCCTTGGGGTGCTGCAAATCAACGCCGGCATGAACTACCTCTTTGATCTGCCTATCGCTATCTGGGTCCAGGTTATTCTCATTTTTTGCGTCATGGCGTTGGCCACGATCTCCGTTCTGTTGGGCCTGGATACCGGGATTAAAAAACTTTCAGAGGCCAATACCATACTCGCCGTGCTGTTGTTGATCGGCATCCTGATAGTGGGACCGACGGTTTTACTGCTTTCAGGCACCCTGCAAAACTTTGGTGGCTATATCGCCAGCTTGATTCCAAAAACCTTCAATCTCTATGTCTACAACCCCTCGGATTGGCTTGGGGGCTGGACCATTTTTTACTGGGGCTGGTGGATTAGTTGGGCACCTTTTGTCGGCATTTTTGTCGCCCGAATCTCACGGGGCCGCACCATCCGAGAGTTTTTGCTTGGCGTCATTATTGCGCCCACCCTGTTCATTTGCCTGTGGATGGGGACGCTGGGTGGCAGCGCTATCGACCTCATCGGCAATCAGGGGTATGTGGAGCTGGGAACTGCGATTCAACAAAATCAGGCAGTGGGCCTTTTTCGCTTTCTCGACTATCTGCCGGGCACCCAAATTCTTTCACTGATTTGCTTAATGATGATCGTTATTTTCTTTGTTACCTCGGCGGATAGCGGCGCCATGGTGCTTAATATGTTGAGCGCCAAAGGACAGGACGATACGCCGGCTATTCAGCGCTCGGTCTGGACCTTGGTCATCGCGATAATTGCTTCGGTGCTCTTGGTAGGGGGTGGGCTTCAGGCGCTACAAACTGCAACTATCGCGAGCGCGCTGCCATTTTCCATAGCGCTGCTGGGTGCCTGCTGGGGCTTCTGGCGGGCTCTGCTGCGCGATGCGGCAAAGCGGACGGCAATGTCTGTCCATCCGCCCAGTGAGGCCGAGGCTGATCATTGGCGTGATCGTCTGCGAAATTTGTTGGCCTATCCCGCGGACGACAGTATCCGGGTCTTTCAGCGAGAAACGGTGGTGCCCGCAATGCGAGACTTCGTGGCTGAGTTGGCGGAGCACGGTGTGAGTGCCGAAGTGCGGACCGCCACTAAGGGCGCGTCGCGTTTGGAGGTCTGCCACGGCGATGAAGTCGATTTTGTCTACGAAGTTCAGTGTCGGCCTCACCCGCGTCCTGATGCCTCGTTGTCAGGGCAGCCGATAGACTCCATGACAGAGACAGATCTGTTTTATCGGGCCGAGGTTCATCTCGCTGAAGGAGGGCAGGACTACGATGTTATGGGGTGGACGCGAGAGCAGGTGCTGCTGGATATTCTGAATCAATACGAGGATCACCTGCATTTTTTGCACACCCTGCGTTAGCGACCTCAGCGCACAATTTCGATTTCCGTGATCGGCGCTTTGGTTCTTGTCGGGTTGATCGAATTCATGGCCGGCACCATTTTCTGCAGCGATGCTTGGCGGTTATCCGGGGCCGGATGGGTGCTCAGAAACTCTGGGGGCCGGGCGTCGCCGAGACCGCCCATCTTTTGCCACAGGGTGACGGCTGCCTCGGGGTCATAGCCCGCCCGGGTTGCCAGCTCCATGCCGATTTGATCTGCCTCACTTTCAGCGGTGCGGCTATTGGGAAGCTCGAGGGCCACGTTAGCGGCTAACGCAGCGCCCGCCATCGCCGCTCCGGAGCTGTCAGTAGCGGCGCCTACGGCGACAACGCCGATGGTTGTGGCGATAGCTACCGACATCCGCTCCGCGGTGTGATTCGCTAGCGCGTGTGAAATCTCGTGACCCATAATCTGAGCAAACTCATCATCGGTGAGATTCAGCTGCTCAAATAAACCGGTGTAAACAGCCATCCGCCCCCCGGCCATACACCACGCGTTGACGGTTTCAGGATCATCAATGATCGCAACGCTCCATTCCCACCCGGCGCTGTTCGGAAAACCTTGCTCAGCGATCGTAACAAGGCGGCCGGTAATGTTGGCAACGCGGCCGACGGTTTCTGGATCATTGACCAGCTTGCCCTCGTCATCGAGCGCTTTGACGGTTGTGAGATACGCCGCTTTCGATTCGACAATGGCGGATTCAGGGGAGATCAATAAAAACTGGCTGCGACCGGTTGGACTGCTGGCGCAGGCACTCACCAAGATTAGAGCGGCTGCTATGGCAAATCGTCGCGCCAGTGCTCGTGCTGTCATATGCGGTTATCTCCTTGGGTCAGCCGGGCTCAGACTCAGCGCCCGCGGTTGTGCGTAATAGCCCGCGATATACGCCGCGGGCGTTAGAGGCGCCGGTGACGACTTTAAAGACGTCCTCGGCAATTGGCATCGCCACGCCGTGCTCTCGTGCAAGTTCGATCACCGTTGGCGCGCTTTTGACCCCCTCGGCAACCATGTGCATCGACTGAATGATAGCGTCAATGGAGTGCCCTTTTGCCAGCTCTATGCCCACGTGACGGTTGCGACTTTGTGGGCTGGTGCAGGTGGCAATCATGTCGCCCATGCCCGCGAGGCCGGCAAAGGTTTCCACTTTGCCGCCCAGAGCGGTGCCCAGCCGCGTGATTTCGGCGAGCCCGCGAGTGATCAGCGCAGCGCGCGTGTTGTCACCTGCGCCAAGACCGTCACCCATGCCCACGGCAATGGCGATAATGTTTTTCAGCACACCGCCAAGTTCACAGCCAATCACATCGGGGTTGGTGTATACCCTGAACAATCCCACGTTGAGAAGCGGCTGTAACCAGCTGTTTGGCGCTTGGTCGTCAAGAGCGAGCACGCTGGCAGCGGCCTGACCCGCCACAATTTCTCGGGCCAAGTTCGGGCCCGTGAGAACCCCCGTGGGTCTGCCGGGAGCTACCTCTCGGCAAACCTCGGTCATGCTAAGTCGGGTCTCACGTTCAAGACCCTTGGTGAGGGAGATAAGCGGGGCACCGCTGGGCAGTCGATCCGCAATGGAGCTTAGGACGGCTCGAAAGTTATCCGAGGGCACAGCGACGAGAACGGCATCCGCGTCCGTGACAACAGCTTCGATGTCAGTGCTCGCTAGTAGGGTGGGGTTAAGCTTCGCCTCGCCGAGGTAGCGGCTGTTGATATGGAGGGTGTTAATGTCAGTCACTGTTTGACTGTTCCTGGCCCACAGCATTACATCGGCATTTCGGCTTACCAGAGAGGCAACCGTTGTGCCCCAGCTCCCACCGCCGAGAACCGCGAGCTTATAATCCGCCACGGGCCTTATCCCTCAATGTTGAATTGCCGCGGCGTGCAATTGCCGATGCGCGACGAATCTCGATGCGACGAATCAACGCGTTCAAAGCCTCGGCCTGCCGAGACCGTGCTGTCATGTAGTCCGGCAAAGAGTGGTTCGTAAGTTCGCGCGCGCTGAGGGTGCTCCAGCAATTTTTGAACAACAGCTTCAGCATGGAGGCCTCACTGGAGATGCGCCTTTGGAGTAAGGACTGGCGGCCATAGTTCATACATCGATCAATAAAGTCTTCCTCGTCGATGGTTTCATTCTCGGTCAAATTCGCGAGTAAGTCTGCACCCAGGCTGTAGGCTTCAGCGAACATCTGAAGAGAAAGGTGAGCGACTTGCAGCTTCATTGCGGCCAGCAAGCTACGCGCCCCGCTGGGGCCCTCCTCCAGTAACTGCTCCCACTGAATGTCGACTCGTTGCATTTCCTCGACGATCTCAAGACGGAATTCATCGGTGGGTGGATAGAAAAATTCGAACTTGAAAATATCTCTCATTTCCAGCACTTCCGCCCAAAATAAATCGAGCAGATTTGTTTCACCACTTTCAGCTTCGGCAACGGCAGTCAGTGAGAGTTCAATAATGGCCCGATTAATAAAGAAGTGGACGATGGTATTGCGATAATAGCTGGCCACCGACGCTTGACCCGTTTCGATTCCATAGACCGTAGCGGGTCCACCGGTAAAGCGCGTAACCAAACCCTCCGCAATCATTAAACTCAGAAGTTTCTCGGTTCCTTCGGCGTATTGCCGGTCAAAGTCTGGAGACATACGCAGGTTACGGTCCCGCGCCCATTGGACAATTTCGTCGACATCGGCCGCAACTTCTGCCTCCGTCAGCGCCCGAGGATAAACACCCAGCAGCACCATCGATACAACCGCGGGGTAGGTAATGGGCGTCACGCGGTTGGCTTCAACGGCAACTTGAAACGCAACTTTTGAGAGCGCCAGGCGATCTTCCGGCTCGGGGGCGGTTGGAAGTATTACGGGCTCTCCAAAGTCGACATAGATTTTTCCCATGGGCCGAGCGAGGCTGCGAAGGTACCCCACCAGCCAGCCCAAGGACTCAGGCGCCTTGGGCACGCCCGATTGTTCGCGCGCATATTCTTCGGCGTCGCGTATAAGGTCATAAGACACGGTGACGGGGATGATGTGAATGTCCTGCGCCCCGGCGTTGTAACAGCCTTCCAGAACATACTTGAGAACTCCGTATTTTGGCGGCATCAACTTTCCGAGGCGAGACCGGGTCCCCTCAAACGACCAGGTTAAGGGAAACCGTTTTTCCATGAGGTAGCCGACATACTGCCGCAGTGTGGCTTTGTACACTTCGTTATCGTTAAAGCTTCGTTTAATAAAAATGCCACCAGCTCGTTGAACCAAGGCGCCGAGGAGGGGAATATTCAAATTGGCACCCGCAAAAAAATGGGGCACCGGGAAATTGTTGTCAAATAGCAACTTGGGCACCACAAAGCCGTCAATATAGGTTTTGTGAGTCCACAGTAGCGCCGAGGGGTGGTTTCGGACCATCGTTCTTACGCGCTCCAGATCCTCTGGCGAGTAGTTCAAGCGAGGTTCGTATCCCAAGCCCAAACAAACATTGCAGAACTTGATCCACAAGTCGAGCCAAAAACTCGTCGGGATAGAAATCATTTCTTTAAAGTACTCATTGACCTCTTTCATGACATTGCTTCGGGAGCGCTCGGTTTGATTAGCTATGTCATAGAGCCGGCGCTTAAATTCCTGATTATTCCTGAGAGACTGCGCAATATAGCGGGGCACCTTATAGCGGCCGCCCTGCAGGCGACGCTCGGCCATGTCGAGCACAATAGCGGCTTGTCGGGCGACAAAAACGGCAAACTCCTCGGGCCGTTGCTCGGGGGTGATTTCATACTTTTTGCAGAACCGCTCCCCCATGGAAGACACGGTGTCTGGTGCGCCTTGGATCAGGTGAACGCGTTCGGGATGTCGCTTTAACGTCCTTCTTCCCCGCAGTGACCCAGGCCTTCGCTCTGGCCCCTGAATGAGGTGCCTTAATCTGGGCCCTGAGAGGTAGGCCTTGTCACTGGGAGTCCACGCAACGCGTAACGGAATCACCAGCGCATCGCTGGCGCCGCCGAGTAAATTACTCAACCCCACCGGCTGCAGAGGTTTACGATCATCTCCAAGGCGAAGGATGATTTGATGGGCGTTGATGCCTGCAGGGCGGTGGTGTTCTACCCAGCTAGCAAGCAGCTTTTCTTCCAGGCTGTTATTAGCGTCTAGCAGGAAAACCGGAAGCGTGGCGGTATTGGGCCAAGGTGAGGCGCTGGTTTTAACAAAGTGGTCGTAGAGAGCCATGCGCTCTTAACCGAGACTCTTCTTGGCAGGTCGCGAATTTTTCGCGGCTTTTTTAGTCGCGGGCTTTTTAGCAGCAGCGCCCGCTCGGGATTTAGCACCGGTTGTCGCTACTTTTGCCTTGGTAGTACCGCCGGCCTTGCGCTTTGGGGCCGATTTGGGTGCCTGCCTCTTGGGCGTTGTTTTCGTGGGAGCTTTCTTCCGCGCCGGTTTTTTGGCCGCCGTCTTCTTAGGCGCCTGACCTTTACGACCCTTACTCTGCAGTTCCGGGCGCATGTCGTCAGGTAAACTTTCTTTCAGTCTAGCGACTTCTTCGACTGACTGCTGGGGTTGTCCTAGGGTTTTGAGAAAGAGGTTTCTCACCTCGTTAACCTGCTCGTCCATGCGATCCAACGTCCAACTGCTGGTGTCGACCGCAGGGAGCACATCGACCCGAACCTTGCCGGGTTTGAAAGCGAAGTCGCCTTTTGGAGCGATGTCGCCGGCATTATGAATGACGACTGGCACAATGGGGACACCCACCTGAAGCGCGATGTGGAAACCGCCTTTTTTAAACTGAGCGAGTTTTCGACTCGGGGTTCGGGTGCCCTCGGGAGCTATCACCAGAGATTTCTTCTCATCGCGCATGGCGGCGACGAGAGGTTTCATGGATTCGATGGCTTTTTCGCGATTGGAGCGATCAACGAAAACGATGCCCGCGAGCCCCATCGCCGGCCCTATCAGAGGCATATTTTTAATTTCTTTTTTACCTACGCCAACTACATCACGACGTATCAAGCTCGCCATGATGGGCACGTCGGCTTTGCTCTGGTGATTAAACATGAATACAGCTGGTCGGTGGCTCCACAGATTCTCTTGCCCATTGATTTCCAGGTCCAGGCCGATCAAGGCGCTGCAAGTGTCTGCAAATAACGAGGTGGAAAAGTTCAACGAGTCGCGCTTTGAGCCGGTTAGCGCGTAGACAGGAAGCGCCGCTGCGATACTGCTGACGAGAGATCCCGTGGCGGCGGCTGATCTTAAAAATCGGTTAACACTGATTTTTCCGCGGCTATCAAAGGTTGCCGTCGGCCACGCGTTATCGGAAGAAACCCGCTTGAGCTTTTTCTTGGGATTGAGGGTTACCGGACGACCAACATGCTCAAGGAGCTGGATGTCATCTGTACTGTCTGTGTAAAAAAAGCTAGCGCCAAGATCAGCGCCGGTTTTTTTGGCGAGCTTTTTGGCTGCGGTGACTTTTCCTTTCCCAAAGCAGGTTGGCCTTTTAACCCCGCCGGTAAAAATCCCTTTTTTAACATCGAGCTCGGTGGCGTAGACGTGCTCAATATCGAGGTCTTGGGCAGCGGGCAGTACCTGATACGGTGTGGCAGAGCTGATAATCGCAATCGTATGGCCTTTTGCACGATGTGCCTCGATAAGCTGGCGTGTCTCGGGGTAGATAAGGCGCGCAATCCGTTTTCGGAAAAGGCGCTCTGCATTGGCTGCGTAGGCTTTCTCTTCTTTTCCGGCTAGGTACTGAGCATGGACAGCCATGAGTGCCGAAAAACCCATACTGCCCAGTCCAAACCCTGAGAGGGCCCGCGTGAGTTCCACCAGCTCCTCTCCCCGCAGCTCACCCTGGGCGAGAGCATCCCGGAGGAATACGGTCGCCGAATAGCCCGCAATGATTGTCCCATCGAAGTCGAAAAGCGCGGCGATATGTGGGCCTGACTCCGCGGCGTGGATATTCGCAAGCAATGACTGGATGGTCATAGGTATGATCCGGGTAAAAAGTGTGAATGCATCTAACGAGCCCCCAACGTCGCGAATTTTTTTCAACCCAACGACGCTTTGCGCCTATTAAAAGCTAATTTGGCCTAAATTACAGGTGACTAAATCACAGCCGGGGTAGCCGGATTTTGCCGGAGTCGGTTACATTTCGCCCATCGCCCCACCGGGGTGTCGCCTGGCCGTAGGAGAATACGTGGATTACGGAGCTATTAGCCTAGTACCAACAGCATTGGTGCTTATTCTGGCGATATGGAGTCACAGGACGCTCGAGTCGGTGATTGCCGGAGCCATCGTGGCCTTTCTCATAATGGATGGATGGCAGTTCGCCGACCGCTTGGCGACGGTGGCCACGGAAGTTCTCGCCGACGAAGTGACCGCTTGGGTCGTGTTGGTTTGTGCGCTCTACGGCAGTTTTATCGCCTTGCTGGTGAAGGGTGGTGGCTCTTACGCCTTCGGTGAATGGTTGACCCGAAGACTTCGGGGTAAGCGAAGCAGCTTGTTGGCAACCTGGGTATTGGGTCTGGTGATTTTTTTGGATGACTACCTCAATTCTCTGACGGTAGGTGCCACGATGAAGTCGGTGACAGATCGATTTAAAACGTCGAGAGAAATGCTTGCCTACGTCGTGGACTCCACCGCCGCGCCGATGTGTTTGTTGATTCCTATTTCCAGTTGGGGGGTTTACTTCGCCGGACTTTTGGAGAAGAACGGCGTCGCGGAACCGGGGCAGGGCATCGCCCTGTTTGTTGAATCGATTCCCTACATGTTTTATCCGTTGCTTGCTGTTGTGGTAGTCCCGCTAGTAATTGTTGGAGTTATCCCGCTGGTTGGACGGATGCGCGCAGCTGAATTGCGTGCCGAGGAGACCGGCGACCTTGGCGTGTTTGAGGATCCTGCGCTGGCGGTCCAGTCGTCTCAGAAGGCAACAATGAGCGTGTTCTTTTTGCCCATCATGGCGCTGCTGTTTTTCACGGTCTTTCCCACGGTCGACCTTCTTCGAGGGGTGATTTTGGGGATAGTCATCACGCTGATTCAGTACGGCGTGCTTGGGATCATGCCCCTAAAGGAGCTTTTTGATACCTGTGTCGAGGGACTCAAGTCCATGGTTCCTGTGTTATCCATGCTGCTTGCGCTCTTCGTTTTTGTTGAAGCTAACAACGCGATCGGCCTGACCGACTACGTGATTGCGGCGGTAGAGCCGTATATGACGGGGGCACTTCTGCCGGTATTAATTTTTGTGACCATGTCAGCTGTTTCGTATACGACCGGATCAAACTGGGGGGTTATCGCGATCGCTATGCCGGTGGCGTTTCCTCTGGCAGAGGCTTTCGACGTCAGCATTCCGCTGGTGGTGGGCGCGTTGCTATCGGCGAGTGGGTTTGGCAGTCACGCCTGTTTTTATTCCGATTCAACGGTTTTAAGTGCGCAGGGCGCCGGTTGTAAAACCTATGACCACGCGGTCACCCAATTACCTTATGCATTAATTGGGGCTGTCGGTGCCGCTATCTTGTTTTTGATTGCTGCACTGATCTAGCGGTCCTTTTATGTCGGTTCGGCTTATTGTGCTGAGCGAAAGGTTGCCGCCTCAAATTGCCGGTAGCCTTCTAGCGCTTGTTGCCTCTTTTTCTCAAATTGACTCACTGCCTTATCGCAAGATTTCTTAGAAATCGTCATTCGATCTAGTACGCTTTTACCGATCAGGGAAATACCGCCTGTAGCTACAGCAAGGCTGCCTTGTACAATCGTGCCTTCGGGATCTAGTGTTACTTGAGGATCAGCGAGCGTGCCGGCTACACCTACAAAAGGATTGAAGGCTGAGGAGGCGCTAATGCCAAAACCTTTTTGGGGTACAGTGTTAAACGTCGCAAATATTTTTTCCGTTGAAAGATCCAGCTGCGCCTTGCCAATAATGGCGAGCTTGTTGGTGACAAAGGTCACCATCGGATCTCCTTTGACTTTGCCCTGATCAATGCTCGCGAGCGCAGTGAGGCATTCGACCTGGCTGTAGGGGTCAGATTTCCTCAGGGGGTTAATCAAGCTTGCTAGCTCATCGAAAAAAGCGTTGGTCAACAATCCAGTCGTTTGCGACACAATCCTGCCCGGGCCTCCCGTAATCGAGATACCTCCCGACAGGTTTGCCGCCAAACCTCGCACTGTGTTGCCTTCCCCAAACAGCGCAAGCGTCATGTCGTAGCGGGGCAAGTTAGCGATATCATCGGATGTAAAAATAGGTGCCCCAATATTAACTTCTTCGCTGGCCAGTTCGAGGCCGAATCGGTTGAGTCCATCGACTTCGCGAGCAAACCCTTTAATCCTCGCCTTGCCCGAGGTCTCATCAAAGAGATCAAGGCTTTTAACGATCAAGGCGCCCTCGGAAAGGGTGGCACTTAAATCAACGGAATCTAGGTTTCGCGTGTGCCCTTCGATGCGACCAATTTCAAGGACAATATCCGCATCAAATTGCTTGAGAAAACCGAGATCGATTGGTGTCTCCGGGATCAAGCGCCGTTTCTTATTACCACTCTTTTTTGTATCCGCCGTCGAAGGAACCGGGTTTTCAACGACCTCTGTCATGCCCTCACTCGCCACCACGGGCGGCGATGTGAAGGGTCTAACGTCAATCCTTGGTGACGTCAGGGTGAGGGCTAGCCTGGGATGTGTTGGGTCGCTGACCTTGAGGGCCCCGCGGAGACTGCTCTCGCCGCTGCTCACAAGAAAACGCGTTGCCTGCAGGTGCTGCTCGTTACCTTCAAGCTGCACGTCGAACGATAAATTTTCTGGGGGTAGAGATAGGCCCAGCAAATTGCCGAAGTGAGCGATATTCACCAGCTCGGCGACCAGTGTGAGATTAGTATTGGCATAACTATCACTTGCGGTGTGGGTACCCTGAGCAGACAGTGACGATCCGTCATCCAGGGTGATGATGAGGTTTCGGATGAGAGACTGAGCGGGTTCGAAAACGCTGTCGATTGTTATGGTTCCGCCGAGCTGCGGTATCTCTAGTGCTTCTTCCAGAAGCGCCGATAGGTTATCGCTCTTCATCGTCCCTAATACGGCGACAGAATTCTCGGAATCCGTTCGCGTCACTGTTCCAGAGATCGCGAGTTCTCCGAGTGTGAGCTCCAGGTTGCGTAATGCAAAATCATTGGGGCTGGCTGTGATGATTCCTTGTAAAGACAGCGGTGTATTGAAAAGATTTTTGTTCGCTACCGAAGGCAGTTGTGCCAGCAAATAGTCTGACCCCTTTATCGCCGCCAAGTTGGGAGAACTCATCTCAAGAGAAGCATTAAGATTGAGAGTGCTTACGTTAATTGTGGTGTCGATTTGGGCTGTCAAGTTGTCGAAGCGCAATGCCTCCGTTTTCAGCGACAGCTCATCATCCTGAAAACTCAGTATCAGGGCGCCTTTAACCGGGTTATCCATGACTTCTGCGATGGGCAGGGGAGCGAGCCACTCGCCCAGATAGGGACGCAGAGTGCGCACATCTGCCGTGCCCTCGATTGAAATCTCACCATGCTTAAGGTCAAAGGGCAGGGCGCCAGAGGCAGTGAGGGAGTCAGAGGCAACACGGAGCTCACCCTTTGAGATGGAAATCCCCTCGTCGCGCACCGAAACGGGCAGATGAAGCGTCCAATCTCCCGGGGGAGCAATCGGTAGCTCAAGCAGCGCAGTCAGGCGACCCAGGTCTTCACCGGATCCCGTGATATCGAGCACGCTTCCTTCAAGCCCCTCGCTGTTAGTCAGTGAGCCTGCAATGGTGTAAGCGCCATAGTGGGTATCTAGCGTTGCATTGACGAATGAGCCGTCTGTTGTTGCCTCGACGGAGATCGAGGTCTCGACTTCCCCGACGATATCAATAGGCAGTTGTAGCAGTTCTGTATAAATCGAAATGTCGGGAATGGTTGCTTGCAGCTCCAGATTGGCCTGAGTGGGCGTCTTGATATTTGGGATACTCGCAGCCGCATTGAATTGAAGCCGGCCGACATTTACCTGTGCATCTTCGACGGTGATCGATAAGCCGTCGCGTTGGACGCGGGTTGCAATTGAAAACGGGACCGCCGGGATTGCTGTAGTCGTTATCAGCGAGGCGATGTGCGATACGTCAGGGCCCGATACCGAAACCGCCAAGTTGCCGACGTCAGGCCTCGTGATGTGATCGAACTCGCCGGTAACAATTACTGCGAACTCGCCCAGTCGGCCATTAACGCTGATACCACTAGTCCCTAAGGAGGGTGTTATCGCCAGTTGTATGTCGAGAGGTCCCTCGCTGATGCGCTTTAACCCTAGCCGATCCGTAAGGTATTCGAAGCTGGGTCCGTTTACACTGAGCTCAATCACCGGCTGGGATGGCGCCATTAGATCAATGAAATTCCCCCGACTCTCGACCACTACCTCTCCCAAGCGGAGGTCACCCTCGAGCTTTACCCGCTCCATGGTGACGACTTCAGCGAGGGGGTGGAGCGAAAAGGCACCTGTCACCGGGGTTTCATTTAGGTTGCCTGCAACAGTCACCAGAGCTCGGTCATCTTCTATCGTCTGACGGATGCTTCCCTGTAGCGCGATCGGTGCCTGCTCAGGTCTTTCGAGGAAAAGTTGCAGCGCTGAAATATCAAGGTTGGTCGTGAGTAGTGGTAGCGAGGGGCGTTGGGAAGTCTTCTCGGGCGCTGATGCCGATTCATCGGCATGAAACTGCCAGTTGACATCGCCCGAGGCGTGTTCTTGCAACCTAATAGTAGGGCGTTCGAGACTAAGACTTTCGATAACAAGCGGCACCTGGCCCACCGACGAGGTGAATAGCTGCTTGAGGTCCAACATCAGTTCGATGCGGTCTACTGTCAAAAAAGGGGGCCCAGAAAAATTTGCGGGCTGCGCTATCACAACATCCGTGGCGACGAGCATCAGACGAGAGCCCCTCAGTACTGAGGAATGATCACCCACGCGCAGTGATCGCCCGATAGAAACACTAATCCAGTCGGTCGCGGCCTCGCGGACATAAACGCTGTCACGTCCCAGCCATAGGGTGGCGAACCCCAGCGTAAGGGTTAGCAGTACTGCTAGGCAGATGCGTGCCAGACGTCCCAAAAAAGTTCCTCGATACGCGCTCAGTTTTCAGGGTAGGGGCTATTTGACTAAGTGTCGAGATAGGCCGTTGATACTACGTGTTGTCGAGATCTATGTGCTGTTCAAACAGCGGCAGTCGCTCATCGAGACGATGGCTGACAAACAAAATAGTCGTGTGACGTCGGCTATGCAGTGTTTCCATGAGATTCATGACGCGCTGGCGATTGATCTCATCGAGACCCTGAGTAGGTTCGTCGAGTATGAGCAACAGAGGCGACTTTACTAATGCCCGCGCAATTAACGTTAGTTGCTGTTCTCCATAGCTGAGACCCTGAAAGGGCCTGTCTCCAAATTCATCCAGACCCGCTGCGGCTAGCCATTGTTTTGCGATCCGGATTTGGTGTTCCGAGACGGGCTCGTAGAGACCTATGGAGTCAAAAAATCCCGAACACACAACGGTGTTGACGTTACATCGAACGCGATACCGTCGGTGTAGGTCACTACTTACGATTCCCATGTTTTGTTTCAGTTCCCAGATGGATTCGCCCGAGCCTCTCTTAAACCCCAGTACCTCGACCGAATTGGCGTAGCACTGGGGGTTGTCTCCGGTCACCAGCCCTAGCAGCGTGGATTTGCCCGATCCGTTGCTCCCTGTAATAAGGGTATGTTGCAGGGGTTTCACTTGTAGCCTGCGTCTATCGAGAACGGTGTTGTCACCATAGCGAACAGTTGCGCCGGGTATATCAATAAGGAGTCGGCGAGGATAGTCACTCAGTCGGCAGGCAGTATCGGGCCATTCCGGTTGTGGCACGGTGTTGAATAGGGATTCAACTGCGGCTTGTGCCGCTGGCGAATGAACAGCGCCATGAAGCGCCAATCGCCCCGAGCTAATGCTGGCCAGCTGATCGCACCAGGCAGGAATATCAGCTCTGTTGCTGATCAGAAAAACCAGTGAGAGGCCTTCCTGCTTGGAGATTGTTTCTAGTGCATTGGTCAGGTTTTTGCATGACTGGACATCAAGGCTATCGAAAGGGTTGTCGAGCACTAAGCAGGTAGCGCCCTCTAAAACCGCTTGGGCTACTAACAGTTTTCGGCTCTCTCCGGTGCTAAGGAGTGTGTATGCGGTGTCTAAGCGGTGTCTAAGATTTAAGGTGTCGATGAGCGGATCGTCTAGCTGAAGTGCCGGTAAAAAATCTTTTGCCAGCGTCGCTGTGTCCTCCTCAGCGAGGAGGTCATTGTTGGCGAGAGCCAGCTCCCGTTCGTACAAGTGCTGCTGTTGCTCAAATGAAATGCCCCGGATCTGAACTTCTTGGGATGGGCGGGCCACGGCTTGGGAGGGACTCGCCGGTAGGTCGCCCATCAGGAGCTGAAACAGATAATGCTTTCCCGACCCGTTGTGACCGATCACACACCAGCTCTCTCCCTGTCGGATTTGCCAGTGATCAATCAGGAGTTCTTTGATGTTGAGCGAGTCGATGTCAAATAGAACGGTGTCTGGCACAGCTAAAATCCGTTGAATCTAAAAAGCGGCTGGTGATGAGCTTCGCTGTCGCACATGGTACCCGATGTGTCGATACGAATCCCCCGCCATCTTTCGATGGACTAAGAGGTCGCAGAGCGTACCTTCAGTGTAGAGCGTGGGTGTCTCGCCCCTAGTTACGGTAACGGGAAAGCTCACTGCAGGAAGTGGGTGCCTTCAGTTGCCCGATACAGCTCATCTTTGCTTGCAGCTGTTTTAGGTGTTGCGTGACGCTATAGCGAGAACGTAGTCGCCCGGTCACGTCGAAGGTGGTCTCGGCAAGAGTGAGAGCATAATCCGAGGTACTCTTTTCAGTAGTAAGGCAGCACAGCCTCAGTGGTTCCAGTTCCCAAGGTGTAGGGGTGGATTTCCAGCCGTAGTCGTGAGCGAGTGCTAAGACGCTTTCAGCGGTCCAGGGGGTGGAAATTTGTATAAATTCATCGACGACAGTGCAGGGCCATTGGTAACGATTGCGACAGAGGTGAATGGCTTGCCGCCAAGGGGTTTCGGGTTGAACCACGGACTACACTTACTACTAATTTCGGTAGGGGGAAGTGTCGCTGCACTGGCTGATTCACTGTTGGCATTTGATGCCAATCGCTAGGCAGACGGCGTCAACCTGCCTTTTTTCATCAGAATTGCGCTGTCCCCCTGCCGAATTGACCACCGAAACCCCAGAGTCCGCCGCTCTAATGGATGCCATATCTCACCGTGATCGGGAGGACATAGCAAATGGAGCGGCAGATCGTGCTCTGGCAGGCGCTTACGCCGTGGGCGGTGCGAATTCTAAAACAAACCGCTGGCTGGCAAATACCCGTGTCTGCACCGGGAGATACCTACGCGCTTCTCAAGCCATCACGCCTTAACGCGCACTCAGCGGCAGAAACGGTGTGGGCGCCGCGCTACGGGATGGCTGCTGTGATCAGCGTGGTATTGCCACGGGAACTTGTACAACAACTACCAAGCGGTTCTGTCGCTTATGAAGAACATCGCGACTACATCGTCGCCAAAGAACAGCTTGACGCGCTCTCAGGCGCGCTCCTAACGCCTGCCAGGGTCGTGGAGGTGGTTGCCGGGAGGACGCGTCAGCCATTGGCGATGGGTCTTGTCGGTTAATCACATATGCCGTAATTCGAGGCCGCCTGTGTCGGAGGTAACAGCCTTCCAGAGCGCCGTAGCGCTTGGCTTCTCGGAAATAATGGCGGTGTGCAACGCCTCTTCCGTGAGAGCGGCACTTTCATGCATAAGGTTTTCGGGTAAGTCCAAAGGTGCAGCGAGTAGAGAACCGATAGTGCCGCCACCCTGAAATTTTATGAGCGCCTCGCGGGCGCACCATTCGTGCAAAAAGAGGGGCATCTGTTGATTGGGTGGGGCTGATAAAAAAGCATCGCGATTCGTTGGTGAGAAGTACCTATCCACTAGTCTCGCTACGTCGTTTTCCCGATGGTGCTCGATATCAACGCCTATTTTGCCCTCGGTAGACAGCGCAACGAAAATGGCGCCTTGGGTATGGGAAAGACTGGCGGCAACAGCAGCTCCATTGCCGATAAGTTCGGTCGAGCCATCGGGTCGCGTGTCAACAAACCAGGAGCCCGTGAGGGTCAGGTTTGCCAGCGCCTGCAGTAATTGCCGGGCGATGATGGACTGCCGTCCTCTCGATGAGTTGCTGATTGGCAACAGTCGCCGCTGTTCACCGTTGGATAGCGTCGAACACCAGTGATCGACGATTTCTTGTTCTATCGATTCTGGCTGAAGCAGGAGTGCGGCGGCTTTCACAGTGCGGCAGTTTTCATAGAATGGCGGTTTTCATGAAGGTTTGCTCATTGGCCAATACCTATCTCGACAGGGTATGCTAATTAACTCTCGGACAACAAAATTAATCGCTATGAAGCACACGCTCTTTATTCTGGTGTTGTTTGCTTTGCTCGCGGCCTGCTCAAGCAAGCCTACCTATGAGTTTGACCACGATCACGGGTTCGACTTCTCTCGGTTAAAAACCTACCACTGGTACGACGACATGGTGAAGTCGGAACTCGGTTCGTATCGAAAAATGAATGCGTCTGACAAGCGCATTCGCGAGGTCGTAGGTAATGAATTATTTCGCCACGGTTTTAAGGAAAGCGATGCGCGGGCAGCCGATTTTTGGATCAACTACACGATATCCAAACAGCGCCAGCAGATTTCCAGGTCGACAGGTTATGACCAGGGAATGCATGGCAGCGTCGGCGCCGGCACCTATGGTAAAAGTGTGAGTGTGGGCTACAGCTCCGGACCATCGGTTCGTGAGTATGAGGAGGGGACTGCGATTCTCGACATCATTGACGCGTCAACACAAAAAATTGTTTGGCGTGGGGTGGCTGAGGGGCGTTTAAAAGATCACCCCTCCATGAATGAACGCTACAAGGCCACCGTGGAAGTGACGCGAGAACTTCTGGCGGGATTCCCCCCCGCGCCTTAGCGCCGTGAGGAGGTTTTGGTTCAAGCGCCGCCGTTACGGCTGGGGTTGGTATCCCGTGACTTGGCAAGGGTGGCTTGCGGTAGCGGTTTATGTGGTTGTCGTGGGCATGCTCGCAGCATGGGAGTCCCGGTGGGCGCTAGTCGGCATCGCGCTTGCGACAGGGTTACTATTGGTCATGACAGGCCTAAAGGGCCCACGCCCACGCTGGCGCTGGGGTCCTCGTTCTGAGGATAATCCTGAGGAAGATTATTGAGGGTGTTAGTTAGCTTCCGCAGCGTTCAACAAACTCTTGGGGCGATATGCCCATCCAGCCTTTGAAGGCACGCGAAAAAGTGCTGTGTTCAGCGAAGCCCAACTGAAACGCCAACTCGGCGATAGAGCGGCTGCCATTTCGCAGCGCGCTAGTGGCCAGATTCTTACGGAGCTCCACGACCAGCTGGCTAAAACTGGTTGCTTCGTCTTTGAGCCGTCGTTGCAAGGTTCTGGAGGACATGGCTAGGTCGCTCGCGATTTGGGCTTGGTTGGGGGGTCCGTCGGGGAGACGAAGGGCAATTTGTTCATTCACGCGACGGATGAAGTCCGATTGATGGAGTGCTTCGATGACGCGTTCGGTGTATTCATCGTTAGCGCGGGCCAATTCCTCATTTGCTGACAATCGCACCGCTTGGAGAGATTCCTTCTGCAGGTAGATGCTGGTTTCTGCAGCGTCCCACAAAATCCGATTGCCGAAGAAGTCGTACCAGAGCGCAGGATCTTGCGGCTTGCTCCGCTTGAGTGCCACCTTAATCGGTTTGATGTCCTGATTGATCGTCAAGCCCACGAGCCTAACTAGGGCGGCGGCCACAAGGTCGACTTCTTCTTCGCTGGTATATCGCGTGCGCGCACCGCGAATACGAATGACGTAACAATCGGCTTCTAGATCTAGCACGCCTTTGGCGCCGGTAGCGAGTAGAGAGGCAAAGCGAGATAGGCGCTGAAGTGCCAGAACGGCGGTGTCGCTTGCGAGACAGGAAATGCCAAGCGAGGAGAAGCTGAGCGGCCTAAGGGCTCTACCAACCAGCAAACCGAACTGCGGTTTTTTAAGCTGCTCAGCGCAAAAAGTCAGCATGGCCCTAAACCGATCATGAGGCATACGAAAATGAATTTGTCTGAGCTCATCAGCCGTAACGCCGGCCAGTGCCATTGCCTCAGTAGCGGTTCCGCCTTCTTGCTCAAACACCTCCAAAACTTGAATGGGGAGTTGGCGGATAAGGGTAATGTCATGTTCTTCCATGGTGCTACCGGTGCTGGCTGTGAGCGCGTCCTAGCGTAAATCTGGATGAATGAAACCATGCCCCCGTCACCTGTGTACTCAAGTTGTGGCAAATTGCCCAATTTCTTAAGCGGGTCAGCAGCCATACGGCAACATTTAGAACTCTCGGTGGAGGTGTAGGATCCCCCATGGAGTCGCGAATGTTGATCGGGTACTCAAAACAGCTGCTTAGGCCTAACGGAGGGCTACGCCAGGCGCGACCTGTGATACTTTCGATAGCTCAATGATCCCAGCGGTATCTTTTATGACATCGATGATATTGGCGTGTTTGGTCACGGGCCTCACCCTCGCTTACGGGGTGCTGATTTCTCCCCCCACTGCGGTACTCGGATTGCCCCTAATGGCGCTGTTTTTCTCCGGCATCTTTTTGGTGCAATGGCTTGGATTTGGCGTGGCTTGGACCCTCAAAACAGAGCGCTACTATGATCTGACCGGCAGCCTGACCTATCTCGTGGTGGTGATGTTGGCATGGCGGCTGGGCCAGCCCACCTCCTGGGGCGCCAACCTACTGCTCGTCGCAGTCGTAGTCTGGGCAACCCGACTTGGATCTTTTTTGTTCTTGCGGGTCATTGAGGTGGGAGAGGATCAGCGTTTTCGTCACATTAAGGAGTCTGCCCCACGATTTTTGATGGCCTGGACGTTGCAGGGGACCTGGGTGGCTATCACCGTGAGTGCTGTTCTTGTCGCGCTTCTTCCCGCCAAAAGTGCTCCCGCCGAGCCCCACGGAGTGTTCGCAACGAGCGTCTTTGCGCTGGGTTTTATCTTGGCAATCGCAGGTCTTTCCCTGGAGATAGCGGCGGATCAGCAAAAGGCGCGTTTTCGCAAAAACCCAGAGAACAAGGGGCGCTTCATTCATACCGGGCTCTGGTCTAGAAGTCGTCACCCCAACTATTTTGGCGAGATCCTTTTTTGGTTCGGTTTGGCCGTGGCGTCCACTCCGACAATGTCTGGCATGCAGTACGCAGCGTGGTTGTCGCCGCTTTTTGTTTATTTTCTGCTTACCCGCCTCAGCGGTATTCCAACACTTGCCAAGCGCGGACAAAAATTGTGGGGGGACGATCCGGCGTTTCAAGCCTACTTGGCCACGACGCCCAGGCTGTTGCCTCGACTGACTAAGCCAAATAGTTCAAACCCTTGATCGAGCCGCGCAATGACTGAGAAAAATCCGGAAGCAGTGACCTACCCTCATCAGGCATTCAGCGGAAAGTACCGGGGTTATGTCCTTGCCTTATTGACGTTGGGGTATGTCTTCAACTTTGTCGATCGGCAAGTCATGACCATCCTGCTGGAACCGATAAAAGCGGAGTTCGGCGCCTCGGATGCTCAGATGGGCCTACTATCAGGACTCGCTTTTGCCTTGTTCTATGCCACGTTGGGTATTCCCGTGGCGCGACTGGCAGATCGCTGGTCTCGGCGTAACGTGCTAGCCATTTCGATGGCGACTTGGAGCGTCGTTACCGCACTGTGCTCCACGGCCTCGAGCTTTATGCAGCTCGCGCTGCTGCGGGTGGGCGTTGGGATTGGTGAGGCGGGCGGGACGCCGCCCTCCCAATCGTTAATCACCGACTACTTTCCTCCCGAGCGTCGCGCGCTTGCGCAAGGCGTTTTTGCAATAGCCCCCAACATCGGAATTTTGGTCGGGTTATTCGGCGGCGCGCTTATTGCTGAAGCCTTGGGTTGGCGATCAGTCTTTTTGGTGTTTGGTGTGCCGGGGGTATTGCTCAGTCTGCTCTTATATCTGACAGTGAAAGAGCCGGCGCGGGTTGCCTCGGATCCCTCCGATCGATCACTGTGGTCTGCTATGGGGGGCATCGCTCGACTGCCGGGCTTTCTCTGGATCGCTGCAGGCGTGGGTTTTGCCGGCATCTCTGGTTATGGCCTGGGGGTTTGGTCCCCCAGCTTCCTGGTAAGGGTCCACGGTATGTCGCTGGTCGACGCCGGCTTGTGGTTGGGTTTAATTGGGGTTTTTGGTGGCGGATTGGGAACGATATTAAGCGGCGCTCTTGTCGATCGATTGGCCCAGCGGGATCCGCATTGGCAGCTGTGGGTCCCCGCCATTGGCTGCCTAATTGCCTTGCCTACCCAGCTTGCGTTTTTGCTGTGGCCGGAAACTGCGGTATTTGAGCTTGGCGGGTCGGTGCTGCCAGTGGCCCTGCTGTTTATGGGTTTGTCAGCCGTCTTCGCCAGCTCTTGGATTGCGCCAAGCTATGCCGCTGTCCAAAATTTGGTTCCACCCTATTGGCGAACTCAAGCTTCGGCGCTGTTGTTGCTGGCGATCAATTTGGTGGGCATGGGCTGTGGTCCCCTCGTTGTGGGTGTGTTGAGCGATGAACTCAGCGCTGCGGGAGTCAATTCACTTCGCTATGCGTTGGCGATTACTGTTTCCACCTGTGTTCTGGGAGCCTTTTGTTATTGGCGGGGCAGCGGTTTTTACGCCCGCGGGATGACTTCGGCTAACCCGGAGACTTTGCGTTAGGATTGATCAAGATTTCGCGGCCAGCGAATTTGTTAACTGCCCATCCCTGCTGAGTGATTCTCGGTATGACGGTGTAACACTAGCCCTTACAGTGAGAACAAGATGAAGCTTTATACGGTACCTTTGGCTCCCAATCCCATGCGAGTTACGTTGTATCTGGCTGAGCGGGAGGCCATGGGGTGTGAGATTGCAATCGATCGGGTAATCGTCAACACCTTGAAGGGCGCCCACAAGCAGCCTGAGCATCTACAGAGAAATCCCTGGGGAACCTTACCCGTGCTTGAGTTGCCTTCAGGCCGCTATATCACTGAATCCCTGAGTATTATTGATTACCTAGAAGCCGTGATCAGTGGTCCTAGATTAGTCCCGGATGAGCCTGAGGCCATGGCGCTCGCTCGAAATCTGGAGAGAGTGGTGGAAATGCGGATTACCTACGACCTTGGTTGGTACGTGCATTTTCAGAAATCGCCGCTCGGGCTGCCGGCGAATCCAGACCGCGCCGCCGAGTTAGCGGGCAGGATTCAGCCGGGGTTCGATTTTGTGGAGCGGCATCTGGCGCAGGGAGGTCCCTATTTGGGCGGGCCCAATCCAGGGGTGGCGGACTGCACCCTAGCGGCTTTTCTCCAATTTATGCGCTATACCGACACTGACCTCCTCGGTGACAGGCCTGCTTTGCGTGCCTGGGATAGCGCCTACCGGGCGCGGGATCACGTGCGATCCTTGTTTTTACTATGAGCACTCGGAGGGTTTGTCTTGTTCTAGGTGCCGGCAGTGGAATCGGAGGCCATGTGGGTTCTCGCTTTGCCGGGGCGGGTTATCACGTTGTGTTGTGCCGCCGAAGCGATGAGTCTGGATTACAACAGAGTGTGGTTGACATTGAAGCCAGCGGCGGCAGTGCTTCGGGATTTATATTGGACGCGACCCAGCCAGAGGCTATCGAGTCACTGGTTGAACAGATCGAGACAGACCTTGGTCCCATCACAGTGGCCATTTTTAATTTGGGCGCTCAGTTGGGCAATCGCGACCTCGCCGATACAAGCCTTAAGCAATTCGAGCTTGCATGGCGAATGACCAGCTTTGGATTGTTTCGACTCGCCAAAGTGCTGCTGCCCCGGATGGTAGAGCGGGGTTCTGGCGCGCTCTTGGTCACTTCAGCAACCGCGGCTGTGCGGGGTAACGCCGGTCAGCATGCTCATGCGGCGGCGATTGGCGGTAGACGAATGCTATGTCAGTCACTGAATGCTGAGTTCTCGTCTCAGGGCATACACATCGCCCATATTGTTATTGATGGCGCCGTCGACTCCCCTGATACCTTAGGAAAAATGTTGGGACCCGAAAACTTTGCCCGATATCGGGAAGCTCTGGGCCCCGACGGATTGATGGATCCGGGCGAAATTGCGGAAACCTATTTTCACATCGCGCATCAGCATCGGTCAGTTTGGACATTTGAGACTGACCTGCGATCCTTCAGCGACAAACCTTGGTGGAACGGGTAAGGGTGACGAGCGCATCACTGTTGCCACCGCGGGTAAAATTTGCCTACGGAATCGGCTCCATTGCCTATGGCGTAAAGGAGCAGGGCTTTGCTTATTTTTTGCTCATGTTTTACGGCACGGTGGTGGGTTTAGAGCCAGCGCTGGCCGGCACGGCGTTATTAATCGCGCTCCTCACCGACGCCATTAGCGATCCGATCGTGGGGTACTGGTCCGATAATATCCACACTCGCTGGGGTCGCCGTCATCCGTTTATGTACGCCAGCGCCATACCGGTGTCGCTGTGTTATTTCCTGATTTGGCAGCCCCCAGATTGGAGCGAACAAGCCCTGTTCTTTTATTTGCTCGCACTGGCCATCCTCATTCGGACCTTGATCACGTTTTTTGAAACCCCAAGCTCCGCGCTAATGCCTGAGCTGACTAGCGACTATGACGAACGTACAGCGATTCAGGCATGGCGACATTTTTTTGGCTGGTTTGGTGGCGCATCGCTGACGATTTTGATGTTTGCTGCCTTACTTGTGCCCACCGCAGAATACGAAGTGGGGACGCTCAATCGCCAGGGCTATGAGACCTACGGCGTGATTGCCGGCGTTGCCATTTTCATAGCGATTATCGTCTCGTCAATCGGGACCCAGCATGCTATCAAGCTAAAACAGCCTGCGAGGAGAGAGCCGTCTGCAGAACGTCGATCGAAGCGGCTGACTGACATATTTGCGGAGCTCAAAGAAACCCTTTTTGATCCCAGTTTCTTCGCGCTGTTTGTTTCGAGTATGGCGGGGGCGGTGGCAACGGGTCTCTCGGCGGGGCTGACATTTATCATGATGTCGTACTTCTGGCAGCTCTCAAGCCTTCAGATGTTTTTGTGGACGTGCATGGTTCTTGTGGCGGCCACAGTAGGTCTTTTAGTGGCTCCTCGCGTTGCGCGACGCCTAGGCAAGCGTCACGCAGTGCTCTGCTTTGGCGGAGCTGCGTTTGTAATCCAGCCGGCACCGGTTACCCTTCGGTTGCTCGGCATCTTCCCCGACAATGGCGACCCATTATTGTTCCCTCTGCTCCTTGCATTCAGCACGGTTGAACTAAGTTTGATGATATCGATGCAAGTCGTGTTGGCGTCAATGGTTGCAGATTTAGTCGAGCATTCAGAAATCAGGACGGGCCGACGAAGTGAGGGTGTGTTTTATGCGGCGGTCACCTTCATCAAGAAAACAAATCAGGGTGTTGGCGCATTTATCGCGGGTCTTTTATTGCAGTGGGTCGATTTCCCCAAGGGTGCTAATCCCGCCGATGTGCCAGCTGCCGTTACCGCCGATCTCGGCAGTATGCTGGTGCCGTGTCAGTACCTATTGTGGTCGATCATGCTGATCGCGATTTATCGGTATCGCATAGATAGAGAAACTCACGTACAGAACCTAAGTGCACTACAAAAAAGGGGCTAGCGCTCCGGCACGGGGGCCAGCGCATCGTCCAGCGTCGTGAATCGAAGGATTCGCAGTTCTTCATGACCCGCCACCACATCAGCAACTCCGGCGCACCAAGCTCCCACGTCGCTAAGCACGGGGGCATCGCTGGTCCACTGTAATTCTGCAAGTTGCTGGTTTATGGAGTAGGCCACCCAGCAGTGGACATAGGTCGTCGGATGCACGACGTCCCAAAAAATAGCGCGGTTGGAGTTGGGGCAGATTTCTTGTGGGTTGCGACTTCCCATGTAGCTGCCACTGAAGCAACGCTCCTGTGCCACCACCGAATGAATTTCCGATTCGATTGTCTTGGCATTTTTTCTTGTATCAAAATCGGCTTGTTCCTTTAGGGCTTGATGATATTGGGCATGTTCGCCAAGGACATCGTTAAAGAGCGCGTGGGCGTTGAATAATATGATCGACGCATCGGGCAGCTCGGTATCAAGACGACTTACCATGAGGGCGAGCTGTTCATTGTGGTGATCAGTCAGCTCTGCCAGACGCAGGCTAAGTAATGATCGACGTTGGTCTTCAGATAATTCAGCGCTAACGCCGTAGGTTTTGTTTTCGACAATAATGGGTGATAACCCTAGGTTGGGCAGATTTCCGACAAGGATCTTATCGATACCGTAGCCATGCAAGGTGCGGAGCTGCTGCTCCATGCGTTGGACCACCGTATCCACGATGCTAAGGTAACCTTCTGGCGTCTCAGGTCGATCAAGAAGTGTTTCAATCGCTCCCGTAAACGGCTCTTTGGAAATATAGTCGTTGGCGCCAGCCCACAGCACTGCGGCTGTCTTTTTTGGCGAACCCAACTGGTTATCAAGAAGAAAGCCCTGTTCGAAAACTGAGATCTGCTGCTGGGTTGTACCACTTACAAAAAATTGGCCTCCATCATGCATTCTTTGCATGAATGTTCCTTTGGGCATCGTGTCTTTGCCTGTAACGGAGGCGCCACCGACCGCGTGATTTTGCACGCTTAGCCTATTCATGGCATCGATATAGTCCGGCCACGCGGGCCCGTTTGAAAATCGGCCAATCCAATAGGGGGCAGCGGGAAACATTTTTAGTCGTGATTTCAGGTTGCCTGTATCGGAAAGACTATCGCCAAAAATAATCAGGCGTTGAATTTCACTATCTCGACGTGCAGTAGGGAATTCGATCGCAACATTGACGCCCTCGCCTCGGCGGAACGCCATGATACGTGCCACTTCATTGCCGTGCTCCCGCGTGCTTGCCTCCAGTGCGGCAATGCAGCCGAGCCGCAATGCTTCTTCTGATGGCTGTCCTTCATCGAGGCTCAAAAACCCGTCTTCCAGGCTCCCTAGGAGCTGATAGGGACGCCCAGTTTGATCAAGTGCGATTAACCAGTGAGGCTTTGAGACCCCTTTATTGATTTTCTCGTCACTGGGGCGATGTGATTCAGCGGTCTCGCAGTGAACTAGCCAGGGATGCTTCGAGGAAGCCATGTCGGGGGCTTTTTCTTTTAGCTGGACAGAGCAGCCGGCGATTAGAGCGGTTGCGGCCAGAACTGCAAGTAGCGGGGGTGTGAGCGACCATCTGTCAATCGATAACCGCTGAAGTGGCTTAGAAAAAACGCTTCTGATCATTAATGTATCCCTGTTATTCGTTGACCTGCCCATAGCGCCTTTTAATTGTCACTCGTACCTGCGATACGACTTCGGTCGAGCAGGCTGGTCTCTCGCTGGAAACCGGCCCATACTCGTTCAATTCTAGACAGTCTTCGCAGCGAGTGCGAATTCTGATTTTTTGGGACGAATTTGGCTGCCAGTTTGGCACCCCCAAGCGAAAGGAAGAATAAAACGTGACGAGTTTGGCGGGAAAAACGATGTGGGTGACGGGCGCTTCATCGGGTATTGGGCGAGCCATCGCTGAGGCGGCAAGCTCCCGGGGGGCGCGGGTTATTTTGTCGGGCCGGCGGCGCGATGCCCTCGAGTCGGTAAAGGCTTCCCTGCCCGGCGAGGGACTGGTTATGCCCTTTGAGGCCACTGACTATGAGGCACTTGAAGGGGTCGTCGACGAGGCCTGGTCAATAGCTCCTGTCGATATTTTGGTCAACAACGCGGGCATCAGTCAGCGGAGCCTTGCCGAGGATACTAAACCTGAGGTGTATCGCGATTTAATCGACATTGACCTTATCGCCCCTATTTGGCTCACCCAACTGCAGTTGCCCAGAATGATAGCGGCGGGTGGCGCGCACATTGTCGCAATCAGTTCGATCGCGGGGCGCGTTGGCGCGCCAATGCGAACTGCCTATTGTGCGGCGAAGCATGGTTTGATTGGCTATATGGACGCGCTTCGCACTGAGACCGAGCTGCGCCACAATATTCGCGTAACCAATGTGCTTCCCGGATCAGTTGCGACCGACGTGTCCCGTAATGCCCTCACTGCAGACGGCTCGCGGCGCGGCCGCTCTGACGAGGTGATTGATGCTGGTGACGATCCAAAAGATTGCGCGGCAGCAATTCTCAAGGCAATAGAAGAAAATGTCCCCGAACTGATTTTTGCCAAGGATACTGAGCGAGATCTTGCTGTACTTAGGCACGCTGATCCAGAAGGATTTTTTAACATCATTGCTGAGTACGGCAAGCAGACAGCAGAAGCACTTAAGGCGGAAGAGATCTAGGAGCTGGCGTTGCCGGGAGTGTTGCGTAGATGAATGTGCTGATCGCAGGCGCCACAGGTTACGTCGGCAGTGCGCTCCTGCATCACACGCTGGATCGCGACTATGACGTTACAGCGCTGATTCGAAAAAATACCGAGCTTCCTCAATGGCAGGATCATCCTCGCGTAAGGCTTTATCGCGCAGATTTCACGGATCCTTTTTGGGCTAGCGGTCTGCCCCATCATGACGCCGTGATCAGTTGTATTGCGAGCAGGCAGGGTGGGGTTTCAGACGCTTGGGCGGTTGAGTACGAGGCAAACCATCAATTATTGCAATGGGCGCAGGATGTTGGGGTTGCTCGATTTATTCTTCTCTCCGCGATCTGCGTGCAGAAGCCGAGGCTCGAATTTCAGCGCGCAAAAATAGCCTTTGAGCAGGAGCTGCTGGCAAGCGAGGGTTTGCTGGAGCCGACGGTCATTCGGCCGACTGCATTTTTTAAATCTCTTTCGGGGCAGATTTCTCGCGTGTCCCGGGGCAAGCCGTTTCTAGTGTTCGATGGGGGTCGCAATACCGCTTGCAAGCCTATTTCAACCCGTGATCTCGCGCAGTTCATGCTCGATCGATTAGAGGACTCTGCATCCCATGGCAAGGTATTGCCCATCGGTGGCCCCGGGCCAGCTATTACGCCTTGGGAGCAGGCTGAACTCCTCGCGCGACTATGTGGTCGGAAACCTGCGGTTCGTTCAATAAGTTCGCGCTGGTTTGATGGCGCGGAAGCTATTTTTAATACGGTTGCCGGTATATCGTCATGGAGTCGAGACAAGGCGGAGTTCGCTCGAATAGCAAAATATTATGCAACGGAGTCGATGCTGGTATGGGATACAGATAAAAGCCGCTATGACGAGGCGGCAACGCCTGAAACGGGTAGTGACACGCTGCGGGATTTCTATCAGGACGTTATTACTCGAGCAACGTCACTCGATTCTTCTCATCACCGTTTATTCGGTGGCTAGTCGGTAAGCTCATGCTCGGGTTTCAGGGTGTAAAAAAAAGGTCCAAGCTGCCAACCGTTCTAATTATCGGCATGGGAGACACGGGCGTGCTGGTGGCGGCGCACTTAAGAAGAAATTGCCAGGTCGTTGCTGTGACGACGCGACCTGTTTTGCTGAGCGGGCAGGAGCTTGGCAAGCGGTTAACTGACCTTGCCTACTGGAAAAAATCCTATTTGACGCCACTCGATGCATTCCGAAAGCTTGACGATGTCGAGTGTATTCATGGCAAGGTGATTGCCGTCAATACCGAGGAGCAAGTTGCATCAGTCGAATGCAATGATAAATCCACTCGGTCGGTGTGCTGGGACTATCTGGTTATCGCATCGGGAATTAGCAACGGTTTTTGGCGAACAGCCCGGGTTGAAAGCCTTGAAGATGTCGAGTTTGATCTCGAGCGACAAACGAGCACCATTATGTCGGCCAAACGGGTCGCTGTCATCGGCGGGGGCCCATCGGGCACCAGCGTGGCATTTAACGTGGCTTCGCGGTTTCCCGATAAGGACGTCACCCTATTTTTCTCGGGTGAGGAAGTCCTGCCCGGTTACCATCCAAAAACCCGCGCCTATCACATGAACAGGCTTGGGGAGGCTGGGGTGATTGTGAAGCCGGGCCATCGAGCGGTAAATTCGACGGATGAGGTTCGTACCGCGCTAAAAGGTGGGACCGTCGCGTTTAGCTCGGGGCAGCCAGACTATAGTGGGGATTTGCTGATATGGGCTACGGGCGCTGTACATCCCAACACTGCCTTTCTGCCCCCAGACATGCTCGACGAGGCCGGATTCATTAAGACAGATACAACCATGACGGTTGTTGGTTATTCAAACGTATTTGCCATTGGCGATGCAGCGGCGACCGACCCCCTCAGAAGTTCAGCCAGAAATTGGGCATATCGTATCGTCTGCAGGAATATTAATGCCTTGATCCAGGGGAAGTTTCCAGCGCATCGATTCCAGCCGCCGGGCAGTCGTTGGGGGTCGGTATTGGGTCTGCAATCTAACGGCTTAACGCTGCATCAACAAAACGGAAGGCGTCATCGATTGCCGGTGTGGTTTGTCCAACTTATCCTTTGGCCTTGGATTGTCACTCGGGGGATTTATGGCGGTATCAGAAAGGATACCAGCCGCCACCAAGTCTCCAATGGACTGAACAACGATGGGTGATCGGCAGAAAAAAATGGCCTCACAGAAAAGAGGATGGCTTGGGGTAGTGATTTTACTCATCCTCTTGAGCTGTCCCTGGTACTGGCCGGGGTTCGGTGGCACGGAAGATCAGTGGGCACTGCCGGGCTGGCTTCTGTGGTCGCTGGCTATTGCCCTCGCTATCGCATCGATCACCGCTTGGGCGTCTCTGCATCGATGGCATGCCGGGGAAAATGATGACTGATCTTGCGCTTGGCGCAGAGTCCCTGGCCTTTGTTGGTCTCTATCTTCTATCACTCTTGGTGCTGGGCGTTTGGGGTAAGAAAAAACGCTTAAATAACAGCCTAGGTGATTACTATTTGGCGGGGCGTAACCTCGGCCTCCCGGTTATGTTGCTCACGTTATTCGCCACGCAATATAGCGGCAATGCGCTATTTGGCTTTACGGGGCAGGCCTATCGTGCTGGTTTCAGCTGGATCGTCATCGTTCACAGCATGATAGTCGTCGTGACGGGCTACCTGATTTTTGCGCCGAAGCTACAGCGGCTCGCGATGCGCCATCAGTTTGTCACGCCGACCGATTACATCAAATTTCGCTTCGAGCTTCCGCGGCTCCAGCACTTGATATCTATTTGCCTGTTGTTGGTGTTGATGAACTACACGCTCGCCCAGCTAAAGGTAATTGGCCATGTTGTGGAGGGACTCTCTGGGGGTCGCATCGATGCGCTGTGGGGCGTTGTTACGCTGGCGTTGATTATGGTGGTCTATTCCACTCTCGGTGGCTTGCGAAGTGTCGTTTGGACCGATGTCCTTCAGGGAATAATGATGTTGATCGGTTTTATCTTGATACTTGTCATCATCGGCGCGGAAACCGGAGGTTTTGTTGAAACCCTCAAAGAGCTGAAAACAGTAGCCCCTGAAAAGACGCTTCCGCCTACAGGTCCGCAGGCGGTCACGTGGTTATCTACCATCGTACTCATAGGGATCGGCGCGTCGGTGTACCCTCAGGCCATTCAGCGTATTTATGCGGCCAAGTCTGCTTCTGTGCTGCAGCAGTCAATGGTAGGGATGTCATTGATGCCTCTGTTTGCGGTGGTTGTCGTGTTGACCTTGGGCTACCTTGCCATCGTTCGATATCCCGGTTTACAGGGCAGCGCCGCCGATCAAGTGATGGCGCTCATTCTTCGCGACACACTCGCCTTCGGCTGGCAGGGAGTCGCCATTGTGACGGTTATGCTGGCAGCGATTCTGGCCGCACTCATGAGCACAGCGGATTCTGCCTTGCTCTCTTTTTCGTCGATATTCGCAAAAGACATTTACGGCAGCCTTATTGACCCTTCATCTCCCGAAGAGCGTCTGACGCGCATTGGTCAACGCTGTGCGTGGCTGGTGCTTGCAGCTATGGTATTTATCAGCACTCGCGAGGATGTCACGTTGTACCGCCTATTTATGTTGAAGTTCGAATTGTTACTCCAAGTGGCGCCCTCTTTTTACCTGGGTGTCACCAACAGACGCATTGCCGGAGGGGCAATCTTTTGGGGCCTGATAACTGGCCTGCTAGTAGCGGTAATCGGCTGGACATTAGGCGTCATGCCTCTGGGGCTGCATCCCGGCACCCTCGGCCTCGCCGCTAACCTTCTCGTTATCGTTATCTTGCATCTCATCCGCAGGAGAAATCCACTAACCACTAGTTGATATACGTGCTTCGCGAGGGTAAAACTGCAACACTTAACAAGCAAAATAATATTTCAAAGAGGGGCCCTTACCTTCGCAAAAAATGCCGTATCGACACGGGAGTTATTGGAGTAGAGGAATGCTTAAACAAGGATTTTCGATTATCTGCGCGCTCATTGCTCTTGCTATGTCTTCACAATCCCACGGTGATTGGGTCGGCGGGGTAACTACTGACGTGGACACGGATGGTGTTGGTCTGGTTGTCGAACATCATTGGCCGGTTTCATGGACACATGGCAGATTATCAGGTCGATGGGGTATTGCGGGCCGTATCGATGAGGACAGGGATGCTTTTTTTGGCGCTGGTGTGACCGGTGAGTATCGGTTTGCAGAGCGGTGGTATGTCGAGATGAGTTTCATGCCCGGTCTTTACCATCGAGGCGAGACAGATCTTGGCGGAACCGTTCATTTTCGGACGATGATTGGTCTCGGCGTCGACGTCAGTGACAAACTAGGCTTTGGGCTCACGATTGATCATATGTCAAACGGTGGTATTCAGAGCAAAAATCCCGGCTCCGATGCGCTAATGCTTCGGGTTAGGTTTAAACAATAACCGGGATTTTCAGAACTACTGCTCACACGCTTCTTTCTTTTTAAAAGAATAATCGCTACAGTCCTGTATATCTCTCCCCCTGTTTATCATCTAGCACCCGGCTAGACGCTATCTATGCCGGCCAGAGAGGAGTTTTTTGGTGTTGTTAACTATAGCTGAGCTCAAGGCTTTTACATCGGGCATAGTCTTAGCAGCGCTTCTTTATTCAAGTGCAACCGTTGCTCAAGAAGACGCAGAAGTGCTCGCTGTGTTGAGCGGAGGTCAAATTGGAGGGGTCTGGGATAAGCCTATCAGCGCGTGGGATGGGGCCTTGGACTATGGAGTTTGTGTAGGCAATAACGGCGCGGGTTGCCCGACGGTTTCTTGGGACTGGTCGTACGCGGAGGAACGCGGTCAGGTGCTCAGGGCAAGCTGGGTTAACAATGGCTTTTCTGCGGGCATTTTTTTTGAAAGCAGCGC